>Ga0315289_10016944_pt1 | contig 10017 bp, 6 predicted proteins | sample YL17G11_40_MG_FD_203452 | JGI IMG/M metagenome (GOLD analysis project Ga0315289, IMG submission 203452) | Sediment microbial communities from Yellowstone Lake, YNP, Wyoming, USA - YL17G11_40 | ecosystem: Environmental > Aquatic > Freshwater > Lake > Sediment | place: USA: Wyoming | collected...
AGGAGTTCTATTACGGAGGGGTATTCCCGGATAATCTTGTGCATAAAGACTCAGCCAATTTCGTGTTTCCAGCTTTCTTTATGGATTACGGCTACTCCTTTATTCCGAACGGCTATATTACTGATCTTTACCTGAACCATTACACGATTACAGATCGGCTTTTTGACATGTGGGGGAGCTTGTGGATCGGGACCTGGGGACTAAATGCCGGAGTAGCATCTCTGCGCGCCTTAGATCTAAAGATGTTGAAAACCGGACTTTATAATGATGACGTCAAAGCCTTGCTTCTGGATGGGGATGATATCTGGTTTGGGGGCGCCACCTTAGTCTCCAGAACTACTGGGATAACTAGGTACAATCGCAAAGATGAAAAATGGGATTATTTTGAATCGAGTACACTTTCTGATCTTGCCAACAAGAGCATTACCTGTATGGAAAAAGATTCCCAGTATGTCTGGTTTGGGACCACCAACGGACTATTGCGATATGATAAGAAAAAGGATCGATGGCGCACTTACGATAGTTTCAAGGGTCTCTGGGACAACCAGGTAACAGCTTTAAAATCTGATCCAGGGCTGCTCTGGATAGGAACCCGGTACGGGCTGAATCTTTATTATCCCAAGGGGGATTCAATTGTCCGGATCAAAGATGACCTGATCAGAGGCGCTTATATTTATTCGATTGAAAAGGATACGAGTTTTGTCTGGCTTGGCACGGACAGGGGAGCTTTCCAGATTAACAAGAAATCACGCGAACTGATTCGCTTTGCCATTCTAGAAGGTTTTTTAAATCAATGGGTGAAGTCGGTTTTCAAATACCAGGATGATCTCTGGTTCGGGACAACAGAGGTGGTCGTAGCGGTTAACCTGAAAACCAGGGATAGAAAAATCTACCAATCGCCGGTTAATTATCCCGGCTCAGAAGTGAATAAAATCGTATGCGATGACAAGTACCTGTGGGTGGGAACCATCCTGGGTGTCTGGAAGCTGAATAAAGTTAAGAACACCTGGAAAGGGTTTTTCAAAGAGGATGGGCTTTTAGACAACTACATCCAGGATTTGCTTTTGGATGGCGACCATGTCTGGTTCGGAACCCAGAGGGGAGCCACCCGGCTTTACTGGAAAAGTCCCCTGGTAATAGATTGATGCTAACAGGAGGCTTATGTTGTAGCGTTGCCACTCCTGTGGCAACGGGGGGTCGTCCTCACTGGAGTGAGGACGCTACAAAGGAAATTATGGTAGCGTTGTTACTTCCACCCTACGGGGACTTGCTCTGACATTGAAGGAAACCTGAAAATGGAACTAAAGGAATTAGGCGAGTTCGGGCTGATAGACTTAATCAGAAGAAAAGTCTATACCAAAGATAAAAGGGTGGTTTTGAATATTGGGGACGATGCCGCAGTGCTAAAATGCTCACCAGGTAAGCTTTTGATCTTCACCACTGATACCCTGATGGAGAGGGTTCATTTCGACTTGAGATATTTTTCTTTTAAGGATATCGGATGGAAAAGCATAGCGGCCAACTTAAGTGACATCGCAGCTATGGGAGGGATCCCTTTGGCCGGCCTGGTTTCCTTAGGGATTCCGAAAAAAATAAAGGTCGAACAGGTTCTTGAGCTTTATTCCGGGATGGAAAACCTTTCCTCAAGATTTAAGTGCCCTATCGTAGGTGGGGATATATTTTCTTCACCTCAGGGTTTGGTTGTGACCATTTCCCTTTTAGGGGAGGTCGAAAAAAATCTATTTAAAACCAGAGGTGGAGCAAGAGTGGGGGATTTAATCTATGTGACCGGCGATTTGGGTGAAGCGGAAACAGGTTTGAGAATTCTGAGAAAATCGAACAAGAAAAAAAAATCAATTACAAAGAAACATCTTACCCCCTGTCCAAGGATAACGGAGAGTAGACTTCTGATTAAGAACTTAAAGATAAGCTCGATGATTGACATTAGCGATGGGCTTTCCTCAGATTTACACCACATCTGCGAGGAAAGTAAAAAAGGGGCATTAATCTATGCAGAGAAAATCCCGATTAGCCAGAGAATTATGGAAGTCTGCAGACCTCTAAAAATTCCACCTTTGAACTTAGCTCTAAGCTCAGGAGAGGAATATGAGCTTCTTTTCACCTTAAGTCCGGGTCAAGAAAAAAAGATAGAAAAAATGACTAAAGGAAAGTTTAAGGTCACTTTAATTGGAGAAATCAGGCAAAAAGAGGAAGGGGTTGAGATTTTAGATTTGGATGGTAGAATAAAGGACTTGAAGAAAACCGGGTATACCCACTTCTGATCTTTCTATGGATTGCATCCTATGGATGCCATTGTGTGAAATCCCCCGTAGGGGGATACAGCCATTCAAGGCATCTGCATAAACTCCTGCATCACCCTCAAACAAGTTTGAGGGTGCCACCCTGCTTGCATCATCACGGATGATGCACTCCAAAATTAAAAAACAGTTGACATTTTTTTTCAAAGTATTACTTTGCTTTCGAAAGTTGGGGCGAACGAAGCGCAAGAATTAATTCCCCCTACGGGGAAAAGGGAGGTGGGGAAGGTATGGAGAAGGATTTTCCAGAATGCCTTAAGTGCAACAAGGGAGTGCTTTTGCCTCTGTCCGATTACGGAAGGGAGGGGGCGAGCATAAGATATAAAGCCTGGATCTGCTCTAATCCAGACTGCGGCTTTTCCATCCGCATAGACAATGGTGAGGTAAGTTTTGGCAAGACCATAGGGATTTCGACCAAGTAAAAAAGAAGTTCTGTTTAAACGTGCGCTTCGTTCCTTCTCAACTTTTTAAATAGTATCTTTGAAAACTTGTCCATCCCGAAAAAGATCCCGAGGATAGGAAAAGATGTGGGAGAAACTTTTTGATAATCTCTGGCTGAAATTAGGGGCAATCCTTCTGGCCTGTCTTCTGTGGCTTCACGCTTCAACTGATAAGCTGTATGAATATACTTTTAACTACAATTTAAAAATGGTTAACCTTTCCCCTGAACTTATACTGGCAGAGCCTCTCCCCGCCAGCGTACAGGTGAAAATCTACGGGAAAGGAAAGGAGCTTTTAAAACTCCTGCTTTCCAAGGAAAGAACCTTGAAAATAGATGTCCAGAAGTTTTCTACGGGAGAGTTCGAGCTACCGTTGAAAAAAGAGATGATTAGTATCCCAGAGGGGCTGAATCTATCCGTAATCGAAATCTCCTCTCCTAAGGTTTTGATGATCAATTTGCAAAAGTTGGAGGAGAAGAAAGTCCCGGTCATCTCCCAGTTAAGATTTTTTCCTCAAGACGGTTATTTTCAAAAAGGGAAGGTAAAATTTACACCGGAGGAGATTAAACTTACTGGTCCCGAGGAAAATGTGGAGAAGACCAGTTATATCTTGAGCCAGGAAAAGGAATTCCAGGATTTAAAAAAATCTTTCTCCGGGACTATAGATTTGGTACCTCCTCCCTTTTTCAATGTCAGGTTCTTCCCACAAATGGCGGATTTTTCGGTGGAAGTTAAGAAAGGCGAAAAAAGGATGCTGGAAAATCTGCCAGTCAAACTTATAAACCTCCCCAGAGGCAGAAAGGTTTTTCTTGACTCCAAGACCATCAACCTTGAGGTCTTAGGGGAAAAAGAGACGCTGGATGAGCTCACCCCTGAAAGGATAAAGATCAACCTTGACTGCCGCAACTTGAAAGAGGGGAAGATTAAATTGCCTCCACAGATTGAACTGCCGGAAGATCTCCTTCTTGTCAGGGCTGAGCCTGATAGTTTTTCTGTAGAGATTAAGTAACATGCTGGTGTTAGGGATTGAGACCTCCTGCGACGAGACCGCAGTAGCTGTGGTTGAGGATGGTCAGAAGATCCTCTCGAACGTGGTTTTCTCCCAATGGGTTCACAAGAAATACTGGGGAGTGGTGCCTGAGCTTGCCTCCAGGGAACATATTAAATCCATCCTTCCTCTCCTGAAGGCTTCTCTTGAAGAGGCTAAGGTCAGTTTAAATAAGATCGACGGCATAGCTGCAACCTGCGGACCGGGCCTGGTTGGCTCACTTTTGATCGGTCTCTGTGTTGCCAAGGGGTTATCCTATTCTTTGAAAAAGCCGCTCATAGGGATAAATCACTTAGAGGGGCATATCTTCTCCAATTTCTTAGAGCATCACGAGCTTTTTCCTCCTTTTGTCTGCCTGGTAGTATCAGGCGGGCACTCCACCCTGGTCCATGTCAAAGACAAAGGTAATTACAGAGTCTTAGGGAGAACCAGAGATGATGCGCCAGGCGAAGCATTTGACAAGGTAGCAAGAATACTCGATTTAGAATATCCAGGTGGCCCCTCAATCGATCGAATAGCTCAGAAATGCGAATCTGGGGGGGTCAGATTTCCCAGGGCTTTTTTAGAGGAAGGGAGTTTTGATTTTTCCTTTAGCGGGCTCAAAACCGCTGTGGCTATCTATGTGTCAAAACTCTCACCTCAAGAGAGAGAAAAACAAAGAGACTGCATAGCCAAGGGGTTTCAGGAGGCGATAGTTGACGTTCTGGTTGACAAATCTCTGAAAGCCGCACTTGAGCTTAAAGTCAACCAGATAGCTATAGCCGGGGGTGTGGCGAATAACAGTCGTTTAAGACAGAAATTAAGCTTAGAAGCTATAAAAGAAGGACTGGAGCTATATATTCCTTCCCCTGTCTTATGCACGGATAATGCAGCCATGATCGCAGCGGCTGGATATTTTCATCTCCATAATGGAGAGAATTCTCCTTTAGACCTGAATGCCTATCCTCATCTTTCCTTAGAGCAAAAAGTATAAATTTCATTATCAAAATGAAATCGACCCAGGTTAGGGCAACTTGGGTTGATTTTTGGTAGGTCAGACATTCCTGTGGCTACGTGGCTACGCCTCCGTAGGACAGGCTTTGCTCTTTGACTGAACAGACAAGTCCAAAGAAATGGATCCGTAGGAAATGTCTGTTCTACCGCTCGGTAGCCCCGCCCTGCCCTCAAGTCGGGATAATAGATACATACCCTCGATTTTTTTCCTTCCCGATAGAATTTTTCTACCAAGTATGTCGATAAAATATATGAGCTAATCTAAGGAAAAGCCGCTTAGAGTGGGGTAAATAACTATTATGGGAATATTTAAGAAAAAAGGCCTCTTATCTTCTATATCCAAAAGAAAAGAAGAGCTTCTGGATGCCCTGGTAGAAGAAGTTCTGATCCTGGATATTACCTACAAAATCGTTTATGCTAATAAGAAATTTCTGGAGAACAGGCAGAAATCTTTATCTGAGGTTATAGGAAAGTACTGTTACCAGGTCACGCATAATTTAGATAAACCCTGCCATATGTCAGGTGAATCCTGTCCTCTGAGTGAGGCAATGAAAAATCAGTTACCTGATAAAGTTATTCATTCTTACGAAGATAAGGATAAGAAAAGATATGTTGAGATAACCGCTTCTCCTTTAAAGGATAAAAAGGGAGGGCTGAAAGGGATAATCGCATTGTTTAGAGACATCACAGATAGGGAAAAGGAGAAAAAAGAATCTGAAGAAAAATACAGAAATCTCATCGAGAAATCTAATGATGCCATTGCCATCCTGCAGGAGGATCAGATCAAACTGGCCAACCAAAAATTAACGGATTTAATTGGTTATACCTTAGGGGAGCTAAAAGAGATTGATTTTAAAGAAAGAATAGCTCCGGAATGCCGGGAAATGGTTATGGATAGATATGTAAGAAGACAAAGAGGAGAGGAGGTTCCGGACCATTATGAATTTACTATTCTGGCTAAGGATGGCCAGAGGAAAGATGTGGAGATGAGGGTTACCCTTATAGAGTACCAGGGAAAGGTTGCCTCTTATTGTTTTTTACAGGACATAACCGGGAAGAAAAAAGCTGAGGAGGAGCTAAAGAGAATTAAAGACTATTTAGACAATATCATAAATACTTCCCAGGTGGCGATAACCGTAATCGATAACCAGGGGAACTTCTCCATCTTCAACCAGGGAGCAGAAAGGCTAACCGGCTATAAAGCAGAAGAGGTCATTGGCAGAAAAAGGATTTTCGATTTCTACGCCGATAAAAAAGAGCTTGAACATATACAAAGAAAGCTACAAGAATCTGGTTTAATAGAAAATTTTGAAACTACCTTGCTCAGAGAAGATGGAAGCCAGGCTCCTATAAGCACATCGGTTTCCTCATTGAAGGACCAGCAGGGGAAACTCATAGGGTCCATCGGAATAAGCACGGACATCACCGAGCGCAAAAGAGCAGAGAAAGAAATCAGCCAGCAGTTTGACCAATTACAGACGATTTACCAGCTCACCGGTTCTGTCAGTCGTGCACAAGAGATAGAGGAAATCTACAATGAGACCTTGAATGCTCTGGAACGCACGCTAAAGGCTGACCGATCAGCTATTCTCCTCTTTGACCCGGATGGGGTTATGCGATTTAAAGCCTGGCGAGGACTTTCAGAAACTTACAGGAAGGCGGTTGAAGGTCATTCCCCCTGGTCGCCTGAGGAAAAGAATCCTCAATCCATTTTCATCCCCAAGGTAGAAGAGGAGCCAAATTTAGAAAAGCTACTCCCAGTTATCCTGGATGAAGGTATCCGAGCCTTAGGGTTTATCCCTCTTTTCTACCAAGGCCAGCTATTAGGTAAGTTCATGATTTATTATAACATCCCTCATCAGTTCAATGAGGATGAAGTTCGACTACTCCAGACTATCGCCGGTCATATCGCCTTTGCCATAGAGCGAAAAAGGGCGGAGAAAGCACTGCAGGATAGCGAGGAAAGATTAAACGCCATAATAGAAAATACCCCGAATGTGGCTATCGAGGGGTATGATATAAATGGCTACATAATATACTGGAACAAAGCGGCTGAAAGGTTATTCGGCTGGACACAAAAGGAGGCATTAGGAAAGACTATAGATCAATTGATACTGGATAAGGAATCTGCGGAGGAGTTCCACAAAATCTTAAAAGAACTTGATAAATTGAACAAACCATCTAACTCCTCTGAGTGGAAATGCAGAAACAAGAATGGGAATGAGATAACTGTTTACTCCACAGTTTTCCCCATACCTTCCTCTGGTGGTAAGAAAGAGTTCATCTGTATGGACATAGACATAACCCAGAGGAAAAAAGCAGAAGAGGAGATAAAGTATTTACAAGAATTCAACCAGGAGATCGTAGAAAAACTCCCGCTCGGTGTTCTCAGGCTGGATAGAGAGGGGAAAATCGTCTATGAGAACCCTAAGATGAGCCAGATTATGGGAGTGGAAAAAGGAGGAAAGTCCAGAGCCATAGGTATGAAGATAACTCAAATGCCAAATGTCGTAGGAAGTGGTGTAGTCCAGCAGATGGAGACCCTTTTAGCCGGAACCCCTTTTGCTTATCAGGTCTTCCCGTTTGTTTCACTCTACGGCAAGAAGACCATACTTTCGGTAAATGGAGTGCCTCTATTTAACCCACAGGGGAATCCAGATGGAGGCATACTTCTAATCGAGGATATCACCGAGAGCAAAAAAATAGAGCAAAAGATAGTTCAGGCGAATAAAGAGCTTTCGGCTCTGAACGCCATCTCCTCCATCACTAACCAGTCTTTGAACTTAGACCTGATCTTAAATGAGACTCTGGATAAGGTCTTAGAAGTGACTGATTGTCAGGCAGGAGGGATTTATATCTTAAATCAGGCCGACAAAATGCTGGAGTTAAAGTCCTGTAAAGGCCTTTCATCCGAAGCGGTGAAAGAAGTTGATAAGCTTAAATTGGGTGAGGGGTTTTCCGGGAGGATTGCTTTGACCGGGGAACCGATAACAGTTGAGGACATAAGCCAAGATCCCAGATTGACGCGTATGGTCATGAAAAGAGAAGGGCTTCATTCTCATCTGGGAGTTCCCTTGAAATCCAAGGGGAAGATATTAGGCACCCTTTTCGTTATCACCCAGCAAGATCGAAGATATAATTCGGATGAAATTCAACTTTTAGCTTCGATCGGTAACCAGATAGGGATGGCAGTGGAGAATTCACATCTTTTCAAAGAAGCAGAGCAATGGATCATCCAGTTAGAGGCTATCAGAAACATCACCAACCGCTTGAATAAATTGAACGACGTAAAGACCGTGGCTTCCGCAGTAATGGATGAGATCAAGAAGGTTATAGAGTTTGATAACTGCAGAGTTTTTCTTTTGAACGATAGTAGAGAAGAGCTTATCCCCATAGCCTTTGGTAGTGAGGTCGAAGAATATAAAGGCGAAACCGAGGAGGTCTTGCGTCTAAAAGTCGGAGAAGGGATAACCGGGTGGGTTGCCCAGACCGGGGAGGGCCAGATAATTGATGACGGTGAAAGGCATCCCCGTTCCAGGCATATCCCCGGAACACCATATGTAGACGAATCTATAATCGCCTCGCCTATGATCTATGAAGGAGTGGTCAGAGGAGTTATTACCCTCTCAAAGTTAGGCTTAAAACAGTTCAATCAAAACCATCTGGCCCTTCTGGGCATTCTGGCGAACGAGGCGGTAGTGGCAATTGAGAATGCCAAGCTGTTTGAGGGTTTGAAACAGGCGTATGCCAAATTGAAAGAAGCCCAGGAGAAGTTAGTTCAATCTGAAAAACTGAGGGCTTTAGGCGAGATGGCTGGAGGGGTTGCCCACGATTTCAATAACCTTTTAGGTGCCATCCTGGGAAGAGCACAGCTCTTACTCCTTTCCGCCAAAGAACAGGATACAAGAAAAGGGCTGAAGGTAATAGAGAAAGCTGCGCTGGATGGTGCGGAGACAGTGAGGCGAATCCAGGAGTTCACCCGGTTAAGAACTGATGAAAACTTTATTCTGCTCGATATAAATGAGATCTTAAAAGAATCCCTGGAGATAACCAAGCATAAATGGAAAGATGAAGCTCAGAAAAAAGGGATTCTTATTCAGGTGGAAACCGATTTAGATAAAAACCTTCCTCTGATTTCCGGGAACCCTTCAGAGCTTAGGGAGGTTTTCGTCAACATGATCCTGAATTCGTTTGATGCCATGTCAAAAGGGGGCACTCTTTCCGTTTCCTCCCGGTCAAACGAGAATTACGTTTTAGCTTCTGTTAGCGATACCGGGATAGGTATGTCTGAGGAGATCCAGAGGAAGGTTTTTGATCCTTTCTTCACCACCAAAGGTCCTAAAGGGAATGGCTTGGGCATGAGTCTGGCTTATGGTATTATAGTCAGGCATAATGGCGAAATCTCGATTGAAAGCCAGGAAGGGAAAGGGACCACTTTTAGCGTAAAGCTGCCTATAAAGAAAATCGTGGATAAAAAAGGAGGCAAAGAGGAGAAAGCAGAAGAAGGTTGTAAAGAAAATATCCTGATAATCGATGATGAACCTGCAATCCGGGAGTTGCTTTGCGACATTCTTCAATCCAGGGGATATAAGGCCGTAGCTGTGGATGACAGTTTTAAGGGGGTGGAACTTTTCGAAAAGGAGAAATTCGACATCGTGTTCACCGACCTTTCGATGCCAGAGATGTCCGGCTGGGAAGTGGCGGACAGGTTAAAGTCTTTAAACCCGGAGGTGGTCATCGTGATGGTTACCGGCTGGGGAACCCAGGTAGATTCCAGGAAATTAAAAGCTCACTCGGTAGACCTTTTGATGGCAAAACCCTTTGAGGTAAAAAAGCTTTTTGAGATCTTAAATGATGCCCAGAAGATTAAAAAGAAAAGGGAGGAAAAGAAACTGGAAAAGGTTAACGCTTAGTTCTCGTCGGGCCAGGGGCCCCCGAAGAGCACAGATAATAATAACTCAATTCGATTTTAAGCCGTGGCAGAAACGTCACGGCTTTTTTTATTGACATTTCTCTATCCAAAGATGAAATTAGAGGTGAAAAGAATTCTTTAATTTATATGGTAGCGTTGCCTCTCCTGAGGCAACGAGTTGTCGTCCTCACGGGAGTGAGGACGCTACGGAATAAAAAATGGAAAACATCACCCAGATTCTCTTCAGCTTATTCTTAATCTTTGCCTCTGCCAAGCTCTTAGGTGAGGTTTTCGAGAGGTTCAAAC
>Ga0315289_10016945_pt1 | contig 10017 bp, 6 predicted proteins | sample YL17G11_40_MG_FD_203452 | JGI IMG/M metagenome (GOLD analysis project Ga0315289, IMG submission 203452) | Sediment microbial communities from Yellowstone Lake, YNP, Wyoming, USA - YL17G11_40 | ecosystem: Environmental > Aquatic > Freshwater > Lake > Sediment | place: USA: Wyoming | collected...
GGCACCAGCCGCTTATGGTTCTGTATTGCATGGGCAAGCTCCTTGGAGCAGATTTCGGAGGCGATGGAAGTCTGGCTTACCAAGAACACAAATGTATCCGCGGCTTCGATGGCCGCATACACTTCGGCTAGCCAGTTGTCACTGGGAAGAATATCCTGCCAGTCAATCCAGCTATCCAGGCTTCTGGCCTGGAGCATATCGTTCAGGATACGGGCGAAAGCGATATCTTTGCGGGAATAAGAAATAAAAACATCAGACATTGCTTATATCCTTTTGACTACAGAGTACTGCGTAGATATTTGAACCCGAAGCATTGTTTTTTTTCATACTCTTTGGCTGCTTCAGTCCAGAAATATATGCAAGAAGCAGTAAACGATGAGGATTTTCCGGCACTTTCCCAGCGCAGGTCAATGGCCTAGAAACAGCAGCCATGGGACTCGGCCAGGGAACGCAGGCGTGGGAAGACGCGCTCCTGCAGGGCATTGCGCTCGGCCTTCAGGTCGCTGAAGGTGGAACTAACGAAGATGCGGAAGGTGCGGGAAGTATGCATCGACTCCTCCAATAATCAATCATCTGTCCTGAAACCGGGCTGGCACCTCACCAGCACGTCCAGCCAGCCCACCATTGGCAGGGAACACCAATCGTGGGGATTCATGGTCTGCTGGTCTGGATCATCGTGGAACTCCAGAACCAATTCGCAGTTCTGGGATGATCTCATGGGCAAGTTGGCGTATTGTCCAAGATTTCATATTGTGTGCGCTCTCCTGGCGTCAGGTCGCGTAAAAGGTGCGCGCAAACCCAGCGAATGGTATCCCGGTAATCCGTGTCCCACAGTTTTGCTGTTCCATCCCAACTCCCCGTCAGCATGTACTTCCCATCCGGCGAGAAGGCCACGCCATAGACACCGTCCGTGTGCTCTAAAAAGTTGCGCACCACCGCACCCGTGGCGACGTCCCACAGCTTCGCCGTGGTATCATCGCTTCCGGTAAGTATATATTTCCCATCCGGCGAGAACGCCACGCTTTCGATTAAATCCATGTGCCCGTTGAAGGTGCGCACTTCCACGCCCGTGGCGGCATCCCACAACTTCCCCGTGTAATCGTCACTCCCAGTAAGTACATATTTCCCATCCGGCGAGAAGGCCACGGCCGCGACCCTGTGTATGTGCCCGGAGAAGGTGCGCACTTCCGCGCCCGTGGCGGCGTCCCACAGCTTTGCCGTATTGTCCACGCTCCCAGTCAGCACATACTTCCCATCCGGCGAGAAGGCCACACTCCAGACCTCGTCTGAATGCCCTTTGAAGGTGCGCACTTCCGCACCCGTGGCGGCCTCCCACAGCCTTGCCGTATTGTCCTGGCTCCCCGTCAGCACGTACTTCCCATCCGGCGAGAAGGCCACGTCATAGAAGCTATACGTATGTCCGTTGAAGGTGCGCACTACCGCGCCCGTGGCGACATCCCACAGCTTCGCCGTGTCATCCCAGCTCCCCGTCAGCACGTACTTCCCATCCGGCGAGTATGCCACGCTCCAGATATTACCCGTGTGCCCGCTGAAGGTGCGCACTACCACACCCGTGGCGACATCCCACAGCATGGCTGTATGATCCCTGCTCCCCGTCAGCACATACTTCCCATCCGGTGAGAAGGCCACACTATAAACCGCGCTGGTATGCCCGCTGAAGGTGCGTGCTTCTGCGCCCGTGGCAGCGTCCCACAGCCTCGCCGTATTATCGTAGCTCCCAGTCAACACGTACTTCCCATCCGGCGAGAAGGCCACGCTTAATAGTGCATCCGTATGTCCGCTGAAGGTGCGCAAATCCACACCCGTGGCGATGTCCCATATCTTCGCCGTTCCATCAAAGCTCCCCGTAACTACATGTTTTCCATCCAGCGAGAAGGCCACGCTTATGACCGCGCTTGTATGTCCGCTGAAGGTGCGCACTTCAGCGCCCGTCTCAGCCTCCCACAGCCTCGCCGTAGTATCGTTGCTCCCCGTCAGCACGTACTTCCCATCCGGCGAGAAGGATGCACTGAAGACCGTGTCCGTGTGTCCGTTGAAGGTGCGCACTTCCTCACCTGTGGCGGCATCCCACAGCTTTGCTGTTCCGTCCATGCTCCCCGTCAGCAAGTACTTTCCATCCGGCGAGAAGGCTACACTCTCCACAATAGAAGTGTGTCCGCTGAAGGTGTGCAATTCCGTGCCTGTGGCGGTTTCCCAAAGTTTTGCTGTTCCATCATCGCTCCCCGTCAGCAGGTACTTCCCATGCGGTGAGAAGGCCACACTCTCCACAAAAGAAGTGTGTCCGGAGAAGGTGCGCACTTCCGCGCCCGTGACAGCATCCCACAGCTTTGCTGTTCCATCCTCGCTCCCCGTCAGCACAAACTTCCCATCCGGCGAGAAGGCTGAACTCCAGACCGCGCCCGTGTGTCCGTTGAAGGTGCGCACTTCCTCACCCGTAGCGGCGTACCACAGTTTCGCCGTACGATCGTCACCCCCTGCTGTCAGCACATACCTTCCATCCGGCGAGAAGGCCACGCTGTGGATGGCACCCGTGTGCCCGCTGAAAACACGGATGGCATATAAACGCGGTAGACTCTTCGACAGGGAAGATTCGGGTTGAGCGAGATAGCCCCCCTGGAGTGCACGGATACTTAATAGGGCGGCTGTCTCAGCATTCCCGTTTGGATGAGAGAGAATATTTTCGGCTTCAGCGGCCAGGCGCAGGCTTTCGGAGCGCGCCAGGTTGGTAAGAGCCTGGGCTTCTGCTGTGGCGCGGCTATTGGCTTCGCTCTGGGCGGTTTGCTGGGCTCGAAAGGCCAGCACCCCGAGGAAGATGGAAATCACCAAAGCTACCAGACTAGCTCCGAGGGTCGTCCTTTGCCGCTGGGTCTCTACCCTCCGGCTGACCAACACATACTGCCGTTGTAAATCTGTGGGTTGCGGGTTCTTCTCCACGCCAGCCTGTGCCAGTTGCTGCTCCGCACCGTGCAGATCCTGCCCACGCAACAAGAAACTGGTGTTACGCTTACGCTTCTCCCATTCCAATGCCCGCACTTGCAGGCGCGTATGTGCCTTTACCCACGCCAGGTCGGTCTGCACTGCCTGCATTAATGTTTCAAAAGACTTTTGAAAGTCATCCTGTCCCTCGCGGAAGAAAATCCAGTTCAATGCCGAAACCGCAGGCGGAGTGGCCTTGGGATCCACATCCTGCACCACAATTGGCACCAGCCGCTTATGGTTCTGTATTGCATGGGCAAGCTCCTTGGAGCAGATTTCGGAGGCGATGGAAGTCTGGCTTACCAAGAACACAAATGTATCCGCGGCTTCGATGGCTGCATACACTTCGGCTAGCCAGTTGTCACTGGGAAGAATATCCTGCCAGTCAATCCAGCTATCCAGGCTTCTGGCCTGGAGCATGTCGTTCAGGATACGGGCGAAAGCGATATCTTTGCGGGAATAAGAAATAAAAATATCAGACATTGCTTACATCCTTTTGACTACAGAGTACTGCGTAGGTATTTGAACCCGAAGCATCGTTTTTTCCATGCTCTTTGGCTGCTTCAGTCAAGAAATATATGCAAGAAGCAGTAATCGATGAGGATTTTCCGGCACGTTCCCAGCGCAGGTCAATGGCCTAGAAACGGCAGCCATGGGACTCGGCCAGGGACCGCAGGCGTGTGAAGACACGCTCCTGAAGCATATTGCACTCGGCCTTCAGGTCGCTGAAGGTCATATTGCGAAGACGCAAAAGGCGCGTGAGGTTTGCATCGCGTTCCCTGAAACAAAAACATTATTCTACTTTCTCTTCCTGCAATAAGTGACCTGCGATCACCTCAGCCGCCTGCTGGTACGGGGAGAAGAAATGCAGATTGGGTTTGCGCGAGAGATCCATCAATTCGGCCAGGCCGCTGTGGTGCAGGCGCACCCAGGTCTCGGTCTGCGGGTTGAGCTGGATGATCTTATAAGCCGTTTCCAGATTGAAAGCATCATTTCCCGAGACCAGAAGTACCAGTCTGGCTTTGTGGCAGTTGGCTTTCTTAAGTGTCTCGAGGCTGGTCATATCGGACTGGATGCAGATGACGTTGCCTCCCGAAAGGCCTGCCTCGGCGAGCAGGCCAGGGCGCAGGTCAACCAGCACGATCCTGGTTTCGGGATGGTCTGCATGGATACGCTTGACCAATGCCTTGCCCAATTGACCCACGCCGCAGACAACAATGTGGTTGGAATAAGTTTTTGCGACCATAGTATCCCACTCCTCCCGGTGTTCACCCCGGGCAATAAAAACGGTTAGAACGCGTAAGGCACCTTCCCCCAGTATGATGACAGTTAGTAACGGTAACAGGAAAGTTAGAACTGCTGGCAGGACGCCGTCACCTGGCTCGGCCACACGTTCAAGCAGCGCCATATGGAACGCGTCCACAAGCAGGTCAAGCCAGTTTGCCTGAGGATATGCCCCCGACAAGTGTAACAGTGCGACCGCGCCAGCCAGCAACCCTACAAAGAGAAGCAGATTAAGCCAGATCGCTTTGGAAACAATCCTTAGGTCACGCCATAGTATCGAAATTTTTCGCATAGGTTTGTCCTTGTCACCGAAAAAGAATGATACTGATGTGCAGCTATCGCTTCACATGACTCGCTCCCTAAAATTTCTCTTTTCGTCGTATTTCCATACCAACTGTGGCCAGGAACTCTGGGATCTTGCGCACGGTCTTTCGATCCCACTCTTTCACATCGTCAGGTAAATGTGACCAGGACACGATGTAAGGGTTGGTTTTCTTGATGACATCTCTCTCCTCTGCCCATGTCCACCCATCCTGAAGCCGCTCGATTACCCACCGCCCATGCTCCATTTCGGCCAATGTCTCGATCTCGCTATTGGTGAATTTGAATAGCGAGACGTTACGATCATCAACCTTTTCTAGAGTACAACCAATCTGATGTAACTTTTCCAGGATGTGATCAGCTTGCTGCCGGTTGGATTCCTGGAGATTATTCAGGAGTTTATCCCATTCGGCCAGCGATGGATCTTGACTTGGCTTTCGGTGGAGCTGCTCATCCCTATATGCCTCATGAATCGCCCGGGCGATAGTCTCTCGAGTGTTAATTTCCATCTGAAGGCTTCCTGATCCGACAAATGCTCTAACAGACATCGCATCAGCCGCCAGATGCAGTAAGGATTTTGAAGTACTCCAGTCACCATCGGAAAACAATTTTGCAGCTTCACGTCCACTTTCTTCGATAATAGCGACTGTCGCACCTAACGCCAGCGCAATGCGATATTCAGCTGCCGCAATCATGCCTCCGTTAATTCCCAGAAGCTTCACCTGGGATGGCTGAATTCCTGAAGCCATGAGATCAATCCAACTTTGTAGGGATTCCAATGCGCTGAAATCTTCTCCTTCTGTGTACTGAATCTGGCTATACCGTTTATCAATCAAGACCCCAGCAGGGATGAATTTTGGTACATAGCCAATCGTTCGAAGGGTTTTAGGATAGGTCTGTTGCACTCTTCCTACCAGACCACTGATCCCCGCTGTCGTACCGCCAGAGATGATTGTGCCATTGAAATTGCGGAACGCCCTTGTTAGGAGTTGGCGGTAAGCTCGTATTTGCGACATAAAGTTATCGTCACATCCGCCTGCTACGATGACAATAGGGCTTGAAAATGGTTCAATGTTGGCCGAGGCTAGACGCTTTACTTGATCCAGGGTAGCCTCATTCGGGAATTTTGTGAGGTGACCGGTAAGTAATAGTCTATGCACCCACCCGTAACCTTTCACCAGCTTTTGCACTACATTAAGCCTGTCCAGCAAACGAAGTGACGTTTCAATCATCCAATCATTAGTACTGAGCTGGATGGCCTTGGCATAGGCAGCTAGGCTGTCGTACGGTTGGCCAAGGAGCAGGTAGAATATACCCAGGTTATAGAACGCCCATGGGAGGTTCATGCTGACATCAGCCTGGTCACGGCTTCTCTGGATGGCGGTATTGATGGCAGGTTTCATCAGCCCAACTGGCGTCAAGTCTCGACGGTAAGCGATTTCATATACCAAATAATTGCTAACAGCATACGAATCGGAAGGATCCACTGTGAAAGCTTGCTGGTAAAGCGAGCGTGCACGCTCTTCGTCGAGTGGTTTCCAGGTCCCTGCCAGCGATGCTAAGGCGTCGACATCTTGGTTGGGCGGTTCGCTTGCTATTCTTAGGTATTCCTGACCCTGCCGGTATTGCGCGCCGGTCGGGTTCTTAGCATGGATTTTGCATAGGACAACCCCCAGGTCTCGAAGTATCGGTTCATAGCCGGTTTCGACGAACTTAGAGAATACATTCTTGGCTTTTTCCCAATTTCCAAGTGTCATCGCCAATTTCCCGATGCGATAAGCCAGGTCGGTGTTTTGTGGATCACAGGTTAGAACAGTCTCGAGGATTTTGATTTCATTCCTCACTTGCTCTTCATCCAAATATGCCCCATAATTGGCGGCATAAGTCCGCAGGCCAGTCTGGATGCGGGAAAAGGATTGATCTACTTCTTCAAGCATCCCGGCCAGGATCGTCAATTCGCGTTGCCACTTGGCAGGAATGGTAAACGCGCCCTTGTAAGCTCTATCGTGGGCGAAGGTCGCCCAGGCGTGTTCCAGGACCGTCCGGACCTGTATCTCGGCTTTCATTGGGCAGTCTTCTTCCGGTAAGATTTCGTCAGGAATCTCAACAGCGATCTCTTTGGTCGGGAAGACGCCGCGCCTGAACTGGATAACGTAGTGCACAGAGCGATAGCCGAACTCGGTAGGCTTGAGCCGCTGACTGACGTCAACGCTATTTTCCCAGTCAATATCAAAATGCTTCTCGATGAACTTGCAAATGACATTGACCTCGGATTGGGTCTGTGTGATGACGCGCCCACCGCACAGGTCGGTCATCCGGTTGAGCGGATCGCGATATTTATTCTTCTTGCGCTGAGTCTTCTCGGCAAAACTGGCAATAAACTTGGGCCGGGTCTGCACAATGGCTAGGGGCGCATAATGATGCGCTGCTTTCTCCAGCACCTGCCGGAGAGTCTGTGCATAGGCCACATATCTAGGATACACAGCCCGGTACTTCTCGATCTGTTCGCAAGCCCAGCGCTGATCAGTATCTATGATTGTCTTTGCCATGTTTAATCTCCTTGCGGGTAACAGGTGACAATAGCCGCGAATCGCATTACTCTACTGTTTCTTACTGTACCAATGTGCAAATGAAATAAATTGTTCAGCCAAGTCCATGGTGGGTAGTTCACCTAGAGTGACCCAGACAAAATCAATATGTTCACTGCTGAGGCGCACCTCGCCAGATTCCAGACGCGCTTCCATAATGAGATATGCAATTTTCCTCGTTGGTAACTCGAATTCGGCAGCTCCTGCGACGCGCTGAAGCGAGATTGTAAGCCCGGTTTCCTCAGTGACCTCTCTTAATAGCGCCTCATCGAATTTCTCTTCCAATTCCGCTTTGCCGCCGGGAAACTCCCACTTGCCCGGGCTGCCTTTGGAACTGAGCGAGCGCTTGAGCAGCAAGCAATGGCCTGCTTTGTCACGGATCACAACTTTGACAGAAAGTGCAAATGGTTTTGCTGACATCATAACATCCCTTGTGCGACTTGTTTTCTCCATGTCTTGCTTCCGCTTCGGTGATCCCCCCAGCGTAAATCAACATCGACAAGATACAGATGTCGTTGCGCCATCCGTTCGCGCAGTTTGGGAAAAACTAATTTGACCAGATGATCGCGCTCCGCGTGTATATCTCGAAAGGTGCTGCTGATGAAAAAGCGAACGATTTTCCAGGATTGTGGCATTAGTTTCGCTCCCTAACTTTCACCACGCCACGCCTTTGCAAAGGGCAGCCAGTCAGCGTCGATGGTGAAGGGGTTGAGCGGCGTTTCCATTTTACGGGCAGGTGGGCGTATCATCCGTGATGAGGTATTGTTTGCGCTCTTCCGGCGTCAGGTCGCGCGTCAGGTACGCGCAAGCCCAGCGAATGGTGTCCCGGTAATCCGTGGCCCATAGTCTTGGCGTGTTATCCCCGCTCCCGGTCAGCACGTACTTTCCATCCGGTGAGAAGGATACACTTTCGATCTTATCCGTGTTCCCGCTGAAGGTACGCACTTCCGCGCTGGTGGTGGCATCCCACAACCTCGCCGTTTTGTCCCAGCTCCCCGTCAGCACGTACTTCCCATCCGGCGAGAAGGCCACGCTCATGATGTGGTTTGTATGCCCAGTGAAGGTGCGCACTTTTATACCTGTGGCAGCCTCCCATAACTTTGCTGTATTATCCCCGCTTCCTGTCAATATATACTTCCCGTCCGGCGAGAAGGCCACACCGTAGATAGCGTCCGTATGCCCGCTGAAGGTGCGCACTTGCGCGCCGGTGTTAGCATCCCACAGCTTCGCTGTTTTGTCCCAACTCCCCGTCAGCACGTACTTCCCATCCGGCGAGAAGGCTACGCTAGTAACATTGTTCGTGTGCCCGGTGAAGGTACGCACATCTGTGCCGGTGGCTGCCTCCCAGAGTTTCGCCGTATTATCTCTGCTTCCCGTCAGCACATATTTCCCATCCGGCGAGAAGGCCACACTAGAGACAACCTCCGTGTGCCCGCTGAAGGTGCGCACTTCCTTGCCGGTGTTGGCCTCCCAGAGCTTCGCGGTATTGTCATCGCTCCCCGTCAGCACGTACTTCCCATCCGGCGAGAAGGCCACGCTCCAGACAATGCCCGTGTGTCCGCTGAAAGTACGCACTTTATTTCCAATGGCAACATTCCACAGCTTCGCGGTATTATCCGTGCTACCCGTCAGCACATACTTCCCATCCGGCGAGAAGGCTGCGCCTTCGATCATACCCAACCCGGTGACGGTTCGCCTACATGAGACGGTGGCGGCCTCCCACAGCTTCGCCGTGCCATCCCAGCTCCCTGTCAGCACGTACTTCCCATCTGGTGAGAAGGCCACGCTCCAGATATAACCTGTATGCCCGCTGAACGTACACACTTCCGCTCCGGTGGCGGCGCCTTCATTGAGCGAAGCCGAAATGTCCCATAGCTTCGCCGTGTCATCATCACTCCCCGTCAGCAAGTACTTCCCATCCGGCGAGAAGGCCACGCTGTAGACAGGGAAAGTATGATCCGTGAAAGTATGCACTTTTACGCCTGTGGCAACATCCCACAGCATCGCGGTACCGTCGTGGCTCCCCGTCAACACGTACTTCCCATCCGGTGAGAAGGCCACACTGTAGATAGCGCTTGTATGCCCGCTGAAGGTACGCACTTCCTCGCCGGTGGCAGCGTCCCACAGCTTCGCCGTTGTGTCCCAACTCCCCGTCAGCACATACTTCCCATCCGGCGAGAAGGCCACACTGGAGATAGAGTCTGTATGCCCGCTGAAGGTGCGCACTTCTGCGTCGGTTGCGGCATCCCATAGTTTTGCCGTCTTGTCATTGCTCCCCGTCAGCACGTACTTCCCATCCGGCGAGAAGGCCACACTTCTGACACCGTTGGTGTGCCCGGTGAAGGTGCGCACTTCTGTGGCTGTGGCAGCGTCCCACAGCTTCGCCGTGTTGTCCCTGCTCCCTGTCACCACAACCTTCCCATCCGGCGAGAAGGCCACGGCTGAAATAGAGTTCGTGTGCCCGCTGAAGGTGCGCACTTCCGCGCCGGTGGTGGCATCCCATAGCTTCGCCGTACTATCTCTGCTTCCCGTCAGCACATATTTCCCATCTGGTGAGAAGGTCACGCCGTAGATTTCGCTTGTATGTCCGCTGAAAGTACGGACGGCACGTAGTAGTGGTAGACTCTTATTTAGGGAAGCATCGGCCTGTGGAATGTAGCCCCCCTGGAGGGCGCGGATGCTCAGCAGGGCTGCTGTCTCGACATTCCCGTCAGGATCAGCCAATATTCTTTCAGCTTCAGCGGCCAGGCGCAGGTTTTCGGAACGCGCCAGATTGGCTTCGGCAGTTTGCTGGGCCCGAAGGGCGAGCACCCCAAGAACGATGGCA
>Ga0315289_10016947_pt1 | contig 10016 bp, 8 predicted proteins | sample YL17G11_40_MG_FD_203452 | JGI IMG/M metagenome (GOLD analysis project Ga0315289, IMG submission 203452) | Sediment microbial communities from Yellowstone Lake, YNP, Wyoming, USA - YL17G11_40 | ecosystem: Environmental > Aquatic > Freshwater > Lake > Sediment | place: USA: Wyoming | collected...
TCCTATTCTTAGATAGGTAGGCACTAAGCATAGCTAACGTCTCAGATTTTAGTTTAAATATTCTGGAATTGTGTCCTTTGTGTCCTTGAACATTAATTAATCCTCTCTCCAAATCAATGTCTCTTAAAGAGATTCTAGACAACTCATAAGGCATGATTCCCGTCTCAGCTAAAATCCTAAGAATTGTTGCATATCTAGGAGACGCTGAAGCTATTAACTTGTTGATTTGCTCAGTTGTTGGAATCTTCGGTAGTTTTCTTTCATATTTGTACTTTGGTTTTTCCCATCGAAGCCCATTAACCAGAGCATAGTAATTGTAAGCCTTAACCAAATTCGTTTTCTGACTATTAGCACAGTTTTTCTTAGCTATGTATTCCTTAACAGATTCTGGATTATCCAAATCAGCATACTTGCCTAAATGTCTAAGTTGAAAGTCAATGTTTCTAAGAGTCTTCTTGTCTAGGCCCTGGTTGTGAAGTTTTATTAGAGTGGTCAATATCTTCCCTCTAATGTCCTCAGAACACCGCAATCCAGTTGGAAGGGCCCGTAGTCTAGTCAGGATTAGGACGCTGGCCTGCGGAGCCGGGAACTGGGGTTCAAATCCCCGCGGGCCCGCCATGCATTCGAAAATCTTTAAGCAAGCTCTTCAATCTTTGATTCATAAAATGCTAATCTTTGAAAGAGGCTGAAAAATGTTAGTTGATTCTCATGCGCATCTTCAATGGAGGAGCTTTGACCAAGACAGAGAAAAAGTGATAAACCTAGCCAAAGAAGCCGACGTGAAATACATCGTGAACATTGGATACGACCTCGAAGGCAGCAAAAAAGCAATTGAGCTAGCTGAAAAACATGAAGGACTCTACGCAACAGTTGGAATACATCCCCACAACGCAAGTGAGCTTAACGAAAAAGTTTTGGACAATTTAAGGCGGCTTTCTGAAAATCCAAAGGTTGTAGCCATCGGAGAAATCGGATTAGACTACTATCGAAATCTGTCTCCTAAAGCTGCTCAGCAAAAAGCCTTCGAAACCCAACTGCTTCTAGCCCAAGAGTCAAAGTTACCCGTTGTAATCCACGACCGAGACGCTCATGCCGACGTTCTTAAAACGCTTTCAAAATTCAAAGGAAAACTAAACGGCGTAATGCACTGTTTCTCAGGAAGCCGCGAAATGGCTGAACAATGCGTCAAAATGGATTACTACATATCATTTGCAGGACCCGTTACTTTTCCCAACGCGCATAAACTGCATGAAACCGCCAAGCAGATAGACCTAAACAAGATTCTCATCGAAACCGACTGCCCTTGGCTGGCACCTCAAGAAATGCGAGGCAAACGAAACGAACCAGCATTCCTGCCCTTCACAGCAGAAAAAATCGCAAACCTCAGAGGAATCTCTTTAGCAGAATTAGCCGAAGCCACCACAAAAAACACTAGGCAAATTTTTCACATATCCTAAAACACAGATGGCAAGCCCATGAAACTGTTGAAAACCACTCAAGGAACAGTCTTAGACGTGCACGTTAAGCCAAACTCAAAAGAATTCAAAATAAAAATTGAAGAAGATGAGCTCATTGTGTTTTGTCAAGAAACTCCCATAAAACGCAGAGTTAACAAAGAATTAATGAAGGAACTTTCAAGACTTTTCAAGAGAAAAGTCGACATTCTTTCGGGTTCGGCTTCAAAACAAAAAAGAATTTTGATCAGAGATGCCAGTGCAGAGGAAGTAAATGAGATCTTATCTAAATATATTCTCAAACACGCGCAGTAATGCGTTTCACATGTAGCTCACGATTTCTGTTAACTTTCACTCTTCTTTTTTTCTTCAATTAAGAATGGTGAAAATTCCCTCAGTTTTTCAGCCATTTCTCTAAGATGTTTATCTACCTTGTAGTTCACAGTTTCTTTCTCAAAACTTCCATCTTTTTGTTTTTCACCAGCTTTAACCCCTGTTAGGATTTCTATTCCTTGGTCAATGTTCTTAACAGCGTAAATGTGGAACTTGCCCTCCTTGACAGCATCCACTATCTCTTCTTTCAGCATTAGGTTTTGTACATTACTCTCCGGTATCATCACTCCTTGTTTACCATTGAGTTCTCTGGCTTTGCAGACTTCGAAGAATCCTTCAATTTTTTCGTTCACTCCGCCTATGGCTTGAACTTCACCTTTCTGGTTCACGGAGCCGGTGACGGCGATGTTTTGCTTTATTGGCAACTCTGAAAGAGTAGAGAGTATAGCGTAGAGCTCGGTGCTTGAAGCGCTGTCACCCTCTACTCCCTCATAATTTTGCTCAAAGACAAGGCGTGCTGAGAGGTTTAAGGGCTTATCTTGCGCGTACTTCTCATTTAGGTAGCCACTTAGAATTAGGACGCCTTTAGTATGAATGGGCCCCCCCATTTTGGCTTCTCTTTCAATGTCAACAACCCCTTCTCGGCCTAAGCCTATACTGATCGTGACGCGTGAGGGGCTACCAAAGGCAAAATCGCCTAGACTAATTACGGAAAGGCCGTTCACTTGCCCAACAGTTTCTGCATCTGTATCGATCAGAAGGATTCCACGGTTAATCATCTCTTGAATCTTCTCTTGGATGAGTTTGGAGCGGTAAACTCTTTCTTCTATGGCTTTTTTCACGTGACTTCCGCCCACAAAGTTGGAGTTCTCCTGAGTAGCATAGAAGTTAGCTTCTCGAATAATGTCGGAAATCTCAGCAAACCTTGTAGAAAGTTTCGTCTGGTCTTCGGCTAGTCTAGAGCTGTGCTCAATCAATTTGGCCACACCTGAACTGTCAAGATGTTTAAGATTCTCCTTTTGGCACAGCGTACAGGCGAAAGCTGCATATCGTCGCATGTTCTCTTCTGTTCGATCCATGGTTGTGTCGAAGTCTGCCTTAACCTTAAAGAGCTCTCTGAAGTCCATGTCCAAGGTATACATCTCTTGGTAAAGGAGAGGATTTCCAATGAGGATCACCTTGACACTTAGAGGGATTGGTTCAGGCTTCAGACTCTTAGTGGTAATAAACCCTAAACGTTCTTCCGCCTCTTCAATAATTATGTGCTCGTTTCTGAGTGCTCTTTTTAAGCCATCATAAGACAAAAGATTACGAAGCAACTCTTCTACTGGAAGAACCAAATATCCGCCATTAGCTCGGTGCAACGATCCACCGCGAATCATGGTAAAGTCAGTAATCAGAGCGCCAAACTGAGCCTCCTTTTCTATTCTACCAAAGAGGTAATTATAAGTGGGGTTAAACTGCATTATCACAGGGGCTCCCTTGATGTCTGAGTTATCTACAATAACATTTACGTCGTATTTTCTGAAGGGAAACTCCTTCATCCAAGGAATTTGAAAAGGAACTTGGGGGTGAGCCTCAGGCTCCTTGACGAACTGTGAGATGTTATCGAGAATATCATTCCGTACATTTTCTAGGTAGACCGTAACATCTGGGAAGTCCTTATATTTCTCCATTAGGTCGGTAACTAAATTACCTATGGCGTAGAGGGCAATGTCCCGATTCATTTTCTCAATCTCTTCATGGATTTTTCTCTCCATATCCATCAATTGCCGCATTGTACTTCTCAACTCTGAGTCTAGTCGGCTCCTTTTTTCTTTGATTTCCTCCCTGATTTTCGGAGGCAAAGTCAGGAACCCCTGATCGCTTACAGGTTGCCCCTTTATTACCGGAATAAGAAGTAGTCCAATGGGCGTGCTTTGGATGATGAAACCTTCATCTCGGGCTTTACTATTAAGCCGATCAATAAGCGCCTTCCTCTGACCTTCTAAGGCCTGGATTGTTGCCTCTCTCTTTACGGCATAATCTCCGCTTTCAAAAGCCTTAGGAAGGTTCCTTCGAGCGTTATCAATAAAATCTTTCATATCTTTTTGGAAATCCTTTCCCTTGCCCGGAGGCAGTTTTATTGCCTTTGGCTCATACTGGTTAGAAAAGTTATTTACATAACACCAGTCAGAGGGCACCGACTGGGTTCGGGCTACCTCTTCTATGAAGTTCTTAACCGCCGTCGTCCTACCTGTTCCTGGAAAGCCAGCCACGTAGATGTTAAACCCACGTTCCTTAATGCCTAAGCCGAATTTAAGCGCTCTGACAGCCCTTTCCTGACCAACAATCTCTTCAAGGGGCACCAGCTCCTTCGTGGTTTCACAGCGCATCAGCTTAGGGTCACATTCCCTCCTCAACTTTTCTACAGGCAATTCATCAAACATTCATAACATCTCCTTAAGTCAAGATTTATGTTAATCATTACTTAAACTTTAATCTCCCATTTAACATCATTCTCACAAAAATGTGCTCATGCACGTATCTCATGTTTTCAGATCTGAATGAAACTTCACAGAAAGCAATGTTTGTTTGAATTTCCATGTGGCTTGTCTAGGGCATTTCTTAAATGAAAGAAACAGCCAATAACACAATTCTAGGATGCCAAAACCATGAAATTATCCAGAAATGAATTAGCTAAAATGATTGATCATACGTTGGTTAGGCCCACAGCCACCAAAGACGAAGTCATTAAACTTTGTTGGGAAGCCGAAAAATACGGTCTCTGCTGCGTCGTGGTCGATCCTTTCTTCGTTTCTTTGGCTAGACACATGCTGGAAGCCACCGAAGTGAAGGTTTGTTCAACCGTTGGGTTTCCAATTGGCGCCGTTTTGCCTGAGGTTAAAGCCTTCGAAGCCAGAAAAGTTGTTGAATTAGGCGCTGAAGAAATCGACATGGTTATGAACACAAGCGCGTTGAAGTCCAAGGACTACGAGGCTGTTAAAGAAGACATCAAGGCTGTTTTGAAAGTTAAACACTCTAACCCAAACATAATCGTTAAAGTAATAATTGAAACTGGACTTCTAACCGACAGAGAAAAAATTATGGCTTGCAGGCTTTCTAAAGAAGTCGGAGCCGACTTCGTGAAAACTTCCACCGGCTTGCTAGGCGGAGAAGCAATCATCAAAGACGTAAAACTCATGCGCAAGACTGTTGGAAAAGACATGGGCGTCAAAGCAGCAGGCGGCATACGCACGCTAGAACAGGCGTTAGCCATGATTAAGGCTGGAGCCAACCGCATCGGAACCAGCACCGCCGTCAACATACTCGAAGAAATGCCCAAAAAATAAGAGATGCCAGAGACATGGTAGAAACAGTGTTTAAAGTAAGCCAAAGCTTAGCTCACGCTGCCGACGTCGCTGTACGCAAGGTTTTAGCCGTAAAAAAAGACGAAACCGTTTTAATTATCACAAATCCAATCGAAGACGTTTACAAAATCTCTCAGGCAGTGTATAACTCGTGTGTTAAGGCTAAAGCAGCGCCTACCCTGATTGTTCAGCCTAAGAAACCACCGCTTGACGACGCCGAACCCGCGGTTATAAGCGCCCTGAAATCCGAACCAAACGTCATCATTTCGATCAGCGCCCAAAAACTTGGAAAAGACAAAGAAGCTTTAGCTAAGCCCTACACGGGTTTAGACGGAAAACCGTACAATCACATATTTGACCAGCTGCTCGACGGCTTGAAAAAGACAAGGTCATTCTGGTCACCAGAAGTAACTGTTGACATGTTTGTACGCACTGTTCCAATCAACTACGTCAAACTCAGAAAAGACTGCGCCAAAGTTGAAAACAGCTTCAAGAACGTCAAAACCGTTCATGTTCAAACAGATTTAGGAACAGACATCAACGTAAGCGCAGAAGGACGAGAAGCAAAAAACGATGATGGAGACTTTCGGGAGCCAGGAAAAGGCGGCAACCTTCCAGCAGGAGAAGTATTCATATCACCTAAGCTCGGCGAATCCAACGGCGTCATAGTTTTCGACGGCAGCATAACCCTAGACGAAACTCTAGTACTCAAGAAAACCGTGAAAATCACCGTTGAAAAAGGCCACGTAACCAAAATCGAAGGCGGAAGAGAAGCCGATCAACTCCGAGACTATATACATAATGCAGGCGAACACCCCTATCAAATGGTCCAGAAAGGCGAAATAGCAATTGACAAGGCGAAGGAGTACTCTAAAAACGCCACAAACCTAGGCGAACTGGGTATAGGCTTGAACCCCAAAGCCAAAATAATCGGCAACGTGTTAGAAGACGAAAAAGTCTTAGGAACAGTGCACTTCGCCATAGGAAGCAACTACGACCAAGACGCCTTAGCATTGATTCATTCAGACTGCATAGTCAAAAACCCAACCATAATAATCGACCAAAAAACAATAATGAAAAAAGGCAAAATGTTGATCTAGTTGGGTTTACATTTTTTCTGGTGCTTCTATTCCGAGCGTGTTTAAGGCGTTTCTAACTACAATTCTTGTGGCTTCAACCAACGCGAGCCTTGCGTCACTAAGCTCTGGCGGTTTGGCCTTAATGACGGGTAACGCGTTATAGAAAGTGCTGAATTTGTCGGCTAGGGCGTTGGCAAATTCAGCTATTTCGTTGGGGCGTAAATTGTCTGTTGCGTCGATGAAAACTTCTGGAAACCGCGCCAACATCAAAATGAGACTGCGCTCCAATGGTTCAGTCAACAGCGCATAATCGGGTTTTTCAGGTTTTCTGTCTGCCTTGCGCAGTATGCTAACAGCCCTTGCGTGTGAATATTGAATGTAAGGTGCGCTGTTTTTCTCAAAGTTTAGAACGCGGTCCCAAGTGAAGACAACAGGCTTAGACGGGGCAACCTCAATTAAGGCATATTTTAGGGCGCCTATGCCCACGAAATCTGAAATTTTCTTCTTGTTTTCTTCAGAGAGGGCCGGAGAACGCTTTGAAACCTCTTCGTAGGCACGTTTAACCGCCTCATCAATTGTTTCATCCAGCGTAATGTATCGACCTCGTCGACTGGACATCTTATAACCAGGGAGATTGACCAAGTTGTAGGGGAAATGGACCAGATTTTTGGCTTTATCCACGTGACCTAAAGCGCACAAGGCGAGTTTCAACTGCAACTGCGACAGGGTTTGCTCCATGCCTATTACGTTGATTATTTTCTCGGCTTTCTGAAACTTCCAAAGGTTGTACGGTATATCCCTCGTAGTGTACAATGTTGTGCCGTCGGCTCTCACCAAAGTCAGCGATGGAATTTCATACTCTTCGCGTAAACCAAAAGTTTTCTTCAATTCAAGGTCTTGCGCCACTTTTTCTGCGTCAAACTCTAAAACTTGGCCTGCACGAAAAACGTAGGGCGTCTTCTCCAACTTGTCGAGAGTCTTTTTTACACTGCTGTTCCAGACGAAGTCGCTTTCCCAATCCCATGAATCATAGGATATTCCAACTCGGCTGAGCGTTTCCCTGAAGCCACCGAGGCAGAGTTCGCTTACTTCTCTGATGAGTTGTTTGGCTTCTTTTTGACCGTTTTCGTATCCTCGGTTTAGCTCTGCAACTCTTGTCTCAGATTTTTCATCTTTGCTTATCTTTTCTAAGAGTTGTTTGAAAAGTTGCGAATTTGCAGCTTCAAGGTCAACCGCAATCGAAGTCCAGTCGTCTAATTCCCGCTGTATTTTATTTCGTTCTTCGTCTCTGGCATGTTCTATTTCTTTCTTTAATCGTTGAATTTCTAAGATGCAGCTGGTTATGGCGTAGACTTTGCCGATGAAGTGGTCAGGCTTGCCTTTGGGTTTATGTTTGCCCAGTTGTTGGTATCCGTAGGCGATGACCGCGGTTTGGCGTCCTACGTCGTCAATGTAGTAATGCCGAAAAACAGTGTGTCCCCGAGCCTTCAACAAGCGAGCTAGACAGTCGCCTAAAATTGGATTCCTAGCCTGCCCAACATTTATTGGATGAATGGGATTGACGCTGGTATGCTCCACGATAATTTTCGCCGATTTTTCAGTCTTTACATGTCCGTAGTCAGCATCAAGCGCTTGAACAGACTCGATAGTTAATCTCGAAAGCTCAACAAGTTTAACGTAAAAGTTGATGTATCCTGCTCCAGCGGCCTTAACTTCTTGAATGAGGGAAAAACTAGACAAATCAATAGCCTTTGCAACATGATTAGCAAGGGTAATAGGCTTCTTCTCAGTTTGCTTGGCAAGTTCAAAACAAATAGAAGACGACAACTCGCCGAATTCGGGGTTCGGAGGAGACTCTAACATGCCTGCAACGGGAAACTCGGGAAATAGCCTGTTTAGCGTGTTTTTCAACGCAGTTTGGCAAGATTCTCTGAACTCGGCGAACGGATTCAACGAACCCATTGTAATTTCTTCACCTTGGCGGGCCCGCGGGGATTTGAACCCCGGTTCACCGGCTTTCTTCTCGAGGGTTCTTCTCGTCCGGAGGCCGGCGCCTTAATCCGGACTGGGCCACGGGCCCTAGCGCCATTCAGACTCAATGTTGTCATGAATTATTAAAGTTTCATCGAACCAACGCATTTGTCAAAGAGCGTTCATGTTTCTTCTACTAGTTCTTTGTTTATCCACCATGCCTTCTTTTTACCTGACCGTTCTCCAGCGTAATATTCAATCACCGATTTTCCAAGCTGAATCTTGGAGCGTTTCTGAATTCTTCTTAGCCTGTTTAGAACTTGCCATCTGTTAGTTTTGGCGTGTTCAGCAAGCTCAGGCGTGGTGGCGCCCTTGTAATTTAAGAGGTAATCAATTATGTTGTGGTCGACTTCATCTATGCCGAATGAATGCGGGTTAACTTTGCCTTTTTCAAAAGTTAAAACCTCAAGCTCAGTTAGGTACCGTTTAACTTCTGACAAATCGGCTTCTAACTTGCCGATTTTTTGTTCTAGTTCAAAAATTTTGTCAGGTCGGGGGGTTTTCTGCAGTTTATCCATGATTGCGTCGCGTATGAAATCACTTCTTTCTCCCTCTGGGATGCGCAGAGCCAGCTCTTTGTAAACATCTTTAGGTATCTTGGCAGAAACCACAGCGTGCTCGCTCATAACTACCCTTTCCGATTCTATCTACAAAATTGTGGTAAAAGCATTGCTGTCTTCTTAGCGATTCAATGGCTTTCGAGAACGCTCAACACTTCTTCAAGTTTGATCGGGCCCTCTCGCAGCATTTTCGGTTTCTTCGACGTCAAGTCTAGCACGCTGGATTCTTGGCAAAGAGGCGTAGGACCAGCGTCAAGAATTACATCAACTTGTGCACCTAACTGCTCAGCCGCTTCAAGAGCGGTTTTAGATGATTTGTGACCTGTTTTGTTGGCGCTGGTCCCCACTAAAAGGCCGTCGCAGAGGCTGATTAACTGGATTGCCACTGAGTGATTTGGGATGCGCACGCCAACAGATCTCTGGCCACATGTGACAATATCTGAAAGAGACGGCTTCTTAGGAACAATGATTGTAAGTGGCCCGGGCCAAAACTTCTCGGTGACTTTCATTGCCTTTTCATTTAATTGCGCTATTTTTTGGATATGTATAATGTTTGAACCCAATATTGGCAATGGTTTATCTTTTCTTTCACCTTTTGTTTCAAAAATTCTTTCGACCGCTTCAACATTGAAAGGGTTGCAACCTAATCCATAAACAGTATCAGTCGGATAGACAATTACGCCTCCGTTCTTCACGACCTTTGAAGCTTTTCGGATGTTGCCTGCGGTTGCTTTCAAAATAGGCATGTGCAATCAAGTGTTTGTTTGAAGTGAAAGCGAATATTAAGGTTAGTTGTTTCAAAACAGCCAATATGGGTCAGTTTGGCTTTTGGCCGTGTCACAGCGGGGTACGCTCCCAGCCGTCGCCTTACATCATCCCAAAATAATGAATGGTGCAAGCGCCCTATTATTAATTTTGCCAAGATGTGAACACTTAAACAGCTTGTAGGCAAAGATTGTTTGCTGAGATGCCCTAAAACTCCTTTATGGATGATGTAACCTTCGTCAAGTGCCGTATGGAAACGCTTAAAAAAGCGACTATGTGCTCACTAAGGTGCTAAAAAGATTAGTGGTGGTGAAAAACTTGGAAGAAGAATGGGAAGAAGAAGACGTCGGAGAAGAAGGTGACAAAGAAGAATGGGAAGAAGAAGAATGGTGACCACTCAAATCTCCAATTTTTAACCATTATCTTATTTTGCATTAAATTTTT
>Ga0315289_10016949_pt1 | contig 10015 bp, 11 predicted proteins | sample YL17G11_40_MG_FD_203452 | JGI IMG/M metagenome (GOLD analysis project Ga0315289, IMG submission 203452) | Sediment microbial communities from Yellowstone Lake, YNP, Wyoming, USA - YL17G11_40 | ecosystem: Environmental > Aquatic > Freshwater > Lake > Sediment | place: USA: Wyoming | collected...
CAAAACGACGCTCCGTTCGAAGCGGCAGCTTTCCAGGCTTTGGAAGATGGCTTCGCCGAGGTCGTTGCCGCCCCGCCGCTCCATCCCCGGAACGACTAGGAGGCCGCGCCCTCTCTCGACTTTGTCCTTCGCGTATTCGAAGGCGAGGATGATGACGCCATCGGTGATATCCGGTCTTCGGGCGGCGAGTTCCCGCAGGGGCGTTTCCGCTTGGACGGCCAGCCAGGCGAGCCGCTCATCCGTGAGCGGATCGTCCTGTCCTTGCCGCGGCCGAGCCGGGGAGTCGGTTTTGCGCTCGAGGACGCGTTGTTCCTGATACGGGGCGTGCTCCCCCCAATGGCGGCAGGACGGCGGACAGCGGAGCTCCCGGTTTCGGAGCCGGCCGCAGCAGAGGGGACAGAGGCTGTCGCGCCGGGCGGGACAGGCGCGTTTGGCTTTTCGTTGCCGGCAGTGGGCGCATTTGGACATCGTCTCTCACTCGTTGAGAATGAAGGTTTCGGGCGTCAGGGACTTGATCTTCCGGCCGAGGAAACTCTTGAGCGCCCGCTCGGCGGCCTTCTGCTCGGCGACTTTGCGGGACGGCCCCTTGGCCTTGGCGAGGGCGGTCTTATTGACGACGACCTCGACCACGAATTCCTTTTGATGCTGGGGCCCGGTTTCGGTGACGACCAGGTATTCCGGCGCCGGGAGGTCCTCTTTCTGGAGAAATTCCTGGAGGGCCGACTTGTAATTGTTGATCTCGAAGTCCCGGCGCTTGATCTTCTTGAAGGACCGCTCGAGGAGGGGCCGGAAGATCGATTTGGCCGCCTCGAAGCCGCCGTCGAGATAAAGGGCCCCGACGAGGGCTTCGAACCCGCCTGCCAGAATCGTGCTTTTTTCCCGGCCGCCGCTTTTTTCCTCGCCCTTTCCCAGGCGGAGAAAGCGGTCGAGCTTGATCTGCCGGGCGAACTCGGACAGGGCGATGGTGCTCGAGGCCGAGGACTTGAGCTTCGAGAGGCCGCCTTCGGTCGTTTCCGGGTACAGATGGAAGAAGAAGTCGGCGGCGATCAGCCCGACCACGGAGTCGCCCAGGAACTCCAGCAACTCGTTGTCCCTCGGTCTCTCTTGATTCTCATAGGCGAAGGAGCTGTGGGTCAAGGCCTGGAGGAGGAGGTCCTTGTTCCGGAAGACATAGCCCAAGCGTTTTTCGAGCTGGGGGGCGTTGCCTTTCATCCGAGCGCGGCGGAAAAGGTCGATCATTCCGGGAACGGGTAAACGACGCGGCCGCCGACGATCGTCATCGCCGGCGCGCCTTTGAGCTTCCAGCCGTGGAAGGGGGTGTTGCGGCTCAGCGAGACGAAGCCGCCGGCGTCGACCACGACGTCCTTGTGGAGGTCGAGAAGGGTGAGGTCGGCCTCCGCGCCGACGGCGATCCGGCCGCGGTCCCGGAAGCCGAGGATGTCGGCCGGTCCCAGCGTCCACAGGGCGACGAATCGGGAAAGAGAAATGATCCCCCGATGGACGAGCCGGTCGAGAAGAAGCGAGACGGCGGTCTCCAGGCCGACGATCCCGAACGGCGCTTTTTCGATCCCCGCTCCTTTTTCCGTGGTCGCGTGGGGGGCATGATCGGTGGCGAAGGCGTCGATGGTCCCGTCTTGAACGGCGGAGAGAAGAGCGGCGACGTCGTCGGCTCCGCGGAGGGGCGGGTTCATTTTAAAGTTGGGGTCCCGGCTTTCCAGGGCCGCGTCGGTCAGGAGGAGATGGTGGGGCGTCGCTTCGGCGGTCACCCGAACCCCCCGGCGCTTGGCTTCTCGGACGAGGGCGGCGGCGCCTTTCGTGCTTAGATGAGCGATGTGAATCCGGGTCGAAAGCGCTTCGGCGAGGACGATATCGCGGGCGACCATGATGTCCTCGGCCGCGGAGGGGATTCCGTTCAGGCCGAGCCTTCGGGACATCGCCCCCTCATGGATGATCCCTCCTTCGGAGAGCGCCGCGTCCTCGCAGTGGTCGATGATAAGCGTTCCGAGCTCTCCGGCCCGCTCCAGGGCGCGGCGCATCAGGAGGCTGTTCTGGAGGCAGCGGCCGTCGTCCGAGAAGGCGATCGCTCCCGCGGCGGCCAAAGCGGCCATGTCGGTGAGCTCCGCGCCCCGGAGTCCCTTTGTCAAAGCCCCGATGGGATGGACGCGGACGGCCGCGCTTTTCGCCGCCTCGGCCTTGATGTAGCCGGTCACGTCCGGATGGTCGTTGGGCGGCTGAGTGTTGGGCATGGCGCACACAACGGTGAAGCCGCCCTTCGCCGCGGCCCGGGCGCCGGAGGCGATCGTCTCCTTGTGGGTCTGCCCCGGATCTCGGAGATGGACGTGCGGATCGATGAATCCCGGGGCGACGAGGAGGCCCGAGGCGTCGATGATCTTGACGCCCCGGGCTTCGATCCTCGGCTTCAGGTCGGCGATCCGCGATCCCTCGATGAGAAGATCGAGCGTTTCGTCCGTGCCCGAGTCCGGATCGATGACCCGGCCGTTGCGGAGAAGAAAGGTCATGCTTTGGACCTTTTTCGAAGGACCGGCGCGGCCGGCTCGGTGATCAAGACCTCCTCCTTAGCGTCGATCTCCTTGAGCTTGACCTGGACACGCTCGCGGCGGGATGTCGGCAGGACCTTGCCGACGTAGTCGGGCCGGATCGGCAGCTCCCGGTGGCCGCGGTCGACGAGGACGAGGAGCTGGATGGTCTTCGGCCGGCCTTTGTCGAACAGGCCGTCCATGGCGGCCCGGATCGTCCGTCCGGTGAAGAGGACGTCGTCGACGAGAAGGACGTCCTTCTTGGCGATCGAGAAGGGAATGACCGTCTTCTGGACCAGGGGCTGCGTTTTAAGCTCGGTGAAATCGTCGCGGTAGAGGGTGATGTCCATCACCCCGATGGGGATGGCGATCTTCTCCATCTCCTTGATGATTTTAGCGATGCGCTGGGCGATGTAGATCCCGCGGGTCCGGATCCCGACGATGACGAGGTTCTGGAGGCTTCGGTTCCGCTCGAGGATTTCGGTGGCCATCCGGAAAAGGACGCGCTTGATTTTGGCCGCGTCCATGACGCCGGCCTTCACTTTGTCGGGCATGTCGCTCTCCTCCGCTCTTTTATATCACAGGGAAATCGGGATTATCCATAAGAATCCAGGCGTCCCCTCGCCGGCAGGTTCTTCGCCCCGGAGCGGCCGATCCCGAAAAAACGGCGGGCGGCGGCGATATCCCGGCGGATCTGGGCGGCGAGGGCTTCGGCGCCGGCGAACGCCCGCTCGTCGCGGAGCTTGCCCAGGAAGGCCAGCCGGACGGATGCGCCGCAGAGGTCGTCGCTGAAATCGAGGACGTGCGCTTCCACGGTCCAATGGGGACGTCCGAAGGTCGGACGAAGGCCGATATTGGTGATCGAGGGGAGGGCCGCGCCTCCGCGGCGAAGCTCGGTCAGAAAGACGCCGGCGGGCGCGATCTCGTTCGGGGTTTCAAGGTTGGCCGTCGGAAAGCCGAGCCGGCGGCCGCGGCCTTCGCCCGGGACGACGTCGCCTTCGATTTCGAAAGGCCGGCCCAACAAATCGTTCGCTCGTTCGACCTCCCCGGCGGCCAGGAGCGCCCGGATCCGGCTCGAGCTCACGACCTCGCCCTTCCGGCGGAGCGGCGGAACGCCCACGACGTCGAATCCCAGGGGCGGGCCGAGGCGGTCGAGCAAAGCGAGATCACCCTGGCGGCCGCGGCCGAAGCGGAAGTCGGCGCCGACGACGACAAGGCGGGCTCTTAGCGAGGCCGCCAGGATGTCGCGGGCGAACTCCCGGGCCGTCAACTCGGCGAACGAGCGCCGAAAGAGGGCGATGATCGTGCCGTCGGGCTTGAGGCCGGCCAGGCTCTCCAGGCGCTGTTCAAGCGTCTGGAGCATCAGGATCTTGGAAGGGGAGAAATATTTCTCGGGGTGGGGGGAGAACGTCAGGATATAAGAAGGAAGCCCCCGTCGGTTCGACTCTCGAAGAAGCGTCCTCAGGATTTTCCGGTGGCCCCGGTGCAGCCCGTCGAAGTTGCCGACGGCGACGGCGGCGCCGCCGGCGGGCGCCTCGAACGCCCTCAGCGAGCGGACGATCTCCATGGGCTTAGAACTTGAGGATGCTGGCTTTCTCGAGATAATGGCTCTTGAGCTGGGCGAGGCAGGCTTCGAGGAACTTTTCCTCGTCGGGTTCGAGACGGCCGTTCGTCCGGTCCTTGAGCAGGTCGAGAATGTCGATCAGGCGTTTGGCGAAAGGGAGGTTCCGGTCGGTTTTCCCGGTGATGGGATCCTCGATCAGGCCGAGTTTGACCAGGGCTTGGGTGTAGAGCGGCAGGACGATATAGCTGAAATCCAGAGGCGGCAGGACGTCCTCGGCTCGGGCTCCGGCGGGTTTTCCGTTGTTGCGTTCTTCGGACATGGATGTTCTTTCCCATCTTATCCGCTCCGGGAGAAAAATTCAAGACGATGGAAATCTGACCGTCGAACAGTTTCACCGCAGTCTGACCCAGGCCGAGTCCGCATCCGAGAACGGCCTTCGACCCCCCGAGACGCGTACGTTTTCCGTGGCCCCCCTGTTTAGAAGGGGGGAAGGGGGGAAGAATACCAATAAGATGAAAGTCCTAGAGCGCGTCTCGAAAATATCTTGAAGTAAACTCGGCGCCTCGGGTCACTCTTGGGGAAAACCCTTATACTGGGTTCTCCCCAACGGGCACCGGGAAGACCCGGTCGCCCTGCCCCTTTTCCAATGAACATCATGCGTTGCCTTCGCGAACTCCATGATCAACGGATCTCGCCGATGTCATCGCCTAATGTTCCGGGGAAGGGGGGCAGGGAGCGGAGCGAACGTTGGGGGGGAACCCATTCAAGGGGTTGCTCCCCCAAGAGTGTCCTGCGGGGCGGCAAACCCTCATCACGTTCCGGCCGTTCCCGTTTGCGGGCCGTTGAGAAATACAAGAGGAAGCAAAACACAAACTGTTCGACGGTAAGCGATGGAAAACCGAGCAAGTCTCGGTGTATGATGGCCGTCTTCGATAAGGAGACCCCATGGACGACACGGGAAACGCCGGAGAAAAATTTCAGGAGCTCGTCGGCATCCTGTCCCGGTTGCGGGGGTCGGACGGCTGTCCCTGGGACAAGGAACAGGACGAGCGCTCCATCGCGAATTACTTCCTCGAGGAAGTGTATGAGGCCGTGGAGGCCCTTTATAACAACGACGTCCCGGCCCTTGCCGAAGAGCTGGGCGACGTTCTCATGGAGGTCGTTTTTCTTTCCCGGATTTTTGAGGAGAAAGGCCTATTCACCGTCGCGGATGCTCTTTCCGGCATCAACGCCAAGATGGTCCGCCGCCATCCCCACGTTTTCGGCGAGGACCGTTGCGAGGATCCTCGAAGGGTTCTCGATGCTTGGATGAAGCAGAAGAAAGAGGAAAAAAAGCGGTCGAACCATTTCGAGGGGATTCCGGCCTCCGCTCCGGCCCTTCTCGCTGCCTTTCAAATCGGCCAGCGCGTCGCCGTCGACGGCTTCGACTGGCCCTCGGCCGGCGAGGCCGTCGGGAAGGTTAAGGAAGAAATCGGCGAGCTCGAGGGCGCTATCGCCGGCGGATCCGGCGCCGCCGTCGAAGAAGAGCTCGGCGACGCGCTTTTCGCCCTCGCCCAGGCCGCCCGTCTTCTCAAGATCAATCCCGAGATCGCCCTCCGGCGGGCGGGCGAGAAGTTCATCGGCCGCTATACCGCCCTGGAGGCGAAGCTCGCGGAAAAAGGGAAAAAACCGTCCGAACTCACCCTGGCCGAAATGGACGCCGTCTGGGACGAGATCAAGAAGACTTAGGCTCCGGGACGCTCAGAGGCCGTGGATCTTGCGCACAGCGGCTTCCCATTCGGCCAATTCCCTCTTGATCCTTTCTAAATTTGTGACCTTCTCCTTATGGCCACGGACGATGTCGAGGATTTCCGCCTTTTTCCCGGCAAGCGTTGTATAAAACGCATCGACGGGGATTTCCGCCTGGTAGATCTGGGGGATCAAACGGAGGGCTTCTTCATACCGGCCGCGGCTTTCCAGCTCGAGCAAGCGGTCATAGAGCCTGCCGTAGAGAGGCTGTCCGCATAACGGCCAAGCCAGGAATGCCAAAAACAAAAAAGCCATGAGCCTTCGTATTCCTCCTCCCATCTTCTCCTCCTTTTCCTATCTTATCAGAGAAAATCAAGCAGAAACCCGACAAGAGCCATTATTCCATGATCCGATATATGGGAAACCCTTTCATCTTCTTGCCTCTGTCAATCTCTCTTTACTTTTATCACAATCTCCGATTGCCAACAACTCAACACGTCCGGCAAAATCGATTGAAGTATTGCTCCGCCCGGCAGGCTTTTGGGCGTGGAAACGGAGAAAGGCCGAGGCGTTTCGATCCTATGAAAAAATATTGTGAGGCGATCTGGTACTCATGGCTTCCATGAGTGCGGTTTTTTCCGTCCCGTCGTCAAGGAGGTCGTGGAGCGCTACCTCGACGGCGGCAATCCCCGCCGCGGGTTTGCCCTCATGGAACGATGGATGTTCTCCCATGAGGACAGACCGAAGCGGTCGCCCGCATCCGATGTCCCGATGGCCGGGAGGAGCGGCTCGTCATGTTTTTTGCGTCCTTGACATCACCCGAGCCGGGATTTATGCTTGTCCGCGGCAACGAGACGGGAGATCGATCCGAAATCGGGCCTGCGGGCGGCCGCCGACGAAAAGCAAACTCTTATCCAAAATGGAAATTAAGAAAATCAAGATTTTTTTCATCCTGAGTCTTGTTGTTTCCATCGTGATTGCGGTTGCAGCCGTTATTGCCGGAAACCGTTTCGGCCGAAGCCGATATTGGCTGGGATTGTGGTCGCTTCCCTTTTTCGCCCTGACCTATCATGGACATATCCGCCTTAAAGAAGCCGGCCTGCGCCTCCATCTTAAAAACACCTGGGGTTCTCCCGATGACCGACAAAGGGATTTTGTGGAGATCCCTCTCCATTTTCGGATGACTCCGAAAGATCGGTCCGGGGAGGCCGTTTTGGATGACCGGACGTGGAGCGATTTGGATATGAATTTGGTTTTTTCCCGAGTCGACCGGACTTTATCGGCTCCTGGAGAACAAATTCTTTACTCCCTCCTCCGTCGGCCGCTTCTGAATTCCCAGGGGCTTGAAGAAAGGCGTCGATGGATCGACCTGTTTTCGCGGGATGGCGCCTTAAGAGAAAACTGTCGGTCCATCCTGGCCAAGATCGGCCGGAACGGGGGAGAGGCCCTTACGGAGCTTTTGTGGAGCGATCCGCACGGAACGATCCCGAAGACTTTTCTGCGCTACCTTCTCCGGACGCTCCTTTCGGGATTTGGGATTCTCCTTCTGGCAAATCAGTCCTGGGCTTGGTATGGGCTGGCGGCGGTCTTGCTCGTCAATATGATCATCCATTATCGGGCGAAAAGGACGATCGGAGAGTATTTTGCCTCCATGCGATATCTCGGTCGAATGATCGCCTGGGCTCGGAAACTGGCCGGGCTCGAATACGCCGGTTTGGATGAATCGATGAACGTCCTGAGGAGCGAGCTGAAATCAGTTTCCAAAATCGCCAAGAAAGCGTTCTATCTCGCTCCCGGGGGGAATAATTATTTGTACGATTATGTCAACATTGTTTATTTAATTGAAGTCGAGGCCTTCTGCAGTATCCGAAAGAAGATCGAGATCCATCGTCAAAAACTCAAAAACATATTTGAACGCATCGGCTTCATCGATGTCATGCTGTCGATCGCCTCGTATCGAGCGGGAACCCGCGGATATTGCGAACCGCGTTTCACGGATGCGGGGCCGCTGTTGGAGTTTCAGTCGGCTGGACATCCCCTCCTGGAAAATCCCATTCCCAATTCTCTTTTAATGAATTCGAACGGCGCTTTAATCACGGGATCGAACATGTCTGGGAAAACGACTTTCTTAAAGACGATCGGCATCAATGCGGTTTTCGCTCAGACAATATTCACTTGTATCGCCGCAAAATATCAAACCCGTTTCTTCCGCGTTTTAACTCTCATCGGACGGAAAGACAATCTGATCGAGGGGAAAAGTTATTACCTCGACGAAATCCAGGCGCTCCTCCGGCTCTTGAAACCCGGATCGGATTCGGCCGCAGGCCTTTTCCTTCTCGATGAACTCTTTCGTGGAACCAATTCGGCCGAACGGATCGCGGCCTCCGTGGAAGTCCTCCTCTATTTAGGTAAGCAGAACGGCTGTACCCTCGCTTCAACGCATGACCTGGAAATCACTGAACTCGTCGGTTTCGGCTTTAGCAATTTTCATTTTCAAGAGAAAATCGAGGAAGAAGGAATCGCCTTCAATTACAAACTGATGGACGGCCCGTCCACGACCCGGAACGCCATCAAACTTCTCAGCCTGGCCGGTTATCCGCCGGAAATCGTCGAGGCCGCGGAGAAACGAGTTCGATCGCTGAACCCGAAAGATTAAGTTTAACGGAGACGCGTCGGATATTTCAGTTTTCGAATATCTTTGAGCGTATTCCGGATACTTCTTCGAAGATAAATAGGAACGTCGAATAGGATTTTAGAAGCCGGAGCTTCCAGAAAGTCAAAATTTTTCATTCACGGCGAGGCCCGTCCGGACGTCAACCGAACAAAGCCTCGAAGTCAAATCCCTCCTTCCTTTGGATCGAGATGGAGGCTTTGACCACGATTTCAGCCGGATTCCCGTATTCGATCAAGCGCCGGCGGAAGGGAGCGCCAAATCCTCCTCGCCGATCATGGCCGCGCAATTGGGTGGCCTTGAAAACCTTCGGGCCCGTGTCTCAAGCATCACCAGAACCGACGTCGGAAGCGTTCCGATCATGAGCGGGGACGCCCGCGGCCGGCGCGCCGTCACCCGCCAAAGCCGCGTGACGCTCGGCCCGAAGGCCACCGGATTCGATGTCACTCACGAGCTGGCGTATGCCGCGCAGCAACGGTCATCCTCCGGCCCATGGATCGGCGCCGGAGAGGCGGGGCGGCGCGTCGATCAAGTCGCATCGGCCGCTACACCGCCCTGGAGGCCAGGCTCGCGGAACGGGGGAGGCGCCCGTCGGAACTCACCCTGGCCGAAATGGACGCCGTCTGGGACGAAATCAAAGAGGCTTAGGCTCCGGGGCTTTCGCCGTCCAAAAATCCCGGATCAGGGGGGGGCCGGCATCGGGTTGAACACCAGCCGGCCCGCTCCGAGGGCCAGGCCGAGCCCCATCTGCGGCTGAACGATGCGGACGACCGCAATCATCGGGATCATGGCGAACATGAAATCCGGCATCGCCCGGCACACCGAGCCGAGGCTCGTCCGCGATTCGTTGGACGCGCAGCCGGAAGACCTGGCGGCGGTTTAAGCGGACGTTCTCCCTTCCTAAGCTCAGTCGCTCCCGAAAGGCGTCAATTGGATCCCCAGGTTAGGCGAGTTCCTTAATGATATGCCTTGCCAAGTTCTCATCGATTTCGTCATGCCTGGGAATGGGCTGCTTCTTGCCGGTTCTGGGATTTCTATAAAGATCGTGGCGGGCACCGTATCTTACAAGCACACATCCGACCGACGAAATTTTCTTTATCAGATCCTTTCTTTTCATACGTTCAGAGCAAGTTCTTTAATTTCGTGTTTTTCGGGGACATCTTCCATAGTCATCATCGTATAGGCGTCTTTCATATTTTCTTCAAGATCCTCCAATGTCTCGCCCTGGGTCATTATCTCGGGATGGTCCAACAATTTGCCGACCCAAAATTTTTCCCCTTTCCAATAAATCATTTTAAGCTTCGTTTCCATACTAAGACCTCTTAAAAAAGATTTTCATAAAATATGATATCACATCGAGCGCTTATTTTTTCAAGCCGGCGAGAATTTTAGCCGCGTCCTCGGCCCGTTTCGTCCGCGTCTCGAATTCGACGATCGCGGCGTCGAGATCCCCCTTGTCCTGGAGACAGTAGGCGATATTCAGGGCGGCGGTCATGTTCCAGGGCTCGGAGGCGA
>Ga0315289_10016950_pt1 | contig 10014 bp, 10 predicted proteins | sample YL17G11_40_MG_FD_203452 | JGI IMG/M metagenome (GOLD analysis project Ga0315289, IMG submission 203452) | Sediment microbial communities from Yellowstone Lake, YNP, Wyoming, USA - YL17G11_40 | ecosystem: Environmental > Aquatic > Freshwater > Lake > Sediment | place: USA: Wyoming | collected...
CTTAACTTGGACAGCTTATCCTCCAGCAGCCTTATCTCGCTGATCAAATCAATCTTCTTATCCAAGGTAAAGCCTTTTAATTCTTCGATCTTGCGCTCGAGTTCGATTATGGGTTTTTCAAAGTCTAATCCATTCATCTTAAATTCCCCAAATTAAAATCTAAAGATTTAAGGGTTAGGAAGGGTTAGTATGGGTTAGAATGGGTTAGTATGGGAGTTTATTTTAAAATCTCCCTTTCTTACCCTTACTACCCCTTACTCAACCCTGCTAACCCTTAAACCTGAATTTTGTATTTTTCATTTTTAATCGGATTAATCGATGATAGTTACTTCCGTGCCTAGGGGTAAGATATCGTATAACTCCTCAACATCCTGATTGGTCATACGCACGCAGCCTTGGGTGACGTGTTGGCCTATGCTAGCGGGGTCTGTGGTACCGTGAATGCCATAACCAGCCAGAGTAAAACCCATCCAGCGTGAACCTAATATGTTCTCTGGACTCTCGGGAGGAACAGGAACAGCACTGCCTTCTTTATACCAGACTGGATTGGTTAATTTGCTGACAATTTTAAATGTCCCGGTGGGAGTAGAATTATTTTTACCCGTTGATACAGTGTAAGTCTTCAGCACTTCTTCGTTTGACTTTAACATAAGTATATTCTGAGACTTATCGACAACGCAGGAAAACTCACCCGTATAGACCTTGAGTTTCATACCCGGCTTTATTCTTTCGCTGGCTAAATTATTGCTTTTCTTGAGTAATTCAGGAGTTGTATTAAATTTTTTGGCAATACTTATCAAGCTATCTTTGGGCTCTACTTCATATAATTTAGAGTCGGCGCTGATGATGGGAGAAAAAAGTATCTTTATGTTTAAATCGGATAATCTTTTCCCTACCTCAGCCAAGCGGCTGTCATTAGGGAAATTATTCAAAAAACTCATAAATGCGCTTTTTGCCTTTAATAGCTCGCCTGTCTCGTCATCTTTCCTGGCTAACTCAAATAGTGCAGATGCCTGCAGTTTTGGTCCTTCTGTCTTTCGGGTATACTCAAGCCGTCTTTTGGAATTGACAAATAATACCAGACCTAACAATAATATACCTATAACTGATATAGCCAAAATAAAATTTTTTTTCTGCACGCTGCCTCCTTCAATGAGCGCATGACTTACGGAGCGTTAGCGAACGTAAGTCATTTGCGCGAATTGAATCCTTGACATCTTAGATGTCAAGGATGACTTTATTTAACAAACTTTAATAAATTAAATTCAAAAAATTGCTAAACTGCTTTAATAAAGGTTGTACTATAAATTACTAAAAAGGTACTGGTTGGATTACCTATGAGATACCAGGGCAATCGTGATACCGATTAAGGACCCGATTAAAACCTGAAAAGGGGTATGCCCGATTAATTCTTTCAAGCGGTGCTCCTCAATCCTGCCCTGCCAATATATATCTTCCAGAATCTTATTAAGTATCTGGGCCTGTTTGCCGGTGTAGCGTCTTACGCCTTGGGCATCAAACATAGTGACAATGGCAAATACGACGGCCAGGGTAAAGATGGGTGAGTCAAAGCCGTAATTTAGACCGCAGGAAATGGCCAGGGCACTGGCGCCTGCGGCATGGCTGGAAGGCATACCTCCGGTTCCGATAAACCAGCGAAAATCAAATTTTTTTTGCTTGATTATACCCAATGCCACCTTAATACACTGGGCAAAAAACCAGGCGATAACAGTAATCTTAAAAGTATGATTTTTAAAAAGGGATAGGAAAAAATCGTTCACCCCGTTAGACCTCCACTTAGCTCATTAGAGATTTCTCTAGCGATTAAGTTTATAGCACCAATATAAAAGCTACTAAATTTATTGCTTGTTAGGATATTACCATAATACCAAATAGGTCTAATGGGACTCATCTAAGGGATAGGGGAGACTTCAATCTTCACCTGGCTAGAAGAAAGGGTGGGTTTTCCGTTTAAGATAACATAGCCGCGGTTACCAAAGGTTACTTTAGAATTATGATGCCCTGGCTTTAGCTGTCTGGCCTGGCGCATCTTGACCCTTAAATCCTTGATAGCCTGTTTTAGGGATTCCATGGAATTGAATTTCTCTTCTAGGGCTGCTTTTTCCTGGGTGGCTGCGTCCAATTTGGCCTGGATTTCGGCTTTCTCTTGGGTAGCCAGATTCAATTTCTCTGCAAGAGAGGCGTTCTCCTGCTTTAATATGGCGATCTTCTCATCAAGGCTGTCTAACTCCTTATGGGCTGTGTCCAGCCGCGTCTGACCGTCCTTTAGCTTGGCCTCTAAGGCCTCCATGTCTTTCAACAGGTTATCGTATTGCTCTTTCTGTTTGTTCAGTCTATCCTGTAAATTTGTTGCATAAAACTGAGAGGCCCGTAGTTCTGCGTTCAGTTTATTATTCTCGTAAACAAGAGATATATACCTATAAGAAGTAAATACGGCCATTGCCACAAGACTAAGTATAATTAACCAAAATAAGGTTTTTTTCATCATCCTATCTCCTTACTAAGTAAGAATATATTGACTATTAAAAGAGGCCATGATACATTATATTATATATTATAACTATTATAAAAATCAAGTGTTTTTTGTTCTGATAAAATGTTATCCAAGGTACTTAGTTATGGCGTATCCGGTATCCAGGCCTACCCGGTAGAGATTGAGGTAGACATAAATCGGGGACTGCCCAGTGTAACCATCGTAGGTCTGCCTGATTCAGCGGTAAAAGAAAGCAGGGAAAGGGTAAAATCAGCCATAAAAAATAGCGGATTTAACTATCCTGACGATAGGATTACCATAAGTCTAGCACCCGCTGATACTAAAAAAGAAGGCCCTGCCTTTGACCTGGCCATTGCCCTAGGGATTTTAGGGGCCTCTGGACAATTAAATCAAAGGAATCTTTTGGATTATGTCTTTCTAGGAGAGCTGTCCTTAGAAGGGGCTCTCAGGTCCATAAAGGGGGGTTTACCTATTGGCCTGGCCATAGCCGAAGACAAAATTAAATCGCTGGTATTGCCCAAGGATAATGGTTATGAGGCGGCATTAGTACGGCAAGTAAATATTTATCCGGTGAATAATCTGCGCGAGGTAGTAAATTTCTTAAGCGAGCCGCAAATTATCAGCCCATTAAAGATAAACCTGGAAGAGATATTTAAAAGCCTCCAAAATTATGAACTGGATTTCCAGGAGGTAAAGGGCCAGACCCATGTAAAAAGGGGCCTGGAGGTAGCTGTGGCAGGAGGCCACAATGTCCTGCTCATCGGCCCGCCAGGCAGCGGAAAGACTATGCTGGCTAAAAGAATCCCTACGATTATGCCAGAGATGTCCTTGGAAGAGGCGCTAGAAACTACCCGTATCCATAGCGTAATTGGGCTGGTGAAAAACGGAATTATTGCTACCCGTCCATTTCGCTCTCCGCATCATACCATTAGCGATGTAGCTATGGTGGGAGGTGGCTCGATACCAAAACCTGGAGAGATTAGCCTTAGCCATAATGGAGTATTATTCCTAGATGAATTACCAGAGTTCCACCGGGATGTTTTAGAGGTCTTAAGGCAACCTTTGGAAGACGGCCTGATAACCGTCTCCCGGGCGATAAAATCCTTGAGTTTTCCCTCTAAATTCATGCTCGTGGCCGCTATGAATCCTTGCCCCTGCGGCTATTATACTGACCCCAGGAGACAATGCCGCTGTACACCTACCAAGATTCAGAATTACTTATCTAAGATCTCAGGCCCACTTTTAGATCGGATTGATATCCATATAGAGGTACCTTCTTTAAAGTATAGGGAATTGACTGACCAGGCGCCGGCTGAACCCTCTAGCCAGATAAAAAAACGCATCAATAAGGCAAGACAAATTCAGAAACAGAGATTCTCAGATAAAAAGATTTTCTCCAATGCCCAAATGACACACAGAGAAATAAAGAAGTTCTGCACCTTGAATAAAGAGGCCTCAGACCTCTTAAAGATGGCCATAAATGAATTGGGATTTAGTGCGCGGGCTTATGATAAGATATTAAAGGTCAGCCGCACCATTGCCGACCTGGCAAATTCCGAAGAGATCCTTGTAGAACACGTCTCCGAGGCGATTCAGTATAGGACTCTGGATAGGCAGTTATGGGGGTAAACAAAAAATAACAGTTCTCGGACTCAGATAGAAACTATTAAATAAACAAATAAAATTGTAGGACATCATACTTTTCGAGTCCAACTGTTCTTTCAATAGACCTAGTTTTTCTCGTTATCAATTAAGTTAATTCGTTGATTGCTCCTCAATTTTTTATTAACTTTAAAATTATATTTAAGTCTTTAAAATTATAAAAATAATAAAAATAAAATATATCAGGGTTATTCTTTATTAACTTTATACATTCTCTAGGCATACGATTTAAATTCAGATGAAACGAAGATCGTTTTTTTTCAAAGAGAAACAAATTTCTTTTATATTTAAAATATATATCCGAATTTTTAATAGGGTTTAATTGATGTAGCTGTACGTGTATTTTTTTTAACTCTAAATATTTCTTAAAAAGCAAGGTCTCCTTAAAATCTTTTATTGTTTCAAAAGGGTATAGATAAATGAAAGAGGCTGTTATTCTTTTAATGTATTTTTTTGAAAGAAGCAATATCTCAATTGCTTTTTCAATTGTAAATCCTTTCTTGATTTTTCTTAAGATTTTATTAGAACCCGATTCGACTCCAAAATACACCGCCCTACAGCCGCTTTTTGACACGACTTCTAACAATTCCCTATCTATCCGATCAACCCTGCCATAACATTGCCATGCCACATTCAGCTTCTCCGCTCTCAACAAATTACAAAATTTAATTACTCTTTCTCTGTTTATAATAAATGCTTCATCTTGAATCAATATTAAAAATTTTTTATTCTTTTTTATTCTTTTTATCAATTTTATTTCTTTGATAATTTTATTAATATCTCTATATACAACTTTTCCACAACTTAAATAAGGAAGTTGGCAGAATGTGCATCTATATGGACAGCCAGATGAAGTCCTTATAAGAAACTTATAATAGGAACTAATGTTCTTTATCCGGTGATAAGGAAGGATATCGGGGATAATTGAATTTAAGTAAAAAGAATCGTGATTGTTGCTTATAATATTTCGGCCATTCCTGTATACTAAACCATCAACATCACTAAAATTCTTCTTACCTTTTACAATCTTTCTAATTAATGTAGGTAAAGGTAAAATACCGCATCCCTTTATAATAAAATTAATGAAATTAAATTTATTCATAATCTCTTCTGCAACTTCTGTCGGTCCAATTCCTCCCAAAATAATAATTTTTTCAGGGAATTTTTTTTTAATTTTTCCTAAAGCAACTAAAAGAAAGGGGAGCATATCCGACCAACAACCAACAGCAATAATTTCTCTCGATTTGACTAAAAATGAATAAAGTTTATCTATATCAGCCCAAGCGTCCAACTTGTTGTATAGTGGATAAATCTTGAGATCAAACTGAACATTTGCTTTCTCTAGTCCATAGGCAAGATAAAGAGACCCTAATGGAACAGAAAAACTACTATATGAAAATTGGACGAGAGTAAGATTGTTCATCACATTTTTTAATTAATTATAACATAAATAAGTAGTTGGAATTAAGATTTCGCTAAACAAACAAAGTTATATATCTCTTTCTTTTTAATCATTTATTATATTATAGTACCCTAACAAATTTTAGAACACAATAATTTTTACTTTCTAATACTAAACTCTAAATAGTAGAAAGATTGATATATAAGTATTGCATCTTTTCACTTAAATGCGATAATGTTATAAATAAGATACCAAAGAATTTAGATAACCTCTTAAATTTCAAATATCTTCCAATTGGTTAGAACGAATTCTTATGATATGATTTTGGAGACATCAAGGCCACCCGCACCATTGCCGATCTGGCAGGTACAGAATAAATCCTTCCTGAACACATCTCAGAAGCAATCCAGTACAGAAGTTTAGATAGGCAGTTATGGGGATGATTTTATAAACTGTTTTAATGCCTCTGCGAGAACCTGACCGCAAATCTGATTCCCCACCTCATTGAAGTGGCCGTTCTTGAGCCTTAAATTAACCCCTCTAGACTCTTGCTGTCTTATTGTCTTTGCCACACCTTCGATAAATTCAATATTATTCTTCTTAAAAATCATTCTGAATTGCTCAAAATAGGGCTGATTAGTGTCGACGGGAAATGCGATTAAGGGAGTGCCGCTGGTTCTAGATTTAATTTTTGCTATTATCCTATCAGTAATTCCCACCGCGTTTTTAAAATTGGCAAAATTCAGCTCTTTTTCCTGGATATCGTTCTCGACGCTGCGCAGTAATCCCTTTCGTGCAGCTATCTTAAAGAACCTATCCGTACGATTTATCAGCGTATAGAAAAATCTTGAGTTGGACAAAAACAGTATTAGTTTTGCTGCGGCCCTGGGGAAACGGTATTCTATTCTCTCATCTATTAGATAGGGCCTTACCATAAAATCATTGTAGATAAAACTCCTGCTTTCCAATTCCCAAGAGTTATTGATAAAATCGTTATCGCAGACCTGCAATACGACTAAATTCGGTTTTATATAGTCAAGATATTTATTAAGGGCGATGTATTCCTGCAGGGTTCCGTATGCACCGCCGCCGTAAACAAATGTCTCAATATCTAGATTGTTCTTAATCACGTTGTAATACATGTATTTTTCTTTGATTCCTGCTCCACCCGTAAAAGAATCGCCGATAAAAAAAATCTTAAATTTCTTGGTTGAGGGGTCTCTAAAGATCTTCTTTCCTTCCCAGCCCAGTTCTGGATTAGGGAAATATCCAATTGATCCGAAAAATGGTATGTCTCGATAAAGAAAATAATAGGTCCTGGCTAAAATCTCCATTACCAGAAATATAAAAATAAGCGAAAGACAGATAAGAGAAAGGTTAACTAAGACGCTTCTTTTGCGGTCCATGAGATAATTTGTTTAATCGCAGCCGTGGCTGCCTAAATGGACAGTTATCTTTCCTGCATTTGGACCGGAATAAAAATATTCCCAGTAAGAGCCTTGTTGCGGAAGCCCCGTGACGGGTGCGGCATAATGAGGGTAGAATATATACCACACACGATAAAGCGAATTATTATAAGAGGAGAATACGGCGAATTTGTGTTCTTGCTTTGAAGGTCTCCTGCGCCATTGCCGACCTGGTGAGGTCAGATGAAATCCTACCTGAACATATTTCCGAAGCGATTCAATACAGGAGTCTGGATAGGCAGTTGTGGGGTTAAGTCGTTTAATCAAGAGCAGTTATTATTTTTTGAATAAAATTGCTAATAAAAAAGATGTATTGGCTAAGATTACAAAACTGATTGGTCTAAGGGTTCTTGCAGCAATTATAATTGGATGCATTGTAATCCTTAAAAACACTGCTAACAATAGTAAAAGGCAGCCAATAGTTATAAATATCTTAGGCATATTTGTCATATCAAACCTCCTTCCCTTCTTTTAATTTAATTATATCACTAAAATTTAAAATCTCTTAGCAATTTAGTGAGTAGAATTATTTTAAAAATAATCTTGCTTACGGTATTATTATAGTGCAGGCGGGTCTTTTCTGGTCACTAATTAAGATGAGGTTATTATATTCAAAGATGGTCTGCCAAGAATGCTGAATGGAAGGTCCAAGTTCCTTAAAATCATTTTCCCAGATAAGACAGATTCGAGGGATTTTAGAATCTCCCAGCATATGCTCTTCTAAGAGTTCTTTCTCCCCAAAATTCTTCACCCGGGAAATCTGTTGCAGATAAAACAACATTGCCTCTTTTCCCTGTCTATAGGCAAAAAAATCAAATTCTGGAACCTGTTTTAAGACCTCATCGACAAAAGGCGCAATCTTAATAATCTCTCTATGGCGCCTGCCCGAATAATTTATGGGAAAACACACCAAGGCTGCAGTCCCGAATACCAGGATATATTTTGTCCATTTCACCACCCCTAGCTTTATTGACTCCTTTAAAATCTTATCGAAGGCAATCCCGCAAAGAATAGCAGTGGCTGCATAAATAGGTAATATAAAATAATGTAACCTCTGCCTGCCAAAGGAGAATGCTATGGGAAATATTAATACCCATATAATCAATATAAGGCCTTCCTTATTTTTCTCTCTCAATGCCTCTTTCAATACAAGATAACCGCCGTAAATGGCAAAAGGTAAGAGATAAAAATATTTTGTAACTATTGCCCAAAGATAATAGTATTTTACAGTAATAAAAGTTTTGGCTTTCAAAAGATGGAGAAAATTCCAATACCACCAGCCATAAAAGATGGTTTGATTATAGAGTAATCTCTCCAGGCGAATCCAGCCGATAACTGGCAAAACTGCAAGTAACACACCAAGAATAAATAGGGGATGTATCAGTTCTTTAAATTTGAAGGTGATAACCAAATATAAAAAAACTATCACTAAGGGGAAAACTCCAAAAATATCCTTAGCAAATATTGCCAAACAAGTAGCCAGGCCGAACAAAAGATAGTAAAGCCGACTTCGTCTTTGCGCGAGAATAAAAAATAATAACGCTAAGGTTATAAAAAATGTAACTGGAAGGTCCATGCGGCATTCCTGGCTCAAGCGAATAATGTGATTGGTGATGAGAAAACTTATCACAGCAAAAAATCCCACCCAAACATTTTTGAGTAATTTACCAAAGAAAAAAATCGTAGCGGCCGCCAGAACAGCCGTAATCATAGAGAATAATTTGGCGGTAAAGGAGCTTACACCCAACCACTTAAAAAATAAGGCGGTTACCCAGATACATAAAGGGAAGTGATAATAAAACGGGCCTTCGTATACAGGGTCAAAGAATGCCAGCCATCGATTAGTCCTGACAATCTCTTTGGCCGCAACCGCATAATTCAAGGAGTCAAAATCTAATCCCCCCGGAACCCAGGAATAGACGAAGATAAAAACAAAGGCCATCCAAAGTGCGATGGTCAATAAAGCCTTCGTTTTTTGTTCTGGCATATCTCTTATTTTCTTTGACTATTTAACTTAAGAGAAGACTCTTCTTTTACTAAATCCTTTTTTATATATTGATTTAATTTATCTTGCCAGCTTCTTATCCTGGCCTCTTCTTTCTGGTCTGCCTCAACCTCAAGTTTATCTATTTTCTGCCTGTATTTAGGGTCTTTTTCGTATTTGTAATAGGAGTAAGCCATAAATGGCAATTTAAAAACACCAAAAATTACATTGCCCATGAATTTAAAATAATCTAATAAATACATCTTGAAAGGACTGTCAATATAGCCCATCTTTCCATAATAGTATTTTACAACTGATTTTCTCCTATCGAATCTTTCTTTGGCCAACTTTAAATCTTGCGGTGCCTGTTCGTCTGGGCCCATGGTATACTCGGGGATTAAACGTTCATTTCTCTTAACGACGTATCCTGCCCCGTATAATTTCGCAGAGGACTCAAACTTATAAGCCGCGCAGCCGGTCACAATAAATACAAGAATTATAACCAAACTAAAATATTTTATCATTTACGCTTCCTTTCTAAGGATTTTTTTATATCTTACAACATAAAAAACAACCAGGCTAAAAAATATAAGATTAACGGTGCTAAATAATTTAAAATTTAAATCTCTTGATAATAAGGCAGCCGGCTCAAGACATAATAGCGAAATCCACACCCCAAATACCCAGACTAGACTTATATCCTCGGATGAACGGCGCTTACGGATGCGTAAAATCAAGGGTATATTAAAGAATGGTAATACAACTGCTGCCAACATACCTATTTTATTAACTACTTGTATAATTGCAGTTTGGTACGTAGATACCACTCTTTCATCTCCTTGTTGTCAAAAAAGGCTTCAGTTTTATGTCTGACGTTAGAGAAAAAATCATCGAGCCTATCTCTGATAAATAAATCATCCACCCAGGCTCCTTGGACATATTCCTTATGATGTATAAAATAATTTAACCTCTCATCGATTCTGAC
>Ga0315289_10016951_pt1 | contig 10013 bp, 10 predicted proteins | sample YL17G11_40_MG_FD_203452 | JGI IMG/M metagenome (GOLD analysis project Ga0315289, IMG submission 203452) | Sediment microbial communities from Yellowstone Lake, YNP, Wyoming, USA - YL17G11_40 | ecosystem: Environmental > Aquatic > Freshwater > Lake > Sediment | place: USA: Wyoming | collected...
CTAGCGGAGGGGGGCCCCGGACACTCTTGGAGGAGGACCCTTTTGCAGGTTCCCCCTCCAACGGGCGGCGGGAATACCCGCCGGCCCTGCCACCCCTCCAAGGAGCATCCTCCCATGAATTCATCGCTAGATGCTCCTGGGAAGGAAGGCAGGAAGCGAAGCGACCGTTGGAAGGAAACCCTACAAAAGGGTTTCCTTCCAAGAGTGTCCGACGGGACTGGTTCCCAAGGGGGTCCTGGGGCGATTCCCACCCCTCTTTGAAATCAAATAAACGGATGCTTTCAGTCGTTACGAGGAGCTTGACGTTGAGATTAAAATTTGATGCGGAAGCCGGCCCTCAGGGTGATTCCCGTGAAATCGACCTCCGCTTCCCGGGCATTTTCCACGCCGCCTTCAGAGGGCAGCTTGTTGCGGATGAAAAGGAGGGGGTAGGAATTCACGGTGGAGAACTTTCCGTCGTAGGCATAGAGCGTGCCGTCCTCGGTTACAGGCTCGGTCCCGGTCGAATCCTGGACCGTCCCGGTTCCTTTGAAGCCTTTGATCGGGGCAAATTGGCTCACCGCTTCGATGAGGAAGGCCAGGTGGGCGCCCATATTCCACTCGAAGCCCAACCCCCCCCAGAACCCGACATTCTGGGCCTTGGCCTCGCCTTGCTTTTCCTCCCAGGTATCTTCCTGTTCGAACCTGTAATAATACCGGCATTTGGCGAAGTAATACGACGCGCCAATCTTAAAGTAGAGGAAGGAGGCGGGGTAGAAGCTGATGGACAGCTTGACGGGAAGAGCCGTGATTTCGGAAACGGCCTTGTAGGTATCGGAGATCGTCTCTTTCTCGAAGGCGATGGTGCTTTCTTTTTTACTGGAAAAATAATCCACGCCGGCGCTTAAGGTAAACTGCGGGGAGAGCGGAAAAACAAGCTCTCCGCCGAAGAGATAGGTCAAGTGGATGGGCGTGACCTCCTTGTCCGCCGGAATTCTGAGTTGTTCACTGGTTAAATCCGCCAGCCCCTGCGCCGCTTTGTTGATGTCGCCGATCGTCGCATAAATCGCCCCGGCCGTCAGGGCCAAGGAATAACGTGCCGCCTGAGGTTCCTCCTCTACGGCTTCTCGCCGAGGGGGGTGTAGGACGACCGCCTCAGGGGGCTTGGTCTTTTCCGGCTCCTTCTTTTCAACTTTTTCCACGACCTTCGGCTTTTCCTCGACAGGAGGCGGGACCTGCTGCTGCGCCTTGGGCGGGGGCGTTTCTTCCAGGGATATGACCAGGCTTTCATGGACATATCCGGACGTCGTTCCGCTTTCATCGGGTTCGAGCTTGACTAGATACCATTCCCCTTCCTTGCTGACGGCTTCGAGGAAAGCGCCCTGGGGAATTTGGCGGACGATGGGACTTCCGATGGAAGGTTTCTGACGGATGTTGGCGAACTCGGCCGTGACTTTGAGCTTGATGGAGGAGCCCGGGAAGGCGAAGCCTCCATAAAAGAAAATTGCCGCTATAAAAAATCCGATGGATTTTTTCATGCTCATAGTCCTGTCGATCCCGTTATTTCAAAAAAATTATAGCATGACTGAATATAAGACAAAAGCAAAATCAGACTTATTAAAAGGTTCTCTTCCATTTCGTATGGGGAAAATTGTATGGGAAACGATCCGGAAACGGCCTCGCTCCCCATCCGGGTTTTTCACGCCGTTCCCGAGCCCTCCTTCTCGGCGGCGAAGAACTCGCTTCCCGGCCTCGATCTTACGGATGTTCGCCGGGAAGCTCAGACAACTTCGCCGGCCGCCCTCGAAGGAGAGCTCGGGAAGGCTAAACCCTCCATGGTCGCTTCGGCCGTCTCCGGATCGTTTCCCTTTTCTACCCACACGAAATGGAAGAGAACCTATTAAAAATATTAAGCAACGACACCCCCATTTTCCGCGACGGGGGCGGCGCCCCGGTTGGTGACAGGACCCGCGCCGCCCGCTTTTACCTTAGAAAATGGATGCCGACGCCGACCGCGGGAATAACCGGAACTTTTGGTTCATAAAAAGAGCTTGACCCCGAGGCCGAGTTGGAGGAAGGACGGGTTGACTTTGAGCGGCGACGTCGTCTTCGACGCCGCGTATTTGGCATTGTCGCTCGTGAATTCCCAGTCGGTGATGACGGCGTCGATCCCGTCATAGAATCCGGGTTTCCACTTCCATTCGAATTCTCTTGTCGGGCAAAGATAATAGCGGAAGCCGGCCGTCAGGCCGATCTTCTTCGACAGCTCGTAATCGATCCCCCCTCCGATGTTCATGCCGGGTGACACCCAGGAACTCTTTTGGATCTCCAGGCCCACAGGGAGGGCGTCCGCGGACTGGATGACCGTTTTCTCCCAGTTCGGCGGGACATAGGTTAAGATGAAGGCGACGTCGGACACGCTGAACCCCGCAGTCGCCGCGGATTGGAAGGCATTCCAGAACAGCGTCAGGCCGGCCGAGCCGTAAACTTCGAATTTTCCTTTTCGTGACCTCCCGAAGGCGTTGAGGCTGATGGGAATGACCCGGAGGTCGCCCGTTCCCGCCCATTCCGCGCTTTTTTTAATGCTTGCGCCGGAGGACCAGGTGAATTCGGAATGAAACGCCGTCGTGTTCGGCACATCGGCCTTAAAAAAGCCCAGGCCTGCCTCCAGGCCGTAATCCGGCCGGAGGAAATGCGCTAAGAAGGCCCCCATGAAGAAGGCTTTGCCGGATTTCGCGGAAATGCGGTTTTGTTCGGTGATCTTTGATAAGAGTTCCAATTGCCATGCGTCCCCGTAGCCCGTATCTCCCCGGATTTGCGTCATCGATAGGCCGGTGAACAGGCGGAGCTCGAAGGGACGAGAAAAATCCATCTGGGCCGAGGATCGCGAGGCCAAGCAGAGCAGGACGGCCGGGATGATGAATCTCTTGCTCAAGGTGTTCCGCATGAGAAAAATCTCCTCTGGAAACGCCTCTTTTATATACCATAAAGTTATGGTCTTGCCAATTTTGTCCAAAAGGTGTAGATTTTTTATGACAAGGGAGGCAGGCATGAGCAAAGGCATCTCAAAAAAGCATACGGCTTATTGTTGCATCCTGCTCGTCGGACTTCTGGCGCTCGGCGGCATCACGGCCTTTGCCGGGAAACAGCCCAAGATCGTCTTCAAGGAAGACGCTCATGATTTCGGAAAAGTCAAGCAGGGCAGCAACCTGACTTATGAGTTCGTCTTCAAGAACGACGGGGATGACACGCTGACGATCAAAAACGTCGAGACGTCCTGCGGATGCACGGCCGCGCTTGTCTCCAATAAAAAGGTCGAGCCGGGAAAAACGGGAAAGATCAAGGTCTCCCTCGATACGAGAGGCTATGCAGGCGAGGTGGTGAAATTTGTCTATGTGGAATCCGATGACCCGGTCCAGCCCAAGATCCAGCTCAAGATCACGGCCGCGGTCAATTTGCCCCCGCAGCCGCGGATCGAGTTCGACCGCTACAATATCGACGCCGGGCTGCTCGTGGAAGGCGACAACCTGGATGCGGCCATCGTCGTCAGAAACAAGGGCGAGCTCGAGTTGAAGTTCGAATGCGCCCTCCAGAACGCCGGCTTTTTCATCAACGGCAAGGAGGCCAAATTCCCGGTCAACGTCGCGGCGGGCAAGGACGTCGAAGTCAGAGTGAAAGTCCCGCTCCCCGACCGCATCGGGATGGTCAGGGAGTTCGTCATCTTCAAGACCAATGACCAGATCCGGTCCACGCTTTCCGTAACCCTCAACGCCTACATCGTGACCAAAGACCAGCTGAAGCAGGTCTTCCAGAAATACAAGAATATCCTGAAATGACCATGACGGGCGGCCGGCCGGGCGCGGCCATCTCCTTAAAAAATTCGGTGACACACGCCGAATTCAGGAAATTAGGAAATTCGGTGTGTGTCACCGAATTTTAATCAGGCACGGTTCGGGATGAAATCATACCTGACCGTAAAAGTCCGGACGCGCGCGGCGGAGCCGAGGGTTGAAAAGACGGGCGAGCGGGAATACAAGGTCAGCGTGATTGCGGCGCCAACCAAGGGAAAGGCGAATGCCGAGGTCATCGGGCTTCTGGCCCAGCATTTGGGCATTGCCCGCTCTCAGCTCAAGATCGTCCGGGGCGAAACATCGCGCCATAAACTGGTTGTCGTTGATTTATAAAAAAATATTCGTCGGGGCACATGAGAGAACCCGTGCGACAAAGGAAGGCGCATGAGCATTTATAACGCCGTCAGCTTTCTGGGCATTTTTGTCATCGCTTTTTTTGCCTGGCTCTGTTCGAGCAACAGGAAGGTCGTCAACTGGAGGGTCATTGCCTGGGGAATCGGGCTGCAGATCCTCTTCGCCTTTTTCATTTTTGTCGTCCCCGCGGGGGCCAAGTTCTTTCTCTTCCTCAACGATGTCGTGGTCAAGGTCCTGGACAGCGCCCAGGCCGGCACCCGGTTTCTTTTCGGGCGTCTGGCCCTTCCCCCAGGCACGACGAACGAGGCCGGCGAGACATCCCTGGGCTATTTCCTGATTTTTCAAGGCCTGTCGACGATCGTCTTCTTCGCTTCCTTGATGGGCGTCCTTTATTACCTGGGGATCATGCCTTTCTTTGTTCGGCTGTTCGCCCGCGTTTTTGCCAAATCCATGAGGATCAGCGGCGCCGAAGCGCTCAGCGTTTCCGCCAACATTTTTGTCGGCGTGGAGTCGTCCCTGGTCGTCAAGCCGCATCTGGCCGAAATGACCATCTCCGAGCTGGGGACGATCATCTGCGCGGGCATGGCCACCATTGCCTCGACCGTGCTGGCCGTCTATGTCATGTTTCTTCAGAAGCAGCTTCCGACGATTGCCGGCCACCTGATCTCGGCCTCCTTCCTGGCGGCGCCGGCGGCCATCGTCATGGCCAAGCTCATCATTCCCGAGACCGGAAAGCCCGCGACTCTCGGGACAGAGGTGAAGCCGTATTACGAACGAGAGGACAATCTCATCGTGGCCATCATCAATGGCGCCGACTCGGGCCTCAAGCTCCTCGGCGGCATCGTGACCCTGTTGCTGGCGTTGCTTGGGCTGCTGGCGCTGCTGGACCTCATCTTGGGCTTTGCCGGGGGCTTCCTTAACAAGTGGTTCAGCCTTAACGTGGATTGGTCCCTCAAGACTCTCCTCGGCTATATCTGTTATCCTTTCGCGGCCGTTTTGGGCGTTCCGCCTTCGGATATCTTTCCCGTGGCCAAGCTGATCGGCGAGCGGGCCGTCAAAACAGAGCTTTACGCTTACCAGCATCTGTCCGAGATGATGGCCAAGGGAGAGTTCGTTTCTCCCCGCTCCGCCGTCATCGCCTCCTATGCCCTGTGCGGGTTCGCCCACTTCGCCTCGCTGGCGATTTTCGTCGGCGGGACGGGTGCCCTCGCTCCCAGCCGGCTTAGAGACTTATCGAGAATCGGGCTCCGGGCGTTGCTGGCCGCCACCCTCGCCACCTTGATGACCGCCTGCGTGGCCGGCACGTTTTTCACCGGGGGAACGATCTTGTGGGGACGATAGAGCCCCGCCTTTTTTAAACGTTCTCTTCCATTTCATGTGGGGAAAGATCGTCTGGGAAACGATCCGGAAACGGCCTTGCTCCCCATCCGGGTTTTTCACGCCGTTCCCGAACCCTCCTTCTCGGCGGCTCAGAACTCGCTTCCCGGCCTCGATTTTACGGGCGTTCGCCGGGAAGCTCAGACAACTTCGCCGGCCGGCTTCTTCCGAGCCGGCTGCCCTTGAAGGAAGGTTCGGGAAGGCTAAACCTTCCATGGTCGCTTCAGCCGTCTCCGGATCGTTTCCCTTTCGTTCCCGTATGAAATGGAAGAGATCCCGTAACGTTATCTCCTGATGGGAAATTTGACCCTATTTTTTCGTCTACCAAAAAAGGGGGCATTTTAATGAGGCTTCCTTATGTTAGGCGGAAAGACATGGCTCGGATGAAAAGGGCCCCGGGCGACCTCCCCCGGGAAATCTATCATGTGGCGCTCAACCTCGTCCTGGCCGAACAGCCCAGCCGGATAAAAAAGGTCTTTGAAAGGTTTACGAACCTCCCCGATGCGTTCCGGTCTCCCCAAGAAGAGCTCTTGTCGATCGGCCTTGATGAGGACGAGGCCGGGGAGTTATCGTCCCCGGAAATTTTCGACCGGGCCCAAAAAGAAATTGACAGAGGCCGCAAGAAAGGCTATTCTCTTTTAACTCTCGAGGATGTCGAGTATCCGGCTTACCTAAGAGAAATATTCGATCCTCCGGGCGTCCTCTATTGTGCGGGCGACTTGGAGGCATTGCAGGGCCCGGCGGTCGCCATTGTCGGCACCCGGAGGCCATCGCCGTATGGGCGCGCTGTCGCCGAGAAGCTGGCCGAGGACCTTGCCTCCCGGGGGGTAGTGATTGTAAGCGGGCTAGCCCTGGGGATTGATTCAATCGCCCATTGGGGAGCCCTTAAAGGAGGAAGGACGGTTGCCGTGTTAGGCTCGGGACTGGACAATATCTATCCGAGGCAGAACCGCAAGCTGTTTCAAAAAATTGCGGAAAACGGCGCCGTCGTCTCTGAATTCCCGCTGGATGCCCCGCCTTTTGCCGCTCATTTTCCGCGCCGCAACCGCATCATCAGCGGACTGGCTCGGGCCGTGATTGTCGTCGAGGCCGCAGCCAAGAGCGGCTCTCTCATCACCGCCCGTATGGCCCTCGAGCAGAACCGGGAAGTCATGGCCGTTCCCGGCAACGTGACTTCCGACATGAGCAAGGGGACAAACGGACTGATCAAAACCGGAGCGAAACTCATTGAAGGCTGGGAGGATGTCGCCGAAGAGCTGCCGAGCCCGCTGCGGGAAAAGCTCCTCGGCCAAAGAACGGGAGAAACCCAGCCGCTGCCGCTGATGACCGAGCAGGAAGCCGAAATCTACCGGCTCTTGAAAGCGGATGAGCTCACCCATATCGATGAGCTTCTCGATACGATCACATGTTCCGTATCCGAACTTCTGGCCCTTCTCCTGAACCTCGAGATCAAGGGATTGATCCTGCAGAGCCCGGGCAAGTACTTTCAGAGGAGAATGTAAATGGAAAAGTCCCTGGTCATCGTCGAATCTCCGGCGAAAGCGAAGACGATCAACCGCTATCTCGGCTCCGACTATATTGTCAAGGCGTCCATGGGCCATATTCGCGACCTGCCCAAGAGCAAGCTCGGCGTCGACGTCGCCAAGAACTTTGAGCCTCACTACGTCGTCATCCCCGAGCGGCGGAAGCTCGTCGCCGAGCTCAAGAAGGCCGCCGAAAGCGCCGGGGCCATCATCCTGGCCGCCGACCCGGACCGCGAAGGCGAGGCGATCTGCTGGCATCTGAGCGCACTGCTCGAAGATGCCAACAAGGATATCTATCGCGTCCTCCTTCATGAAATCACGAAGCACGGCGTCGAGGAAGCCATTCAACATATGGGTAAGCTCGACCGGAACTTGTTCAACGCCCAGCAGACCCGGCGGATCCTGGACCGGCTGGTGGGATACCTTATCAGCCCGCTCCTGTGGAAGAAAATCGGCAGAGGCTTGAGCGCCGGCCGCGTCCAGTCGATCGCCCTGCTGCTGATCGTCGAGCGAGAAAAGGAGATCCGGGCCTTTGTCCCGGAAGAATATTGGACGATCCTGGCCCATTTGGAAGCGTCCAACCCGCCGCCCTTCAAGGCCTCCTTGGCCAAGATCGACGGGAAAAAGACCAAGGTCGAGGACGGGAAAGCGGCCGTGGGGATCGTCGAGCAATTGAGGGGCGCGGATTTCATCCTGGACAAGATCAAGGTCCGGGAGAAGAAGAAAGAGCCGCCGCCGCCGTATATCACAAGCACGCTCCAGCAGGATGCCTTCCGCTTGCTCCATTTTCCGGTCAGGCGGACCATGTCCATCGCCCAGAAGCTCTACGAAGGATTGCCGGTGGGCGAGCGCGGCCCGGTCGGCCTCATCACCTACATGAGGACGGATTCCGTGCGTGTTTCGAACGAGGCCCAGGCCTGGGCCCGAAAGTATATCGAGCAGAGGTTTTCCGCCCATCATGTCCCGGCCAAGCCTCGGGTCTATAAGAACAAGAGCCAGGCGCAGGATGCCCACGAAGCCATCCGGCCGACGTCTCCGGACCTCCCACCCGAGGTTGTCAAACCGTTTCTCAAGAGAGAGGAATTCAGCCTGTACCAGCTCATTTGGAACCGGTTTTTGGCTTCTCACATGAGCGCGGCGACCATAGAGGAAACCGAGTTCCAGATTACGGCGGGGCTCAAATATCTTTTTAGCGCTAAGGGCGAAGTGCTCAAGTTCGACGGCTATCTGGCCCTCTATCCAAACAGAGAAAATGGGGAGAAAGAGACTCTGCCGGCAGCCCAACAGGGCGAGAAGCTCAAACTGTTGAACCTCGAGTCCAAACAGAGCTTCACCCAGCCGCCCTCGCGTTATACAGAAGGAAGCTTGGTCAAAGAGCTTGAAGCCAAGGGCATCGGGCGGCCCTCCACCTACGCCCCGATCATCACGACGCTCCAGGACCGCGTCTATGTCGTCAAGGATAAAGGTAAGTTCGCCCCGACCGACCTGGGCATGTTCGTCACCGAGTTTCTTGTCAAGAACTTTTCCGATTTGATGGAAGTCAAATTCACCGCCCAGATGGAAGAGGAGCTGGACCGCATCGAAGAAGGGCAGCAGGATTGGCACGACTCCTTAAAGAGGTATTATGAGCGTCTGGACCGAGACCTTAAGCAGGGCATGACGATCGAGAGTGTGAAGGGGAATATCCCGCTGGACGAGAAGTGCCCAAAGTGCGGGCGGCCGCTGGTGCTCAAGAGCGGCAAGTTCGGCCGGTTCAAGGCCTGCTCGGGATATCCGGAGTGCAAATTCAAGGAGAGTATGGTCAAAAAGGAAGTCACGCCGCTTGAAGAAAAGTGCCCGGTCTGCGGCGCGCAGCTTGTCCAGAGGCATGGACGGTACGGCGCTTTCGTCGCCTGCTCCGACTATCCCAAGTGCAAATACATCAAGAAGGAACAGACAGATACCGGGATCGCCTGCCCGACGGGATGCGGCGGCACGATCCTCAAGCGCAAGACCCGGCGCGGGAGATTTTTCTACGGCTGCAGTCATTTCCCAAAGTGCCGGTTCGCGACCTGGGATGAACCGAAGGTGACGCCTTGTCCGAAATGCGGGAAGCCGTTCCTGCTCGAAAAACACTCCAAGAAAGAGGGAACATATCTCCATTGCTGGGATGAAAAGTGCGGTTACACGGAGAAACCGCAAGCCAAGGCAGATACCAAGGAGCCCGCCCAGGATGGGGCCACGGGCGCAGCCAAAGACGAGCCCGCCGGGGAACCGGATGCAGAGAATCCTCGGGGTGGGCCCACGACGTCATCCTAGGGCGCGGAAGACTCCTCCTCCATTTTTTGCCGTAACGAGAAAATCGCCTCAAGCTTCTCAAGCCTGAAATTGCCGCCGACGGGGAGATAATCGAGCGATTCAGTAATAAACCGAAGTTCGCCCGGAAAATCAGGTATTAAAATGTCTATCAGATGTTCGACCTCGGCAAAGCTGATCTTCGTCGAAATCGTTGCGGCGACAGCTTTTAAAGATGACCAATGTGCAGGATCGCCGCGGTCTCTAGGAGTCTTTTATCCTTTGTCCAGAAGAGGCGCCCCGATAAAAGGGCTGAGGCCAAGAGATGGACATCGATGTAGCCCAGTCCCCTTCGCATCAACAGGTGCTGTTCGATGAACTTCATGACTTCGTCATGTTCGGCAACGTCCGCTGAGGGAAGAGCTTGGAGCAGCGCCAAAATCTCTTTTCTGTTCTGAAGATTGCCGCAGGCCAATTCTCCGATGATAAAGGGATGGCAGATGACCTCTCCATTCTTAAGCAAAGCCCGGAGCCTGGGTGCCGTATCGCGAAAATGGCTCACCCAAACAGACGTATCCACCAGGACCATGATTATGCCTTTGGCGACCTTCGCCTGGGAATAGGACGCAGGGCTTTCTCAGTGCCTCCCAATCGG
>Ga0315289_10016952_pt1 | contig 10013 bp, 12 predicted proteins | sample YL17G11_40_MG_FD_203452 | JGI IMG/M metagenome (GOLD analysis project Ga0315289, IMG submission 203452) | Sediment microbial communities from Yellowstone Lake, YNP, Wyoming, USA - YL17G11_40 | ecosystem: Environmental > Aquatic > Freshwater > Lake > Sediment | place: USA: Wyoming | collected...
CGCGACGAGGCCACCGCCCCATTCCCGCTGGTGCGGCGAGTGCCGCTCGTAATCCCGGCCGTCCCAGCTTTCCACCAGCCGATCGTTCGTCTTCATCGGTCCTTTCCGTGGGATGATCAGGGGCTAGCTCCCACGCGTGGTGGCGACCCAACACTAGCATCCGGTATCCGCCGGAGCGCCGGCAGCAGCTCATCGCTGATCAGCCGCATGCTCTGGAGGGCGGCGCTGAGCGGCAATCCAGTCCAGTGGGTGCGGAGCAAGAGATAGTTCGCTCCCGCGCCCCCCCAGTATGCGCGCAGTTGCTCGTAGCATTCCTCCGGCGAACCCAGGATGAAGCGGTCCCTGGCCAACTCGTCGAATGGACGGTGGAAGGTCTCCTCGGCGGGGAGAGCCCCGTCCTGGCCCCACCGTGCATAGGCCCCATACTTGTTCGCGAGGTGGGGGCCGGCGATCTCGAGGGCGGTCTGCCGATCCCTAGCACAGAAGATCTCCCGGAAGATCGGGACGTCCCGTGGAACAGGTCGCCCACAGCGGGAGAGCGCAGCCCGGTACAGCGACATCTGGCGGATCACGGTGGGTAGGGTGGCGTGGGGACCGATGAACCAGGTATCTCCCCACGTGGCCGCCCGCTCTACCGCCCGGTCGGTTGTGGCAGCGAACCAGATGGGCGGGTGGGGCTGCTGGATCGGGCGGATGGTCATGGTCACCTTGTCCAGCCGGCAGAAGTCGCTTTCGTAGCTCACCACCTCCTCGGTCCAGAGGCGCTTGACCAGCGTCAGGCATTCCTCGAAGCGGCGGCGGCGTTCAGCCCACGGCACACGGAAGGCGTCGAACTCCACCTGGCGGTAGCCCAGCCCGACCCCGAAGACGAAGTTCCCCCGCCAGATGACGTCCAGGGACGCCACGTGCTCGGCCACCTCCACCGGGTTGTGCAGGGCAAGGAGCAGGACGCCGGCGATGCCGGTCATCCCCCCTGCCTCGGCGGCCAGCCGCGCCAGGAACGGGACGAGTTGCAACTGCACCGCACCTTCGGTGAGATAGTGATGCCCAGTTGCGACCGCATCCCAGTCCCAGTCGCGGGCCGCGCGGACCATGACGAGCTGCTCTTCCAGGGCGGAGATCATGTCGGTCCCGGGTGGGTGCTGGTTGGTGATGTAGATGCCCACTTTCATCTCGCGTCTCCTCGTGGGATGGTCCCGTCGCTCCGGGGCCGCGTCCAGGTGGAAAAGTCTCCGCAGAATTGTTCCAGCGTCAGGGACGTGATGCGCCGGTCCGTCGCGACCTCGGCCTGCTCGCCCGGCGTGGTGTAGCCCCAGGTGGCCAGGAACAGGCTGACCGCGTCCAGGTCCGCCTGCTGCTTGACCGACCGCAGGGTCTTGAGGCGATCCTCGACGAACCAGATGTCGCCATAGTCCACACCGTGTTCCTGGCGCAGGGTGCGGAGGAGGTCCACCTTAGGGCGGGCGCGCTCCTTCCCCCAGACGCGTGCATCCGGGAACGCCACGCCGTTTCTCTCCATGATCAGGTGGGCGTAGCGCCACTCCTTGGTCGTGATCACGAAGACCTGCACGTCGCTTCGCAGGAGCGCCTGCAGCCGCCCCGCGATCCCGGGATAGAGGTGCTGGCACCCAAGCCAGCTCGCGAGATCCGTCTGGATCCAGGCATCCCGCGTGGCATCGAAGCGCGCCGCCAGGTCTGCCGGGCTCAGATGATGCTCCTCCAAGATTCGCGACCGCCATTTCGTCTGGAACTCCCGGAGGAGAACGGCCTCGGGCACGCCCTCGAGGATGGCACGGAGCATGACCGGGAACTCCCAGCCGATCTCCAGGGCGGCCCGCAGGCGGACGTAGGCGGCGGCCGCCTCGGGCGGTGGGCCGTCGCCGGTCCCTCCCCAGATGTCTCGGTACACCCGCCAGGCGGATTGCAGCCCCTCGTAGACGCTGTTGCAGATGACGCCGTCGAAATCCAGTGCCAGGATCTTTGGTTCAGTCACGCGATTCCCGTCAACCGCAGATTTCGCAGATTACGCAGATTCAAGTCAAAGAGCTGCGAGCCCAGAGCCGAGATGAAATCTGCGAGATCTGCGTAATCTGTGGTTAAAGCCGTTTCCTATTTCGCGCCCGTCCGGAACATCGTGAGCAGCATCTTGAAGCGCCCGCCGGCCCGGACGGCGTGGGGGACATTGGCCGGCATTAGAACCAGCTCGCCCGTCCGGACGGTGACCGGCTTGCCCCCGATGACCAGGGTCGCAGTGCCGTCCAGCACCTGAACCAGGGCGTTAAAGGGAGCGGTGTGCTCGCTGAGCTCCTGCCCCTCGTCGAAAGCGAACAGGGTAAGGGTGCCGGTATCGGTCTTCAGCAGCGTCCGGCTCACGATGGAGCCGGGCGCGTACTGCACGGCCTCTGCGAGCGCCATCGGCTCTGCCGGGGGCAACTGGCTCTGCGGGGTCTTGGCAGTGGTCATGGCAGGATGCCTCCTTTCTGCGTGTACCTAGATCCTCAGGCGATGTGCTCGTAGTCCATCTGTTGACGGATGCGCTCTTTGACCTCGCGGCCTGCTAACTTCTCGCAGAGATAGAGCCCCAAGTCAATCGAAGACGTCACGCCCCTTGCCGTGATGACGTCTCCCTCGTCAACGATCCGCCGGTCCACGACGGACGAGCAGAATCTCCGAAGATCGTTGAAGGCGCTCCGGTGCGTCGTGGCGGCTTTGCCTTGCAGGAATCCCGCGGCGCCCAGGAGCAGTGCACCCGTGCAGACGGAGACCTTGAGCTTGCACGGGGTCGCCGTCCTCAGCCATTCCATGAACCCGGCATCGTCAACCAACTGCCTGGAGCCGAATCCCCCTGGCACGATGATCATGTCGTACGCGGGAAGAGGCTCGCCGACTTTGGTTGCCGTGAATTCAAGCCCGGCGCCATCCTTGACAGTCCTGGACCGCGCGCAAATCTCCCAGCAGAGGTCCGGCAGAAATCCCATGGTGTTCAGCCGGGTCACCGGATCGTACACCCCGATGAAATCCAGAGCGGTCATTCCGTCGTAGATGATGAACGCAATCTTCACTGCAGCCCTCCCGGATTATCCCCAATCCGAAATTACCAATCGCCAACACGCCAAGAATGCCAAGATCGAAGTGGCACATTGGGGGGAAAAGAACGAAACTGGTGAAGGCTCCCATGAACCGGTTTTCGCCTTCTTCGATGGAGAGATCGAAACATCACATCCTTGGCGACCTTGGCGTCATGGCGGTTCAAGGTTTCTCGGATCAAGGTAATGTGTGATCAGATTGCCCCGCAAAGAACCTGGCGTACGTTCCGGAGAGCCACGGGTCATTCCGGATGAGCCGGGCGAAGTTCACCTGAACCGTCTGCGCGATGGCCCCGGCAGTGGTTCCCCGCAGCTCAGCCAACGCCTGGACGACATCCCCGATCAGGCGTGGCATCCCGGGGGTAGCCGTGAGCCACTTTGCTCCCCCGGGATTGTCCGTCTCCGTGAGCAGTTGGGCTGATGGGACTTCTCGTGCGATGGCGCGGATATGCTCCGAGTGGAGCACCTCGACACCGATCGTGAAGTACAACCCGTGGCTTATCATCTCTCGCAGTATGTCCAGAGACCCCGAATACCAGCGGATAATCGCCCGGTGAATGCCGTAACGGGCGAGGAGGCTCAGGGTCTCCCTTTCGGCACCTGAAGTGTGCAGGTTGACGATCTTGTCCTGCTCTTTCGCCGCTGCCAGGAAGAACTCGAACACCAGGCGTTGCGCGGGATACTGGGACGCATCGTCGACGAAGCGGTGGTCCAACCCGATTTCGCCGAGCATGGGACTGCGCTCGATCGCCTCCCGCAGCTCTTCCAGGCACTTGACATATTCGGGCGCGTTCCAGGGATGCACGCCGAAGGTGGGCAGGGCGAACTCGCATCGCTCACCGATCTCCAGGTTTCGCCGATACGAGGGAAGATCCATGGCAGTACTGATCGTCAGGATCTGCCGCTGCGTTATCTCAGACAGGGCGGCATCCAGCGCGTCGTCGTACCTGTCCAAATGCGCGTGAGCGTCGATGAGCATGCCTTGCCTCGATCCTGGGTCATGTCCGGGGCACGCCGTTTTCAGCTCTTCCAGGCCGCTTTGGGCAAGGCTCGCACCGGTAGTACACGATCTCCATGGGCAAGCCCGTCGAATCCAGTTCGGGGTGCTCGGGGAGCGACCGGAGAGACCCCCTCCCAAGCTTCCCGGCGACGGCCGCTGCGAGGGCGTCAAGGACATCGTCCCTTCCAACTTCCTGCCGTGCGAACGTGTCCAGGACGGAGGCGCTGATGGCCTCGCTGCCAGGGTAACGCAGTTCGAGCAGCTTGAGCCGTTCGTTGAAGCCATCCTCCGTCCTCTTGTTGTGGTGCATGGGCTTGCCGCAATTCAGGGCCCAGAACAAAACTTCAGGGTGGATTTCCCGGATCACATTCCTCGCCCGAGGATGCGACTGGAGCAGGTCATCCACTTCCTGGATTTTCCTCGTGATAGCCCAACTCTGCCTGCTCAAGCGCCTCCCGGTGTGGCGCTCGTTGATCCGGCTTGCGTCACGATACCCATTTGCGCACAGCGAGGGACGGCAGGGGGCCGGGAACACGCTCGAGCTTCTCGGAGGACCGAGGGCTCTTCTGGCTTCGCGATCACATAGCCTTTTCTCGCATCCCGAATCTCGCAGGCCGATTGGGATGTCAACGAGGATGGCGTCAGCCTGTTGCCACCTGATCCAGATCTGACTGAAGTTCCGTTCGACGCCAGCCTCCCAAGCACCTGATTGCATTAGGCACACCCAGAACCATCCCGCCCTACAGCCGTCAACGCCCACAGAACTCAACCGGAAGGCCTTTCCATTCGGTGCGGAAAGCGATGGTGGAGGGCCTCAATAAAGGCCTTGTCCGCAGCGGTCGAAAGCATCTCCAGCGGTGAGTATCCCTGCTTCCAGGCGAGGTAGAATGTGACCACGAGCGCTGCACCCGTGATCACGAAGTTCGGCCACGCGTTCAGCGCCCACTGGCCCTGCCAGGTCCATTGCCACACGTTGGAAAGGGGGAGGAGGTATGGAATCGGCCACTGGTATCCGTCCGGTCCCCGGGCGCCGACCAAGTCCCCCAACAGGTGCAGGTGAAAGCTCAGAAACGCAAGGGCAGCCGTCTTCCATCGCCGGGTCGCCAGCGCGAAACTCGTTGCCGCTAACAGTAGGCCAAATCCCAAGTTGTGCCCGAACACATGGTGGTAATCGGACCACCAGAGTAATGGACGGCTCCATCCACGCGTAAGCTGCTCTGCGATGAAGCCCATGCCGTCAATGTCAGGGGCGATGCCAGCTATGGTGGCCGCCGCGCGCTCCCTTCGATTCAGGCTATCGGTATTGGCAACGAGCCACCCCACGAGGAAGTGCGTTACGGGACTCATCCGTGTGTCTCCGTACGAGAGCGGTTGGTCGTGTCTCGCCGGGTCAAGCTCTCAACTTCGATTGGGCGTCCGGCTCCGTTGCCTGTACAGCCGCTTCAACAGTTGGATCTGACCTGCGTGGTACACATCGTGCGCTGCGATGCCGGAGATGATGGCCGCGTTACTCACTGTGCTGCCGCGGGGGACCCTGTTCAGGTCTTTCGGCGACAACCCAACGATCGCCGCTAGCAATCTGCGGTGCATATCCTCTAGCAAGGCGATGTCGTCCCGCCACGCCTTTGGCGTCATGGTTGCCGGCCGGACGAACCAGTTGGAGCCCTTCAGCGGAAACGAGCCCTTCTTTTCTCCGAGCAATCTGGGCCGGACGATGTACTTCCAGTAGGCTGCGTGGACCACGATCTCCCAGATATTATGGCGACCGGGTGCTGGTCTCCACGACACCTCGGAGAGGTCGAGTCCCCTGATCGAGCCACGAAGATTGGGACCATGCCAGGCTTTCTTCTCGTAGCCCTCATCCACGATCTGCAGCAGAAGGCTGATCTCCGGTGCGATCACGTTGACCTTCATCGCTCCTCACCGTTTCTCATTCACTTCCCTGCCGGACGACCGCACAGCGGCGCCTGCCATAGGTTCTTGCGTAGGTTGTCGAGCCTATTGGAGCGGATGGTTTGGCGTTGGCTCAGCGCACTACCACCTGCGCTTCGCCAGAGATCGCATCCCGAAGCCAGACCCGGGCATACGGCGTAAGGTCCTCCGGCAATGAGGCCGGGGAGAACCATCCCCACGCCGTCCCCTCCTCAGAGCCTTGCAGATTGCCGCCGCGAAGTCGGCAGGCAAAGAGCCAAGTGACGAACTGAATGGCTCTGCCGTCAGGGTAGTGAACGATCTGGTAGGCTGGATCAGAGTAGACCCCTATCAGCCGTTCGACATCCACCGTGAGACCCGTCTCCTCGCCAAGCTCGCGGAGGTTCCAGCGATCCACTCGGTGGGGCCCAGCCACCGCCCACACGCCTGGAATGCAAGAGGACGCGACCTTGCGCATCCTGGATCACGGCTGCGACGCCTGGACGTATGGTCAATCCGGGTTCTTGCATCATTGGACTTTGAAGGTGACGCCCTTCCTATTGCCAGCCGACTGGCTCGTAGCCGCGCTCGCGGAGGCAGCGGTCGACGAAATTCTTGTAGACCGGGCTTGGCTCGCTGCACTTCCGTCTTGGGGGACGTTGCCACTTCCGTCACTATCCGAGTATACGCCTCCACTCGGCGTGGGCTTCCCGGCCCCGCATGGCCGCCCGGTAGACATTCTGGGGCCGGATGCCAAGGACGGGGGCTAGGGGGCGACCGGGCCGTCCCAGGACCTCAATCCAGCAGTAGGCGATCCCCTGCCGTGCGCGCGTAAGGCGGGGGACTCGGCCGCCCCCGGCGAGGGCCGCGGGGGGCACGCCCACGCGTCGGCAGACCCGAGCGACGAGCGCCTCGAGCGTGAGGCGAGCGGCGGACCCGGTGGCCGCAGGTTCGAGGGTGCGTTGGATTCGCGCGACGAACTCGATACTCCCGAGGATCCGTTCATCCCCGAGGTAGGCCTCGCGGCCCCGACGCAGGGCGGCGACGGCCTGCCAGCCCCCAACACTCCGGAGTAGGCCCCCACCCTGCAGTTCGGGGCGGCGGCCCTGCGGGATGCCCGCCGCCACGAAGGCACGGTAGGCCCGGCGGGCGCGGGCGGCGGCTCGACCAAACTGCGCGAGGATGGTCGTCGTGTCCTGCCAGGGCCGGGGGATCCGCCCGAGGAGCGCGCTGTGACCGGTCCAGGGGTACCGGTCGAGGGTGCGCAAGTCCGGGACCACCTGCGCGCGGAGGGGGTTCAGGTGTAGGTAGCGGACGAGCTCCAGCAGGTACGGCTCCTCCTCGACCAGGATCGACTTGTACCGATTCTGAAAGAGGTGCCCCACGCGCTTGTGCCGCCGGTTGAAGGTCCCCCGCACGGCGGGGTGAGCAGGGCCCGCATGCTCCGGGGCAGCGGCCGGGCCCCCGTTCGGACAAGGAGGTGGGCGTGATTGGGGAGGAGCGCCCAAGCGTACACCGTCAGGGCTCCCGCCTCCGCCAGCGCGGCCAGACGGGCGACGAAGTCGGCCCGACGGCGTCGTCCCGAAAGATGCTGGCCCGTTCTATTCCCCGCACCATCACGTGGTGGAGGACGTCCGGGGAGTCGAGACGCGGTTGGCGTGGCATGGTAGCGTCAGCTTAGCATAACGTGACGGACGTGGCAACGTCCCCCATCGCGTCCCATCACCATTCTCTTTCATGACTCCCTTACACAATTGTGCCTATTGCCCCAGTAACGCTTGAAGTCCGCGTATGCCTTACAGTTCAGCCGAAGATTGCTCCTGTATGAGAGATTGCCCACCAAGGTGATCAGCGGTTTGCGGTATTGCCACAAGTTACTCCACACCCTGCGGAGAATACGCGACATTGAATAGAAGTTCCGGTCGCAGGAGATCATTTCTTCGATGATGCCGTCCAGAAACAAATGCTTATACCGAGCTACCGGGAAGGTTAGTGTGAAATATTTCCAGTCTTCCGGGAAGGTATCAAGGGCGATGTGGCCAGCCGATGTCATCTGCTCCCACAGGCGTGTGCCGGGCAAGGGAGTCAAAAACAGCACGTTGAGATTGTCCACACCGTATTGACTGGCCACCTCGGCGATACGTTTACCGATGCCTGGTTCGTCTATGTCCAAACCGATAATAAAGGAACCCGCTACCAGAATGTTGTGCCGTTGTATACGCCGTACAGAGGCACGAAAGTCCCGGCCTTTCAGAAGGTTGAATTTCTTGCCGAGCTCCAGAAGCCCTTCCGGCGCGGGGGACTCAAAGCCGATGAACACGCCTGTGCACCCAGCCTTCGCGGCCAACGCCAGGAGTTCTTCGTCATCGGCGAAGTTAATGGTGGCCTGGGCGATCCATTCCTTTCGCAGGTTCGCCTGTGCCATAGCGCGGAACAAGTCCTTGGCGCGGGCGATGTGTTCAGGGCGCGTGCCGATGAGGTTGTCGTCCACCACTAGAATACGTTTCTCACGAATCGACTGAAATTCCCGCACGACATCAGGAATGGGTCGCTGCCGGTAGCGGGTCCCGTTGAACGCTGTCACGCTGCAGAAGCTGCAATTCAAGGGACAGCCGCGGGTGGTCTGAATGGCTCCGAAGGCATATCCCGTAGCCAGCAAATCATGGCGGGCGAGCGGGACATAGTTGATCTCGGCAAGGCCTCCGTCATACCGGCGCTTCAGGCTGCCATGCCGGGCGTCCTCCAGGACCTGCGGCCAGATGCCCTCGGCTTCCCCCGTGACAACTGAATCCACGCGCTTCATGGCCTCGTCCAGGCACATGGTTGCATGAATGCCGCCCATGACGACGGGTACACCCAGATTCCGGAAGTGAGTGGCCACTTCATAGGCGCGGTTTGCCTGGGCGGTGAAAGCGGTAATGCCCACCAAGTCCGGCCGAGGCATGGCCTCATAGTTCGGCGCTCTGAGGTTCTCGTCCACGATCGCGATTTCCCACTCCGGTGGGGTTAGGCCCGCGATAACCATAAGGCTGAGTGGTTTCCACACGCGGTAACGGTTCCAGCGGCTCTCCTTGACTTTGACGATGCTGACAAGCGGGTTTGAGGGATTGATCAGATAGAGTCGCATGGCCTGTATTCACTCATGGCTATGGATTTGCTTTTCTCCTGCTTTTGCTCACTGCTGTTTTCGTGAATGGATTGTCGTAATTCCTATTTATTTTTAGGGGACGTTCATTTTAGGGGACGTTGGCAAGTATAGCAAGTTGCTGGGGATCGCAGCTGGCGCGAACATAACTTGCTGAAATTGGCAACGTCCCGCATTACCCAAGCGTACACCGTCAGGGCTCCCGCCTCCGCCAGCGCGGCCAGACGGGCGACGAAGTCGGCCCGGTCGGCGTCGTCCCGAAAGATGCTGGCCCGTTCTATGCCCCGCACCATCACGTGGTGGAGGACGTCCGGGGAGTCGAGACGCGGTTGGCGTGGCATGGTAGCGTCAGCTTAGCATAACGTGACGGACGTGGCAACGTCCCCCATCATCAAAGTCGCCCCAAGGAAATCAGAAGTTAGCCTTCGAAAGGTGTCCGGTACCTTTTCACGCTGGCCAACATATTGACGATCTGGAAAAGGTACCGACAGCTTTCAGAAAAAAGCGGGCGCCACTCGAAGGCCCGAACCATCACGTGGAGCACCCCGCGGGCGTCCAGGCGTGAGGCCTCTCGGCATGGCGGGACGGCAGCGCAATTCGACTTATAGTGGAACGTCCCCTTCGTATTGACGGGGTCGAAAATCCCCGGGCGCATACAAGCACTGGCCGCGCAGCGTAGGGGGACCTTATCCCCGCCACACCAGCCTGCTAAAGCATATCCTTTATAACTTACCTACGTCCCCTTCTTACGTCCCCTTCTTACTAGCACCAAACGGTAACATAGGCGAATAGTGAGACGTATACGTGTATCATATATTTCTTGACTTCCCAGACCCGCCGCGGCATACTCCTCCCGCAGGTCGGGGCCAGG
>Ga0315289_10016953_pt1 | contig 10013 bp, 9 predicted proteins | sample YL17G11_40_MG_FD_203452 | JGI IMG/M metagenome (GOLD analysis project Ga0315289, IMG submission 203452) | Sediment microbial communities from Yellowstone Lake, YNP, Wyoming, USA - YL17G11_40 | ecosystem: Environmental > Aquatic > Freshwater > Lake > Sediment | place: USA: Wyoming | collected...
CCCCGCTCCCTGGGACAACAGCCTGACCACTGCGCTGGTGCATAATACGGTGACCGTCAATGGCTGTGACCAGATGACCCGCGCAGGTCGTTTTCTCTACCTCGACTGGGTGAACGCTTACCGCCAGGATTCCATCTCTGCGGATGAGCACATTCTTCAGCGCGTCTCTGCCCGTCATCGTGGTTACCAGCGGCTGGGTGTGCGTCACGAGCGTGTGATCACGGTCTATACCGATGAGCGGTGGCAGGTGGAGGATGAGATGCTGATCCTGCGACGCTTGCGGAAGCCGTTAATGTTTCGCCTGCATTGGTTGTTATCGGATTGGGAGTGGAAAATCGAGATTCGAGAACCGGTATTCGAGATTCGTTTGAAGTCGCCGCTCGGTTGGGTGACTTTGAGGGTGACACCGTTCTCGAGTCTCGACTCTCGAATCTCGCTTGTCCGGGCTGGCAAATTGATTTATGGGGAAGGCTCATTTTCACCGGTCATGGGTTGGGTCTCGCCAACGTATGGTGTTAGAATTCCTGTGCTTTCTTTCGCGGTCGAGGCGGCCTCAGTCGAAACGGTAAAATTCACCAGCGAATTCACCTTTCCCATTACTCACTAACTAGTGGTGATTGATCACTGATCCTTATGCATATCCTCCTCATCCACCAGGCCTTTGCAGCCCTCGACGAACCCGGCGGGACGCGTCATTATGAACTGGCGCGTTGCCTGGCCCAGCGCGGGAACCGGGTGACGATCATCGCCAGCCCGGTGAGTTATCTGACAGGAGCCCCCCCCTCTACTCCCTCCCCATTTCGGAACGAAAAAGGGGGGGACGAGGGGGGGGGCGGGGTGACAATCCTGCGCACCGCGACCTACCACGCCTTGCACAGATCCTTCGTCCATCGCGTGTTTGTTTTTTTCAGCTTTATGCTCTCCTCGTTTGTCGTTGGGCTGAGGGTGAGGAAGGTAGACCTGGTCTGGGGCACCTCTCCGCCGATTTTCCAGGGCTGGACGGCCTGGCTGCTGGCGCGGCTCAAGCGCGTCCCGTTCTTGTTCGAGGTGCGCGACCTATGGCCGGCCTTTGCCATCGCCGTTGGCGTTCTGCGCAACCGAACCCTGATCCGGCTTTCCGAATGGCTGGAGCGCTTTCTCTACCGTCATGCCGACCGGGTGATGGTCAACAGCCCGGGGTTCATTGCGCATGTGAGAAGTCGAGGTTCGAAGCATGTGGAACTCGTTCCGAACGGCGTGGAGCCGGGGATGTTCGATCCCGCCGATAACGGGAATGCGTTCCGGGCGTTGCATCATCTTGAAGACAGGTTCGTGGCGCTTTATGCGGGCGCGCACGGCATGTCCAACGATCTGGGCATGGTTCTGGAAGCTGCAAGAATCTTGCAAGATGAGGTGATAGATTCTTCAAAAGTGACTGTCACATCAGGGATACACATCGTACTGCTCGGTGACGGGAAGGAAAAGCCGCGTTTGCAAGATCAGGCTGTGGCGATGGGGCTAACGAATGTGACATTCGTGCCTCCCTTGCCGAAAAACGACATGGCGGCGGCGCTGGCGGCTGCCAATGCCTGTATTGCCATCCTGAAGCCCCTGGACGAATACAAAACCACTTACCCGAACAAGGTTTTCGATTACATGGCGGCTGGGCGACCGGTAGTTTTGGCGATTGACGGCGTCATCCACGAGATGGTCGAGGCGGCGGAGTGCGGGATTTTTGCCCAGCCCGGCGACCCGGCCGCGCTGGCGAACGCCTTGTGCGCCCTGGCCAGCGACCCGGCGCGCAGTCGCAGGACAGGTCTGAAAGGACGGCGCTACGTGGAGGCGCACTTCAGCCGTTCGATGCTGGCCGAGAAGCTAACGAACATCCTGGAAGAGATGACGGCGTGAAATTCGAGACGCCCATAAAGGAGGTAGTCATGCGATCCTATTCAAGAATTGAGTTGGTGTTATCCCTTGCCTTCATACTGGCAGGCTGCAACCTGCCCGCGCCCTTGCCGGTAATTACACCAGAGATGGTGATCAAGTCTCCAACTCCGATAATGACCCTCACTTTGCTTGCCACGGAGCAACCGACGCTCCTACCGACGGCATCTGTACCAGCCAACTGGCAAACGTACACGGATCAGACTTACGGCTTCACGTTCCGGTACCCCGCGGAAGGGCAAATCGTCAGCCAGCAGGATCATTCGGCACGCATTTCACTCCCTTTCAAACCTGGCACGAACCTTGTCGAAAAGTTCATTGACGTGGCAGTAACGGAGGATGCCGATCCTTGTTTGAGCCAGAATCCTGGGGTGAGTCAATCTCAACCGCTGACGGTTAATGGCATTCAATTCTTGGAGGAGAGCGGCGCGGATGCAGGGGCTGGACAGTTTTACGAATGGCTGGCTTATTCAACGTCGAAGAATAACGTCTGTGCAAGCCTGAGCTTTGTCCTGCACTCCACCAACCCCGACAACTACTCAACCCCACCGCCGCTGTTCGACAAGCCAGCTGAATCGGACATATTCGCTCCCATCCTGGCAACGTTTGCCTGGATGAATCCGTAGCCCACTCAGGCTGCGCGACGCTCCATCGCATTGTCCCTTTTTGGATAGGTCGCGCTGGGCGTGGCGGCAAATTCACTCGTCAGGTCAGCCAGGGACATCGTTGGCTTCATTTTCTTCTTGCTGATCGGAACGGGCTTGCTCTTCGCGGCTCTGCTTGCCAAAGCTTACTGGACAGAGATCGAGTTCAATGCACAAGAGCAGCACATTGTCAAGCAGCGGCACGCATTTGGGAAAGTGCGGGTCGTTGACACACTTCCTTAAAGACGGTTCAAAAGCATCCGCGTGGTCAAATCCCTTGGTGAGTACGATGTAGCCCACCTCAAACTGATCCTTCAATCTGGCCGTGTGTGGGCCACTCTGCCGGGTTACTTTGTCGAGAACCAGGCCCAGGCTGTACGGTGCAGGATACAAGAGTACATGCAATCCAGTCCACGCCCAGGAGAGCTTCGATGAATTACGACTTTGACCAAGTGATCGCACGGCGCGGCAGCAATTCCGATAAATGGGATTTCTACCCCGCTGATGTTCTGCCGCTATGGGTGGCGGATATGGACTTTCCCGCGCCGGAACCGATCCTTGCGGCTCTGCGCGCCAGGGTGGCGCACGGGATATTTGGCTACGAGGCTCCGCCGAAGAAACTGCTGGAAGTGGTTGCCCGGCGCATGGAGAGGCTCTACGGCTGGCATGTGACGCCGGAGATGGTTGTTCTCACGCCTGGCGTTATCAGCGGGGTTAACTTAGCAGCGCGTGTGACGTGCCAGCCGGGTGACGGCATCTTGATCCAAACACCAGTCTATCCGCCGTTTCTGGGTGTACACGAGAAAGTAGGACTTGTGCGCCAGCTGGCGCTGCTCGCCCAATACCCCGCAGGAGGCGCGCAGGTGGATAACGAGCATACGCTGCATTATGAGGTAGATTTCGACTCCTTCGAAGCCGCGCTGAATTCCGACGGGGCGCGCACACGCCTGTTCCTGCTCTGCCAGCCGCACAACCCGACCGGGCAGGTTTACAGCCGCGAACAGTTGACCCGCATGGCGGAAATCTGCCTAAAAAACGATACTTTCATCTGCTCGGATGAAATCCATAGTGAATTGCTTTTGGGCGGGGCGCAGCATATTCCCCTCGCCACACTCGGAGCGGAGATTGCCGCGCGGACGATCACCCTGGTCGCCCCCAGCAAGACTTTCAACGTGCCCGGCTTGTATTGTGGATGCGCCGTTATTCCAGCCGATGAACTGCGTCAGCGCTTTAAGAAAGAAGTCGAGCGCCTGACTTTTCACATTAGCAGCCTGGGAATGGTCGCTGCACAGGCCGCCTTTTCCGGCGAGTGTGACGACTGGCTGGCTGACCTGTGTCGATATCTGACCGCCAACCGCGACTATTCGGTCGAGTTCGTAAAAAACAACTTGCCAGGTATTCGTACGACTGTCCCCGATGCAACTTACCTGGCCTGGCTGGACTGCAACGATTTACTGGAAAGCGGCCGGATCAGCGGCTCGGCGCATGAATTTTTCCTGCATAAGGCCAAAGTTGCCCTGAACGACGGCGCGACCTTTGGCCCTGGCGGCGAGGGCTTCGTGCGGCTGAACTTCGGCTGTCCGCGCGCCACATTGGTGGAGGCACTGGAGCGGATGAAAGCGGCGTTGAACGCAGTCAGTAGTTTTTTCCCCGTTTCTACTGTTCACTTATAACTGAACACCGGATACTGTTTTAACCCATCCTCCCTGTCAGATAGGCATCAGTCAATTCCTTTTTCGGGCGGGTGAACATCCGGTCGGTGGGGGAGAACTCGACCAACTCACCCAGCCAGAACAGGCCGGTGAAATCTGAGACACGCGCGGCCTGCTGCATGTTGTGCGTCACGATGACGATGGTGTAGTTCTGCTTTAGTTCGCTGATCAATTCCTCTATGTGCAATGTGGCAATAGGGTCGAGAGCCGAGGTAGATTCGTCGAAAAGGATCACCTCCGGCTTGACGGCCAGGACGCGTGCGATGCACATCCGTTGCTGCTGGCCGAGAGAAAAGCCCAGGGCGTTCTGTTTCAGTTGATCCTTGACCTCGTCCCACAGCGCGGCCTGGCGCAGGCTGCGTTCGACGGTTTCGTCCAGGTCAGTATTGTTCTTCACCAGCCCGAGCACGCGCGGGCCGAAGGCGACGTTGTCGTACACCGATTGCGGGAAAGGATTTGGCTTCTGGAAGACCATCCCCACACGCTGGCGCAGCGTGACCACGTCCACACCTTCGGCGTTGATATCCTGTCCGTCGAGCAGGATCTGCCCCTCGGCGCGGGCGCCGGGGATGGTGTCGTTCATCCGATTCAGGCAGCGCAAGAAAGTGGACTTGCCGCAGCCCGAAGGGCCGATCAGTGCCGTGACCATGCGCGGCAGGACCTCCATGCTGATCTTGGACAGGGCTAGTTTAGGGCCGTAGTAGAAATCCAAGTCTCGGATGATAAAAACGGATGTGCCGCTCACAGGATAATTTTACACGATTAAGTCCGGGTGGAACGCGCCACGCTGACGCCCAGATTGTCGGCATGGTCGCTGATACGTTCCAAGACGCGCATTGTCTCCGTAAAAATCACATCTGCCTCCGGATGGCACATGCCTTTTTCCAGCCGTTCGATATGGCTCTGGCGGATCTTCCAGTAGAGTCTGTCGAATTCGCTTTCCTCCAGGCAGACTTTCCGTGCCAGTTCGCCATCGCTTGACTGGAAGGCGACGATCGAGAGCGAATAGATCTCTTTGACCCGTTTTGAGGCTTGTTCCAGCTCATCGATTGCCTGGGAACTGAAAGAGACATTACGCTCTATCCTGTCAAGAGCATACTGGGCAATATCTTCGGACATGTCCGCCACGCGTTCGATATCAAACAACAGATTCTTTAATTGGAGACAACGTTTCCGCTGGCTCATGCTCAGAGCGCTGCCAATCAGCCGATCAACGAAGTCAACCAAAGTTTTGAAGACCGGGTCAACGAACTTATCCTCCTGCGTAATCACCCGCTGGGCAAGGGCGCTATCCTTTTCGATCAATGCACGGCAGCTTTCATCGACCATCTGAATGGTTGCCTCGCCCAGGCGAGTTAATTCACGGGCCGCTTCGTTCACTGCCACTGCAGGAACACTGAACTGCATTTCGTCAATGAAAGCGGTGAGTTTCACTTCCTTCTCGCGGGACTTCTGCGGAACCAACCGCTTGCTTAAACTGGCAATCTGCTTGACAAAAGGGAACAAAGCCATACTCACTATTACGTTGAAAATAGTGTGTGCATTGGCGATCTGGCGGGCGAGGTCAATCGATGTATGGCTCACCAGGCTGGCGTATTGATTGATAAAGGGCAGGAAAATGAGGACGCCCGACACGTTTATGGAAATTTGCGCCATCGAGGCCTGACGGGCCGCGCGCGAAAGCCGCAGGGATGCGAAAAGACCAGTGATGCACGAGCCAATATTCGCTCCCAGGATAATCCCCACCGCACCTTCAAGGGTGATTACGTTGCTGATGCCCATTGCCACGGTCATGCTTGTGACGGCTGTACTGCTCTGAGTAAGAGAGGTAAGAACCAGGCCAGCCAGTACCCCAACCAGAGGGTACTGGCCCATCGTTACCAGCACCTGCATGAACCAGGGAATCTCGACGAGAGAGTCCAGGGCATGCGACATAAAGCTCATGCCTACGAAGATGATCCCCAGACCCATGGTAATCTCGCCATACTTCTGGAAATCCTGGTTGGACACTAATTCCAGGAAGATAAAACCAACAATGATCAGCAAGAGACGATAGTCACCAATGTTGAAAGCCACTACCTGGGCTGTAATGGTTGTACCGATTTCCTGGCCCAACATCACACTGATAGCCTGCTCAACGCTCATCAGGTTTGCATTGATTAGACCGATCATGGTCACCATCAACAAACCACTGCTCTGAATCAGAGCAGTGGCAATCGTACCGAAAACGGCGCTTCTAAATCGTCCGTTGGTAACGCGATCAAGCCATTTTTGGATCTGATCCCCTGCCAGTTTTTCCATCCCGCCACTGAGCATGCGAATGCCGAATAAAAACAGTGCCAGCCCTCCCAGAATCTGCACGAAACCGATCATGTCCACCTCCACACTTATCGTGAGTATTGGTAGTCTCACAAGCAACCCCATTATAGAATACTTCGGCAGATGACACCCTTACTTTTTACAAGTCGAATTTATGCCTTATAATTCGGGCGATGAAATTCACCCGCATGATATTGCTTGCATTCATCCTGACCATGGTCGCCTGCGGAGGCGGCTCCGGCCAGTCCGCTTCTCAGCCCCAGACAACTGCTTACATCCAGAATAAAGGCTCCGACACGATGGTCAACCTAGCGCTGGCCTGGGCCGAAGAATACCAGGCTGGGCATCCCGGCGTCAGTCTTTCGGTGACAGGCGGTGGATCCGGGACTGGCATCGCCGCGCTGCTCAATGGGACAGTGGATATTGCCAACGCCTCGCGGCAGATCAAATCCGAGGAAATGCAACAAGCAACATCCAAGGGGATCAGCCCTGTAGAACACGTCATCGCACGGGACGCCATCGCCGTGATCGTCAATCCTGAAAATCCGGTCAAAGAACTGACCTTGCGGCAAATCTCCGACATCTACAGCGGGAAGATCAACAACTGGCAGGAAGTCGGTGGCGAGGACCGGCCCATTGTGCGCCTCTCGCGCGAGACCAATTCCGGCACGCACGTCTACTTCCTGGAAACGGTCTTGCGCCTGGGTGATAAGAACAATACGACCCTCTTCTCGACCGACACCCTGCTCCTGCCCTCCTCGGAGGGCATCATCAACGAGGTGCGGCAGAACCCGAACGCCATTGGTTATGATGGTCTGGGGTACGTCCCGGATGACCTGAAGATGATCGCCATCGCTCGCCAGTCAGGCGATCCTTACGTCTTGCCGTCCATCGCAACGGTCATCGACAACACTTATCCCATCGCCCGCGACCTGTATATGTACACGGCTGGCGAGCCAAGCGGCGCGGCGGCGGCTTACCTGGATTGGATCATGCACTCAGACGAAGCCCAGGTGATTGTTGCGGAATTGGGCTTCGTGCCAATCAAATGACCCTCACCCCCGTCCCCTCTCCCAAAATTGGGAGAGGGGTGCCGGGGTGAGGGAGGAGTATCTATGGACAAATCCCTCGACTGGCGCGAATACGTCATTACCCGGGCGATCAAGGCCTCGGGCTATTCAGCCATCGTCTTTGTTGCCCTCATCTTCTTCTTCCTGCTGCGCGAAGGCTTGCCGGCCCTCGGCGAGGTCCCGCTCGCCAACTTGTTCAGCCAGCGCTGGTATCCCATCGAGAACTATTTCGGTATCCTGCCGCTCATCACTGGCTCGCTCATCGTGACCCTCGGCGCGATGCTGGTCGCTATCCCCTTTGGCATTGGGACGGCAGTCTTTATTGCCGAAATCGCCCCGCGCTGGACGCGCGAGATTCTCAAACCTCTTGTGGAATTGTTGGGCGGATTACCCTCGGTGGTGCTGGGTTTCCTGGGGATCCTCGTCCTGGCGCCGTTCCTACGGTTTTTTCTGGACCTGCCAACGGGTCTGACCGCCCTGGCCGGGTCGCTGCTCCTGGGCGGCATCGCCGTTCCGACCGTTGTCTCGATTGCCGAAGACGCGCTGGATGCCGTGCCGCAGAGTTACCGCGAGGGCGCGCTGGCGATAGGCGCCACACGCTGGCAGACCATCTGGCGTGTGACCCTGCCCGCCGCCCGTTCCGGGGTGCTGACGGCGGTCATGCTCGGCCTCGGGCGCGCCATTGGCGAGACGATGGCCGTGATGATGGTCACCGGCAACGCGCCCGTGATGGCGACGCGCTGGAATTCGCTCTTCATGCCTGCCCGCACCATGACGGCGACGATTGCCGCCGAGATGGGCGAGGTCGCTAACGCAAGCACACATTATCACGTGCTGTTTTTCATTGGCCTGGTTCTGTTCCTGATCTCGCTGGCCGTCAACGTGACTGCTTCGGCGGTCGTATTCCGCCAGAAGAAACGCGCGGAGAGGGTGTTGTCGTGACTTATGCCCTCACCCCCGACCCCTCTCCCGATGTCAGGAGAGGGGTGCAGGGATGAGGAAGAAAGCGAGCAACCTATGAAAGCTACCGAAATCCTCATGGATGAGCACCGCGTCATCGAGCATGTGCTGACCGCGCTGGAGAAAGCCGCCGGGCGTCTGGAAAGTGGCCTGATGTGCCCTGGCTTCTTCGTAGATACTGCCGAGTTCATCAAGGGTTTTACCGACGGCTGCCATCACAAAAAGGAGGAAGGCGTCCTATTCGTGGCGATGGTAGCTCATGGAGTTCCCGACCGGGGTGGACCGATGGGTGTCATGCTGGCAGAGCACGAGCAGGGTCGCGCCTTCACGCGCGCCATGCACGCTGCTGCCAAAAAATGGGAGACGGGTGATCTGTCGGCGCGCAGCGAGGTCGCCCGTAACGCGCTCGGCTACGTCGCCTTGTTGCGCCAGCACATCTACAAAGAGGACAACGTTTTGTTCCCTATGGCCAACCGGGTCATTCCTTCTACCGAGCAGGATAAAGTCGCGGAAGACTTTGAACGCGTGGAACATGAAGAAACCGGTGAGGGTGTACATGAGAAATATCTTGCGTTGGCAGAGAAATTGGAGAAAGAAGCCCATGTATAGACTCTAAAGGTCCCTGAGGCCTTTAGGGTCTATCTTCGACGGTATCTCATGAAGCAAACCATCACCTCCAAACGCATTTTCACCCAGCGCCTCGGCTTTTCCCTGCTGACGCTGGTGGCCCTGTTCACCGTCATCCCCATCCTGGCGGTGTTCGCCTACATCATTGCCAAAGGCGCTCCGGCTATCTCGTGGGAGTTCCTCTCCGGCTTCCCCCACGACGGCATGAGCGCCGGGGGCATCTTGCCGGCCATCGTCGGAACGTTCTATTTAACGCTCGGCACAGCCGTATTTTCCGTCCCGCTGGGAGTAGCGGCAGCGATTTACCTGGCGGAATACGCCAAAGAGAACTGGCTGACGCGGCTGATCCGCATTGCCATCATCAACCTGGCAGGCATCCCCTCGGTGGTCTATGGCTTGTTTGGGCTCGGACTTTTCGTCTTCTTCCTAAGATTCGGCACCAGCCTCCTCTCCGCCTCGCTGACGCTTTCGATCATGACCCTGCCGGTCATCATCAGCGCAGCGGAAGAAGCCCTGCGCGCCGTGCCGCAGGCCTTCCGCACGGTCAGCATCTCGCTGGGTGGCACACGCTGGCAGACCATCCGCCGCATCGTGCTGCCGCAGGCTCTGCCCGGCATCATCACCGGCATCATCCTCGGCTTGGAACGCGCCGCCGGGGAGACCGCGCCCATCCTATTTACCGGCGCGGCCTTCTTCCTGCCGCGCTTGCCGCATTCGCCTTTGGATGCCACGATGGCCTTGCCCTACCACCTGTTCGT
>Ga0315289_10016955_pt1 | contig 10012 bp, 8 predicted proteins | sample YL17G11_40_MG_FD_203452 | JGI IMG/M metagenome (GOLD analysis project Ga0315289, IMG submission 203452) | Sediment microbial communities from Yellowstone Lake, YNP, Wyoming, USA - YL17G11_40 | ecosystem: Environmental > Aquatic > Freshwater > Lake > Sediment | place: USA: Wyoming | collected...
TCGGGTGCGCCGAAACGATGGGGGTGTTCTTCACGTCCTTAATTATGCTCAGGCCTCTTCTGTAGCCGTTGACCCTATTGAGAAAAAACCGTTGTTCCACTTTTTCCCGGGGAGTCTGGCTTTGTCTCTAGGCACCTGGGGGTGTAATTTTCATTGTAAGCATTGCCAGAACTGGCAGATTTCCTGTATTGAGGAGCCAGCTGAGGTGACAGATGAATCACGCCATATATCACCGGAAGAAGCTGTGAAATTAGCAAAGCAGCGTAATTGTGGCGGTATCACCTGGACATATAACGAGCCGAGCATATGGTTTGAGTATACGCTGGATTCAGCGAAGCTGGCCAAAAAGGATGGTCTTTACACAGGTTATGTGACGAATGGTTATCTAACGCCTGAGGCTCTGGATACCATCGGGCCCTATCTAGATGCCTGGCGGGTCGATATTAAGGGTTTTTCGGATGCTTTATATCGAGACTTGGCTAAAATCCCCCGCTGGCGAGGTATTCTCGAGGTGGCTGTACGGGCTCAACGGAAGTGGGGTATGCACGTTGAGGTAGTGACCAACGTAATCCCGACGATGAATGACGATGATGAGCAGCTACGCGGAATCGCTAGCTGGATGCGGGATGAGCTGGGTGAGCTGACGCCGTGGCATGTGACCCGGTTCTATCCTCACCATAACCTGATGCATTTACCTTCGACGCCGATAGCGACTTTGGAGAAGGCTTACGATATTGGTAAGAAGGCTGGGTTACGCTTTGTTTACCTGGGCAATGTCCCCGGTCACGGAGCGGAAAACACTGTTTGTTATTCTTGCAACAAAGTGGTGATTCAGAGGTTTGGCTACGATGTTAATGTGGTGGGCGTTAGCGGTTCCAAATGCAAGTTTTGCGGAGCTGAGCTTAATATCAGGTCTTAATTCTGCAGAGGAGTATAGAGATGGTCAGGAATCCGGTTGCGGCGGGACAGTTTTACCCGGCCTCTCCGGTCGGGCTTAAACGGATGATTGAAAGCCTGGTAGATGATAGGGCGAAAAAAGTCGAGGCAATTGGTCTGGTTTCACCTCATGCTGGATATGTCTACTCGGGGGCAGTGGCGGGGGCGGTTATATCCAGAATCAAATTCAAGGATACCTTCGTTATCCTCGGTCCCAATCATACCGGGAGAGGGAAGGCTTTTAGTATTATGACGGAGGGAGTGTGGAGAACGCCTTTGGGAGATGTAGAAGTTGATTCGGAACTGGGAAGGCGTGTCTTGGCTTCCTCCAGCTATCTGGAAGAAGACTTTGCAGCGCATCAATATGAGCACTCTCTTGAGGTTCAGGTTCCATTTTTGCAGTTCTTCAGACCGGATGTGATGATTGTGCCTGTAGTTCTTGCCCATGCCAGCGGTGCTATATATAAGAAAGTTGGCAGGGAATTGGCTAGGGCGATTAAGGAATCGAAGAAGGGAGTTATAATCCTGGCCAGCAGTGATATGACCCATTATGAACCGCATGAATCTGCTAAAAGAAAGGATAGTCAGGCTATTGAGGCTATGCTGGATTTGGACGAGGACAAGCTATTGAAGCGAGTTGATGAGCTGGATATATCTATGTGTGGCTATGCACCGGTGGTTAGTCTTATCTCTGCCGCTAAAGAATTAGGAGCGAAAGAAGCGGAACTGGTTAAGTATCAGACAAGCGGTGATACGTCAGGCGATTATAGCAGCGTGGTAGGCTATGCCGGGATAATAGTAAAATAGTCTTACGCCTGTCATTCTGCGCGAAGCGAAGAATCTCGAAGTCACGCCAATCTGGTAAAATAATCAGGGAAAATGCGGTGACATGGTAAAGCAGCTTCATCCGATAGTAAAGTTGGCTAAAGAGGCGGTGGAAGGCTATGTTCGCCATGGCAAAGTGCTCAGGCCAACGGAGCTTACCGCCGAGATGAAGGGTAGGGCTGGAGTTTTTGTGTCTATTAAGAAACGTGGTGAACTGAGGGGTTGCATCGGCACTTTTGCACCAACAAGGGCGAACATAGCCGAGGAAATCGTAGCTAATGCCGTATGTTCAGCCACTCAAGACCCTCGCTTTGTGCCGGTTGAGGCCTCTGAACTGGATGACCTGAAATATAGTGTGGATGTCCTCACTGAGCCGGAACCGGTGAAAAGCGTGGCTCAACTTGACCCAAAGAAATATGGAGTGATTTTGGAGTGCGGATTCGGGCGCGGGTTATTGCTACCTGACCTGGAAGGTGTGGACAGCGTTGAAGAGCAAATCAGAATTTGCCGGGCTAAGGCTGGCATATCGGCCGAAGAGCCGGTAAAATTGTATCGCTTTAGAGTAAAAAGATTTATTTGACATAAAGGTATATATCTGCTAGTTTTTTGGCAAGGAGATGAAAATATTATGAAATTAATGGTTATCGGTGTCGGGGATTGCGGTTGTAAGCTGGCTCGTGAGTTTGCCGAGTTAAATAAGACGGCAAGGAGTGAGCGACACGTTAACATAATTACCTCTGCTTATGCTGTCAATAACGACCAGACTTTTTTGACTGAATTGACCAAGCCTGGATGGGAGTGGTTTAAACCTGTGCCGATTCGCGGTCCTGTTGACCTTGGCGATAAGTCGACTGAATCTGGTGCCAAGTTGATGCGTCAGGAAAGCGAGCGGGTGATGTTGGCCATGAGACTTGGCACCTTTATAAATACGGATGCCTTTTTGTTTGTTGCCAGTGCTGCCGGGAGCATTGGTTCAGGAGGGGTTCCGATAATGGTCCAAATGCTCAAGGAACGTCATTTAGATAAGCCGGTCTATGTGCTTCTAGTTTTACCTTTTAATAACGAGCTAGATGACCCGCAGTGCGTTCACAATACCGCTGTATGTCTCAAGTCTATCGATAAGATAGCCGATGCTGTGATTTTGGCGGATAATGGTGGTTTGGGAGTTACAGGTAATATAATGCCATCCCAGAAGACGGATAGCTTGAATAGAGAGCTGGTCCTTCCGTTTTATGACCTCCTTTGTTCAGGTGAGATGGTCAGTTCAAAAAATGTTGTCGGTAAAGAACTCGATGCCGGTGATATAAGGCAGACTATATTTGGTTGGACGGCAATAGGCATGGGAAAGACGAAATTGACATCATCAATAATTCCGTGGAAAAAACCGCTGGGCTTTGAAGAGAAAAGTTCAGAGACGCTCGGAGTTATGGAAGCGATGAATCTGGCTTTGATGCGGTTGTCGGTTGATTGCAAATTGGAAGACGCCGGCAGAGCTCTGCATCTCCTTTCGGTGCCGGCTGGAAAAGCCAATGTCGATATGATTAAGGTATTAGGTAATCGTTTACGAGACTTAGCGCCCAATGCTGAAACAAGAAGTGGTAGTTTCTACGAGGCCAAGGGTTTTGTCAAAGTTACTGTGATAATATCAGAATTGATTTATGTGGACAGGATTAAGAACTATTACGACAGAGCAGCCAGGCTGGCTAGGGTGGCAGAGGGGGGAGGAGAAGACAGATTAGCATGACTCTTTTCGACTTGGGCAAGTTGGAAGCGAAGGGGGAGGAGGTGCCTGCGAAGGACGAGGGGTTGCTTCAAGATGTACCTCTGGCAGCCAGAATGAGACCGCGTAGTCTTGCCGAGTTTGTGGGACAGGAGCATCTGGTGGGCGAGGGGCGGGTGCTGCGAAAGTGCATCGAATCAGACCAGTTGCCTTCAATGATTCTTTGGGGGCCACCTGGCAGTGGCAAGACAACTTTGGCTTATGTTGTAGCCAATGTTACCAAGTCTCATTTTAGCCCACTGAGCGCTGTCAGCGCTGGTGTAGCTGATTTGCGCCGTATTGTGGACGAGGCAAAGCGAAGGCGTAAGTTTTCAGGACAGCGGACTATCATGTTTATTGATGAAATTCACCGGTTTAATAAATCTCAGCAAGATGCCATATTACCCTACGTGGAAAATGGAGTGGTAAGCCTCATCGGTGCTACCACAGAGAATCCTTCCTTTGAGGTTATCTCCGCTCTGCTCTCCAGATGCCGGGTGTTCACACTGAATTCATTAACTGATGAAGAGATTCGTCTTATCATCGAACGGGCTATTAAGGACGAAGAAAGAGGGCTGGGGAAATTGAAGGCGGAGTTGTCTGAAGATGCTTTAGTGCATTTGGTTGTCATGTCAAATGGCGATGCTCGGGTGGCGCTGAGTGCTTTGGAGATGGCAACACAAGCCACTGCGCCGGAGGCTGACGGGAGTCGGCGGCTCAGCCTTAAGACCATCGAGGAAGCGCTGCAGCATCGGGCCTTGCTTTACGACAAGGCTGGCGACCAACATTATGACTTTATTTCGGCACTTCATAAGTCGCTACGTGGTTCTGACCCGGATGCGGCGTTATATTGGCTGGGACGAATGCTGGAGGCTGGGGAAGACCCTCTTTATGTTGCCCGGAGGCTGGTGCGTTTTGCTTCTGAGGATGTGGGCATGGCTGACCCTCAGGCATTGGTGGTAGCTGTGGCTGCACAACAGGCAGTACACTTTATAGGCATGCCCGAAGGCAACCTAGCTCTCGCCGAGGCGGTAATTTATCTGGCTGCGGCGCCGAAAAGCAATTCCCTGTATGAAGCCTACTCTAAGGTGCAGCAGGATGTCGAACAGAGTCGTAATGAGCCAGTGCCACTTCACCTGCGCAATCCGGTGACCAAGTTGATGCGCGGGTTCGGATATGGGAAAGGTTACAAATATGCTCACGATTACCCGGGCCACTTTGTTGAACAGCAGAATCTCCCAGACCTACTTAAAGGGAAGCGCTACTATTCGCCCAGTGACCAGGGCTATGAAAAAGAAGTACGTGCCAGACTTAAGGCCTGGTGGGAAAGCAAACGGGAGAAGAAAGACTGAGACAGAGCGCTGCATCTTTCCCCTGTGGTAAGCTTACCCTTCAGGGTATTTGCTATTTCCCCGGCGGCGATGGAGTTTTCCCCGCAGTGGTGCTGTGCCATCCTCATCCTCTTTACGGTGGCTCAATGGATAACAACGTTATTCTGGCGGCAAGTTCGGCTTTGGTTGAAAGGTCTACGATTGCTTTTATGTTTAACTTTCGTGGTGTGGGTGGCAGCCATGGCAGCTATGGGGATGGCATTGCTGAACAGGAGGATGTAAAAGCAGCCATAAGCTGGCTTTTTTCCCAGCCTGTGGTGGATAGTAACAGATTGGGGCTGCTGGGCTATTCCTTTGGCGCTGCTGTGGCTTTGTCCGTTGCCTGCGATGACGATAGAGTCAAGGCGGTAGCACTCGTTTCACTACCTCCTGGTCCGTCACAGTTATCTCAATTGAAGGGCTGTACCAAGCCCAAGCTTATAATCTGTGGGACTAATGATTTTGTGTTGCCGCTTGACCAGGCAAAGCTGATGAATCAAGAGGCGGCTGAGCCGAAGCAATTTGAACTTATCTCCGGAGCTGACCATTTCTGGGTGGGATACGAGGCAGTGATGGCGGAGAAAGTAACCGCCTTCTTTGAGAAGAAGATCAAAAGTTAGAAAGCAAAAATCAAAATTTCTCGATATGCTACTTTTGGCTTTGAATCTCTGATATACGTTCTCTGGCTGCTGCAACCATGTCCGGGTCGTCTGATAATTCGATTGTTTTGTTAAAGTCGGCAATGGCTAGGTCAGCCCGTCCGACGTTGTAATACACAATTCCCCGATTGTAATATGCCAAGGTGTAGCTGGGGTCAAGTTCGATTGCCTTGCTTTCGTCAGCGATGGCCTTGTCCAGTTGGCCGGTGTTGAGATAGGTATAAGCCCGATTGTGATATATTCTGGGGTCATTGGGTTGGAGCTCAATAGCTTTGTTCAGGTCGGCGAGAGCCGGGTCCCATAGGCCCTGGCTATTATATATTATTCCACGATGCAGATAGGCAAAGGCCAGAGATGGGTCAAGCTCTATGGCTTTATTCAGGTCAGCGAGAGCCTGCTCCCGTCCCCCTTTGAGGCGGTAATCATAGCCACGTTTAGCATAGGTATCGGCCAAATCCTTTTTGATACTGGCTAGGTCCGGTTCGAGTTCTGTAGTTTTGCTGAAATCGGCAATAGCTGCATCCCATTGCCCCTGTTCTTTGTAGACCAAGCCACGACTGTAATAGGCAATAACGTAGCTAGGCATGAGTTCTATTGCTTTATTCAGGTCAGTAATGGCCAGGTCAAGTTTTCCGAGGTTAGTGTAGGCAGCGGCGCGGTCGTTGTAGGCCATGAAATTGGTCGGGTCAAGCTCGATTACCTTGCTAAAGTCTGCAATGCCCATATCCCACTGTTGCTGGCTATTATAGACTAAGCCTCGATTGTAGTATGCCTCGGCTAGTTTAGGGTCTAACTCAATAGCTTTGTTTAAATCGCTAAGAGCCATGTCGAACTCTCCTTTGGTGGCATAGGCCCAGCCCCGATGGCTGTAGGAAAGTGCCAGCTTCGGGTCGAGTTCGATAGCCTTATTCAGGTCAGCGATAACCAGGTCCCATTTTCCCTGAATAAGATAAACGGAGGCCCGGTAATTGTAGGCTTCAACCAGTGTGGGGTCTAGCTCGATTGCCCTGTTTAAATCGCTAAGAGCCGTGTCCAACTCTTCTTTAGTAGCATAGGTCCAGCCCCGATGACTGTAGGCTAAAGCTAGCTCGGGGTTGAGCTCTATTGCTTTGCCATACTCAAGAATAGCTTCATCCCATTTTGCTTGGCTGAAATAGGCGTCACCCTGCTTGATGTGCCCCTGAGACGGATTAACACATGCCATCGCTGCCAACATGATACACGTTAGCAGGATAACCATAAATCTATTTTTCATACCAAGTCTCCGCTGTGGAAATTCGTGGCAGGTTCATTATGAGATATGAATAGGGCAGCTTAAGTTTGACAGTAAAGATGTCAGCACCTTTTGGGCGGTAAGTATAGCATAATCAGCGATTCATACCAAATCTGGGGCTCATTTAGGCATCTACGAAACCTGTAAGCGACAAGTTTGGCTTGTATAGATAGAACATTAGTGCTAATATATGGTTGATTATGGCGAAGTTATTAAAGATAGCTTTGGACGAGCGGAGATATGACCTAGCTGCCTATGTTCTCGTCTATGGGCTTATCAAGGCAATGGAAAATGGGAAAAGACGCCACAAAAGGCAAAAGGCACGGGTTTTACAGTCAGGCACTTAATGAAGCCGAAAAACTGGAGCTTGAGGAAGCCAGGAGTATAGATGGCATTGATGAGGAAATCGCTATACTCCGCGTTAAGCTCAGAGAGCTTATAGTGGCAAAGCCGGAGAGACTCGACATTCATCTCAAGCTAGCTACCACCATCGCCCGCCTTGTCACCACACGCTACAACATCACCAAGGAGCAGAAGAGGTCGCTTAAGGAGGCCATCACCAGGGTATTAACTGAGATAGCCGTACCTTTGGGGATAAAAGCCATAATAAAATGAAAAAGCAAAAACCAAAAATTTTGCCCTTTGTTTTTTGACATGAAGCTGAGGCCTTATCAAGCGGAAGTAGCTAAGGCAGTAATCGAAAGCATCCAGAGCAATCTTGGCCTGACATTCTCAGTTGAAATCGCCCGACAGGGCGGTAAGAATGAGCTTTCTGCCCATCTTGAAGTGCTGCTGCTGACCATGTTCATGGCTGCCGGCGGCAACGCCATCAAGTGCTCCCCTACGTTCAAGCCGCAGACAATCATCTCCATGAGCCGGCTTAAGGATAGGCTGGATGGCTTCGGCTTCGGCGGTATCTGGGTCACCGAGGCTGGCTATATGGTCAGGCTGGGCAATGCCAGACAGATATTCCTGTCTGCCGATGAGTCTAGCTCGGTTGTAGGTCATACTGCTGACATCCTTTTGGAGATAGACGAGTCCCAGGATGTAGCCAGGGACAAATACACCAAGGAATTCAGGCCAATGGCATCAGCTTCAAATGCCACCACCGTGCACTACGGCACAACCTGGGATGATACCACGTTGCTCGAAGAGGTCAAGCAGACCAACCTGGAACTGGAGAAGAAGGACGGCATCAAACGCCATTTCCGCTATGACTGGCAGGAAATAGCCAAACACAACCCTGGCTACAAAGCCTTTGTTGAGTCTGAGCGGGGACGCCTCGGCGAAGACCATCCTTTATTCAGAACTCAATATGCTCTATTGCCGATTCGAGGCGGCGGTGGCTTTCTGACAAGCCAGCAAATCGCCCAGTTCCGAGGCAACCATTTTAGGCTCAGCCAACCTGAGGAATGTAGGACCTACGTAGCTGGCATAGATTTCGCCGGTGAGTCTGAGCAGCTTGAAGATGAGATTCTGACTCGCTCAGGCAGGGATGCCACGGTCATAACCGTTGCCGAGGTTATACGTAATGCTGCTGACATTATGGCCAAGGAGACTACAATACATGTGGTGGAGCACTATAGCTGGGTGGGGAAGAGGCACTCCGAACTATATCCTCAGATGGTGGACATACTCAAAAATGTCTGGCATTGCAGTCGAATTGTTACCGACGCCACAGGTATCGGCGAGCCTATCACCAGCTTTTTGCGCAATTCATTAGGTAGCAAAGTTTTACCCTTCAAATTCACCCAGAAGACGAAATCGGAAATGGGCTTCGATTTGCTGGCTGCCGTTAACTCAGGCAGGCTCAAGCTTTACAAGCAGGACGGCTCTGAACATTACAGGGAGCTGATGTTTGAGCTGGAGAAAGCCAAGAGCATCTACAGACCTAACCAGACCTTGAACTTTTTTGTTGACCCCGGCGATGGTCACGATGACTACCTGATGAGTCTGGCTCTGGTGGTTCAGGCGGCTAACAGGTGTGTGCCGAGAAAGGCTAGAGGCTATCATCGGGTTGAAGGTGAGCATGCAACGTGAGAATAAAAAAAGGGACAGACCTAAAGGTCTGTCCCTACACTTGTGAAAAATTACGATTCAAAGCGATTAAATCAGACTGGGCAATCCTCTAGCAGCTTCCTCCATGTCACGGAGTCTGCCCGTGGTTTCCTTTATCCGTTCCTTCTGTGTCTGGGCGAAGGCTGTAGCCCTGTCGTAGTAGTCTCTTACCTTCTGGACAAAGGCTAGTTGAGAAAGTATTACGGTGACATCAACGCTGGATCCGCCTCTGGGGAAATCGCCAGCTCTGATTACGGCGTTTTCTGCCAGCTCTCTCAGATAGTCGCCCAGCCCTTTAGCTATATCCATAGACATGTCTTTGCCTGGTGCTGACATCAGGTACAGAGCTCTGCCGGCATCCTCAGGACTGCAGCCGACAGACAGTTCGCTAAAGGCAGCGTCCATTGCCTGCATAGCTCTTAGAGTCTCCTCGCCCTTCTCCTTGAAGCTGACTTTTGCCAGTTCCCAGGGGAAGCGGAAAGCACGTGGTATCTCGGTTCTGCCAACACCGATTGCTGTCCAGCCATCGATGGATTGCATAATATCACCGGCATCCAATACCTTAGCACCGACGTATTTGAATTTGGTTATCTCGCCGGCACACATCATGTCGTAAAAAGGTTCGGCAATCGTTGAGTTTATCCTTTCCAGGTTCATTGACAGGCTGGCGTCCTTTCTTACATAGCGTTGGTTATCCGCCAGAAAGACTCCGTCAGCCACTGACTGTATTGACTTTAGACAAGTCGCCGTATTATAAACGCTTCTCAGCTCGGCCATCTCTTCGTGCTCGAAGGGAAGAACAATCAGGGCATAAACCGGCTTGCCTACATATCGCTCCTTGAGCATTTGGGAGATTACAGATATGGCACCGGAGCCGGTGCCGCCGGCTGCCCCGGCAATAAGCATGAAGGCATGGGTCTGGTAGAAATTAGATGAAGTCCTGACAGCATCGACCACCTTGTCACCGTCTTCTCGGGCTAACTCAGCCCCCATCTCGTTTATCTTACCCACACCATGTCCCCAGGTCTTGCGCCCACCGATGAGAATGCGGTGCATAAAATCGGAGCCGATGTGAGTTAAGCCAGTGAGGTCAGTCTGGTCTGTATTTACGGCAAAGGTGCCAGTGACTATA
>Ga0315289_10016956_pt1 | contig 10011 bp, 8 predicted proteins | sample YL17G11_40_MG_FD_203452 | JGI IMG/M metagenome (GOLD analysis project Ga0315289, IMG submission 203452) | Sediment microbial communities from Yellowstone Lake, YNP, Wyoming, USA - YL17G11_40 | ecosystem: Environmental > Aquatic > Freshwater > Lake > Sediment | place: USA: Wyoming | collected...
GGTCGAGAAGTATCTTGACTGCGGCAATCCGAAATGCGGGTTCGCCCTCATGATCCGTTGCCGGCTCATGAGGACTGCGAAACGCTGCCCGCATCAGATGTCCCGACTGCGCCGAGGAGCGGCTCGTTATGTTCTCTTGCCGGTCTTCTCATCTGGCTGGCCTCGGGCATGGCCGCGGTGGTCATCGCCCAAGCCATTCATCTGGGGCCGTTCTGAAGAATGGGGAAGCCGGGCCGACGGCCATCCCGATTGGATCATCGGGCGATCTTTTCGCGATTTTTCGCGGCTCTTTGTCCCTCGAGAGGGCGTGTGCTATAGTGATGGCATGATAATTATCAGCGGGCCCGTCTCCTTGACAGACCTGAAGGCTATGGCCCAAGGCGGCTTCGGGAACCTGGTAAAGGCCGTGGTCGACGTGAATCGTGAGATCATGGCTGTCGACGGCGAGCTCCATGCGGACGAGGAAGCGCTGCTTCTCGAGAACGGGTCCCAGCAAAAGAACCTGTGGGGGATCAACATCTATCCCGAGCTCGAAGGCGCGGACCGGATCGAATTCGATTCCTTGATCAACATCCGGCCTTCCAGGGGGAATCGCTCCCGGGGCGTCGATAATATGGAAATCCGGGAGAAGATCATTCAAGTGGTCCAAAACCTGATATCAACATGACCATTCAGCATCGGGATCTAGCGGCTGGACGCTGGCGGAGTTTGTCCTTTGTTGAACAGTTGGCCAACGTCGGGAGCGAGGTCGAGCGGACGATGAATTGGCGCCAAAAGCAAAACACCGATTACAGCCTCCTGGCTCTCGACCGAGCCTTGGAGCTTCTTGACCTAACGATTGCCGACCCCCGCCACAGCCGCCGTCTCCGCGAGTTGACCCGGCTTCGCGAGACTCTCGTGGATTATTTCCTCGGGGATAATCAGTATGCTTCTTCAGATAAAAGCTGGAGGGCTTACTTCTATGCCTTCGGTTATGCCGCCGCCTTGACGAGAAGGCCATCGGATCAGAAGCGAACTTATTGACTTGGCTTAAGACCAGCCTTGCCTGCTCTTGCTTTTTGGGCTTATCCAATTCCTTGAGTATCTCGCTCACGTTCTTGGCGCGCTGCGAAGAAGGGTCGATTTAAGGAGAGCAAGCCAGGGGTCAGTTCCCGAAGGTCAGGTGCCGCCAGGCGTCGCGGCCCACTCATCATCAATGTCGTCGGCACGGGGAATTCCACCCGCCTGATAGAGCGGGTCACCTACCAGAGGGAATCCGGCATAGCGGTCCCGGAGGCTAAGGCCAGATACACCTTGCGGATCCGCCTTTCCTTCATGGCGATCGTTAACAGTCGCGCGGTCCGGGCATTACGGGTGAAGAGAAGGGTCCCGGAGGTGCCGCGTCCGAGTCGATGAAGGGGCAAACACCCGGCGCCATAGTGTTTCCGCACCAGGACGTCCCCGTCTTCGAACAGGGTCTCAAAACTCCTTGGTGCTTTCAAATTTTCGTCCGGCAATACCGGCCGCCCATTGAGCAAGACCTGCCCCGCGGAGTAACGAAACGGCTCGTCCTTCGAGCCGCTGTGTCCGTACCCATGCGTTTCCCATTGCCTCTGACGAGCGACAACGGCTGTTGACGTTTTCTCGACCTGATTGCCTTTCGGAGCCGGGGCGGATCCGCCCGGTCCGCGGGAGAAATCACGCAAGCCGTCTTTTCGAGGAACTCCTGAAAAGCCGTGCCAACGCCAGAGGCGGCAGCTCCGGCAAAACGAAATAGATTGTCAACGCCGGTAGCCGTTTTTAAGCTCTCTAAGTAAAACTCGACGGCTTCCTTTTTGAAATTGAAAGAAGAATGAGGAATAGAAAATATTAACTCAGCAAAAAAGAAAAACGTCTTTTCATCGGCTGACCTCAACTCTCAAAATTTCGATTCACCATATTCTGAGCACCCGCAGGGTCATGTCGGCCAGAAAAACGACGATCAGGAGGTTGATGATTCCCGCCGCGCTGGAGGCGACGAACGCCCGGCGTATGGAAAGGTCGGCGGATTCACTGACGCCGATGAGATAGCCGAGAAGCCCAAGCAGGGCGCCGATGACCGCGAAGACATCCACCAGGAATGAAAGCGCCGGGACCGCCAGCCCTGGGATGCTCAAAATGATAACGATCGTGAAGATCTCCACGTAACCGGTGACCCGCAGCATCTCTCCCGTATTTGTCCTTCCTCCGAGAAGTCTGGCTGCGATCGTCAAAAACCAAGCGGTTATGACCCAGGCGATAAGCCCTGAAATTAGAACCGCGAATGCGCTTCCAATCAAGTGCGCCGGAGAGGGGGTGAGGACACCGGTTTGGTCCTTGGCTTGAATCAGTCCTTCGATGACGCCTTGGATAAACAAAGCCGCCGCAATAATGACCGCCGCCTGTCCGGTCGCGGTTGTGTCCTTGGCGATCTCGAGGTAGACCGCCGGCCTGAGGATGAGGACTCCGATCATGCGTTTGAGCATGGCTTCTCTCCTTCGTGGTTGCCAGAGGATGAGCCAAGCTGTGATTTGGAGACAGGCGGCCTGATTCTCACCCCCGATCCGTGGTCTATGTTATATCAGGGGGAAAGTGGTTGTCAATCAGGGCCCATCCCGGAGCTGTGAGTCCATCCGGAATCGAAGAGGAAGCGCTGGACAACATCAAGTCCGCAATCCTATCTTTCCCGGATGCGCTCGAAGAACAGAACTAGGACCTCGAATACCGCGCCGCCGAAGTCGTATACCCGCAAAAAAAAGAGAGGGTTTGACCGCTTTTGACCGCGGCCAAACCCTCTCCAGTCGTTCTACGTCAGCTTAAAATCTGAAGCGGAAAGAGAACTTGAAGACCCTCTAGTTCGCGCTCGAACCCGTCGCTCGTCCATAATAGGCGTTCTTTCATCCCCACGCAAGGCTATTTCATGGCCGCCCTGGGCATCCTCAATATCCCTTGGGAGAAATGGGTCCGTTGGCTCCTGCCGCTTCTTCTCATCTGGCTGGCCTTGGGCATGGCCGCGGTGGTTATCGCCCAAGCCCTTCATCTGGGGCCGTTCTGAAGAATGGGGGAGCGGGAGTCTATCTTCTTTTTAGCAGATGGGGCGGCGTTTCTTATCCCGATTGGATCATCGGGTAACCTTTTCGCGACTTTTCGCGGCGATTGACAGGGCCAACAGGCCGGCGATATAGTATCGGTATGGAAAGGAGGGGGGATTTATTGTCCGGAGCGGGAATTCGCCGCGTCGCAGAAAATGAAACTCCCATCCCTTCCTAGTCAAAAAGGCATGAGACGGACAACCGGCGGCCGCACCGTGAGTCCCCGCGCTTTTCAAGGGATACGCTTTTCGCCGGCCGGTTCTTTGAACAGGACATGGAGGAGAAGGATCTCCGAGGAACCGGTCGTCCTGACCGGCGGGCCCCAAAGCTGAACGCCGCTTGTCACGAAGACGTGCGTCCGGTTTTTCTTGATATGTCCCCAGCTAAGCTCGTATTCGCGGTTCGTGATCCAGTTGATGGGAAAGAGCTGTCCGTGATGGGTATGGCCCGAAAGCTGGATATCGGCGCCCGTGCGACTGATATTTTCGAGGTCGGTCGGGCGATGGTCCAGGAGGATCACCGGCAAATCGCCGGGCGTGTCCCGCAGGAGATCGGCGACGGGCTTCCGGTTCCTGGAATGGGTGTCATTGCGTCCGGCCAGATAAATTGCGTCGTCGATCTTCACGACCATGTCCTCCAGCAGCCTGATCCCGGACCGCTTGAAGAAATCCGTCCTCCCGCCGCCATGCCCCTCGTGATTCCCCGGGACCGCGTAAATCCCGTACTTCGGGTGAAGACGCCGGAACTGAGCCTCGAACTTGCCGGTGTCCTCGTCCCGCCGGTCGCCTTCCAGGATATCCCCCCCGATGAGGACAATATCGGGGGCCGCGGCGTTGACTTTGGTGACAAACCTCTCCAGGAAACGGCCGGCCGTGATCGTCCCGAGATGGAAATCGGCTGTGAAAGCGATCGTCAGTTCCTTTGCAGACGAGGATCTCCGGGGAACCTCGATGGTGTATTCCCTGAGCCTGAGGTGGTGATAATTGGTGATTCCGGAGGCGACGATTAGGGCCGGGATGATCATAGCGGCGGCGAGCCGGAAGCGCCGGAAAAGGGGACTGTGGACCACCTCCTTGGAGAGAATTTTGATCAGGCGGGCCGCGCCGATCGCGAGATCGGACAGGATGACGGTCAGGACAAGATACAGGAGCAAGGGCAGGGCGTCGTATCCGGCGATCATGACGAGCTTTGTCAAGCCGCCGGTGCCGCGGTGGGAAAGGGTTTCCGCGACGGGAAAGCCCGCGAGGAGGACGACGAAGCCAGCCGTGAAAAGGATCCTGGCGATGTTCCGCGAGAACAACCTCAGGACGCGGATGTACGTGTAGATGGCGAGCGGTGACAAGAAAATCAGTTCGTTCAGAAGGAACATGCCGATGCGTCCTCGGGATCGACCATTATATCCGGGAGCGGCTCGCTTGAAAAGCGCCGGGGCCGGGAACGGCGGGGGAAGCCCCGGGAGAAGCCGGGATCTCAGGCCCGCGCCTATCAAAAAGTCGGCAACCTGGACAAGGCGATCGAAGTGTATCGGGAGCTAAGATCTGATCCCTCCTGGGTTGACATCCTTAAAATGAAAAGATATCCTCCCCTACGGGAAAAAGGGAATCTGATGCGCTGTCCCAAGTGTATGTCCGACAATCCGCAAGACAGCAGGTTCTGCGGGAAATGCGCCACCCCCCTGCCCCGGCCCGACGGATCTCCATACGGCTCGACGCAAGCCATGCCGGCCTCCACTCCTCGGGAACTCTTGCCCGGGACGACCTTCGCTAGGCGGTACCAGGTCATCGAGGACTTAGGCCACGGCGGCATGGGCCGGGTCTATAAGGTCTTTGACACCGAGGTCCGGGAAAAGCTCGCCCTCAAGCTCCTGAACCCCGAGATCGCCTCCGACGAACCGACCATCGAACGCTTCCGGAACGAGCTGAAACTCGCCCGGGGCATCTCCCACCGGAACATCTGTCGGATGTACGACCTCGGCCGGGAGGAGGGCGTCTATTACATCACCATGGAATATGTCCCCGGCGAGGACCTCAAGAGTCTCGTCCATCGCATCGGCGCCCTTCCTGTCGGGAAGGCCGTGAGCGTCGCCCGCCAGGTCTGTGAGGGGCTGGCGGAGGCGCACCGCCTCGGTGTCGTCCACCGGGACCTGAAGCCTCAGAACATCATGATCGACCGAGACGGCAACGCGCGTATCATGGACTTCGGCATTGCCCGCTCCGTCAAGGCCAAAGGCATCACGGGCGCCAACGTCATGATCGGGACGCCGGAGTACATGTCTCCAGAGCAGGTGGATGGGAAGGAGGCCGATGCGAGATCGGACATCTACGCGCTCGGCATCGTCCTCTTCGAGATGCTGACGGGCCGCCTGCCGTTCGAGGGCGACACGCCGCTCGCCGTGGCCGTCAAGCAGAAGAGCGAGGCCCCGCCCGACCCCCGGAAGCTCAATGCCCAGATCCCGGAGGACCTGAAGCTCCTCGTCTTGAAATGCCTGGAAAAACCCAAAGAGAAAAGACACGAGAGCGCCGATGCCCTGGGGGCCGACCTGGCAAATATCGAGCAGGCCCTGCCGACTACGGCCCAGCCGCTCCCCGTGCGCAAACCGGCGACGTCGAAACAGATCACCGTCCGCCTGCCGTCAAAAAGGATCTGGATCCCCGCCGCTGCCGTCCTTGTCGCGATCGTCGCCCTCCTCGTCCGGCAGTTCGTCCCCGAAAGCCAAGCGTCCAAGCGGACCGTCGCGATCGTCGGGTTCAGGAACCAGACCGGGGACAAGGCCTTCGATTACCTGCAGGAGGCTATCCCCAACCTGCTGATCACAAGCCTCGAGCAGTCGGGCCATTTCCGGGTGACCTCTTGGCAGAGATTGAAGGACATCCTCCGGCAATCCGGCCGGGACGAAACGGCCGCCTTTGACGAGGAGGCCGGTTTCGAGGTCTGCCGAAAGGAAGGCATCGAAGCGCTCGTCACCGGGAGCTACGTCAAGGCCGGAGAGACCTTCGCCACCGACGTCAAGGTCCTGGATGCCGCCACCAAACAGCTCATGAAGAGCGCTTCGTCCCGGGGGCAGGGCGCCTCCAGCATCCTCATGACCCAAATCGATGAGCTCAGCCGGTCCATTTCCCGGGGGATCGGGCTTCCGGCCCTTAAGATCGAAAAGCCCCAGCCGAAGATCGCCGACCTCACCACGACGTCGCTGGAGGCCTACAATTATTTTCTCCGCGGCCAGGACGCATTGGATAGGTTCCTGTTCAACGACGCCCAAAGATCTTTGGAGAAGGCGGTCGCCCTCGACCCGAAGTTCGCCGTCGCCTACCTCTATCTCGCCACGACCGCCAACGAGATGGCCGATTATAAGACCCGGGACGAGGCCATGGAGAAGGCCAAAAAATATTCCGAGAAGGCGACCGAGAAAGAAAGACTCTACATCGAGGTTCCCTACGCCGCCTGGATAGAGCGGGATACGGATAAACAGGGACGTTTCCTGCAGGAGCTGACGGATAAGTATCCCCAGGAGAAATACGCCCATCAGGCTCGCGGGCTCTTCAACGAGCGTCGCGGCAATATTCCGGAGGCCATCGAAGAGTACGAAAAGGCCCTCGCGCTCGACCCGGATTTCGGCCTCGCCCTGAACTCTATCGCCTTTGTCCATGCCAAGTTGAGGAATTTAGACAAGGCGCTCCAATACCTCGAGCGCTATGCCGCGATGAATCCCGGCGACCCTAATCCCCTGGACTCCATCGCCGAGATGTACGTGCGCATGGGCAAGCTTGACGAGGCGGTGGCCAAGTACAAGGAGGTCCTGACCGCGAGGCCGGATTTTTACATTTCCTGTTCGAGCCTGGCCTATGTCCACGCCCTTCGGGAAGAATATGCCGAGGCGAACAGGTGGTTGGAGGAGCTCGTTGCCCGCGCCCCGTCGCCCAGCGCGAAGACGGAGGCCCGGGTGCTCCAGGCGTTCTTCGACTATCTCCAGGGCCGTTGGGACGATGCGCTGGCCGCGTACCTTTCCATAAAGCGGCAGGGCGAACAGTCCGGGACGGAACCCACCGTGCTCAGGGTCAATTGGATCACGGGATTCATCTACGCCGACCGGGGGGACTTCGACCTCGCGCGCAAAGCATTCCGGGAGTTCGTAACGGCGGCTTTGGAGCGGAACCCTTCGAACCAGGCCAATTTCACGGCTGCCCGGGGCTTCACGAGCGGCTGGATCGACCTGAAGCAGGGCCGGCTGGAGGCTACCCGCGCTGAAGGAGGGGTCAGGTCTCAACTTTTGACATTTCGATCCAGCCCAGGGAATCGGGGTCTATCTTAAGTCCGAAATGTCAAAAGTTGAGACCTGACCCCTCCTTTTTTCTTGACGACAGGGATCCAGATTTCGGTGCGGAGCTCCTGCGGCTTGACCTGCATGGGGTTGTTCAGGTATCGCTCCAGGAGGGGATCGTTCGCGGCGTACCCCTGGGTGCCGACCCAGGCTACGAGCTTTTCGATCGTCTCCCCGATTTGTTGGTAGGGCCCGACATGCGTGGCAGCGGCGACGGTGTTATGGCTCCAGACCTTCTTGATGAGCGGGGCTTGGGGTATCGTCTGTTCCATGACGATGAACCCGACCTCCCAGGAGAAGTCCGGGGAGTCGGCAGGCGTGAGGGCATTGTGATATACCGCCACCATGGGCCCGCGGATCGCGGAGAAGATGTTCTGCTCCTGCATGGCCTTCATCAACTGACCAATGACGCTGCTCATGTCGGAGATGGGGCCTTTGTGGACGATGCAGCAGTAGGCGAAGGGCAGGACCTCTTTGATGGAGGCGAAGGGTTCCTGGGGGGGGCTTGAGGCCTGCGAGGCGGTGGGAGGGGCCGCGACGGAAAAAGCGGAAAAGAAAGACATGGCTATGATGGCCAGGACGACTGAATGGAAACGGCGTTTTTTGCTCATCGGAATTCCTCCTGCGCTAGTCGCTGATATAACCAAGGCCATTCTAGCATTCCGGGAGACGGAAGGAAAGGGCAAACCAGGTTCCAGTTTACCCGGGCGCCGGCCTGTTTATTTCCAGCCCAGGCTTTCCTGACGCTTCAAGCCCGTAAACCCTGCCATATCGGCATGATCGAGCATGAACAACACGGACAATATTTTTAAGGTAAGCTTTTTCACTTGAATTTCTACCTTAGAGAAGATATTTTAGGCTCTATGCGCGGTCATCCCGGGAGCTGAAGGAGGCTGTCATGAACGGCCGTGATTTTCTCAGGACCACCTTAGCAGGGGCGGCCATCCTCCCCTCGGCCCCTCCTCTTTTATCTGTTCCCGTGCTTGCCGAAGTCGCCTGCCGGGCGGCGGAGGAAGCCGTCGTCCATTCTTTTCTTCTAGCCCGGCCGGTCCGGGGAAAATCCGGGCGCACTTTGGAGACCATCTCTCCGGAGCGCTTGGCCGGAATTTTCAAGAACAAGGAAGCCTGATTCGTACCATGAATAACCCTGAACAACAACCGCGCCTGCTCCGTAAAATGAACCTCTTGGACGCCACTTTCCTGGTCATTGGCTCCGTCGTCGGCTCCGGGATCTTCATGACTTCGGGCATTATCGCCGGATACCTGCCGTCCCCCGGTCTGCTCCTCGTCGTTTGGGCCGTGGGCGGCCTGTTCACGCTTTGCGGAGCCCTTTCTTTCGCCGAGCTGGGGGCCATGTTCCCAAGGGCCGGAGGACAATATGTCTATATCCGCGAAGCCTACGGTCCCTGGGCCGGGTTCCTCTTCGGCTGGGGTTTCTTCTGGTTCATCATGTGTGGCGGGATCGCCACCCTGGCCGTGGGCTTCGCCGAATTCGCGGGGTATTTCCTCCCTTCATTGTCCACCCAGGCCGTCATCCTGAAGTTGACCCTTTTCGGTCTACCCTATACGCTTTCCGCCGGACAGCTCCTGGCCGCCGGAGCGATTATCTTCCTGACCGCCGTCAACTATCTCGGTATCAAAACGGGGATCGTCGTCCAGAACATCTTCACCTTTCTCCGGCTGGGATCGGTAGCGGCTATCGTGGTCTTCGGGCTGGTCCTGGGAAAACGGGCGGGGATCACCAACTTCGGACAGCTCTTTTCAGGCGGAAAGGCCCTGGGACCGAACGTCTTCTCGGCTTTCGGCCTGGCCCTTATCGCCGTTCTCTGGACATATGACGGTTGGTATGCGGTCAACTGCACGGCCGAAGAGATCAAGAGGCCGGAAAGGAACATTCCCCTGAGCCTTCTGCTCGGAACGGTAAGCGTCACTTTGATCTATCTCGTGGTCAATGTCGTTTATGTCCTTGCCCTGCCGGTGGAGAAGATGAAAGGAGTTGTGCGCATCGGCGAGCTCGCTTCCACCCAGCTCTTCGGGCCGTTAGCCACGTCGGCCATCGCGGCGGCCATCATGGTCTCCGTCTTCGGCTGCCTGAGCGCGACCATCCTCTACGGTCCCAGGGTCTATATGGCCATGGCCGATGACCGGGCTTTCTTCCGGAGCATGACCTATATCCATCCCCGTTACCGGGTTCCCAGCAAAGCCTTGATCGGCCAGGCCGTATGGTCCTGTCTCCTTTGCTTTTCCGGGAAATACCAAGCCCTCTACGAATACGTCGTCTTCGCCCTCGTTATTTTCTTCGCCGCCACGGGGTTCTCTGTCATCGTCCTCCGCCGCAAGAAGCCTGACCTTGCCCGTCCCTACAAGGTCTGGGGTTATCCTTTCATCCCGGTCCTTTTCGTCCTGATCAACCTGGCCATTTTCGGCAACACGATCGCGGCCCAGCCGCTCAAGTCCCTCATCGGGCTGGCCATCCTTCTCATTGGGATCCCGGCCTACCTTTATTGGCAAAAGAAGGGCGCGGCCGCCCTAAAGGAGTAAACGTGTCAGCGAAAATTAAATCCATCACCAACCCCCGCCTGAACCTCAGGGTCCTCCGTGCCG
>Ga0315289_10016957_pt1 | contig 10010 bp, 9 predicted proteins | sample YL17G11_40_MG_FD_203452 | JGI IMG/M metagenome (GOLD analysis project Ga0315289, IMG submission 203452) | Sediment microbial communities from Yellowstone Lake, YNP, Wyoming, USA - YL17G11_40 | ecosystem: Environmental > Aquatic > Freshwater > Lake > Sediment | place: USA: Wyoming | collected...
CTATCCTTTAAAAAACGTAATCATTCTATGCAAAGACTCAGGTTGCAAGATTCCTTGTTATGAAGTGCATTGCAGGGATAACCGGTGTATGAAGGCAGTCACTCCCCAGCAGGTTCTAGGGGAAGTAAGAAAATTAAAAATTAACAAATGAAGGTCCTTTTTATTACCTTAAGCAATGTAGGCGATGTGATTTTGACGCTGCCAGCTTTAGATTATCTGAGAGGAAAATTTAGCGATGCTGCCATTACGGTTATGTCAGGGCCGCGGGCAAGAGAGATATTCGAAAATGACCCGCGCATCGCTTCTTTCATCATCTATGATAAGCATGCGCCGCTAAAAGAGAAGATAAGATTATTCAATAAGCTTAAGAAAGAAGATTTTGATATGGTTGTCGACCTGCGTAATACTTTGTTTGGTGCCTTTCTGCCTGCAAGACACAGAACTTCGTTCCTTCGCGTTATACCCAAAAATATAAAACACATGAAGGAGAAGCACCTTTATAAAATCCCAGATTCCAAATCCCTGCCTCTCTCTGCCCGTCCCTGCCTGACCGGCAGGCAGGCGGCAGGCGGGCGGCAGGCAGGCCAAACCACAATTAAAATAAAAAATGACTCTCTATACGTCAGTCCGCAGGACGAAGAGTATGTCAAAAAGATATTAAGAGAAAACAATATAAAAGAAGAGGACAAGATAATTGTTGTTTCCGCTGGCGCAAGGAGCCATATAAAAAGATGGGGCAAGGAAAAGTTTACAGCGTTAATCCCATTACTGATAGAGGAATTTGGAGCCAGGATAGTTCTGGTAGGAGACAGAGAGGACGCCCCTATAAGTAAATATATCAGGCAGCGATTGTCTTATCCGGTATTAGACTTAAGCGGGAAAACGACTCTTTTAGAACTCGCCTGTTTATTAAAGAAGGCGAAACTGGTTATTACCAATGACAGCGCTGTTGGGCATACTGCCAGCTATCTTAATATTCCTGTGGTAGCTATTTTTGGGCCCACGGATGATTTAAAATATGGACCATGGTCAGATAATTGTGCGGTAGTAAAAAGAGAGATATTCTGTTCGCCCTGTCAGAAGGCGCAGTGTGAGTTTGTAACTTTAGAGTGCATGTCGCTAATAAAAATAGAAGATGTATTAAGACAAGTAAAAAATATTCTAGTCACCAAGTCACCCTGCCTGTCCGGCAGGCAGGCAAGTCACCCTGCCTGTCCGGCAGGCAGGTACGTTACCAAAAGCAATGTTAGTTTCAAACGCATACTCATTGTGCGTACGGATAGAATCGGTGATGTGGTTTTAACAACGCCTATAATTAAGGCGTTAAGAGAGACGTATCCCAATGCCTATATCGCGATGATGGTAAGCCCTTATGCCAAAGATATAGTTGAAGGTAACCCTTATTTGGATGAGGTGATAATCTATGACAAGGAACACAACCATAAGAGTTGGATGGGCTCTGTTAAATTTGCCCTGAGGCTAAAGAAAAAAAGATTTGCTTTAGCGCTTATTCTGCATCCTACCAATCGAGCGCATCTGGTCACTTTCTTTGCCGGCATACCCAGAAGAATTGGCTATGACCGCAAATTAGGATTCTTGCTTACGGATAGGATAAGACACACAAAACAATTCGGGGAAAAGCACGAATTGGAATATAATCTGGCCTTGCTAACCTATCTAGGTATCGAGCCCGAAGATAAAAATCTTTTTATGCCGATAAAGACTGAATCAGAGAAATGGATTGAAGATATATTTAGACAAGAGGGGATAAAAGAACAAGATAAATTATTAGCCATTCATCCCGGGGCAAGTTGTCCCTCCAAGATTTGGCCGAATGAAAGATTTGCTGAAGTCAGCGATAAATTGATAGAGAAATATGGTTTTAAAGTTTTGATTATTTCCGGCCCCAGAGACATCATCTTAGCGCAAAACGTAATTAAACATATGCGGCATCCTGCCATTAATCTGGCAGGAAAGACATCTGTTAGTCAGTTAGCCAGCGTGCTTAGAAGGTGCCGGCTATTTATCTCCAATGATTCCGGTCCGGTACACATTGCCGCAGCAGTGGGGACGCCGGTCATTTCCATATTTGGCAGGAATCAAAAAGGCTTAAGTCCTACGCGTTGGGGCCCGTTGGGTAAAAAAGATAAAGTCCTACATAAAGAAGTGGGGTGTCTTGAGTGCCTTGCGCATAACTGCACCAGGAGTTTCGCGTGTCTGGAGGCGATAAGTATAGAGGATGTATTATGCGCGGCGGACTCTATTATGAGGGATACCCTTCGAGGCAATCAGTAGGTTCTCCCCGTTGGAGGGAATAGCAAAGTACTTACCAAAATATAAGCTTTCTGTTATAATGGGATAATCTACATAAGAGTTTTTTAAGGTAAGATAAGTCAGAGGGTCTATGGACGATGCTAATTTAAAAAATAGTTATTATAGATTTGTCTTAGATTTTATCTCTACAGTCCGCAAGGCATCATTTTATCCCCGAAGGCACCCTACTGTAACCAGCGCAATTAAGAATCTGTATCTTGAGCTTTCGGAGATATTAAAGGTTAAAAATACCTTGACCTTGGATATTGCACCGGATAACAAAATTCTTATCGAGGGAGAAACCCTGGAAGGCAAAAGCACTTTGATTGAAAAACATATGTCGTATCTGAAGAAATCAAATATAGAAAATCTGACTTTTGTTTCCGGGATTACCGAAGAGGAACTCCAGGAGCTGGTAAAGATTATGCTCTTGGATGTCGCTAAAATTAAAGAATTGGGCGACATAAAGAAGATATTGCTGGACAACAACATACAGCATGTACAGATAAATCAGTTTTCTTATATAAAAATCGAAAAGGATAAAGAGGCCCTGGTAGAAAAGATAGGCGTATCTGAACTGGATGCCCTGAAATCCAAAATAAAAGACTTCTCTTCGGGTAAGATTAAGGACGCGCAGGAAATAGCCAGCATAGAGACTGATATTTTTGGGATAGTTGTTAAAGAATTTCAAGAGAAGCAAGAAATAAGCCCTTCCACAAAAAGCATCTTGAAAAAATTCCTTTCACATTACATTGATATGGACGCTGGACTCGTCAAATTAAAGAACCGTTTATTAGAAGCCGGTAACGCAGAAGAGAAAGTAGGCGGTTTTATACAAAGATTAGAGACGGAGCTATTTAAAAAAACGGTGAAAGAAAAAAAGATAGGTACTCAGGAATACGAAAAATTAACAATGGAGAACCAGGAATTGAGGTCTAAACTCGCAGAACTTCAGGACGAATTGGTTAATAAGGCTGCATTGGTTGAAGCGATTGAAAAACAGGCTCAAATCATTGGCGACGAGAAAGAAAGAATCGACAATATCGTGCATAATATGACCGAAGGTATGGTAGCCGTTGATCCTGAGGGGAAAATTCTTATGGCGAATCCCAGCGCAGAAGCCCTCCTTGGTTTAAGCAAGGATGATATAGGTAAACAGCTGAAGGACGTGATTAAAGACGAACACCTCCTGGCCTTAGTAAAAAACATCTCTTCAGCAAAAGATGGGGTTATGGAGAAAGATGTAGAGTTATTCAGTCCTGATGAATCAACGATGCGTGTTTTAAGGGCGAGCTCTGCAGTAGTCGAGGATCACAATGGCAAAACCGTGGGTATGGTGGCAATACTCAACGACATCACTAAACAGAGAGAGGTTGAAAAACTTAAATCAGATTTTGTGGCAAAGGTTTCCCACGAAATACGCACTCCGCTTATTGCTATGGAGAAATCCCTTGGGTTGATTTTAAACAAAACCACTGGCCCCCTCTCCGGAGAACAGAGTAAATTTCTCGCTATTACCGAACGCAACTTAAAAAGACTGACCCTTCTTATCAATGATCTGCTTGATCTTTCCAAACTTGAGGCAGGAAAGGTTGGGCTTGTACGCGAGCCCACTTCAGTTGAAAAGGTTATCGAAGAACCCCTTCTGGTATTCAAGAACTGGGCAGAAACAAAATCTATCAGGATCGAGAAAAAAGTTCAGCAGGGCTTACCAGAGATTAATATTGATGCAAACAGGATAATCCAGGTTATTAATAATCTTATGGGTAATGCCATTAAGTTTACCCCTGATAATGGCACTATAACTGTAGAGGCATTATTATGCCAGGATAAAGAGATAGAAATCAGCGTAAAAGATACGGGCATAGGTATCCCTGAGGAGGAACTGCCGAAGTTGTTTAATAAATTCTTTCAAGTGAGCGCAAATTTAAGAACCGATATACGGGGGACAGGGATAGGTCTTACCATTGCCAAGGAGATTGTGGATTTGCATGGCGGAAAAATTTGGGTAGAGAGCGAGGTAGGCAAAGGAACCAGGTTTATTTTTACATTACCATTAAAAGATAACATGGATTCACAAAATACGCCTTCCTAAAAGAGGAGATAATTTAAATATTTTCCATCTGCGAGGCTAGATTGTTTTTGATTGATTTACTTTTAAAATTATGATACACTTATAATTTCCCATGATAAATATAAATAAGGTAAAGACATATTCTCTGAGAAAGAGATACAGCAAGGTAGAAATCGCCCATTTTGCCAAGCCCCCTGTGCGCGGCAGCAGTTTTTTGCGCTTTTACGATTCCTTGCCGAAGATATTAAGGGCTAAAGAGATCCGCGCTGTAGTGGATGCGGTAGTCTCTGCCCGTAAGAAGAAAAAAGCAGTAATTTTTATGGCTGGTGCCCATGTTATCAAATGCGGGCTTAACCCCGTATTAATTGAATTATTGAAAAAGAAGATAATTACCTGTATTTGCTTAAATGGCGCGGGCATTATCCATGATTTTGAGATTGCTCTTCAAGGCAGGACCTCTGAGGATGTGGGAGAGAGTTTAAAAGACGGAAGATTCGGGATGGCTCGGGAGACCGCCGCCTTTATCAATAGCGCAGTAACGGAAGGCGTGCGAGAAGGTTTCGGTTTGGGCTATGCAGTAGCTCTTAAGATTAGCGAGTCAAAGTTACGCTACAGAAATTTGAGCCTATTATATAACGCCTATAAATATAAGGTACCGGTTCTTGTATTTGTGGCTATCGGTACAGATATCATACATCAACACCCCTCTTTTAATGCGGCATTGACGGGAGAGGGAAGTTTAAGGGATTTCTATTCCCTGGTAGAAAATGTCAGTCGGCTAAACCGCGGGGGGGTGATTTTAAATTTTGGTTCTGCGGTGATATTGCCAGAGGTCTTTTTGAAGGCGTTGAACCTAGCACGTAATTTAGGTAATAAGGTTGAGGATTTTACGACTGCAAATTTCGATATGATTTATCATTATCGCCCTGCGCAGAACGTTGTAACCAGGCCTGTGATGAGAAGTGGGAAAGGTTACTATATTATTGGTCACCACGAGATAATGCTCCCGGTATTAGCGCAGGCAATAACGGAGAAACTATGAAGAATCTAAAAGGAATAATCCATAAATTTAAGAGGGCCAAGATATTGATTGTGGGCGACTTGATCTTAGATGAATACATCTGGGGCAACGTGGATAGGATTTCTCCCGAGGCGCCGGTGCCGGTGGTCTGGGCGAATAAAAGGACTTATGTACCCGGAGGTGCGGCTAATGTGGCGAATAATGTCCGTTCGCTCGATGGTAGAGTTTGTTTAGTGGGGGTTACCGGTAAAGACGAAAATAGTGATGTTTTAGTCTCGGAATTGAAGCTTAGAGAGATAGATACCGAAGGTATCTTTATTGAGCCCAAAAGACACACTACGGTAAAGACACGTATTCTTGCCGGGCACCAGCAGGTGGTCAGGGTTGACTGGGAACACACGGATTCTCTTCCTAATGAATTGAACCAGAGGATTATTAAATTTATAAAGAAAAAGATAGATGATTTTGATGCGGTTATTATCGAAGATTATGGCAAGGGTGTAATAAATATGCAGCTGCTCGCAGAACTCATTTCATTGGCGCGCGCCCATAAAAAGATTATTACCGTTGACCCTAAAGAGGAACATTTCCAGTACTATCGTGGCGTTACTTCTATCACCCCTAACCGCCGTGAACTAGAGAATGCGATAAGGAATCTTAAGATTAAAGATACCACCAACAGATTTAAATTGAGCAACGACAGATTATTTACGGATAAAGATATAGACTTAGCCGCGCGGCAGATTCTGGAATATTTGGAATTAGAATCAATACTGGTCACCCTTGGCGAACACGGTATGCAGCTGTTTGAGAGGAGCGGACACGTGACGCATATACCGACGGTAACCCAGGAAGTTTTTGATGTCTCAGGAGCGGGAGATACAGTAATAAGCGCATTTACCTTAGGGCTTTGTTGCGCTGCTACGAAATTAGAGGCAGCCCATATCGCCAACTTTGCCGCAGGTATTGTGGTCGGCAAGGTAGGCACGGCCGTAACTACAAGGAAAGAACTTTTAGAAAGGTTAGGCTAAATTTGGATGTTATCGGAGTAATCCCTGCGAGGTATTCTTCCACTAGATTTGAAGGCAAGGTCCTGGCAGATATCCTAGGCAAACCCATGATACAGCACGTCTGGGAGCGGGCAAAGGAGGCGATCGTCTTAGATGATTTAATCATTGCCTGCGACGATGATTCAGTTGCCCATGTTGCTAGGGAATTCGGGGCAAAAGTTGTGATGACCTCCAAAGGCCATACCTGCGGCACGGATAGAATTATTGAAGTGGTAAACCCTCTGGATGTAAAAATAGTAATGAATATTCAGGCCGATGAGCCTCTGATTCATCCTACGATGATAGATAATCTGGCGCGGGCCCTCTTGGATGACAGTGAAATTTCCATGGCCACGATTGTCAAGAGGATAGAAAATGCAAAAGAACTCAATGAACCCAATGTAGTAAAGGTGGTGGTAGATAAGAATAATTTTGCTCTGTATTTTTCTCGTGGGACAATCCCTTTCCAGGCGCAGAACTCCGAAGTAAAAACGCCCCTTTATTATAAACATATAGGCCTGTACGGCTATACCAAAGATTTTCTTTTTACCTATAAGAATCTGCCCGTTTCTAACTTAGAGAAGATAGAGTGCCTTGAACAGCTAAGGGTCTTGGAAGAGGGTTTCCGCATAAAGGTTATTGAGACAAAATATGATACGGTGGGTGTGGATACACCCGAGGATCTGGAAAAAGTAAGACTGTATCTAGAAAAGGGAAAAATTTAATGCATCAGATTAGCGTTAAGAATATTAAAATAGGAGATAAAAATCCACTGGTTTTAATTGCCGGACCCTGCGTTATCGAATCAGAAAAGGCTTGTTTAGAGACTGCAAAGAGGATAAAAGAGATTACCGCAAAATTAAACATACCTTTTATTTTTAAATCCAGCTTCGATAAGGCAAACAGGCTCTCCATAGATTCTTATCGCGGACCCGGAATAAAAAAAGGATTGGATATCTTAAATAAAGTAAAACAGCAATTAAAGGTCCCCATATTAAGCGATATACACTGCTCAAGAGATATCCCTGAAGCAGCGGTTATCTTGGATATAATTCAGATACCGGCTTTTTTATCCCGTCAGACAGACATCGTCGTGGCTGCAGCCAAGACCGGCAAGGCGATAAATGTCAAGAAAGGTCAGTTCTTAGCCCCCTGGGATATTTCACCCATCATCAAGAAGATTGAATCAACGGGTAATAGGCAAATCCTGATTACTGAACGGGGGGTTAGTTTCGGTTATAATAATTTGGTTACGGATTTTAGGTCTCTTGCGATAATGCGCGAGTTCGGTTATCCGGTAATTTATGATGCTACGCATAGCGTGCAGATCCCCGGCGGCAGGGGTTCAAGTTCCAGCGGAGAGCGGGAGTTTGTGGAGGGTCTGTCGCGTGCTGCAGTTGCCTTTGGCTGTGATGGCCTGTTTCTAGAAGTGCATCCCGATCCTGATAAGGCGCTTTGCGACGGTCCGAATATGATTGATCTGGAGGCATTGGAAAGATTGCTGAAGCAGGTTAAAAAAATAAGTGAGGCCACAACTTATGGAGTTCGAAGAACGACATAAGTTATCTGGCCGAACTTACCCCGCACCTGCGGGGTTAATTCGCACCTTCAAAGAAGTAAAACAGAGAAGATTGACTTATGTCGCACTTCGTGCTCCATAAGTCAAGTGCTCATTAAAAATAGAGGCGGCTCTATGAAGATAGATGTCTATAGACGCGCAAAAGAAGTGCTGGATATCGAGGCCGAAGCAGTCAGTGCTTTAAAATCTCGTATTAACCGGAATTTTACCAAGGCATTAGGGATAATTTTAAAAAGCAAAGGCAGAGTCGTGGTAAGCGGTATGGGCAAGACCGGTATTATTGCCCAGAAGTTTTCTGCAACCCTGGCTTCCACTGGAACTCCGAGTTTATTTTTACATACTGCTGAGGCAATTCACGGAGATTTGGGTAAGGTTACCTCCGAGGATGTGGTAATCGTCATTTCTAATAGCGGCTCAGGCGAAGAGATTAAACAGCTCCTCCCTTTGTTAAAAAAGATTGGCGCTGGAGTCATTGCCTTGACCGGAAACACCAAATCCATCCTTGCCAGATACAGTGATGTGGTCTTGGATGTATCGGTGAAAAAAGAGGCCTGTCCCTTGGGATTAGCACCTACTGCCTCTACCACCGCAACCTTGGCAATGGCAGATGCCCTAGCGGTCTGTCTTTTGGAGTTAAAAGGGTTTAAGGAAAAAGATTTTGCCTTTTTCCATCCTGGTGGGGCTTTAGGCAGACGCCTGCTTTTGAAGGTAGAAGATATTATGCGTAAAGGCCAGGCCAATCCTATTGTCAACGAAGAAAAAAGAGTTTCCGAAGTTTTATTAAAGATTACACAGGCAAGGGCTGGTTCTGCTACTGTTGTGGATAAAAATGGGAGATTAAAGGGCATATTTACCGACGGAGACCTGCGTCGGCATTTAGAGACGGATGAGGACTTACCTCGGCGTAAGATTAAAGAGGTAATGACCAGGAATCCTACGGTGGTGGATAAGGAGATGCTGGCAGCCGAGGCTATGCGTATTTTACAGGAAAAAAAGATAGATGAAGTTCCGGTGGTGGACAAAAAAAGGCATCCGATAGGTCTCTTGGATGTGCAGGACCTTTTAAAGGCAGGATTAGTTTAAAAAAATGTTGAATGTTGAAGTTAAAGAAGAATTGAGAGAAAAGGCAAAGAAGGTCAAATTATTATTGCTTGATGTTGACGGCGTTCTTACCGATGGCCGCATAGTCTATGATTCAGGCGGCCGGGATATGAAATTATTCGATGTCCACGACGGCCTGGGCGTTTATGCCCTGCACAGGTGCGGTATAAAGACAGTTTTGATTACTGCCAAGGGTTCACGCTCAATCAGACCGCGCGCCCGTGATATGCGGGTTGAAGAAGTCTTTGCGAATGTCTCTCCCAAGTCAGCTGTGTTAGATAAAATATTAAAGAAATACAAAGCTGATATTAGCGAAGTATGTTTTGTGGGTGATGATTTGGTGGACCTCTGTCTTATGAAAAAGGTGGGTTTTCCTATAGCGGTATTTAATGCTGCAGCAGAGGTTAAGCAGGCAGCATCCTACGTTACCTTAAAAGAGGGCGGTCGCGGCGCAGTACGTGAAGTTGCTGAGCTTATCCTTAAGTCGCAGGGTAAATGGCAAGAGATTTTGGGGCTTTATGATATTTAAAAGATTTATCTTGGTTTTTGTTTTTATAAATTTAACCACCTCTGTTTTCTGTGCCGAGGCACAGAAAACAGAGATAGAGTCAGACCAGCAGATCAGTGATTTTTCCCTTGCCGGCTACGGTGAGAAAGGCAAGAAAAGCTGGGACCTTTCCGGTAAATCCGCGGACATATTCTCCGAGGTAGTAAAGCTTAAGGAAGTGGTAGGCAATCTCTACGGGAAAGAGGAAGATATAAAGCTTACCGCTCGTCGCGGTGATTTTAATAAAATAGATGGCAGGGTGCATTTAGAGCAGGACGTGGTGATTACTACTTCTTCAGGCACAAAGCTGACCACGGATTCCCTGG
>Ga0315289_10016960_pt1 | contig 10009 bp, 9 predicted proteins | sample YL17G11_40_MG_FD_203452 | JGI IMG/M metagenome (GOLD analysis project Ga0315289, IMG submission 203452) | Sediment microbial communities from Yellowstone Lake, YNP, Wyoming, USA - YL17G11_40 | ecosystem: Environmental > Aquatic > Freshwater > Lake > Sediment | place: USA: Wyoming | collected...
ACCCTGCCTGCCGACGTGGTCACGGTCTCGCACAATCACAGCGACCATAACTACACCGCCGGCATCCGCGGCACGTTCACCGTCGTGGACGGGCGGACCATCTCGGGGCGCCAGGAAACCACCGCGGCCGGCATGACGTTCGTGCTGGTTCCCGGCTTCCACGACAATCAGAACGGCGCGGCGCGCGGCGCCAACGCCATCATCCGCTGGACGCAGGGGGGCCTGAAGTTCGCCCACCTGGGCGATCACGGCCAGAACTCGCTCAGCGAGGCGCAGGCCGCCGAGCTGCGGGACATCGACGTGATGTTCATCCCCGCGGGCGGCTTTTACACCATCGACGCGCAGCAGGCGGCCTCGATCATCACGCAGTTGAAGCCGCGGGTGGCCATCCTGATGCACTTCCGCACGCCGCTGGGCGGCCCGGCCCAACTGGTCACGTTCCCGGCGGTCGTCGCCCCCTTCGCCGAGATCCGCTATAGGCCGGCCAGCGTGGCGCTGAGCCGCGCGAGCCTGCCGGCCTCGACCGAAGTCTGGCTGATGGAGCCGGCCGCGCCGGTGGTGGCGGTCAACGCCGCTGGTTTCAGCGCCGGGATGCCGGTGGCCCCGGGGTCGCTGGTGGCGCTGTTCGGCGAATTCACGGGTTCCGAGACCCTGGCGGCGTCGAGCGTGCCGCTGCCCCGGAAGCTTGGCGAAACCGATGTCCTGATCGGCGGCGCGGCGGTCCCGCTGCTGTACGTTTCGCCGGCGCAGATCAATCTGCAACTGCCCGGCCAGGCGGAGACCGGGCAGACGGTGGTCGAGGTGCGGGTGGGAGGCCAGCGGGTGGCCCGCGGCTCGGTGACGGTGATCCCCACCGCGCCCGGCGTGTTCGCCGCGGTCGGACCGGACAGCCGTCTCAACACGGCGCGTCCCGGCCAGTCGCTGGTGATCTACGCCAGCGGCCAGGGCGAGGTTTCGCCGGCCGTCGAGGATGGGCAGCGCGCCCCGGCGCAGCCCCTGGCGGTGACGCCCCTGCGTCCCGACGTCGTCATTGGCTAACAAGTCCGCCCAGGTGACCTTCAGCGGCCTGGCGCCCGGCTGGATCGGCCTGTGGCAGCTTAATGTGGTCGTGCCACCGGACGCGCCCCTCGGAGCGAAGATTCCCCTGATCGTCAACCAGGGCATCACCAGCAACACGCTGTTGATCACGGTCGAATAGGGAGGCTACGCGTCGAAGTCGCCCCGCAGGATGCGCTGCGAGACGGGGACGGTCTCCTCTTCCGTGTCGAGGGCGCGCTCGATGTCCGGCTTGCGCCCCAGCGCGCCCCAGGAAGTGAAGGACGCGATGCGCGTGTGCCTCTGGACTCGGCGGCAGACGTAGAGGAACTGATCCGGGATCAGGTCCGGCAGGATGGGCGAGTGCGTGGTGACGATAAGCTGCGTGTCGCCGGCGCCGGCGCGGGCCGTTAACAGTTCCGCGATGCGGCGGATCCGCCCGGGAGGCACGCCGTTCTCCGGCTCCTCGAGGCCGATCAGCCCCGGCGGCTCTTTCACCCCGCCCAGCGCCAGCAGGCCCAGCACGCGCAGGGTGCCTTCCGAGAGCACGCGCGCGGGCACGGGCGTGCCGCCCTCGACGAGCTTCAGCTCGACCTCGCCCAGGCTGTTCACTCCCACGTCGATACCCGTCACCGAGGGAATGATCGAGTGCAGCGTCTTCTCGATGGCCCGGAACTGCGCCTCGTCCACCGCGCGCAGCGTGTTCAGGTAGGCCGCCAGGTCCTCGCCCATCAAGCCGATGTGGCGGACCTCTTTGACCGGGGTGACCGTTCGCATCCGCTCGCGCGGCTCGAAGTAGAAGAACAGCCAGCTCGCCAGCTCCTGGCGCATGGCCACCAGGTGGGGGTAGTGCGGCGGGTAGAGCGGCCGCGACAGGATGGTGTGGTCGAGGTGGCGCTCGTAGTAGGTCGGGTGCGCCTGGCCCTCCATCCGCAGGTGCAGCTTGTCGCCCACGCGTTCCAGGAAGGGCAGGGGACTCTTGGTGGGCTCGCCCTGGGGCGTGAGCGCCGCCAGATACTCATCCGCCACGCGCAGGATGCCCGACTTGGGCAGGATCTCGATCTCCAGCCGGTAGCGCATCAGCCTGCGCCGCACGAAGCGTTGCTCGCGCCGCCCCTCGGTCCCCTCCCCGCTGCGGGCGGGCTTCATCTCGCCCACCTGGCGGTCCACGGCCCGGACCACCGCCGGAGAGAGCTCCACGTCCATTTCGATGGTGAACGCGGCGGACTCCTGCTTCAGGAGGCCTTTGACCCCCTCCTTGGGGAAGGTGAAGGACTCGAGCGGCGTGCCGCGGTAGGGCGGCTCGAAGGCTTCCTTGAGGGTGCGGCTGACCGCGGTGCGCGACAGCAGTTGCAGCGCGTCCAGAAAATTGCTCTTGCCGGCCGCGTTGGGCCCGAACAGGATGTTGAGGGGCTGAAGTTCCAGGCTGATATCGGCCAGGGACTTGTAGCCGCGAATCTCAATGCGCCGCAGCATGGGGATCCTCCGCCTGGCAGGTGACCATGGTTGAAATACTAGCGCAGGCGGCGGGGGGATGGGGGGAACGGTTCGTGGCGAAGGCCCGCGACCGGGCGGTCCGGTGCTCAGGCGCGGACCGGTTTTGGCCGTCGCCTGCAGCGGCTGGTTAGGCCCCGCTACCGAGCGTCATACGGGCCGCCCGGAAGCTCGTATGGCTGCGGTGCCCCACCGTCACTCATCTCAGACAGCTTACTGGGCTAAGCCTAGCAGGCTCTTGGCCTCTTCCAGCGAGACCGTTTCCGTCTGCCGAGCACGCGCCTCCAGGAACTTCATCAACGCCCGGTTCTGCCGCGCCAGTTCGATCTCACGATTGAAGTCTTCGACCTCGGCAAGAATGAACTCCTCACCCTCGGGCGATCTCAAGATGACGTTCTCCCGGCGTGCCCGCTGTAGGAGTGCGTGAACGCTCCTGGCCCGCCGTGAAATCGTGATCGTCTTCATAGCTGGAACTCCTCACCACGAACGAACAGGCGATTCCCGCGTTTGTGCCCGATCGCCTCAATCTTAACCACAGCCGTCCCCTCAGCGAGGTCCTAGAACACGCGGAAGCGGTCGGCCCTGAGTTCCCTCTCCCCTAGCCGGTTGGGCCTCAGCTTCTTGTTGTTTCTGGTTTCGCGGTCCGGTTCATGCTTCAGGCACGATTCAATGTGGTTCAGGATCCGCTTTCGGTCCCGCTGGTTGTACGTGCGCAAGTCGTCGATCGCCTCCGGCGTGAACCTGATCTCGAACATGCTCCGCATTCATTGTATCAGTCAACACCGAGCACGCCGGCGGCCTAACGACCGGCGTCAGGCTGTGGTCCGCAAGAATTCCATTCGCGCTTGAAGATGTTGCTCTGCCAAAGACTTGCGGTGTGCGATCCTGAGCGTTCATGCCCGCCTCGACCCGGCATTCATGGAACCTTGTTCACTGCTTCCGGACCATTGGCCAAGTGCTGATCGACCTCTGTCGGCTTGTCTTCCTCTTCACTCGATCCCGCCGCGGGCTGGCGGCCGAGAATCTCTTCCTCCGAAAACAGTTGGCCCTTTTCCGGGAGCGCACGATTAAGCCGCACCGCGCGAACGATTCCACCCGATGGCTGATGGCCGTCTTGAGTACGCGGAAGATTCTTCATCACCACGTCACCGCCCATCCGACGGCCGAGTGGACCGTACAGCAGTTCCGAGAGGCGCTGCCGGGCGGCCATCCGTACCGCTTCGTGATCCACGACCGGGACCGCATCTTCTCGGGGGAACTGGATGAGGCAGTGAGGGCCATGGGTGTGAGAATACTTCGGACGCCCGTCCGCGCTCTGGAATCGGTGTTTGAGTGTACTGTCCCCGGTTTCGGCTACGTACGGATTACGGCTCGTGCCCGCGGCGCGGCGCCGGGCTAGAATAGGAAATTACGCCGCAATGCTAGAGACGACGCTCAGTGAACTGGAGGCCAGCGCCCGCGCGGGCATCGAGGCTGCCCGCACGCCCGAGGAGCTGGAGGCCGTGCGCGTCGAGGCGCTGGGCCGCAAGGGCGCGCTGGCGCAGGTCTCGAAGCAGCTCGGCGCGCTGGCTGCGGAGGAGCGCGCGCGCGTCGGCCGGCTGCTGAATGCGGTCAAACAGGGACTCGAAGAGGCCCTGGCCGCGCGCAAAGCGCGCTTCGACGAGGAGGCCCTGCGGGCCCGCCTGGACGCCGAGTGGCTCGACCTGACCCTGCCCGCGCCGGGCGCGCGGCCCGGCAGCCTGCATCCCATCACCCAGCTCCAGGCCGAGATCGAGGACCTGTTCACCGCGCTGGGTTTCGCCGTGCTGGACGGGCCCGAGGTCGAGACCGAGTACCACAACTTCGACGCGCTGAACACGCCGCCCGAGCACCCGGCGCGCGACATGCAGGACACCTTCTGGCTGGTGGACGGCCACGTGTTGCGCACCCACACCTCGCCGGTGCAGGTGCGGGGCATGGAGACGCTGAAGCCGCCGCTGCGGATGATCGCTCCGGGCCGGGTGTTCCGTAACGAGGAAGTGGACGCCTCGCACGAGCACACCTTCTACCAGCTCGAGGGCATGATGATCGACCGCGAGGTCTCGGTGGCCCACATGCTCTACTTCATGAAGACCCTGCTCCGGCATATCTTCGGGCGCGAGGTGACGGTGCGGCTGCGGCCGGGCTACTTCCCGTTCGTTGAGCCGGGCTTCGAGCTGGACATACACTGCCTGATCTGCGGCGGCGCCGGTTGCCCGGTCTGTAAGCAGGGCGGGTGGGTGGAACTGCTGCCGTGCGGGCTGGTGCATCCCAACGTGCTGCGCTTGAGCGGCATCGACCCCGCGGAGTGGAACGGCTTCGCCTTCGGCCTGGGCCTGACGCGGCTGGCCATGATGCGCTACGGCATCGACGACATCCGCCTGCTCCAGGGCGGCGACCTGAGGTTTTTGAGACAGTTTTGAGGCGCGGGTGAACTTCTCATACAACTGGCTGCGCGAGCTGGTCGAGGGGCTGGCGACGCCGCCCAACGAACTCGGGCGGCTCATCACCATGAAGATCGCGGAGTGCGAGGGCGTGCACGCACACGCCGCCCCCGTCCCCGGGGGCTTTCCCGACAGCATCATCGAGATCGACAACAAGTCCATCACCCACCGCCCGGACCTGTGGGGTCACGTGGGCCTGGCCCGCGAAGTGGCTGCGGTGCTCCGCGCGCGCTTCCGCGATCCGGTCAGGCTGGATCTGATCCCGCCCGCCGAGCCCGCCATCGGCGTGTCCATTCTGGATCTGGACCTGTGCCCGCGCTACAGCGCGCTGGTCTTCGACCACGTTACGGTGGGGCCTTCGCCGCTGTGGCTCCAGTGCCGGCTCGAGGCCATCGGGCTGAATCCCATCAACAACATCGTCGATGTCACCAACTTCGTGATGGCGGAGCTGGCCGAGCCGCTGCACGCCTTCGACCACGACCTGCTGCACGGGGAGACCATCTTCATCCGCCGCGCGCGCGCGGGCGAGATGCTGATGGCGCTGAACGAACAGAGCTACCGGCTGGAGCCCGCGAACCTGGTGATCGCCGACGAGCGCGGCGCTATCGCGCTGGCCGGGGTGATCGGCGGCCTGGACAGCGCCATTAACGCGCGCACGCGGCGGATTGTGCTCGAGAGCGCCTGCTTCCTGGGGTCGAACATCCGCCAGACCTCGACGCGGCTGAAGCTGCGCACCGACGCCTCGATGCGCTTCGAGAAGTCGCAGGACCCGGTGAACACGGTGCGCGGCCTGGCCCGCGCGCTGGAGCTGTTCCGCCAGGTCGCCCCCGGCATCCGGCTGGTGGGCGGGCTGGCCGATCAGAAGAAAGACCTGCCGCCGCCGGCGCCCATCCTGCTGCCCATGAACTGGCTCATCGGCAAGCTGGGCCGCGAAGTCAAAGCAGCGGAGGTCAGGGACATCCTCGAGCGCCTGTATTTCGGCGTCTCCGAGTCCGCCCCGGGCGTCTTCTCGGTGACGGCGCCGAGCTGGCGCGCCACCCGCGACGTCTCGATCAAGGACGACCTGGTCGAGGAAGTGGGCCGCATGATCGGCTACGACACCATCGCGCCACGGCCGCCCCTGATGGCCGTGGTCGAGCCGCTGGCCAGCCCGGAGCGGCTCTTCCACCGCCAGGTGCGCCTGGTTCTCTCCCAGCAGGGCTTCACCGAGGTCTCGAATTACTCGTTCCTGAGCGAGGAGCAGGCGCGGGCGCTGGGCTTCGACCCGGCCGCGCACCTGGCGGTGGCCAACCCGATTTCCATCGAGCAGGGGCTGATGCGGATGAGCCTGCTGCCGGGCGTCTACCGGAACATCCTCGAGAACAGCAAGCACTTCGAGGCGTTCCGGCTGTTCGAGATCGGGCGCGAAATCCACCAGCGGGAGACGGGCCTGCCGCACGAGATTCCGCACCTGATGGCGGCCATCTACGCGCGGGACGGGGCGGCGGATCTGGCCGAGCTGAAGCGCGCGGCCGAGTGCCTGCTTCCCGGGGCCGAGGTGCGACCGGCGGAGGTGCGGAGCTACGAGCATCCGGCGCGGGCGGGCGAGATCGTCTGGCGCGACCACGTGGTGGGGCGGATCTTCGAGCTGCATCCGTCGCTGGTCACCGGACGCGCCGGCCTGCTCGACCTGGATCTCGAGCTGATCCTGCGCCTGGGCGAGCCCGAGAAGCGCTACCGGTCCATCCGGAGGTATCCGGCCAGCGCCTTCGACCTCTCGGTGGTGGCCCCCGAGCGCGAGCTGGTGGGTGACCTGAGGCGGCAGATCGTGGGCTTCGCCGGCGAGCAGCTCGAGGAGCTCGAGTTCCTGCGGCAGTACGCGGGGCCGCCCATCCCCGCAGGGCACAAGAGCGTCTCCTTCCGCCTGACCGTGGCCGCCCCGGACCGCACGCTCTCGCTCGAGGAAGTGGGCGCCATCCGCAACCGCATCATCGAGGGCCTCCGCGGCCTGCGGTACGAGCTGCGGCTGTAGCCGCGCTCCGGAGCCGTTGTGCTTGTCCGGGCCGGCGCGGCCGGATTATGCTTGGGAGAGGCCGCGCGGGGCTATGTCGCTGAGGAATCTGACCGACCGCTTGAGTAAGTTGGGCTGGCGGGAAGAAGCGCTCGCCGCCCTTCAAGAGGCGGTGCGGATCCGCCGGCAAGCGGCCGCATCCTGCCCCGGCGCGTACGTGGCGGACTTGGCCCGGTCATTGAGTGAACTGGCCACCCTGCTGAGCGAGATGGGCCGGTGGGAGGAGGCGCTGGAAGCGACCCAGGAGGCAGTGGGGATTTACCGCGAGTTGGCCGCTTCGGGTCCGGAGGCGGTGCTGCCGGACCTGGCCAACTCACTGAGTGAACTGGCCACCCTGCTGAGTGAGATGGGCCGGTGGGAGGAGGCCCTGGGCGCGGCCGGGGAGGCGGTCCGAAGCTGCCGCCAACTGGCGGAGGCGTGCCCGGATGCGTACCTGCCGGACTTGGCCCTGTCGCTGCGGGCGCGAAGCCTCTGCCTGCGCGGCCTGGAGCGCTCCGAAGAAGCCCTGGCCGACCTCGGCGAGGGCATCCGGATTCTGACTCCCTGTTTCAGCAACATTCCGGTAGCGCACATCCAGCTCATGGGGGCTCTGCTGGCGGACTACCTGGCCCTGGGGAAGGCGCTGCGCCGGGAGCCGGATGCGCCTCTGCTCGCCCCGGCGCTGAGAGCCTTCGCCAGGCTCCGGCAGCAAACGCCTGATTAAGAGGCATGGCGGGGGCGGTATAATCCGAACCTGGCAACATGAGCAAGCAACTCGGAACCCTCGGCGTACTCTGGCTGGCGCTGGCCCTGCCCTTGCTGGCGGGCCCGCCCCGGCCCGGCAAGTGGGTGGACCTCTTCAACGGGAAGAACCTGGACGGCTGGGAGGCGATCGGCGACGGCGTCTGGATGGTCCTGCGCGACGGCACGCTGCTGGGCCAGTGCGACCCCAAGAAACCGTGCCTGCACCAGGCCTGGCTTTACAGCAAGCGGGAGTTCGGCGAGTTCGACCTGCGTCTGGACTACTGGACGCGCTTGGGCGGCAACAGCGGCGTCTCGATCCGCGACTCCTCGCGCGGCCGCTGGGCGGTCGGCCAGGAGTATGTCTCCAGTCGCACGCCATCCCACATCGGCTACGAGATCCAGATCGGCGCGACTGAGGGGAAGAGCTACGAAGTGTCGGGAAGCGTCTACCTGTTTGCGCCCGCCAAAGGGGGCGTCCAGCGCAGCAGCGACTGGAACACGCTGGAGATCGAGTCGCGCAAGGAGCTGATTCGCGTCCGGCTGAACGGGGTGCCGGTCTCCGAGTTTCCCGGGGCGCCCGAGCGGCCCGCGGCCGGCCCCATCGGGCTGCAACTGCACGACCGCAACACCGTCATCATGTTCCGCCAGATCCGCATCCGGGAGTACCGGGCGAAGTAGCGGTGCGTGCGGCCTCACCTCTTCGGCGCCCCGATGAAGGCCACGGGCTGATCCTTGGTGATGGGTGGCGTGGCCACCACGTAGAGCACCAGGCCCTCGAACGGCGCGCGCACTTGGGCGACCGGGCGCCCGAAGAAGTCGGTGATCGAGGCCACCAGGGCCCCCTGGCCAACCGTCTGCCCGCGCTCGACCTGCGGATAGAGAATCCCCGTCGCCGGGCTGGTGAGCACCTGGGCGGGATCGAGGTAGAGGGGCTGGCGGACGCGCTGCGGCGCGCCCTCGAGCATCTTCAGGTGGCGCATCAGGCTGGTGGCGCCGCTGATCAGCCGGCTGACGGAAGCCGGGTCGGTGGCGCCCAGGTAGCCGTCCTCGACGATGAGGGCGGGCTTGCCACGCGTGAGCGCGGTGGTCGAGCAGTACACGGAAGCCGCCGGATCGGAGGGGCGCTTGCGGTCGATTACGATGTGATCGAGCCCCCAGACCAGGGCCATCTCGGCCACGGCCGCGTCGAGCTTGCGGTCGCCGGTCACCGCCTGGTAGAGGTACGGCGACAGCGACTCGTTGCCGTCGCCGCAGTGCAGGTCGACCAAGTAGTCGCACCGGTCGATCACCTCGGTGGTGATGAGGTGGGCGATGCGCTCGGAGACGGTTCCGCCGGGCTTGCCGGGGAAGACGCGGTTCAAATTCTTGTGGTCTATGGGACTGAAGTAGATCGTGCGCCCCAGGAAGGAGGGCAGGTTGGCCACGTGCACCAGGATGAGGGCGCCGCTCAGGCGCTGCGGATCCAGTTGCGAGCGCAGCTTCTGGAGCGCCAGGATGGGCGGGTACTCGTAGCCGTGAACGCCCGCCACCAGCGCCAGCACCGGCCCCGGCCGCGCGCCGCGGATCACCGTAACTGGTATCTGGGCCTCCGGCACTTCCAGCATGCCCGAGACCAGTTTCCCCGGGTCTGCCCGGAGCGAGCCCAGGGTGAAAGGCTGAGCGGCGGCGACGCCCGCCGCCAGCAGGAGTGCCGGGAGAACAGTCATGACCACACCTCGTGCGCCAGCCATTGTACCGCGTGGCATAAGATGCTTCTGTCCCTTCGACTACCCGCACCCGCCGGGCGACGCGCGTGCTGGCTGCGAACGACCGGCCCGCCGCGCGCGCCTGGCCGAGGGCGGCAGCAGGGCGCTGTAGGGCCGGTTGGGGCGCGTCGCCGGGGTCAGGGCACGGCGAAGAGGGACCAGCGGCGCTCGGGGAGGAAGACTGAGCGGGAGGGATTGGGTCTGTTCTGTCAATTTTAATGTTCGGGGGCGCATCGTCGTCCTCAGTGGGGGAATCGGGGTTGGCCGCGGCGGTGCGGCGGGACTGGACGAGTCTGAGCTCGTGGAGGGCCTTGTAGAAGGCGCGGCGCGTCGAGGTCTCGTAGCGGAGGAGCTTCACGAAGGTATCGCCGGAGCAGTTGCGCCAGAAGACGCGGCCGAGGAGGCGGGAGTTCTGGTGGTACTGCTGATCGGCCTCGGAGTCGGCGGGGTCGGGTTCAGGGGCGTCGAGTTCGAGGTTTTCGCGCAGGTCGTCGAGGCGG
>Ga0315289_10016961_pt1 | contig 10009 bp, 5 predicted proteins | sample YL17G11_40_MG_FD_203452 | JGI IMG/M metagenome (GOLD analysis project Ga0315289, IMG submission 203452) | Sediment microbial communities from Yellowstone Lake, YNP, Wyoming, USA - YL17G11_40 | ecosystem: Environmental > Aquatic > Freshwater > Lake > Sediment | place: USA: Wyoming | collected...
TGCCATGCCTACGCTCGCGTAGGCATGTCCGCAGCGTGGAGCATGTCTACGCGGCGTAGACATGGCACCCGAAGGTGCAATCTGGTATAATTGAGGACGTGAGCGTTCCGGCCGGCGAAGACCGAACGATCTGCATGGGCTAAAGCCCATCCTACACGAGCCGAAACCTCATGCGGGAGGGACAACGAAAATGGCGGAGCGATGGAATCTGAAGGGACTGACGCGAGTGGACGTTCTCGTCGCGGGGGTGGTGTGTCTGCTCGTGACCATCCTCGTGCCGGTGCTCCTGGCCAAACCGCGGGAGCAATCCGTCCGCCTCCTCTGCGGGGCGAATCTCGCCCAGATCGGCAAGACCATGTTCGCCTACGCGAATGACTACCAGGGCGCCCTGCCACGTGCGGGCGGCCCGACCACCTTGTGGGGTATTATCCCGAGTTGGATGGCCACCAACCGCTACGTGGCGTTCGGTCTCAATGCAAAAAGCCAGGGAGGTACCGCCACCATCAGTTCGTGTTTTTATCTGCTGGTGAAGTACTACGAAGCACCAACGAGGCTTTTTGTCTGTCGGGATGACCAGGGAACAACCGAGTTCAAGCTCTCGGAATTGGGCATAGCCATCCCCGCGAATCTCACCCTGGCGGACGCCTGGGACTTCGGCCCGAAGGTGGAGTCCTTCAAGCATTGCAGCTACTCGTATCACATCCCCTTCGGCCGATATCCCTTGAAGACCTCCCGCGACCCGAATCTGGCCGTGGCGGCCGACCGCAATCCGTATCTCAAGAGCCCGATGTCGGACGCAGGCAGCCTTGCGAACTTCAAACCGGACAATGACATGTTCCACGGTACCGCAGAGCAAGCACGCTGGGGCAATGCCGTTACGCACTACAGAGACGGCCAGAGTGTTCTATTCTTGGATGGCCGCGTCACCTTCGAGAAACGATCCTATTGTGGCGCCGATGGCGACAATATCTATCTCATGTCCATAGACATGCAACACGGCTCGCCGCTCGGCATGATACCCGTTCCCGGCGCGGCCTTACCAAGCAATGAACACGACTCTGTTCTGGTTCACGATCCGGGCGTTTGGGGCTTTGGAGTTTCGGCCCGCGAATAGACCGCATAGGCTGAAGCCCATCCTACACGACTCGACGGCGCATGCGGGAGGGACAACGAAAATGGCGGAGCAATGGAATCTGAAGCGACTGACGCGAGCAGACGTTCTGGTTGTTGGGGCGGTTTGTCTGCTCTTGATCGCCCTGGTACCCGTCCTCCTGGCGAAGCCGCGGGAGCAGTCTGGCCGCCGACTCTGCGGGGCCAATCTCGCGCAGATCGGCAAGACCATGCTCGCCTACGCGAACGACTACCAGGGCGCCCTGCCCCGTGCGGCGGCCACGTGGGGCGCGGTGCCCAATTGGAAGTCCCCCAACCGCTACGCGGCCTTCAATCTCGATGCGAAAGGCCAGGGAGGCACAGCCACCATCGGCTCATGCTTCTTTCTCCTGGTGAAGTATTACGAGATACCCACGAAACTTTTCATCTGCCGAGGTGACCAGGGAACGACCGAGTTCGTACTATCGGGCTGGGGCAAGAGCATCCCCACCAATTTCAAGTTGACGGACGCCTGGGACTTCGGCCCACGAACCGAATCCTTCCAGCATTGCAGCTATTCGTATCACATTCCCTTCGGCCTATTTCCCCTGACGACGTCACGTAACCCGAACTTGGCCGTGGCGGCCGACCGCAACCCGTTTCTCAAGAGTCCGATGGCCGATCCTGCCTCCCTCGCACTCTTCAAGCCGGACCTCCCTATGTTCATGGGTACCGCGGAGCAGGCATGTGCCGGGAATGCCGTTACCCATGGGAGGGACGCGCAGAACGTTCTGTTCCTGGACGGACGTGTGTCGTTCGAGAAGCGCGCCTATTGTGGCGTTGAGAACGACAACATCTACTTGATATCCGTATTCCCAGACCGTGGTTCGCCGGTCGGCATCGTACCCTTTCCCGGCGCGGTGACACCGGCCAACGACCGTGATTCCGTTCTCGTTCACGATCCGGACACGTGGCCCACCGCCAAGCCCCAGCAACCCTGATTCACCGGGTGTTCGCGCCGCAAGGCAAGTCCGTAGGGTGGGTTCTCAACCCACGCGTTCTCCCAACCGAGGCGCACGTGACGCGTGGGTGAAGAACCCACCCTACACGGAATCATCCGTTCTCCGTCCTCACTTCTTCTGTGACACGAGGACCGTACGGGCTTCGGCGTGGGTCAACTGCTTCTCGATCTCCAGGAGATCGCCATAGCTCGCCGATTCCAGAATGAACGGATTCAGATCGACCTCGTGCGTAAAGGTCAGGACCGTCGGACCGTCGCCTTGAGCATCCTGCTTCGTGACGCGGACCCGCGCGGTTCCGCCGCCGGCGGGCAGCTTCCACTCTTTCTGGCCGGGGGCGAGCACCACGTTGGAGAATCCTTTCGGCAGCTCGACGATGGTCGTGATGCGCAGAGTCTGATCGCCGCCCTGGTAGAACGGGTTCTCGTGCGTGTCGGAGCGCAGGCCGAACGGATGACTGAGCGACCGGGGCAGCTCGAAGTACAGGTAATCGCCGTCGCGGACGGCGTACTTCTGGACCTGGACGCGGTAGGACTCGGTGCCCGGATAGGAGTCGAAGTTGGTCACGAGATTGCTGTCGGCAACCGCCGCCTGGGCGATCTCCGCGACCATCTCCTGGTAGAAGCGATTGCGTTCCTCCGGCGGCATCTCATCGAACATCTTGTGCCGGGCGGCGAACCACTCGCCGTAGTTCTTCCGTGTCACTGCGATCCGCGCCTCGCCCTCCGGCGTCAGAGTGATCCGGTACTCGTATTCCCGGATCATCTTCTTCTGGGGCGCGACGGCCACCGTTTCCAGCTTGCTCTGGTCGAGGGACAAAGCCAAATGGCCATCCGCGAGTGTGGTTCCCAACTCCGCATACTGGTTCGTGTCGTTCAGGTAGATGTCCCTGGAGCCATCGCGCAGACGGACCAGCACACTGTCGAACGTATGAGTGGTCGGATACCGGGCTTCGAATCGCTTGAGCGACTCCACCTGTGAGCCGTAATCGACCAGAACAAATTCGGGGCTCAAACCGAGGGCCTGGAGCATGGCATGGAGTAGAACGGCCCGATCCGTCATATTGCCGTAGCCATCGGCCAGGGTCTGATCGGCCTTGGTGACGGTGCTCAGGGGCAGATCGGCCAAGCCCGGTCCTGCGCCGCGGATATTCTTGACGATGAAGTCGCGAATCGCCGTGATCTTCTCATCGGGGCTCTTGGCCTGCTTGACGATTTCCTTGGCGCGCTGCTCGGCAGCGGTCTGCCCGCGCGACGCCTCGTTCAGGGCGGCGAGCACCTGCTGCGAGTAGGCCTGCCAATTTCCGGCCGTGATTCGCAGGACGGGATTGAAGCTCTGCATCGGCGGCAGGGAGTCTTCCGGCTTGAGCGGCGTCTGCTCGTGCACTTTCCATTGCCAGGTGGCTTTACCGTTCTGGCCTTGCGTGGTTTCGGCAATCACTGCTCCGGCCGTCGTCTCGTCGGCCACGGCCACGCCGTTGTCGTCCTTCAAGACCTGCAGGCCCAGCGCGGCGGGCGCCGTCAGCTTCACCGTCTCCTGATTGATCGGATCGAAGCCGCGAAAGATGTGCGTGGCGGCGAAGAACGGGCGGTCGCGCTTGGTCCGCTCCACCTCGTATTCGATCACACTGCCGACTTCGACCGCCGGCAGGCTCGCCACCAGGGTCTTGGCCGCGGGATAGCGCGGCGCGGAGGCCACCCAGCCGGCGTCCATCAGGTTGGTCTCCTGCTTGCTGACCGCCTTCGTCTGACTGCCGTTGGTAACGGTCGCCTTGAGCAGCTTCACCTCCTCCCAGACCGGATTGTAGTCCAGCTTCAACTCGGCGTTGTCCTTCTTGCCCTTGTACGTGAGGACCTTCTTCGTAACGTGGTGCCTCTCGATCCAGTTGTGCGCATCCGTCAGATCGTACTCGACCTGGTAGTCCAGCAGGGTCACATCCGCCGGCGAATCCGTGCCGGTCTTGCGGGCCAGCACAGGCATCTTTCGCTCGTTGTACTCGATCTGCTTGAGGTACTCCTTGAGCTGCTGATACTGCTGTGGGCTGAATTCCACCACCTTGATCAGAAACTCGCTTTGTCCCTGAATAGCGTTGGTCTGCTGGTCCAGCGCCTGCTTCCAGGAGATCGTCTTGTCCTCGATGGGCGTGTACTGGGGCAGGCAGACAAACGAGCCGACGGCGGGGTCGAGCTGCAGGCTCAGCTTCTCTCGCACGCCGCAGGCGTACTCGGTCTTGAGCGGGAAACGCCGCTTCTTGAGGCCGGTCTGGCCGATGATGAAGTTCACCAGGCCCACCTTGGTCCCGACGTGCGGTACGGGCATCATCACCGTGTCGCCGTGGCCGACGAGAATGTCCTTGGCCGTGTACTTCATATGCACGGACAGGTTCGCCGACGTGTCCTGCATGTCCGCCGGCCGCAGCTCGAAATCGGTCAGCGTGGCCGTCGGCATGGAGGCCTTCAGGACACCCTCGAAATAGCGGCGGCGCTCCTCCGCTTTGATCCGAACAAAATACCCGCGATAGGCGTTGTCGTTGATCCCGTTGAGCTTGATCTCGCTCTCGGCGGTGAGGGTGCCCTGCGCATCGATCCGGCCGGTAGTCTCGACCAGCACCATGTTCTCCTGGCACGGCACGATGGGAGAGGTTTGCAGGGTTTCGCCCTGCGGATGCGCGACCAGATAGCTGCAATCGCACAGGTAGCTGGGCAGCAGGTCCTTCGTGCTCTCGTCGGTGCAGTCCATCAACTGATACGAGCCGTCGTCGCTGCGAACGCCGGTGATCGCGTGATTGAATTGAACGTTGGGGACCTCGCCGTCTTTTTTGGGGCCGGCTTGGATCAGGACGGGATACGCCTCGAAACCGGCCAGGCGCAGCATGGCCGCCAGAAGAGCGGCCTTGTCGCGGCAGACGCCATGACGGTTCTCAAACGTCATCTTGACGTCGTGCGGCTCCCAGCCGGGGGAAGTGCCTTCCGTGGTGATTCCCATGTAGCGGACCTGCTGCGAGACCCACTTGAAAATCGCCTCGATCTTTTTCTGGCGGTCGGTGATGCCTTCGGTCAGCTTCTGGACCTGGGCCTTCATCTCGGGCGCGGTCGCCTCGAGGTGCGGCTTGCACAACTGCCAATACCAGCTCGACACCGCCTTCCAGTCGGGCAGCGTGCTGACCAGCAGGCGCTGCACCACTGTGTAGGCCGGCGGCATTCCCGGCTCGGCGTAGAACCGGGGCACATCGCGGACCTCCCACCGATGGATGGTCTGCCCCTCGCGCTGCTGTTTCTCGTACTTCACCGTGCCTGCGACGGGGTCCTTCAGCATCGTATGATAGAGAGACCGGTCCTTCGGCGCCCGCACCTCGTAGACCCCGTGCTTGATACATCCGGTCGACTCGAACACCTGGTAATCGTCCCACGTGTCCGGCATGTAGCGCCTCAGGATGGGCTGCTGCATGACGAGGTGGACCACGTCGCCGATCTCCACGCCGGGGATGCCCACTTGCAGGACTTTGCTATTCGGATCGTAGATGTTGGCGGACATCTGGCTGCGATCGATCATCACCTTGCTCTGCTTGACGATATCGACCGGCACGACCGATCCATCCGCCTTGATCAACTCCAGCACCTTCACCGCCACCGTGGTGTAGGGCAGCACGAAGCCGAAGGATAGCCCCTGCTCGTCCCGCCGGCCTTTCTCGGTGAGCACCTTCATGTAATTGTCAGACCACGTGGTCCCCGTGCCGTCCGCCCGATACTCGCAGATCGTGAAATCATCGACCTGCACGAGATCGGCATTAGGATACACCTGGCTCGTTACCTCGGCCGCCGACTTGATGACCTGCGCGCGGTCAAGAATGCCCTTGGCGTAGTCCGTGACCGATTGTTGATTACTGGTGATTGATGGTTGATTTGCGGTCGCCTGAGCCCGGGCATGGGCCAACGGCAACAGACAGCCAAGAATCAGCGCAAGGATAAGAGCGATGCGTTTTCGCCTTTCCATGTCGAACCCCCTGCTAGGCAAAGCGTCTCAATCGAATCGGGATCTTCAATTACCAAGCGAGCAGCCTACCGGCTGGGCCGGCCGAAGTCAACTCCTCTCGTCGCACTTATTGTTCGGAGTACCGCGTTTACGCAGTTTTGTTCGGAGTACCGCGTTTACGCGGGTCAGACTGATCTTAGCCGCCTGAAGGCGGTACTCCAAACGAGATCCATTCGATGACAGAGATGACGGCGTTGGAGCCTTTGCGCAGATTACGGGCCTGGATCGGAATCGTACCATCAGAGGACTCGTCCGAATTGATCGGCCGTTCCAGCCAGCGGCCTTCTTGAAACTTCTCGACGACACCAAGGGATTTGCCGGCAACGATTACCTCTTCCTTCCGGCCACCTTCGAAATTATCGGGGTCGATCACATGCAGGCGCGCGGTGCCTTGGGCCGCCTTCGGCACACTCAACTCGATCCGTAGCTCTTTGTTGTCTGCGCGGCAGTGATAGACCGGCATGCCCCAGCCATCCCAGGCGTACCCGGATACGGCTCTGGCGGCGAAGCCCGGCTCCGCGTAAATGACTTCTTTCTCCGGCCGGCCGCAGAGCATCAGCAGTTGCACGCCCCGGCTTTTCAAATCCTCGGCGGAGGGCAGTTTCTCATTGTCGGGCCAGAACGCCACTTCCGGCGCCGGCGTCCGATCCGCCGTCCTGGGCATGACCGGCAGCGCCGCGTGCGGCTCGGTCTGATACCAGTACACCACGCTGGAAAGCTGGAGCGTGCTGCCCGGCTTGCCGAACTCCTTGCGGAAAGAGGGGTCCTCGTTGACTCCGAAGCCGATCTTGACGTCCAGCGATCTCTCAAAGCTGATCGCATCGTTGACGAAAAACCGATATCCGCAGGCACCTTTCAGGAAGGGGAAATAACCGGTCAGGGGAAACATGCTCTCGGTCGGCGGAAAGCCCCAACTGAATCCGAAGGAGTCCTCCAAGCCCTGGAACTCAATCGAGGCCATCTGTTCGCCGTCAATGTAGAATTTCTCATTTCCATCGACAGGGTAGCTCGACCGGCCGGGCCGGCGAATTGTCACGTTCCAGCCGACGAACTTGCCCCGGCCCTTGGCCTCCAAGGCGACGTAATCGCGCTTGCCCAGAAGCAGACCTTCTTGCCGCCAATGGGCATGGAAGTAGCCGCTGTCCTGCGGAACACCCTTCAGCGTCCGGTACATGACATAGCTGTAGCACGGCATGGCCTTCCACAGCTCCTCGCCCGGCGGCATCGGCCCATCGTACACCAGCTCGATTTTCGCGGAGGTCCGAAATGGCATGGGGAAGTACGCATTGAAACCCCGGCGCTTGTTGACGAGGCTCGTATTGACCTCGTCCCGCAGCCCCGCCGGATCGCAGAAGAAATCGACCAGCGGGCAATCGATGCTCGGCGTCGTCTCCCCATCCCAGTACGCCTTGAGCAGCACATCGCGATTGAGCTTGAGCGTCTGCGGCATGGCGAAGTGGATCATCGTAATAACCGCCGGCCCTTTGAGATCCGCCACCGTGACCTGCTTGGCCGAATTGAACCGCGCCGCCAGCGAATTCTCGATCCAAAGCGCATTCTCCGCCCGCGTCCGCCCCGCCACCAGCCTCGGCAATTCCTCCACCCCCGCCAATTCGCCCGGCCCTGGGCCCGCCGCCAAGCTCAACGCCATCATCTGCACTGCCAGACACCACGTCATCATAATACACCTCCATAGTGGCGAGGGCATCTTGCCCTTGCTCTTCCGTGGCGAGGGCATCCTGCCCTCGAATCGCGGGCAGGATGCCCACGACACGCAAGGGCGGGACGCCCTCGCCACGGCGCATTCGGGATCACGCCTTGTCCCACGATCTTGTCAGAACTCTTGCGGCCCGTATTATCCAGCGCGATACCATCGACATCAATCCGAAAGTACGCGTCATGCGAAGGCAGGACTTCGCGGACCCGGAAAAGGACCCCGACACCGACTCTGTCATTCCCGCAAAGGCGGGAATCCAGACATCTTCAGGAAGGAACAGGCCGCAGATTTCGCAGATTACGCCGATTTGTTCTTTCGCAATCCTGATTCGCAACCTCATCGCTTCTACTTTTCTTCTTATCCCCCCTCTTTTTCCGGCCGATAGAACGCGCAGCAGAGGATTCTTGCATCTTTGATGGGGCCAGCAGTACGTGACTATTGATTGTTGGTGATTGGTGCAGTAATTCGGGCGAGGAGGGTATAAAGAATGGAGGCCAGCGACATACTTCAGAATGCGAGCAGGGGAATCCGCGCGGTTCAGGCTCACCGAGACCGACCAACCGTGCGGACTACTTACCAACTTGCGGCGAAACTGAGCCCCGAAGAAGTGCAAGACGAGGAAGAAGTATGGATAGCAGCGGTCAAGTCCATCATCGGCTGGGTACGTGGGCTATGTTCCAGCGAAGTACCGCAGGAAGCATGGGAAGGAAAAGACTTCGAGTGCGGAGTCCCCGGACATAACGTCGAGTGTGCAACCGTCCCATCGGAAGGGTTGTGGAGCCTTCGTCTCACGCACCCAGACGCCCCCCACATTGACCGACAAGCTGTTCCCGGCAGGATGTGGACGACGGATCTGGCTTTGAAACGGGGAGAGGTAGGGATTCACCAATTCGGTGTGCGAGTGCTCTGTACCTCGCAACCATACTGCGACGCCGAAATCACGCTAACGCGTCCGAGGATAGTACGGTACTTGGCTGCCAGTTTCCTGCTCTCCACAGCCCGACGGCTCGAAAACAGGCCGTGGTATCTAAACACCAACGATGATCTTGAAGCGTTTTACCAGTTCATTACTGATCCACAGCGTGCCTTGCCCGTCTATCTGCTTACAGAAGCCGACCCCAAAAGGCTTCTTGGTAGGGTACGACAATACGTGCTGGACGAACGCAAACTCGCTCAGGACACTGTGGGCCTTGCACATATTGCCGTCCTTCCGCGTGATGCGAGCTACGCATGGACCAATCGAGTTGGCAAGGTTTGGTCGGCATTTCAAGGTGCTACACGAACCTACAGGCCAGGTTTGGACTTCGAGACCGATTCTCCCTTCGCAGATCACCCGCTCGCGCTTGCGGAGAACATTATCCTTATGCGATACAAGGGTCTGGAAGGTGAGGAAGCTTTTGGGGCCTTCCTGGCTGACCGAGCACATCAGGAATCCGCCGCGAGGCAGGTTGACTGGGGCGGCTGCCTCTTCTTCACGGACGCTAAGCGCCGCCAAGTAGAAATCGTCCGCGGTGAAGCAACCGAGGAGGCAGACTGGCAGGCAATCTACCAGGATGAAATCGCAGTCTTGGAACGAAAAATCAAGGAAACTGAGGAAGAACGGGATGACATGATGAAGCTTGGCGCCCAGGCAGAGACGGATCGTGACTACTACAGAGCCGAGAATGAAAGCCTCCGCTGGCAAGTTGAGTCACTCCGCGCAAGCTGGGCCAAGAAAACCCGGGAAGATCCCGACATGTCTATCGAGATTCCGCGGGACTACGAGGATCTGCCAGATTGGGTACGCAGGAACCTAACGGGCCGTCTGATATTGCACCCTCGCGCTATGAAAGCCGTGCGGGACGCCTGCTACGAGAACGTCGAACTCGTCTATCGGAGCCTTCTACTGCTGGCGAACGAATACCGAAACATGAAACTGGGTTATGCCAGTGCAAAGGAGACTTTTGACAGACAAGTGGATATCCTGAAGGTTGAATGCTCACGCTCGATTTCACCAGAGCGGGCGGGCGAGCAAGGCGATACTTACCTAGTGCTTCATGCCAATTGACTTTCCGCTCTGGGCGTGTATGCTATATCTTCGTGGGAGGAAGGATTCTTTCACGGAGACTATGATTGCAGAAGAAGTATATTGTTCGGCTCACGGCCGAAGAAC
>Ga0315289_10016964_pt1 | contig 10008 bp, 6 predicted proteins | sample YL17G11_40_MG_FD_203452 | JGI IMG/M metagenome (GOLD analysis project Ga0315289, IMG submission 203452) | Sediment microbial communities from Yellowstone Lake, YNP, Wyoming, USA - YL17G11_40 | ecosystem: Environmental > Aquatic > Freshwater > Lake > Sediment | place: USA: Wyoming | collected...
AAAAAGTGTTGCTGCTTCAGGCGCAGCTCCTTGCCCTGGTACGTCCGGTCGTCCGGGTAGAGCACGGAGGACAGGGTCTCCGCCCGCTGGCGGGACAGGATGGCCTGGACGTAGTCCCCCGTGTTGAAGGCCTCCAGGTCAAACTCCCGGTCCGGGCGGGACGCCCACAACCGCAGGTTGAGCGTGTTGTTGGTCTGGAAGCCTGGGATGGGGTTGTCGTAGGCGATGGCCGTCACGGACTCGCCCGGGTTCCAGTGGAAGGCCTGGCGGCCGTCGACGTCGTTCACGGAGACGTGGCCGTAGAAGTGGACGGGGTAGACGACCTGGACGCGCTCGATCTCCCACGGGTTGCCAAAGCTGAGCCAGTAATCAGGCTGCTCGTGCTGGAAGCCGTCGATGATGGACTGGCGGAACATGCCGTACTGGTACCGGATGCCGTACCCCCAGGCGGGCAGGTTGGTGGTGGCCATGGAGTCCAGGAAACAGGCGGCCAGGCGGCCCAGGCCGCCATTGCCCAGGGCCGCATCCCGCTCGTACTCGGCGATCGTCTCCAAATCGTACCCCATCTCGGTCAGCGCCTCCCGGTAGGGCCCGCTCACGCCAAGGTTGTTCAGGGCGTTGGTCAGGGACCGCCCCATGAGGAACTCCATGGACAGGTAGTACACGCGCTTGGGGTCGGCCTCCCGGAAGTAGACGTTGGTGTCGTTCCAGGCCTCGATCAGGCGGTCGCGCAGGGAGTAGCCCGTCGCGAGGTACGCGTCCCGGTTGTCGAAGGAGGTGCGGGACCGGGCGAGCGTGTACTCGACGTGCTGGACGATGGACTCCTCCACGGACAGGACGTCCGACTTTTGGTAGGTGTCTACCATGGATAGAGGAGGTAGGGAGAGAGAGAGAAGGGGGGGAAGCGGGACGTGGGGTTCGTGAGATGGTGTGACGGGTTGAAAGAGGGAAAGAGGGAAGGCGCGCGCGCGCGCCACGATGCTTTGCTAGTGTCCCGCGGCTCTCTTTTTCTCCTCTCCTCCCGCGCAGCAGCATTCTTGTCTCTCTCGCAGGCGCGCACGCACGCACACTCACACGCCACTCTCTCTCAGTATCCACCTCGTAAAAACCACGGCTACTCACCCATCAGGTTGGCCAGCAGCGAGTTCCCCGCCTCTCCCTTCAGGGCCGGCCGCTTCGAGGCCGCCCGGGACAGCGCCCGCCCGGCCGTCCGCGCCGTGTCCGAGGCGGCCAGCAGGATCTCCAGGGAGGCGGTCAGGGCGGCAATGGCGGCCGGGTCGGTCAGCTTGTCACCGTTGAGCTGGAGGAGCGGAGGAGGAGGAGGAAGGGGGGCGTGAGGGTTGTTGAATAGGAAGAGGAAAGGGAGAGCTGTGCGTGCCTGGGGCGTTCCCCCCAAACCTGCCTCCGTCCCTCATAGGATCCACGTTGCCTCCCATCCATGCATTCGCACCGTCGTCACGTAGAACTTGTCGTCGACCGCGCCCTTTACGCAGACGACCTCGGCCTATAGAGAAAGGAGGGATGGAGAGTGAGTGTTTTGCTTGGCGGGGAGGGAGGGGGGTGGGGAAGGGCACGGGCGCGCGCGCGCTTTTTTTTTTTTTTTCATATGCACTCGGGCATGGGCGGTCTGTGAAAAGGTGGCCGTTCCAACCATCCCACATCCACCCCAGGCGCCTCTTCCGCGAAACTAACTTCACACTGGAGGGCAGGCCGGGGGCGGCAGGCGCACCGCACGCCCCCGCCCCCCCTTGCCCACACAACACACCTTCTGGACATCGAGCCCTAAATCGCGAAACGCGGCCGTCAGGGCGGTCAACAGGCCTGGGCGGTTGGGCCCCGTCACGCGGACGATCGTGAGGGCCGGGTCAGACTTGGTGTCGATGTCCACGCCCACTGAGGGTGTGGCGGTCGTCAAGGCGGCCGGGACCGCGGCGGCGGGCGAGGAGGACCGGCGTGGGGAGGGCTGCGCGGCGCCTCCGGCGCCCTGTTTTTTGTTGTTGTTGTTGCCGGGCGCGCCCACCGCGCGGACGGCCACCACGCGCGGGCGCCCGGCGCGGGTGGAGGCCCGAGGCAGGGTAGCCGGCGTCGCCGCCTTGCGGAGGGACGCCTGCATGGTTGGGGTGATCGGGAGTGGTGGGGCGGGGGAGAAGAGGGGGCAAAGAAAAAGTTGAGAATGAATGCGAGTGTCCCTTCCAGCAGCATTCGCCTCTTTTGCGTGTTCACACGTCCCCGAGCTCTCCCTGCGTGTGGGGACACACACACTCACGCACGCACACGCACTCCCATCTCATGGACCCTCCCAAACACCGCACCACCCGGTTCGGGCGGGCATCCGGCGGCGCCGCCCCACCGGGCGACCAACCCGCGTTCGGCGCCGCCGCCGCCGCTCCTGATGCGGCGCTTGCCCGCCCGCCCTCGGGCGGGGGCCTCCTCGGCCGGGCCGCCGCCTGGGCGGCAACGCCCATGAGCGCCCTGAAGGCTGTGGGTGGGCAGGTAAGAGGGGCAATGCGCGCGGCTCATCAAGGGGGAGAGCGAGTGGAACGCTGCAACGCGCGCCCAAACGACTCAATCCCTTGTTCGCTTCTCCTCCTCACGCCCTCAACACGCCCACATCCCCATCACCCCCACGCCGCACACCATAGATCCCCGCCTTGGGCTTCAGGGGTGGTGCCAGGGAGGAGGGCGTTGACGGTGCGTTGTTCAGAGAGAGGGGAGAGAGGGGAGGAGAGGAGAGGAGCGGGAATTGGGGCGTGCCCGTCCTCCACAACAACACCTCGACACCCACCGCGGGCCTCAAAGTGCCCGCCACCCCGCCCTCACGCCCCCACGCGCCGCACGCCCCCACACACAGTCGCCCCCGCCCCCGCTGGCTCGGACTCTTTTTCTCTGGCCCCTACCCCCGGGCGTCGGGCGGCGCCAGCCAACGGTAGCGCCCCCAGCCCCCCACCCCGCCGGTCGGGCCGCCGGGGAGGCGGGGGGGGGGCCGGGGAGGCGCCCGCCGCTGCGGCGGCCGCGCCCGCCCCGCGGGTCGGCCTGGCGACCGCCCTGTCCCCAGCGCGCTGGGGCGGCGGCGGCGGCGGCGATGGCGGCGGCGGCCGGGCGGCGGGGGGCGTCCTAGCGGCACCCTCCCCCTTTGCCGGCCTGCGTGCCGCCATGGCCGCCTCGCCCCTGCAGCGCCTGCCGGCCTTGGCCACTGCAGCAGCAGCAGGAGCAGCGCATGGTGGACTGCCAGGACGGGCGCCCGCGCTGCTGCCAGCGGGCCGGGCGGCGTCGGAGGATGGGACGCCCCTGCCCGGCCTGGCCTTCCCGCCCCACCCCCACTACCCCCACCCAAGCCCCGCGGGTGGCGGCGCGCCCCGCTTTGGTGGCGCCGCCGCCCGCGCCGGGCCCTGCCGGCTTGGGGGCGGGACAGGAGGCGCGCCCCCTCCCGGCGGCGCCCGCCCGCCCAGCGGCGGCGGCGGCGCCCAACAGCGCCGCTCCGGCAGTGGCGGGCCGACGCCTGGCGCGCCCCACCCCCCTTCTCTCCATCAGCCTGCCCCCGCCCTGTTTGCGTCCTTCACGCCCATGCGCATGGCGGCCGCCCACGCCCCGCCCCGCCCGCCCAGTGGGGCAGGCAGCGGGCGGGGGGGCACGCCCGCGGGGGCTGGGTGGGTGCCCATGCGACAGTACGCCTCGCTGGGCGGGGGCGGGGGCGGCGGCGGCGGCAGCGGGGGGGGGGGGGGCGCGGCGGGTGGCGGCGGGTGTGGGCCCGCGCCGCCACCGCCGCCGCCGCCGCCGCCTCCCCCGCCGACCACCACCCGGGGCACGCCCGCCTCTGGCAAGCGGCGGCGCCCGGCGAATGAGGAGCCGGTCGGCGACGCCGGCACGCCGGCGGCAGCAGCGGGCGCGGCAGCCCGCCCGCCCCCCGCGACAGCGGCAGCCACCCCCCTCGTCGGCGCGGGCGGGGCGGGGGCGGGCCCGCCCGGCTCCGACCGCCGCCTGCGCCGGCGGGGCGACCCCGCCACCGGTGCCGGCTTTGGTGGCGGGGGCTGGGCGGGCGGATCCGCGCTGGGGCGGGCGCCCCTAGCGAGGGGGGCCCTGCTGGCAGCGGCGCCGCCCGCTGCCGGGCTCGCACCGCGGCCCCTGCCGCCACACGCGCCGCCGCCCGCGGCCTCCCCGCCCCCGCCCGCCATGACTGACACGGCCCGCCGCATCATGGCGGCCCTGGACGCGCTGAGCGAGGGCATCCTGCCCGGCGGGGCGCTGGAGGCGGCGCTGGGGGTGGGGATGGAAGGGGGAGGGCCGCCCGCCCCCCCGCCCCCCCCGTCCGCCTCGCTCGCCTTTGGCGGGGCGTCGCCTGCGCCTGCTGCGGGCACGTCGGGGTGGGCGACCGCCGCCGCGGCAGCCGCCGCCGTCGCCCCTCCCCCGGCCTGGCCCGCCCCGACGCGGCTGGCCGTGCCGGGGACGGAGCCGCCGGCCGCGCCCCTCTTCAGCGCGCCGCCCCCGCCGCCGCCGCCGCCGCCGCTGCCGCTCCATTTCCAGGCGCCACCTGCGTCGCCACCGCCCGCCGCGTCGCCCGTCGCCGCGGAGGCCGGGTCGCCGCCGACGGCGGGGGCAGATTCGCCGGGCTCGCCGGGCTCTGCGGGCGCGCCCACGCCCGCCACGGCCGCGCCACCGGCGGGCGGCAGCGCCTTTGCCTTTGGCGGCGGGGCGGGCGCTCCACCACAGCCACCCCTTTTTCCACCTCCCCCCCCGCCCTTCGCCGGCTTCGGCGGGGCCGGCCTGGCCGCCGCATCGGCGGCGTCGCCCGCGCCACCCGGCCCGGTCCCGCCCACGCCCACCCTGGCACCAGCGGCCGGCGAGGAGCCGGCGGCGGCCGCGCCCCCCGCCCCTCCCCCGCTCCCCACCTTTTCCTTTGGTGGTGGTGGGGCGGCCTCCGCACTCGGCGCCCAGGTCGCGGCCGCCGTCGCCCGGGCTGGCAGTGCGCTGACCGCCCCGCCTCCAGCCGTCCCGGCCTTCACCTTTGGCGCGCCCGCGGAAGCGGCCCCGGAGGGCGTGGGCCCCGTGCCGCCCCTGCCCGCGGCCGTTGCTGTTGTTGTGGGAAAGCAGCAGGGGGTGGGCGAGGCAGCACCGCCGCCGCCCGCCCTGTTTGCCCCTAGCCACGCCCCCGCCCCGCCTCCACCCCTGTTCAGCTTTGGTGCAGACGCGGCCCCGACCCTGTCGCCCATGGCTGCGGCCACGCCCTCGGAGCCGGCGGACAAGGCGGGCGCGAACGCGGCGGCTGCAGCGGCGGCCGCCCAGCCGCTGCCGCCCCTGTCTGACGAGGAAGAGGCGCCGGCGGCCGCGCCTGCGCCTGCGCCTGCTGCTGCGCCTATGGCGGGTGGCTGGGGCTCCGCCTTCCTGTCCGCCAACGCGGCCGTCGCGTCCGCCGCCACGGTGGCGGTCGCGGAGGAGGTGGCCGCCTCGGCGCGGGGGGGCGGGGGGAGTGGTGGAGACAAGGCTGCCGCTGCTGCCCCGGCACCACCGGCCTTTGCGTTTGGGCTGCCGTCACCCTCGGCGACGACCCCGGCTGAGCAGCCTGCGCCGCCTCCGGCTGCGCCCGCTCCGCCGCCGCCCCTGTTCTCGTTCGGCGCGCCGCCCACGTCTGAAAAGCCTGTGGAATCTGCTCAGCCTGCCGCTGCGCCGCCCGCGCCGGCCGCGGCCGCCGCCGGGTGGGGATCCACCTTCCTGTCCTTCAACAGGGCGGCGGATAGGGAGACGGCGGCGGCCGTGGAGGAGGAGGTGGCGGCGGCGACGGGTGGGGTTGGGGGCGGGGGCGGCGCGCCCGCCCCCGCGGCCCCGCCCTTTGCGTTTGGGGCGCCGCCCGCCGCTGCTCCCCCCGCCCCGCCGTTGCTGTTTGGTGGGGCGCCGCCCGCGGGCGCCATCGCCCCGCCTCCTCCCCCGCTGTTCAGCTTTGGCGCGCCGGCGGGCGGTGAGGCGGCGGCACCGGCGCCTGCTGCCGCCCCTTCGCTCTTTGGCGCGCCCCAGGCCGGCCTCTTTGGCGCGCCAGTGGCCGCGCCCGCCGCCCCGCCGCCCCTGTTTGGCGGGGCTGCCCCTGCACCGCCGCCGCCGCCTGCCGCACCCGTAGGCCTGTTCAGCGGCGGCTTCGGTGGTGGCGGGGCGGCGGCCGTGCCTGCCGCCCCGCCTGCAGCCGCGCCCGCCCCCTTTGGCCTGGGCTTAGGCGGCGCCGGCGCCGCGGCGACGGCGGCCGTCGGGCCCAATCCCTTCTTGTTTGGGGGCGCGGCTCCTGCGCCTGCGCTTGCTGCGCCTGCTGCTCCATTCGCGTTCGGTGCCGCCCCCGCACCCGGCGCGTTTGCGTTTGGCGCGGCGTCTGCAGGCGCCGCTCCGGCTCCACCCCTCCCGCCGTCCGCCCTGGGCGGCGCCGCGGATGGGAGCAGTGAGGGGGTGGCGGGTGATGGGGGTGGCAGCCAGATGGCCCGCCGCATCCTCAAAGTCAAGCGGCGGCGGTAGAGGAGAGGAAGAGGTGAGGTGAGGAGATGATGTGAGGAAATGCCGGTAGAGGACTGTGTGGAAAAACAAAAAAAGAAAGGCAGTTTCTACATCTCCGTCTCTCTGGGCGCGCGTCGGCAAGCAGGGCTCTCTCTCTCTCTCTCTCTCTCTCTCTCGTGCATGCACGCACACACAGGATCCTCGCCCTCTCTATAAGTCTCACAGAAAGCCGGTCGCCGGCACGACCGCCCCGCACGGCCCTGGCACCACCTGGCCCCCCTCCTCCTCAAACCACGGCCCCTCCTCCTCCTCGTCCCCGGACTCACAGTCCGAGGCCGCCTCCGCCCGGGACCGCCCACACCGGCCCAGGCATGAGCACGCCCGGACGGGGCCGGCGTGCTCCGCGCGCAGGCGGGTGAGGAGGGCGGCCGAGCCCAGGCGGCGGCAGGCGGCGCCCGTGCAGACCGTCACGGCGTTGCCGCTGCTGGTCAGGGCTTCAGAGACGGCCAGGGTGACGCCGCCTGGGGTGGAGACCAGCATGGCGGGCGGGGGCGGGGCGAGCGGGGAGGAGGCGACGGCGGGGCCCCGGGTGCGGGGGTGCGGCGGGAGGAGGTCGAGGGCGCCCAAAAGCACTGCTGGCGCAGCCGATGCAGTGCCTTCGTCTTCCTTCTCCTTCCCCTCCTTCATCTTCTTCTTCTTTTTCTCGGTGCGGGTCGCAGCAGCAGCCACCAGGTCAGCTACGCTGATCTTGGTGACGGCGTCGTGGGTGTCGTGGTCGTAGTCGGGCTCGCCCTCACTTTCCGAGGATGAGGAGGATGAGGAAGATGCACGGCCAGCAGCAGCAGCAGCCTCCCGTTTTGCGGCCTTGACTGCGGCCTTTGCTTCCTTGACTGCGGCTTTGGCCAGCATCAGGTTCGCCTTGGCCGCGTCGAGGGAGGGCAGGGCAGGGGCGGACACGGCGGGGCGGGCGCCGGCGCGGCGGACAGACGGCAGGCGGCCCAGCAGCGCGCCGGTGCGGCCACCCGACCCCACGATGGCGGGCCACCGGGCGATGCCGGTGAGGGGTGGGGGCATCACAGTTGACGCCCGTGAGGTCGGGGCACGCCCGAGCTTAGGGTTCTGGGTGGGTGGCCGGGGGCCGTGCCGGAAAAATGAGGAGTGAGTCTTCGGTCCACACGTCGGCGGCGGACACACGCTCGGGCACACGCGAGCAACTTTTTCATTTTTTAACTCTCTCTACACAGAACATGCCATGTGGTGTGGTGGTGGTGTGGTGCCGCCCCACCTTCACTCACCCCACTGCCCCGCGCCCCCGCCCGCACCTCCTTCGCCCTCCTCGCCCGCCCGGGCCATGCGCTCCACGTTGGCCCGGGCGACCTGGATCGCGTTGCCCAGCTGGGCGTGGCCCAGCCGGTACTGCTGGTCCACCGAGCTGACGGCCATGGCGAGCCCGTGCAGGCCGCCTCGGAGCGTGCGCTCGGCCTGGCGTGCCTGCTGCGCCGCCGCCTGGGCGGTCGCCGCCTCACCCCGCGCCCGGTCTCGCTCACCGGCCGCCGCTTCCACCGCCGCGCACACCCGGGCTAGCTCGACCTGCAGGCGGTCATTGGTGGCCGCCTGCGCCGACGCGGCGGCGGCCGCGCGCGCCCGTTCGGCATTCCGGGCGGCCTCGCCGGCGGCCGCGGCCGCCAGGCGCGCGCCCGCCTCGGCCGCGCGCGCGTCGGCCGCGGCCGCTGCCTCCCGTGCCTGCTCCACCCCCGCCTCCGCGGCCGCCGCCCTCTTCTTGGCGGCGGCCAGGGCCGCATTCACTGTGCCCAGCTCGCGGGACAGGTCACCGGCGTGCGCGCGCTCAGCCTGCGTCTCGGCTTCCGCGGCCTCCTTGTCTCGGCGAAGGTCGGCCAGGGCGCGCTGGGCGGCCTCTGCCGCGCGCACCCTGTCCAGTTGGGAGTTGGCCGCGGCCTCGGCCTCCGCACGCGCGGCCTCCGCGACTTCCGCGCGGGCCGCCTCCCGGCTGGCATTGGCCTCGGCGGCGTCGGCCCGGGCCAGGGCGGCGTCCGCGTCCGCGCGCGCAGCGGACGCCGCCTCCTCGGCGGCCGCCAGGCGGCGGGCCAGCAGCGCCACGTCGGCGCCGGCGCCGTGCCCGGGCGTCAGAGCGGGACCGGCGCCGTCCTGCGTGGCAGGGCCCTCGGTGCCGCCGGCGTGGTGGTGGGGCGGTGGCGGCGGCGGCGGCGGCGGCGGCGGGGCGGCGCTCGACCGCACCCGTTTGGGGGGGCGCGCCTGCCACCCCCCCACACCTCCGCCCTCGCCACCAGCAGCGTCGGCAGTGGCCGGCACGGCCTGGGCCGCCGCGGCGACGGACCGCAGCGGCGGGCGGGCGGCGGCGGCCAGGGCCGCCGTTGGCTGCAGGGCCAGGCACCAGGCCGTGGCCGGGTAGGTCTGGGGCGGGCCCGCCACAAAGCCGCCCATCACAAACAGAGTGTTGGCCCCGACCGCGACGGCCGCCGCCTGGGTCGGCTCCGGCGTGGGCGGACCCGGGGCCGCGCCCCTGCCGTGCGCCGGGGGCGGGTCCCGCCCGCCAAACGGGTCGTCCACGCGGGACCAGGCCACGGGCCCGCCCGCCGCCGGGCACAGGAGGGTCCACAACCCGCCGGGCCCGCCCTGGATGCATCCCCGGTCCCCCACCCACACCGCCCGCGGGGAGGTCCGGGGGCCGGGGCCGCCGCCGGGGCCGCCGCCGCCACCCGGCCCCAGGGGCTGGGACCAGGCCCGGGCGGCCGGGTCAAACTCCCACAGGCAGTCCGGCGCGATGCCGCCGGGGGCCACCCGGTCATTGTGCGCGCGCCCGCCCACAAGGAACAGGCGGCCGTCGGGCGCGGCCAGCAGGGCGTGGCACCCCCGGCAGGGGGCGGGCGGGCTGCCGGCGGCCAGCGGGGCGTCGACGGGCACCACGGCCCCCGTCGTCGCGTTGACCAGGAGCAGGTCGTTGAGGAAGAATGGGGTGGGCGGTGGCTGCTGGACAGGGGGTTGGGCGGGCGCCGCCCCGGCCGCCCGCCCGCGCGCTGTGCGCGCTGTGCTGTTTTGGTTCCCCCCCTTCTGGCGCCCCACCCGTTTCGGGGGTGGGGGAGGCGCCGCGCACGCCGCCGCGCCCGCCAGCGGGTGTCCCTGCTGCAGCGCCGGCGACCAGCCGCCGTGGATGACGTGCCAGGAGGCCGGGTGCGGGCCCTCCCCGCGCGCGCCGAGGACCGTGCGCACGAGCGCGGCCGGCGCGGGCGCGCACGCCGCCTGGGCGCGGGCGAGCAGGTCCGTGCGGCCAGTCAGCGCCGCCCCCGCCTCCGCCCACACGCCCGCGCGCAGGTCGAACGCCCGGGCGGTCGACGCCCCCATGTGCAGGGCCTCCGCCGACATGCCGCCCAGGACGACTAGGCGCTCCCCCGGGCGGTCCAGCAGGGTGATGTGGTGCGCGCGGGGGGTGTCCAGGGCCGGGAAGGCGCCGGCCCACTCCCGGGCATCGACGTCGTAATAGGTGATGGAGGCGGAGACTTT
>Ga0315289_10016967_pt1 | contig 10007 bp, 5 predicted proteins | sample YL17G11_40_MG_FD_203452 | JGI IMG/M metagenome (GOLD analysis project Ga0315289, IMG submission 203452) | Sediment microbial communities from Yellowstone Lake, YNP, Wyoming, USA - YL17G11_40 | ecosystem: Environmental > Aquatic > Freshwater > Lake > Sediment | place: USA: Wyoming | collected...
GAATATCAATCCTTTCAGCAAGGCATATTCCCAGCGCCCTTTCGGCCGCCGTCGTCCCTGCAGCATCACTATCAAAAATCAGCACGATATCCTTCGCGAAGCGCCGCAGCAGCCTCGTATGGCCGGCCGTCAAGCTCGTGCCCAGCGTGGCAACAACATTTTTGCACCCGAACTGGTGCGCCATAATCACATCGGTATAACCCTCAACAACCACAACCGTCCCGCTGGAGACAATTTCATGCCGTCCCTTGTCAAGACCATAGACGCAGTTGCTTTTGTCAAAAAGAATTGACGACGGCGAATTCATATATTTTGCAGGGTCATCGCCCAGCGTTCTGCCTCCGAATCCTACTACCCGCAAGGAAGCGTCTATAATCGGAAACATCAGCCGATTGCGGAACTTGTCATAAAAATGACCCTGTTCACCCGCTACAACCAACCCGGCAGCAAGCATCAGCTTTTCGGGTATCTTTTGTTTTTTTGCGGCATTTAAAAAATCATCCCACAGTTCAGGTGCAAACCCTAATGAAAATTCCTCAGATGTCTTTTCTGTTATCTGCCGACTGTTTATATAATCGCGGCATTTATCTCCTGTGGACTTTTCGAGCAGATTTTTGCGCCAGAATTTCATCGCCCAGCGATTGACTTTTTCTATATCAGCAGGGTCAATCTCGGACTCTGTGCTGTCCGACATCTGTTTTGTAAAGCTGATTTTTATCCCTGCTCTTGTGGCAAGTCTTTCGACCGCCCGCATAAAGCTTAATCCTTCGCGCATCTGGACGAATTTAATTACATCGCCGCCGGCGCTGCAGGCAAAGCATTTGAATATCTGCTTGTCCGGATTGACATTCAGGCTCGGCTTGTGGTCGTCATGAAACGGACACAGCCCCACCATCTCTCTGCCCTTTCGGACGAGATTGACATGTTCACAAATCACATCAACAATATCGTTGGCATGTTGTACGCGGCTGATTATTCCGTGCTCAATTCTCATTAACTTTGAAAACCAATTTCTCGTCCGAATAATTTCTGTTTAGCAGTAGTCGGCAGGCCTTTCCTTCCTTAGACCTTCAATGTCCGCCTCCTGCAGCTTAAACCTCCAAAAAGCTAATAAGTATATGCTGCAATATGCCAAAAGTCAAGTGCCTGTCATAAACCCGCTCTACAGCACCACTAATGCTGCTTTGACACCGATTCGACACCTGGTCAGATAAGAAACAATTGAAGATTCAAATCGGCATGAAAAATGACAAAAGCTAAAATAAATACAATAAATCTTCAATTTTAAATCTTAAATCTTAAATCTTCAGTCTCATATTAACCTCATATACGCTCAAAATTTGCATTTTTTACAACTTTTTTAAGATTTTTCGGATTTGTTCGGTTTTTGTTAGGGTTCTTCGCACCCTCCTGCCGATAACATCTCTTGCCGAAAAATACTTGCCCGCCTTCGGCGGGATGGAAGTGAAAAATGGATAAATTCAATAACTTTTATAGCGATGACATACCTGTTTGCAGATTTGGTCCCGGCGGGGACTTTTTCACTGACTGGCCAGCCAGAGTAACAAAAGATTCTCCTCAATCCATCGGCTCTGTCCTTGCTGCAATCGCAAAAATGCTCGACACCGTAATAACAACAAAATTATTGCAAAATTCCACTATAGAAAAAATTAATCTCGCCATAAAAAATGCAGACTTAACTGTCAATATGGAGGACGAAATTGACGTCAATAAATCAGACGAGTCTGACGCCCAGACAGCTCCAGGTGCTCAAACTGGTAGAAAATCACCAGCGGAGCCGATGTTATTCGGTAACGCTTCAGGAGCTGGCGACATCGCTGGGCACAAGCAAAACCACGGCTTTCGAGCACATCACAGGCCTAAAAGAAAAAGGGCTTCTTTCAGCACAGTCCGGCAGGGCTCGCTCTTTGAGCCTTACCCGGAAAGCTCAAAGGTTGCTTGAACAGCATCCGGACACAGATGAACTGGATGGTATTCCCCTGCTCGGCAGGGTCGCGGCAGGCGTCCCAATAGAAGCAATAGAAAATATCGAGCATATCTCTTTACAATCTGAATTTGGTTCAGATGATACTTTCGCCCTTAAAGTCCAAGGCGACAGTATGACAGGCGATGGCATCTTCGACGGCGACTACGTCGTCTGCAAACGAAGCCAAACCGCCTCAAACGGCAAAATCGTTGCCGCTATCGTCGATAATGAAAACGCAACGGTAAAAAGATTCTACAAGGAAACCGACAGAATCCGCCTTGAGCCGTCAAATCTCGATTACCCGCCTATTTATACAAAAAACTGCCAAATCGCAGGGGTTGTCGTCGGACTTTTGAGAAAAATTTAGAATTTGCCGGTCATCGGCAGCGGATGAGTTGATTGGGGTCGAATTGAATTTCAGGGGCTATTTCTTTTAAATCATTTATAAAGCGTTTGCCGTCGGTCCAGTAGCCTGCCGTAGGCTTTAATTGCCGGCATTTGGCCACAAAATAGCTGTTAATACAATTCATAAGCTGCTCGCGCAGATATTTACTCACCATCGAAGCAAGACAAACCGGCAGAAAAATCGCATCGGCTTTTACAGCGAAATCAATCTTTACATTCTTGTAGGATGTGTAAAGCTGGTAACTGCTTATGCTGTCTTCTTCCTTTAGAACCTTAAGCTCCATCTCAGGAAACATCGTCCTCAACTGCCGGGTGTATCTTGTTCTGCCGCCCTGGCGGTCTATTATGAAATGGAAACTGCGGTGCTGAGTGCCTTTGATTATCTCATCAACAAGACTGCAAACCGCCATAAAAAGCACCGTGGACTTGTTGTTGACCTTCTGAATCATATCGTTGTAGAAAGCTACATCGAAGCAGAAGCTCGCCAGAGTAATAAGAGCCATCCCGTTTTTGTCGAGGTTTCTGCCGAGAGCCCCGGCCGAAATTGCAATATCATCATAGTTAAATTTTATATCATGACGTGAAAGGTCTTTGTGCCACGGGTATTCTGCCAGTCTGTTTTTGCAGGCGGGACAGAGCAGGTCTATAAGCTCTGTTACCGATGCCGGCGTTTTGCCCAGATATTGAAGGCAGGAAAGCACCGTTTTTTCGAGAAATGCTATTCCTGTTGAAGGAGTGTATGCCTTTTTGCTGTCGCAAACCAGGAGTCTGCCTGCCAGATGTTTCTTTTCAGGCGATATGCTTTCGCCGAGGAGCTGCCACATATCGGCCTGACTACCGGCTGCCGGCACTGTAAAGCCGGCTGCCGAGACAATCAAGGGCCCCAGAATCGGGCCCAGCCCCGCCTCGTCTATGCCTACCAGAACCGTATCAGTCAAAATCCCTTTCATCGATCCGTCCATGCAGCCACAAAGGCATCCGCCTTTGCTATTCTACTTCGCTAAAGCTACGAAGAAACCAGCTACGGCGGACAAGCTCCGACACGAAGAAATTAACTACAAATCCCGATACATCGGGACAAATAAACACTAATCTATAAAATTAAAAATTCAAAATTAAAATTTTTAATTTTTTCAAAGCGCACGAGTTTTTACCTGCGCATTTTGACTGAAAACCTCCTCTTGTCCCGCCAATCTTTAAAGGTATAATAAACGTAAATTGTTTTTTATAAGGAGTCTTAAAATGAATTTTGAAGAATTAAAAAAATTTATGAAGCAGGTTGGCTGGGGGACTCTGGCCACGACTGACGGCCGAATAGTCGGCGCAAGGCCGATGGGTGGTTTCGAATGGAAAGGGAATGAATTACTATGTGCCACTTTTGACGCTTCCGACAAGGTAGCCCAGCTTAAAAAGGTCCCTTATGCCGAATATTGTTTCTGTGACAAGACAGGCAAACACGTCCGCATCGCAGGTGCCTGCTCCATCAGCACCGACAATGCCGAAAAACTCTGGCTTTACAAAGCCTTGCCGGAGTTGAAAAAGCATATCCCCGACCCTGCTTCGCCGCATTATGTAATTATAAAGATGAGGCCTGACAATATCCGCGTTATGGAAAGTGCCGGCCTGAAATATACACAAATAGAATTAAAATAAATAAGTGAAGGAGCTTTATCATGTCATATTCAGCAGATAATGCTCTGCAGGTTGCAATCCAGATGGAGCGGCTGGGCCAGACATTTTACCAGTCTTTGGCTGCCGGATGCGGCAATGCAGAGATAGCAACTATTGCAGCCAAGCTTGCCGGCGATGAGCAGAAGCACCTGCAGACCTTTGAGCGTATGCGAAATTCACTTGGCGCCGAGCAGCGCGGCCCGAGGCTGACTGAAGAACAGCTTACAGCAACTGCCGGAAAGTTTTACAAACTAATCCTGCCTGCCGCTCACGAAGTCCGTCAGGTTGCGCTGGGCGGCGATATAATAAAGGTTCTGGAAATGGCGATGCAAATGGAAGTTGATTCTGCTGCCTATTATTCGAGTCTGACTCCTATTGGCGGCATTGATGCTGCTGTTCTGAAGACTATTATTCAGGAGGAGAGAAACCATCTGACTACACTTCGTAACTGGCGCCAGCGTCTCGGCAACGCCGGTTAGCCATATAATTTCTTGACTGCACGCCTTATCAGCAATATCATCATGAGCGGCAGTGTCTTTAATTTCAGGTGGTGCTATGAAAACCCGTAATATTTACAATATCCTCATCGTTGCGATTTTAATGCTTTTTCTTGTCGGCTGCGGCGAACAGCCGAAAAGCAAAAAGAAAAAAATCGAACCTGCTCAGCCAATACAGCTCGACAGTACCATCAGCGACCTTGCCGAGGTCGTAGCTTTTAACCCCATACCCGTCAAGGGTATAGGACTGGTAGTGGGCCTTTCCAATACCGGCTCAGCTGAATGTCCTCCTGCCATCAGGGATTACCTGCGCCAGTACATTTTGGCCCAGGTCGGCCAGGGGAAAACAGTCAACCCTGATATGATGATAAACAGCATGGATACCGCTGTTGTGCTCGTCGAAGGCTTCATACCTGCCGGCGCCGTAAAGCAGAAGGCCTTTGACGTCAGCGTAAAGGCTCTGCCCAATACACAGACAACATCCCTGGCGGGCGGCAGACTCTACACTACCGAGCTAAAGCTCGTCGGCCGAGTCGAAGAAGTCATTACGGCTTCAAAGACACTCGCTCTCGCGGCCGGTGCAGTTTACATCGACAACATTGCAGAGCCAAAACCCGACCAGCGGATAGGTTATGTGCTCGGCGGCGGCAAAGTTATACAAAGCCATCAGATTCTGCTGGCGCTTTTCAGGCCTGATTTTCGCGCCGCTGCGGCCATACGAAACCGCATAAATGGGCGATTCGGCAGAGATACTGCAACTGCCGCTTCTGAAAGCATAATTTATCTGTCCCTGCCTGGAGAATTCAAGGACAGAAAAGAAAGATTCATCGAACTGGTAAAGACGCTTTATATTAGTTCAACCGCAGTAGCTGAAGACAGCCGGATAAATTCGCTTGTTGAAAAGCTGAAAACCGAGCCGGAAAAGGAAAAATACGAAACCGGCCTTGAAGCCATCGGCAAACCGGCCGTCGACAGACTTTTGCCGCTGCTCGAAAGCGAAGACCTGCAAACAAAATTCAGCGCAGCAAGATGCCTACTTAATATCGGCGATGACAGGGCTTTGAAGTATCTGAGGGAATTTGCCCAGGACAGGGCCTCGCCGATCCGCCTCACTGCAATCGAGGCGGTTGGAAACGCCGGCCAAAAACGCGATTGTATCGCCCTTATGAGCAGAATGGTCCGCGATGAAGATTTTAACGTAAGATACACCGCCTACAAATTCCTGCAGAAATACGATGATACGTCCATTGTCCGAACGGCTGTAGCACAGGATTTTTACATAGACGAGGTGCTCGAGCTGGCCCCCAAAACCGTTTATGTCTCAAGAAAGACTGAGCCGAGAATTGTTCTTTTCGGCGCACCGATTGACTGCGAAAAAGACATATTCATTGAATCCGACGACGGCCAAATCATAATTAACTCTCTCGCGGATGAAAACCGAATTTCCATAATGCGTAAACATCCGGTTACCGGCGAACTGATGGGGCCTTTGAAAACCAGTTTCAGACTTGCCAATGTAATTAAAATTCTCGGCGATGAGTCTGCTCCGGAAGATGAAAAACAGCGGCCGGGCTTAGGCGTCCCATACTCTCAAATAGTCGAATTGCTCAAGAAAATGTGTGAAAAAGGAGCGGTAAAGGCAGTTTTTATGCCGGGTCCCGCACTGACATCAACACAATAAGCCGGATATACATAGAAGATATGCTGCATCCTGTATTATTTCCCCTCTCTTACGCAAAATATCCTGTTTAAATATGAAAGAAGTTTTAAACTCAAGACCGATAATATAGTATGCAGTCGGCATTTGGTATTTATCCGCCGGAGGCGGATTTGGTATTTAGTATATGGTATTTGGCATTTGTTCAGCCCTGCCATTTACGGCAGGGTTTTATTCACCAAATACCAACGACTATCGACTAACGACTATTTGGAGGCAGCCTTGATACTTGAAAAGATTGTTCTGGACGGCTTTAAGAGCTTTGCGGACAAAACAGATTTTTCCTTTAACCAGCAGATAACCGCCATTGTGGGACCTAATGGGTGCGGCAAAAGCAATGTGGTTGACGCTTTGAAATGGGTGCTCGGTGAACAGAGTACCAAAAGCCTGCGGTCAGGGCAGATGGCAGATGTCATATTCAGCGGTTCGGCGGCCAGAAAGCCGATAGGCATGGCTGAAGTCAATCTGCATTTTTCACAGGCATCTTTACTCGGACTTGAACAGGATGAACTCGTCATAAGCCGCAGACTGTACCGCAGCGGCGAGAGCGAATACCTGATTAACAACAAGGTCTGCCGCCTGAGGGACATTCGCGAACTTTTCATGGACACCGGCATCGGGGTGCGGGCATACTCGATTATCGAACAGGGACAGATTGCCCAGCTGCTGACCGCCTCAAAAGTCGACCGGAGAATCATCTTCGAAGAAGCGGCCGGCATAAGCAAATACAAGGCTCAAAAAAAAGAGACGCTCCGCAAACTCGAACGAACCGAACAGAACCTTCTGCGACTTGCCGATATCGTCGGCGAAGTGCAAAAACAGCTCCGCAGCATAAAACTGCAGGCAGGCAAGGCAAGAAGCTACCTGCAATACAGCCGGAGACTCAAAGAACTCCGCGTCAGTTTTTCACTTGCCCAGTATCATCAGATAAAAACAGAATCAGATGAAAAAGATAAAATTCTCAACGACCTGCAAAGTCAGTTTGCCTCAATTGCGGCCCAAGTTGCAGACAAAGACGCCAGAGTCAGCAGTTTGGCTGCTGAAATCATTGAAAAGGAAAACGAAATCAACCGCTGCGATAATGCCCTCGTTTCCATAACAAGCAAAATCGAACAGCAACAGCAGCGGATAGAATTCCTGCATAAAAGAATCGAAGAGCTGCAAGGCCGCTGTTCAACGGAACAGCAGCAGAGTGAACGGTTAAAGCGACAGGTTGCGGATTTCGAAGACCAGCTTAAACAGTGTGAAACCCGCGCCGAACAGATTGAAAAGACAATCAGCGATAAATCGGCACAGCTTGAAAAACTTGGGCAGGACATCCGCAGCATCAACATAAGCTGCGGCGAACTCGAAACCGAACTGGAGGACGAAAAGTCAGGGGTTATCGATATCGTAAGACGCACCGCTCAGCTTCATAACGAAATCCAGAGCATAACGGTTTACCGCAACAATCTTCACGGTCAGAAAGACCGGCTGAGCGGCAAAGCCTCTCAGAGCAAACAACAACTTGAGCAATTACTCGGCGCCAAGGCACAGAACCAGGCGAGGCTCGGCGATATTAACAGAGTTATCGCCGAACTTGGTGCCAAACTCGAAGACAAGCGTCAGCAGATAAAGAACATCGACCAGGACGCTGCACAAGTCAATGAGCAGCTTGCAAGAGCACGGGAGCAGAGAAGCGCGGTTCAAAGTGAAACGGCGGTTCTTGCCGAGATGGAAAGCAAACAACAGGGCATCGGCAAGGCTGTCAGGGAAATACTCAATCTTGCCGCCGAAAGACGGAAACCCTTTATCAAAGGCATCGTTGCCGATGTAATCAGGGCACAGGCGGAATATGCCGCGGCAATCGAAGCGGCCCTCGAAGGCAAAACCGATGCGGTGATTATCAGCGATATTAATTTGCTGATAAACGATAAAGAAATTTTAAACCAGTCGCAGGGCAGAGTTAAATTCATCTGCATAGACAGGACGGAACCTTTCGCCGACAGCCAGGACTTTTCACAAACAGGCGGCACCTGCGGCAGAGCGGTTGAATTTGTAAGCTTCGACTGTCAATATGCACCACTGGCCTGGAATCTGCTTGGAAAAACGATTATAGTCGAATCAATCGAAAAGGCACTTGAACTGGCACACTTCTGCGCGCAAGGCTACAGCTTTGTGACCACAGCAGGAGATATAATCAATTCGGACGGCAGTATATCCACAGGGCCGATAGGAAAAGCTGTCGGTCTGATTTCCCGCAAAAGCAGGCTCGCTCAGCTAAAACAGAAACTTGAAGACATATCGGCGAATATAAAACGGCTCGAAGAAAAACTCGATAACGATGTCAGGCAGAATGAACACCTCGAAAGACTCTGCAAGGATTTCAGAACTTCCGTATATGAAGCCAATACAGAAAAAACAAATATAACATCCGACCTGAACGTTATAGAGCAGAATATCAAACGCCTTACAGACGAACAGCCTGTTCTTGCCGGCGAAATCCAGCAGCTCGAAAAACAGATTTCCGAAACCGTCCAGAACGAATACGCCTCGAAACAGCAGCTGGCCGAGCTTGAAGCCGTCAATGCTCAGAGAACCGAACAAATCGAACAGCTTGAAAAGAGCTTAGCAGAAAAGAAAACTCTGCTGCAGCAGAGCACAGTTGAGCTTACGGAACTGAAAGTCGCTCTGGGCCAGGCCTGCGAGCAGAAAAAGGCGACGGCACAGCAGACTGTCAGCCTTGAAAATCAGATTCAGGGCGCCAAAACCGCCCTTGTGTCGGCACAAAATAATATCACAGCCTGCAGCGAACAGATACAGCAGTCGCACAGAGATATTCTGAATATCGAAGCCCAAATATCAGAACTATTTGCACAAAAGGAAACGACCTGTAACCAGAGTATCGCTCTGCACGAACAGGTCGAGCAGATGCTCGGGCAGCGGAAAGAACTCGAAGAGGCCTTAAAGCTCAAAAAGCAAGAGCAGAGCCGGCTCGATGAGCAGATTCATCAGGTAAAACTCCAACTTAGCCAGCTTGAGGTCAAATCGGCTGACCTTGTTCAGCGCGTCGCAGAAGAACTGCAGATGGATTTAACGGTCGAGTATGAAAACTACAAAGCTGAGGAAATCAACTGGGACAGTGTGAGAGATGAAATTGCAGATTTGCGGGGCAAAATCGAAAGGCTCGGCAATGTAAATGTCGATGCAATCGAGCAGCAGGAAGAGCTTGAAAAGAGAAATGACTTTTTAACCAGCCAGATAGAAGACCTCAACAAGAGCAAAAATCAACTTCAGCAGTTAATCAGCCGGCTTAATAAAGAGTCAATTGGCAAATTCGCCATGACCTTCGAGCAGATAAGAATCAATTTCCAGGAGGTTTTCAGGAAACTGTTCGGCGGCGGGCGTGCGGACATACTTCTTGAACAGCCTGAAGATGTGCTTGAAAGCGGCATAGAGATTATGGCCCGTCCGCCGGGCAAGGAGACAAGAAGCATAAGCTTATTAAGCGGCGGCGAAAAAAGCATGACTGCCATTGCCTTACTATTTGCAATTTTCAAGACCAAACCATCGCCGTTCTGCTTCCTCGATGAGGTTGACGCCGCCCTTGACGAGGCAAATAATGAACGCTTCAATATGATTGTGCAGGAATTCAAAAAGAACTCTCAATTCATTATAATCACACACGCCAAGCGGACTATGAGCATCGCAGATGTGCTGGTGGGTATCACTATGCAGCAGAAAGGCGTCA
>Ga0315289_10016968_pt1 | contig 10007 bp, 12 predicted proteins | sample YL17G11_40_MG_FD_203452 | JGI IMG/M metagenome (GOLD analysis project Ga0315289, IMG submission 203452) | Sediment microbial communities from Yellowstone Lake, YNP, Wyoming, USA - YL17G11_40 | ecosystem: Environmental > Aquatic > Freshwater > Lake > Sediment | place: USA: Wyoming | collected...
ATCTCTCGGCACATCGGTCTTGCCCACAAGCATGTCCGTCTTCAGAACGGCAACTCGTCCATCGCCGATGCTGACTGCGGAAACATCATCTCCGAAAGGTACAGGCGAATCAGGCATAATGTTCAAGTGGTTTGCTATAATTTCAATTATTTTTCGTTCGCCCAATTCTCCGCTGGTTCCGCCTGAACTGTCTTTCTGAGCTCTCGCTTTACTCAACTAAACAAACCTCCAGCGAAAAAACATTCCAAACGCCACGCACAGTTTAAGTTTAGGAGGGTAACGCCTTTTAAAATTGCCGCTTGCTGCGACTCGGTTTCCGAACATTTAAAAATGCGTGTACATCACTGATTTAGCGATTGCTTGGGTGCCTCGATAGCTCAGCCTGGTAGAGCGGCTGCCTCGTAAGCAGCAGGCCGCGGGATCAAGGCCCGCTCGAGGCTTTTATGGGATGGTGTAGTTTTGTTGTTCGTGTAATCAGAAACGTTTATAAAATATTAATATTACCGATTCAGTTAAGATGCGCAGGAGGGTTAGATGGAGTATGCCGTTTTTGCATTTGCATGGGGAGGATGAGAAGCTTCGGTGTCCGTATAAGGGGTGTGAGAAGGTTTTTGAGAAGCCGACTGTGCTTACGGATGCGTCGACGATTCCGAGGCAGAGTTTTTATGCGTGTCCGTTTTGCATGTCGAAGTTGGATATTGTTATGGATAAGATGAAGGTTGTGGGTGTGAGGGCTACTGAGTATCCGACGGTGTTTGATTCGCCTGCGAAGTGTGCGCGTTTTTCTGGGCTTTTGAATGCGTTGCCTGAGGGTGAGCCGTTGCCTGATGAATGTTTGATCTGCCCGAAAGTGCTGCAGTGCAGCATACGCAAATAACGCGATGGCTAGTTGCTCGCACAAGTCTATAGCCCCCTTATATAAAGCACTGAAACAAAGGTTCAACTACCGTAAGAAAGATGAAGATTATTCTCAACGGTAGAAAGGTTGGCAACGGGGATAGTGCTTGTTACTTTGAGAATAGGGCTTACTTTAAGAAAGCAGGATTGAAAAAGCGAGTGGTTCTTCATGAGCTGTACCATCATCTGGTTAATTCGAGCGGACTGGAGCTTCCTGATAAATTGGAAGAAAGGGGAGCAAAAAGCAGGCTTTTCTCCAATTGAGGGTTAGAGATAGGAGCATAATCTCGTTTTGTCCGCTATCCACTCCCCTATTCATAAGGTTGTGGATACAATTAAGTCTTATCCGCACCCTCCGTAAAGCAACCGAAGGAAAGGCAAAAAGTTAAAGCTGAATCAGTAGCAATATTTACCGAGTGTGTGGGAGAAGCATGGTAGACAAGAAAAGATGTTTTGTAATAATGCCTTTCTCACAAACAAAAGGACATGACGCAGAGTATTGGACAAGACATTTCAACTATCTAAAACGTCTCATTGAGAAGATTGAAGCATTTGAAGCGTTCCGTTCACAGCCCATAAGAGGAGATATTGCCAGCCAAATAATTACTGATTTAGGTTACAGTGATGTTGTGGTAGCAGATTTAACCGACTATAATCCCAATGTGTTTTGGGAACTTGGAGTCAGACAGACTTTCAAGTCAGGTACAATAACGATTGCTGAAAAGAACACTGAAATCCCCTTTCATTTTAGTCATAAGGGAGTTTTTTATTATAACGCAGACCATTTGGAAAATGAGGAATTTGAAAAACAATTCCTTGCCAGTTTACAGGATTGCTTGGAACGCCCAAATGAGCCAGACAGTCCCGTCATAGTCGCTTTGGGCGGAAGAGGCACATTTTATAATATAATACACAGCGAAGAAAACAAAAGAAGAACAGCTGCTCTCAAAATGGAAATCGCCCTGAACGAGGCAGTTATGAAGCATGTATTCGAGAGTTGTACACAAAACAAAAGTCTCAGGTTAGAACAAAAGACTGGAGAATGCCAAATGGCAGCTGGTTTGCTTGAATCTTCCGCCGCTGAATTCCTGCACGTAAATCGGTATTTAGAATTTGACGAGGGATTTTACATAGCTTTGTTTAATTACTATACTTTGATTGCAATTGTAAACAGACGAATGGAGGAATGGGCAATTGAGGATAGACATGCTGCACGTGCTGAAAAATGGATACTCGACCATGAAGGATTGATTAAAGAAGCGTTCGCCAAAATGTCCGAATATACACAGAAACTCAAATGATTCTCGCGGAAATGTGGTTAAGACCGTGTCCACTCTTGCCTTTCACTTGGCAAATGTGAATTCTGCCTGTATAGCTAAACGCACCTCTCAACAATTTCAATAATCAACCCACTCGCACCGTCGTCAGGTGTGTGTGTGCATTAAAATTTAATCTGTATATGCTGAATCGTGTATACTGTCCATCAAGGCAGTCTTTTTCTACAAATCAGTCACGTCGTCAGTTGTTGGTTGGTTGGGACTAAATTTTAATCCAAACCCCAAAAAAAGAAAGGACGCGCGCTTATTTGGTTTTCAGCCCTTAGACTTAGATTCATATTTGAATGTGCTCATGCAAACTTTGCAGCGAACAACTCTTTCTTCAGGATAATATAACGCTTCTCCGCCTACGTCATGAACCGCGTTCTTATGAATTTTGAAGACGAATTCAGCACCACAGTTCGGGCATTTTTTCCTGACAATATTGTACCCTTTAGCTCCCCGTTCAAGTTTAATGTCTATTGACATTTTGATTACCTCTCGTTAAAATCATTAGATTTTCGATATATATGTTTTTAGCCCCAAACCCAAACCATCAGTGATTACGTCATTCGTCAATTTGTTGTTGTTGGATTAAATTTTAATCCCCTCTCTCTCACACGCATATCTTTATCCACATCGTAAAAAGTCGTCGTCGGGATTAAAATTTAATGCAAAAAAAGGAAGGGAAGGACTGGCTTTTCATTTTAGTTTCGCTATAAACCCGCATCCGTTTTCTTCAAGCTTCCAAGTTATGTCTATTCCGAACTCTTTGAATAGTTTTGGGAAATATTTTGCGTCTCTCTCGCAAATGAATTTTGGGTCTATTTCAAGACCAGTTTTTTTGACGATATCTCTCATTCTTTGGAGGAGGACACAGTTTTTGATTCCTCCCGCTACTTCTCGGTCTGAGACGTTTGTAACTTCAATGGTTGGTAATGGATGCCAGGTTTGAGCGTTGTAGAGCCAAGTGTTAGCAAGCTGGTTGAAGGTTCTGCCTGGAGCAAGGAATTTTAAAAGTTTAAACACAGGACTACCTAAAATCTTCGGAAGCATCTTCTTCTGCATCTCCACTGACAAATCGAGTTGCTTGTCTACCCCTCCAAGTTCTTTTGAAACCGCATAATCTGTAGCGACATCCAATAAGTAGTCATCAAGGAGTCTATCATACCTCTCATCAATGGGCATTTCCTTAATTTCCAAATCTATCACCCCCTTCAAAATGAAAATAAGCAACTATATGTATGCTATTTTCAGTTCTTATGACTTGTGGCGCGCACCTACTCTCTCAAAAAAATACACACAAAACACACACAAGATTAAAATTTAACCCAACCAACCAAAAAAAGCAGGGGCACGCGCACTTGTGCCAAATGGAACACAAATAATTCTATTTGTTACAAAAAAGTCACAATATTTAATAGTTGCCCGTATCTACAGAGAGAGCAATCCAAAAAAGTGAAAAATAATGATTAATCCTGTATGTCCAGACTGTGATTTTGAACTAAATGTTCCCTGCGACATAGAAAAAGGAGAAATCCTGAGCTGCCCAGGTTGTGGACTTGAACTCGAAGTTAAAGAAACAAATTTGGGGAGGTGGATGCGTAAGTCTTCAAGAGTTAACTATTGAAGGCGAAGATTGGGGCGAATAAGAGCATTCGCCAAAACTTCAATTTTTTTCCGTTTTTTGCATTAAATTTTAATCCTGAAAAAGAGATAATGAGGGTTTATAGTAAAGGGAAGTTATGGTGAAGATGTCCATCATAAAAGAAGAATTGAACTCGACATGGAATGAAAAACCTTTCAAGAACCGTGAAGAAGTAAAGACTGAGATTCGTGATTGTGGCCGTTTTGCTGGCATTTCTCACTATGCTTGCTTCATATTCGCTGCGTTAGGAGTCATAGGTGATGTCGTGAACATCACTCTTGGATTAGAATCAATGTCTTGGTTTCTGTTGGCAATTGTTGCTGGTCTGAACGCCATAGTCGGTCACACGCATGTGGTGGTGGCTAAGCATTTGCTTGGCACAGAAGCTGAAAACAAAAAAGAATAGTGAACTCTTCAACCATCCTTTTTTTGATTAAATTTTAGTGCCAAAAAAAACATTAAAATTTAATCCCAAACCCAAACGATTACGCTCTCAATCTCACTAACTCCTCCTCACTCATACGCTCACACTCACTCAGCGTGCGCATCGCACGAGCCGTAATAATCTAGCCGCTTGTTGTTGGTGTTCTACAATCACACTACTTTAAGAGCGCGAAGAAACAACCGCTAGTGTTAATCTAGCTGAGCAAAGAGGTCAGCGGAGGTGAGAATCAGAATTGATTTTCATAAGTTTGGGTAAGATGAGGAAAAAACCAGGCAAAGAATTAGCTGAGCAGGCAACCAAGGTAATGGACGAACTCAAAAATACGGGAATAAAAATCATTGGCTGGTATTGGACTCTTGGTCGCTATGATACTGCTGTTATTTTTGAAGCTGCAAATGAAAAAGAAGCACTCAAGACATCGCTTGCAGTTGCAGATTTTGTTGCAACAGAAACACTTGTCGCTATTCCTAGAGAAGAGGCAATAAAGCTTCTGTAGCGCACTTGAAATTTCTCATTAATAATTCGGACTCATAGCCCTTTCAGTTATCTTAAGGGGGAAATGTTAACATTAAAACACGAAAAGGAGGTGAGATACAATGGGAGAATATGAAGATACGTTAAAGGATATTGAGAAAAGCCTAGGCATTGTCCCGGGCTTCATGAAAGCACTGCCACAGGATGTCCTTATTCATGATTGGCCTCTTTTCAAAAAGTACACCCTCGGAGAGAGCAAGATACCCGCAAAGTACAGGGAGCTTATGGGATTGGCGGTAGCAGCTAACATAAAATGTCCGTATTGCCAGCTCTTCCACAAGAGCGCAGCTCAACTTTACGGAGCCACACCAGAGGAATTTGCCGAGATTGCGTTCCTAGCCAGCTACACCTCCAGGTGGAGCGCCATAATTCACGCCCAAAACTACTCCTACGAGACCTTCGCTAAAGAAACAGAACAAATAGGTGAATACCTAAGCAAAGGTGCCAAGAAGTAAGAATGATCAAGGAATCTGTCGATCGACTCGCCGCATAATTGCCCATTTTCTCCATTGGAATCTGTTCCATCGACAAATGGGTTTCGCCTATTTTTTTTGCATTAAATTTTAATCTACATAAGCAACTAAATTCCTTCTTGGGTCAGTGGATGGCGAACGAGGCTCATTGTTCTTCTACTGTTCAAAAAGGGTCTTAGAGTTTGGCTAAGGTTTTTGTGGTGCTTGCGAAGTTATCTTTCTCCGCTGTAAGCGGGGCTGTCGGCTAGCATGGTCTAGGCTTGTAGACTTGGGCTCTACGGTGGTTCCTGTCAAGGGGTCTTTGAAGGTTACGCGGTTGTTTTTCCACGAAAGCCTTTCCAGTTTCAAGAGTTCCTGGTCGTGAGTGTATACCGTGGGCACTTTGTTTGCCAAGAAGTTAGCTACGATTAGGGCGTCTCTTCCCCCGAGCTTATGCTGAACAGACAAGCGAAGCGCAATCCTGCAGGTATTCTTTGTTTGACTAAAAAACTCAACGTAAGGATGCTTCAGCAGCATTGACAGTCTTCTTGCGGCTTCTTCTGGAAACCACTCCAAATAAAAAACAAGAACGTGGTATACTTCGTGAATTACCGTTGGATTCAACGTTATAATATTCTCTGGAATTAACCTCAGGTGCACTCTATTTATAAGGGGGTATAGACTGTTATTCACGCGCTAGTTCCCCGCTTACGCTTATGATGCTTGGCACTTTTTAAGTAGACGTTGCCACCGTTCGTCAGTCAAGCTCTGAATCTCTTCTAGCAGCTTCTTGTTCTGCGGCGTAAACAAATGCCTAAACCGTCCTTGCCCCTGCAAGTAATCAGTCACAGGCTTCTTCTTCTGCGGCGCAAGCGCAACAAGCTTACTCGGCACAGACAATTGGCACTGACCATTCACTGACTCCCACAACGGGAACACGCAGGTCTCCACCGCCAACTTCGAATACTCAATAGACTTCGCAGGGTCACTTCGCCATCCACGTGGACAAGGCGCAAACACGTGCAGAAACGCTGGACCCTCAACCTCCAAGCCCTTCCGCACTTTCATGAGCAAGTCACGCCAGTAATACGGCGCAGCAGTAGCCACATAAGGCATCTCATGCGCAATCATAATCTCCGCAATAGGCTTCTTATGCTCCAGCTTGCCAGGAACTACTGAACCCGCAGGAGTCGTGGTTGTCGCAGCACCCTTCGGTGTACCACCGCTTCGCTGAATCCCCGTGTTCATGTAAGCCTCATTATCGTAAAGCACGAATAGAAAATCGTGACCACGCTCAACCGCACCCGACAACGCTTGAAGCCCAATGTCATACGTGCCACCATCACCCGCAAGTGCGATAATGTCAGTATGCTCCTGCTTCACTCTGCCCTTCTTCTTCATTATCTTCAACGCAGCTTCTATTCCTGAAGCGTTCGCAGCAGCCGTCTCAAAAGCCGTATGCAACCATGGCACACCCCAAGACGTGTAAGGATAAATCGACGAAACCACTTCCATGCAACCAGTGGCTTCAGTCACAATTGTTGGCCCTCTCGTAGCTTTCATAATTAGCCTTAAAACAGTTGCAGGTCCGCAACCCGCGCAAGCTCTATGCCCTGACAGAAACAGGTCTGGTTTTTCCGCAATATCCTTCGTTGTGAATTTCCATTCTTCAGTCATTCGCTTCCATTCCTCCTTTACTCTCTTAAGCCCACGTATTGTATAGATTTCTCAACACGCTGAGTCTGCAGTATCCGCTGCAGGTCCTCAAAGATTCCACGCATTTCTCTCGGACTCGTGTCTCTTCCACCTAAACCATAAATGTAATTCACAACGTAAGGCTGAACTTTGGCATCGTAAAGCACATGGCGAATCTCATGAAAAACTGCACCGCCGTTCCCGCCGAAACTCAGGCTCTTATCCATGACTGCAACTGCCTTCACGTTCTCCAGCGCACTTCGAATCTCTTCAACAGGCAAGGGCCTGAACGTGCGAATTCTCAGAAGACCAGCTTTAACACCTTCTTTTCTAAGTTCATCCACAACCGTCTTCAGCGTGCCAGCTGTTGAGCCTAAGCATACAACCGCGATTTCAGCATCATCAAGGCAATAAGCGTCAAGAAGCCCATTGCCATAACTTCTACCGCTCAACTCCGCATATTCACTGTTCACCTGTTGAATTACAGCAAGAGCATTCTTCATGGCTTCGTCCTGCTGCCGCTTAAACTCAAAATAGTAGTTTGGCAACGCTATCGGACCCATAGTCATGGGATTTTCAGGGTCAAGCTTGAAAGGCACACTTTTTCCCTCGTGAGTAACCACGTTTGGCAACTGGCGCATTCCAACAAACCCATTAACGACGTCATCCGAGAGCACTTTTACGTTTTCAAGCGTGTGACTCAAGGTAAAACCATCCAAGCCTACAATGACTGGTAGAAGCACATTAAGGTCCTCGGCAATTCTAAAAGCCTGAATTATCGAATCATAAACTTCTTGAGCATTTTCAACATACAATTGTATCCATCCGCTGTCTCTCTGAGCCATACTGTCCGACTGATCACCATGAATGTTAAGCGGCGCAGACAAAGCTCGATTGGCTATCGCCATCACCACTGGTGCACGGCAACCAGAAGTCACAAAAAGCATCTCATGCATCAGCGCTAAGCCAGCAGAAGCACTTGCAGTGAAGGTTCTAGCGCCTGTAGCAGACGCGGCAAGGCAAGCAGCTAAAGCGCTGTGCTCAGACTCAGTGCAGACAAATTCAGTTTGAACTTGGCCATTAGCAACGTACTCGCTGAATTTCTCAACAATAATCGTTTGCGGCGTAATAGGATAAGCTGCAACAACATCCACATCAGACTGCTTTACGGCATAGGCAACCGCTTCATCTCCGCTTAACGCCATAATTTCCTGTTTAACCACATTTTTCATATCCACATTCACTCCTACAAGAGTTTCATCGTTATCGCCTTCGTCGGGCACTCATTAGCGCATATTCCACAACCCTTGCAAAAGCTGTAATCAAACTCTATATCCGCCTTTTCTGGACGCCAACGTATGGCTCCATCAGGACAGAAAAGCACACACAACAAGCAACGGGTACACTTTGCTGGGTCTCGCACAGGCGTGTACGTTTTCCAGTCGCCAGTTAAGAATCCAGTGCTTGATTTTGAGCATACGCCAGCAAGCGCAATTTCTTTCCAACTTTTTTCGCGATTCATTCCTGTTTTGCCTCCTGATAAGCTTCTTTTATGACCGCGAAGTTTTTCTCCGCGAGATCCGATCTAAATCGCTCTTTGACTATTTTCTCTATGCTTTCCAAAGTCACTATTGAAGTGGCACGAGCAACCGTGCCCAGCAAGGCTGTGTTTGTTATGGGCAGTCCCAAGATTCTTAAGGCAATTTCTGTTGCTGGGATAGTCCAGAGTTTTCCTTTTTCCATTTTAAGGGTTTCTTTAACCTTAGCAGGTTCATCAGCAGAATTAATTATGATTATCCCATTCTCGTTCAGCCCAGAAGTCACAGGAACGGTTTTCAAAAGTGTAGGATCTAAAACGACAACAACATCAGGCTCATAAACCGCGCAATGTATCCTAATAGGCTCCGTGCTTATCCGCGTGAAAGCTGTCACTGGAGCACCCATTCTTTCAGGACCGAACTCTGGAAAAGACTGAATGTACTTGCCCTCATAGATGGCGGTTCGCGCTAGCAATTCGCTTGCGGTCCATGCACCTTGACCGCCTCTACCGTGCCAACGGAACTCCACAATATTCTTCATCCGACTCTCCTTACTCCCCATGTTGGTTTCTCTATTAATAGTGAAATACCTTGATATACATTTTTCTAAAAAAACACGAAATCTAACATATCAAGTACAAAGTGATTCTGGGAAACAAATCCGATAAGAAAAGTTATATCGTCGTTTAGCTTCCATAAGATTGTAAAACAAGAGACTCTTGCCTTCTAAAACAAAAAGTAGGCGAAGAGATGAATAAGGCAGAAGTGCTTTTAACCAGCGACAGAACGTTAATGAGCAACTACCACAATAACGAGTTCGTAGGATTTGGAGCCTGCGCTCCTCCGAACTTCATTCCTGAATGGTTCTACAGTTTTCTCTTTTTCCCGCCGATTAAAACAATTAACGGTGTTCCTTCGGCAGCGCCTTACGGCTTGAGAAAAGTCGAAGCTCAGCTTTTGAAAGAAGGTTTCCACGTAGTTACAGTTGATCCAGAGCATATAGGCGAATACATCGGGGAAGCCAAGATTATTGGGATTTACGCTATGGACCCGTTTGGTTTAGGTCCAGCCTCAAGCACTTTTGCTGCCATTTTGAAGAAAGAACCATACGTTGCGAAGTACTTCCACCTTTTGCTGGATAATCCGGTGATTAAGAAAGCTAAGAAGAAAGGGTTGATAATCATTATTGGAGGTCCTGGTGCGTGGCAGTTCCGTTTCAGGCAGAAGTTTGTTGAAGAAAACATGGTAGACTGCATAGTGGAAGGAGAAGCTGAAAATGTCATCGGAAGAATTTTTAAGGCTGCTCTAGACGGTGAGGATGTTCCTAAACATTATGAAGTTAACGTTAATGAAACCCCTAGTTTAAATGAGATTCCTGAGATTGTTCAGCCTTCGATTAACGGGCTTGTTGAAATTGGGCGAGGATGCTGTAGGGGTTGCGAGTTTTGCAGTGTAACGTTGAGGCCTTTGAGGTGGTGTCCT
>Ga0315289_10016969_pt1 | contig 10005 bp, 7 predicted proteins | sample YL17G11_40_MG_FD_203452 | JGI IMG/M metagenome (GOLD analysis project Ga0315289, IMG submission 203452) | Sediment microbial communities from Yellowstone Lake, YNP, Wyoming, USA - YL17G11_40 | ecosystem: Environmental > Aquatic > Freshwater > Lake > Sediment | place: USA: Wyoming | collected...
CCGCGCCCGCCACATCCACTTCCACCAGCAAGCATCACCATGCTCCGCTCCATGCCCCAAAGCGCGGCCCCCAATCCGCCAGCCCCCCGGGGCCCCCCCCCGCCCCCGCCCCCCCCCCCGCGGCGGCGGCGGGCGGCCCCGCCCCCCGGCGTCGGGCCGCGCGCGCGGCCCCGAACAGCGCCACACGAGAGCCCCGACCCCCGCACACCCCACGCTCTCACGATGAGGCCGTCGCACGACATGGCGCGAAAGTCGGACGAGGCGTCCAGGACCATGCCAAACGATTGACCCGCGACGGAGACGGGGGGCTCCCCCAGCGTCAGCGTCTCGGTCGCGGCCGCCCCCGTCACCGCCCCCGTCCCGTACACCATGCGGAAAGGCTCGGGCAGGAGGGTGTACGTCGACGACCGCCGGGGGTCGAACCGCGCGTGCGTCGCGCACGCGGGCGACACGCAGAGCGCGCCAGACACCCAGGTGTCGGACGACCCCGTGTCGAAGCAGGCGGTGAAGTTTTGGGGGGGGGTGCCGAGGGAGAAGCGGCCGTAGTACTGGGGAGAGGGGGCGAGGAGGCAGAGGGCGTGGGACTGGGACGAGGGAGTGCGCGCGCCATGCGCCTCGGCCACGTTTTGGGCCCCATCCCGCGTCCGCCAGCCCTCTCTCCACCCCGCTCCCGGTCTCGGTCGGCATGGTACATTGACCGGCCTCGGCAGGGGGCCAGGCGGGCGTCGGCGGGCCCCGCGGCGGCCGCCCGCGGCCCGAGCGCGCCGCGCGCCCCCGGCATTGGCCCGCCAAAACCCCCCACCCCACCCCACACACTGACCGCCACGTTTTTGTTCGACCTGCTGGGCCCGCCCAGCGAGTCCAGGGCGCCGTTGTGGCGGTAGAGCGGGACGTTGGTGATGCCTGGGGGCAGCGCCGCGGACGCGGACGCCGCCGCCGCCAGGGCGGCGGCGGCCAGCAGCAGGGGGGGTGGGGCCATGGTCCCGGGGCGCAAAGGGGGCCGGGAGTGGGGGGGCGGGCTGGAGGGCGCGCCTCCTCTGCGCGCCACTCGTGCTCAAGGCACACACTCCCGCGGTCGCTTTCCGCCGCCGCCCTCCCCTGCCCCCTTCTCATCCTCAATGCCGCCGTCCGACGGCTGGACCACGGTCCCGGCCGGCCGGTCCCGCCCCGCCAAAAACGGCGACCCCGGCCCGTCGGCCCCCACGCCCACCCCGCCCCCCCCGCGCCCGCGCCAGGGCACGCCGCCCGTGCCGCCGTCGGAAGACATGGGCGCGGGCGGGTCGGGCGCGTCGTCGTCGGGCGACCGTGCGCCACGCGGCGACGCCCGGGGGCCGCGCGGGCGGCCCCCGCGCCCGCTCGCCGTGGCCGAGGTGCGGCAGAAGGAATGGGGTGTGTGCGCCGCCGTCGCGGGGGCGGCGGCCCTCCCGAGGTCGCGCAACGGCCGCCCCGCTGCGACGCACGCCCGATGCCCGCCCGCGCGCGCCGCCGACCCTCCCCTCCCTCCCACCCCTCCCACCCCCAGACGCACGTCGACGCCGACGACCTGGCCGCCCACCTGGCCGCCGCCGCCCTGGACGCGGGCGGGGGCGACGCGGCCGTGCGCGCGGCGCGGGCGGCCGACTGGTTTGCCGCGGCCTACGCGGGCGCCGCCCTGGACCTGCCGGCGATGCTCGCCGCGGCCGGCGTGGACGAGGTGGGAGGGGAAGGAAGGGTGGAGGCGGCGACAAGGGGCCTGCGGGCAGGGCCAGGGTTTCGACCGACCTCCTCCTCTCCTCCTTAGCTCTCCGCCATCCCCGCCGCCTCCGTGCCCGCCCCCGTCGCGCGCGCCGGCGCACGCGCGGCGGCCGACGCGGGTCCGGCGGCGGTGGCGGACGTGGCGGCGGCGCTCGCTGCGGCGCTCGCGCCCGCGTTTGATTCCGCCGCCGCCGCCCCCAAGCGCGGGGGTGGCGCCGCCCGGATAGCCGACGGGGACCGCGCGGGCGCCGCTGTCTTTCTCGCTGTCGCTCTCGGCGGCTGCCCCGCCGCCGCGCCGCGCGCGGTGGAGTCGCTCGCCGCGCGCGGCGGCCTCTGGTCCTCCCCGCCCCGCGCCCCTCTCCTCGCCTGGATGCTGGCCCTGGGCGCGGCCCGCGAGCGGGAAGCCTGCCTCGTCGCCTGGTGCTGTGCCTGCCTGCCGGGCGTCGTCGGCGCAGGCGGCGCGCCGCGCCTGCCGCCGCGGGTGGCGCTCGCCACGCTCGCTTTGGGCGACCGCCTGCTGACGCTTGAGGGGTGCGCGGGGGTGGGTAAGGAGACGGCGGCGGTGGCTCACATGGCGGCCGACGGGCGCGGCAGCGGCGAGCTGTCGCCTTCGCCGTCCGCCCCCTCCCCCGCCTCTGTCGGCCACGCTCTGGCCGGCGCTGCCAGCAAGTCGCTGGCAAGGCCCGTGCGGGACGCGCTGGCGGCGCTGGCGCCGCGGCTGGCGGCGGCGGCGCTGCGAGGCGGCGACCCGCGCGCCGTCGTCGCCGCCGCGCTGGGGGCCCGCCCCGCTGCCGCGGAGCTCGCTGCCACCGCCGTGCTCGAGCTGGCGCTGGCCCTGGCGCCAGAAGAGACGGCGGCCGCGGTCGTGGCGGCCGACCCGGACGCGGCGCGGTCGGCGCTCGCGGCGGTCGACGCGGCGACGCTGGCCCCCGACGCCGCCGCCACCCTCGTCCGCCTGGCCGCCTCTCTGGCCCCGCGCGAGGCGCCTCACAAAAAGGCGAAAGCGACCCCCGCGCCCGCCAAAAAGCGCGCCCCCCGCCACGGTTCGCGCGCCCCGCTCGCCCTCGCCCTGGCGCCCCTGCTCGCGCTCGCGCTTGCGGTGGCGCTGCAAGGGCCGGATGCCGTGCGGTCCGCCTTGGTCGCGGCGGCCCTGGTCGCCCGCGTCGCGGCCGAGGCCGCCGGCGACCACGCCGCCTTCGCCCTGCGCGCGGGCGCCACCGCCGCGGCATCCGGCATTGCCGACGGCGTCGCCGCCGTGACCCAAGCCTTCCGCGCGTTCGACCGCTGGGTCGGCGCGTGAGCAAAGAAGAGCGAGGGGTGACGCCCGAACCTTCCGCGCCGCCCACCCGCCCCACCCAACGCGCCGCCCCCCGCCCCACCGCTCCCGCGCACCGCACCCCCCGCACCGCACCCGCTCCACCACCCCCAACGCCGCGCGCCGCACCTTTTTCCCCATACCACCACCACCGCACACACACGCACGCCTACCACCACCACCAACCCCCGCCGAGACCGGCGAGGGGCGGCGGCCGCGCCGCCGCGGCCGCTGTGCAACGCAGGCACCAAGAAGGAGGCAGTGCCGCGCTCCTCGTTCACTCTCTCCTCCCGCCGCCCGCGGGCGGGGCGACGCGCCCCCCGCGCGCGACCATGGATTTTACGCTGGGCGCGTTCCCCGACAGCGGTGAGAGCGAGAGCGAGGGGAGGGTCGGGATGCGATGCCCGCATCGTTGCCGTTCCGACACGCCTCCTCCCATCTTCTTCCCAGCCATCGTCAAGGACGAGACCGCGTTCCCGTTTGGCGTGGCGCTGCGCCCGTTCGACACCGCGGGCGCGCCACGCTCCGATGCCGTGCGCGCGCGCGCGGTCGGCCGCTGCAGGGGCTGCTACGCGTACGCCTGCCATCTCTGCGCGTTCGACGGGCTGACCTGGACATGCGCCCTGTGTGGCGGGCGCAACGGGGCGCTGGGCGCGGGGCGGGGGCGCTACGTGACCGACGCGGCGCGCGCCGCGGCGCCCGACCTGCACCCGTCCGGCGTCGTCGACGTCCCGGACGACGGCAGTGACGATGAGGATCACGATGGCGACGATTACGGGGCCCCTCCGTTCCCTCTGACGCACACACTTGCCGTGCTCGCCGACGGCGCCCCGACCTCCCCCCCTCTCGCCTCCGCCGCCGCTGACGCCATAGCGGCCGCCGGCGCCGGCCTCCCCCCGCGAGCCCGCCTGGGCGTGGCGGCGGCGTCGGGCGGCGCGCTGGCGCTGGTCGACGGCCGCGGACCCGCCCCCGCGCTGCGCGGCGTGCCCCTGCTCGCCGACGCGGCCGGCCCGCCGGCCGCCGTCGACCCCGGTGACGTGCTGCCGCTGGCTGCGTTCCTGGGGCGGGCGGGCGACGCGGGGAGGGTGGGCGCCGCGGCGTCGGCGGCGACGGCCGCCGCCGCGGGCGCGGCCACCGCCGGCCGCCCGCTCGGCCCCGCGCTCCAAGCGCTGCTCGCGTACCTGGCGGCCGAGATCGACGCCGAGTCCGGGTCGGACACGGACGGCGGGGAGGACGAGGCGAGGCACGCGCGGCCGCCGCGCCCCCCCCCCCCGCGCTCCCGCCCGCCCCCTCTCACCGGCGTCCGCGTCCTCCTCCTCCTCACCGGCCCGCCCGACACTGGGCGCGGCGCCGGGGCGGGCGGGGCGGCCTTTTGGCGGGACGCGGGGGCGGCGGCCGCCGCGCTCGGCGCCGTCGTCGACGTTTTCGTTCTCCTCCCCGACTCCCTTTCCGACCTCCCCGCCGCCGACGCTGCGGCGTACGCAGACCTGGAGCCTCTCGCCACCTGCACGGGCGGAGCCCTGCGTCTGTTCGAGTGCGTCCCCTCCGACCCGCTCGCGCCCGCGGCCGCCGCGCGCGCCGCCGCGGCCGCGCGCGGCGGCCACGCCGTCGCGGCGCGCCTGCGCGTCCCGCCGACGCTGACCGTGACCCGCGCGTTCGCAGGCCCTGGCGCGCCCGCGGGCAAGGGCGAGGCGGACGTGGCGCGCGCGGCGGTCGCTGGGCGGGGCGACGCTCTGGCGTTCGACCTGGCCGCGGCCGGCGCGTCCCGCCTCGGCGCCGCCGGCCCCCGCGGCCACATCCCGCCCGCCGTCCAGGCCGCGGTGACCTACTGGGCGCTGGTGCCGACGCGCGAGGGGCGTGCGTGGCGCGCCCGGCGCCGGCTGCGGATTCTGTCGGCCCGCGCCACCCACCCACCCGCCCCCGACGCCGCCCCCGCCCACGCCGGCGCCGACCCGGCGACCGTGCTGGCGTTGTTGGTGAGGAAGGCTGTGGCGGTGGCGGCGGCGGAAGGGGGTCCTGCCGCGCGCGCAGCGTTGAGGGACTGGCTCGTCGTCGCCGCAGCGGCGCGCGCCCACGTCGACGACCCTGGCGACCCCGAGGGCGCGGCCGACGGCCGCCTCGGGGGCGAGCCCGCGCTGGCGTGGCTGCCGGCCGCGGTCGGGGCGGTGCTGGCCGGGCCGCTGCTGCGCGGCGGGGAGGGCGCGGGCGCGCACGCGCGCCTCGCGGCCGCCGCCGCCGCCGCCGTCCTGCCCCGGCTCGCGCCGGCCGCGCTGGCGGCCGCGGTCTACCCGCGCCTGTCGGCGTGGGCCGGGGCGGAGGGTGAGCGGCGCGGGGATGAGTTGCCGTTGAGGGGGGCGACCGTCGACGCCGCTCCCGGCCTCGCCTGGCTCGCCGAAGCCTGGCCCGACACCCTGCTCCTGTGCCCCGGCCCCCCGCCTCCCTGGTGGCCGCCACCCGCCGGCAGCGCGCTGCGGGCCGCGGCCGACGCGGCGCGCGCGCGCGCGGGCGCCGGGGGTCGGGTGCGCGTCCTTTGCGGCGACGCCGCCGCCGCCGCCCTTTCCTCTCTCTGCGTCGACGACGCCGGCAAGGGCGTCGACAGATTCCTTGACGGCGTCGGCGCGGACGCGCGCGCGCTGCTGCGCGGGGCCGGGGCGGCGGCGCCGTGAGGGGAGGGAGAGAGAGGGGGTCCCCGCACACCGGAGAAACGAACGACAGCCCCAAATGATGTATCTCTCCCTCCCTCAGAGGCGGGCGTCGGCCAAGGGCGGGCCGAGCTCGACCGCGGCCGCGGTGATGGCGTCCCCCTCCCGCCCCTCCACCCCCACCGCAAACACAACCCTCTCCCTCCCGCCGACCCCCAACCCCTCCCGCCACATGCGGGTGACGACCGTGTCGCCGGGGAAGACGGGCGCGGCCATGCGCGCTTTGACCGAGCGCACCGCGCCGGGGTCGCCGCCCGCGCACGCGGCCACGACGTGGCGCACCGCGTGGGCCAGGGTGCACAGGCCGTGCATGATGGGGCGGCTGGGGAGGGTGAGGAGGGTGGCATAGTGGGTGGAAGGGCGGCCGCGCGCGGGCCGCACGCCCCCCCTCCACCCCGCTCCACGCACTCGAAGCCTGCCAGCGCGGCGAATTCCGGGTCCACATGCAGCGGGTTGCCGTCCCCCGTGAGGCGGTACAGGGCGGCAGCGTCGGGGCGCGTGCGTTGGGCGGTGGCAGCGTCGGGGGGGCGGTCCGGCAACGCGTTGGCCGCCGCCGCCGCCGCGGGCCGGCCCGCGGGCGGCGCGCCGGTGGGCCCAAACCCGCCCGCGCCGCGCGCAAAGACGGTGATCTCTTGGTAGGCCAGGCGGCGGCCGGACGAGGCGCACACGGTGTCCGCGCCGACGACGATGACCGCCGCGCGCCCTTTGTCCGTGACGTCGACGACGCGCGGCGTCGTCACAACGCTGGCGGTGGGCGGAAGAGGAGAGGGTATCTCCAGGTACTGCTCGCCGTGCAGGACGCCGAGCTGAGAGTGAGGGAGGGAGAGCTTTCAAAGGAGGGGGCCGGCCGCGGTCGGACCGCGCCGCACGGTCTACCCTCCCGCCACCACCCCCACTCTCTCACCGGTGAGAAGTTGGGCACAAGCTCTTCAAATGGGACGGCCGCCGTGACGCCGTGGTAGGGGAGGACGAGGGGGAACGTGGGGAGGGGGGCAAAAGCAGCATCGCCCTCATAGACCAGCTGCGTCTCGCCCGCCGCCGCGCCGCTGGCCAGCGCGTAAAGAATCACGTCCTTTTCCTCCCACGTGTGCGCGATGCCGGGATAGGCGCGCGCGCGGGCGGCCGCGAGCGGGGTCGGGAGCGCAGTCGGCGGCATCAGGGCGGCCGGGCGGCGGCCGGCGCGGCGGTGGCGCCGCCGATTCGAGCGGCGTCGGCGCCCAGCGGGCTCGGCGCGGCTGCAGAGTAGGCCGTCCGCCATGGCCGTCGACTCCACGCCATGACCACTCCCCACACACCCGCCCGCCTTCCCGTCAGGCGGGCGAGCGCGAGTCGCCGCCTCGCAACCGCCGCGCATGGACGGCCTGCCGGCCGCGCCCGACGCGGCCGGCGCGGGCGCGGGCGGCGCCCCGCCGCCCCCGAAACGGCCTCGCGCCGACGCCGGTGGCGTGGACGTGACACCTGTTGATCTTTTGGCCGCGCTGCCGGCGGCTGCACTGCTGGCGTCGACCCTGTCGGCGCTCGGCGGCGCGGCGCCCCCACCACCTCCCCCTTCCTCTGCCGCCCTGGGCGCCAGCCTGGCGGGCGCGGTGCGGGCGCCGTTCGAGGCGGCGCTGGCCGGCCCGGCCCCTGTGCGCGAGCGGCGGCTGCCGCCCAGCGCGCGCGGCCCGCCCGCCGCGGCCGCGCCCGCCGCGGCCGACTCGCGCGCCGCGCTCGCGTCCGCGCTGGCGGCGCTGGAAGCGGCGGCGGCCGGGGAGGGTGACGGGGACGAGGGCGAGCAGCCGCCGGGGCTGGCGGTGGCGCTACTTCCGCACCAAAGGACCGCCCTCGCGTGGGCTGTCGCGCGCGAAGCGCCCGGCGCCCGCCCCCGGGGCGGCCTGCTCGCCGACGACCAGGGGCTGGGCAAGACGGTGACCGCGGCGGCGTTGATCGCGCGCGCGCCACGCGGGCCGGGCGAGGAGGGAGGGGGGGGCGACGAAGAGTGCGACGCCGCGTCGGTCGACCTGCCGCCCGGCGCGCCCTCGGGTGGCACCCTCATCGTGGTGCCAACCACCCTGCTCGAGCAGTGGCTGCGCGAGCTGCAAGAGAAGCTCGGCGGGGGCGGCGACCAGCCCCGCCCCGTCGCCCGCCGCCACCACGGCGCCAACCGCACGGGCGACGAGGCCGTGCTGGCGGAGGCGGACGTCGTGGTCACCACGTACGGCACCCTGGAGCGGGATGTCGTGCAGGGTGAGGCGGCGAAGGCGGCGCCGGCGAAAGCGGCGACGCCGCCTCCGGGCGACACGCCGCCACCTCCCTCCCCTCACCCCGAACCGTCCGGCCCCCTGCTGCGCGTGCGGTGGGGCCGCGTCATCCTGGACGAAGCGCACACCGTCCGCAACGCGCGGACGCGCGCCGCGCGCGCGGCGACCGCGCTTGCCGCGCGCTCGCGCTTCTGCCTCACTGGCACGCCCATCGTCAACGGCGCGGCCGACCTCCAGTCCCTCTTTGCGTTCCTGCGGCATGCGCCCTATTCCGCGGCGCCCGCATTCAAATCTCTGATCAGCGACCCGCTCGACCGCGGCGACGCGGCTGGCGGCGCCCGGCTGCGGGCCGCGCTGCAGGGCGTGGCGCTGCGCCGGGTCAAGCAGACGGCGGCGGTTGGTGTGGGCGGGAGTGGTGGCCCGGGCATGGCGCCGCGGGCCGTTTGCGGCGCGGCGCGCTCGCCGTCGCCCGGCCCGCTCACCCTGCCCTCGCGCACGACGACGACCCTGATGATCGACCTGACGCCCGCTGAGCGGGCCAAGTACGACGCGCTGGCCCGCGTGGCGGCGCGGGCGCTCGGGTGTGGAGGGGACGGCGCGGCGCTCGGCGGCGGCGGCGCGCGCGTCCCCGCCCCGCCGACCGCCGCCGCGCCGTCCGTCGTGCACATGCTGACCCTCCTCTTGCGCCTGCGCCAAGCGTGCGACCACCCCGACCTCCCCCGCGGCCGCCGCGCCGGCGGCGCCACGGCGGGCGCGCCGCCCGCGCGCGCCGAGGCCGCGGCCGCCGCCGCGCTCGCGCCGCGCGTGCGTGCCGCCCTGCTGGCCACCCTCGACGCCGGCGACCAGGCGTGTGCCTCGTGCGGGGACGCGCCGGATGAAGCGGCGGTGACGCCGTGCCGTCACGTCTACTGCCGGCAGTGCGCGGCGGCCGAGTTTGGAGGAGGGAGCGGGGGCGCGCGCGACGCTTCGGGCGCGTCCGCCCCCCCTCTCCCTCCACGCCGCTGCAGGGCGTGTCGGGTGCCCGTCCCGCCCTGCGGCGCGATGTGCCGCGCCGCGCTCGCGCCCGAGGCCGCGGGCGGCGTCGGCCGCGGCGCGCCCTCCGACGCACCGCCCGAGCCCGCGCCGGACGCCGCCCCGGCGTCGGCCAAGCTGGCCGCGCTGACCGCCCTGCTCACCACGCTCGCGGCCCGCAACGCGGCGGCGGCGGCAGCGGAGGGGGCGGTGCCGGAGAAAGCGGTGGTGTTCTCGCAGTGGACGGCCGCGCTCGACCTCTGCGCCGCCGCCTTGACCGCCGCGGGTGTCGCCACCACGCGCGTCGACGGCACCATGCCCCCGCCCGCCCGCGACGCCGCGGTGGCCGCCTTCCAGGACCCCGCCTCCGGGACGGACGTCATGCTCGCGTCCCTGAAAGCCGCCGGCCTCGGCCTCAACCTGACCGCCGCGTCGCACGTCGTCCTGCTGGACGCGTGGTGGGCGCGGGCGGCGGAAGAGCAGGCCGTCGACCGCGCGCACCGCATCGGGCAGACGCGCGACGTGGCCGTCACGCGCCTCGTCGCACGGGGCACGGTGGAGGAGCGCGTCGTCGCCCTCGCCGACCGCAAGGCGGGCGTCGCGGCGGCCGCGTTTGCGGGAGGGGCGGGGGGAGGGGGCGGCGGCGGGCTGACCAAGGCGGACCTCGCGTTTTTGTTTGGGTGACGCGTCTGTTTTTTTTTTCCTTGAACGCTGCCGCCGCCCCTCGCCATCACCGGCACACCACCACTTTCCCGTCCTCGCACCCCACCACCAGCAGTCGGGACGCGGGCAGCAGGGCGACCGCGACGACGGCGGCCGCGCGCGGCGCGGCGGCGAGCGGCGGCGGCGCGGCGGCCGGGGCGGCCGGCAGCGGCGCGAGCCGCCGCCCGCCGAACAGCAGGGCGTCCGTCCCACAACACGCCACCCCGGCCACGCCGTCGCGCAGCAGGGCGGGCCAGTCGGCGAGCAGGGGAGGGGCTGCGCCGCGCGAGGGCGACGCGGG
>Ga0315289_10016970_pt1 | contig 10005 bp, 23 predicted proteins | sample YL17G11_40_MG_FD_203452 | JGI IMG/M metagenome (GOLD analysis project Ga0315289, IMG submission 203452) | Sediment microbial communities from Yellowstone Lake, YNP, Wyoming, USA - YL17G11_40 | ecosystem: Environmental > Aquatic > Freshwater > Lake > Sediment | place: USA: Wyoming | collected...
TCCAAATCTTGGAAGAACCGCGCGAACGCTCATCACACGGAATGACAACGTGAAACCCAGACGAATCGAGCGTCTCTAGGCCTGATTTTTGCACGTCAACATCATAGTAGTCTGAGTGATCGTCATAGTCCGCGCCTCGATAGTAAGTGTCACGCTCAGGAAGTTCGCGCTCTTTGGGAAGACACTTGTTAGCCCTGATGGTTCGTGCTTGCATCGTCAATGTCAGTAGTCTCCAATGACCGTTCTGAGTCGCTTCTTCGCTGCGAGTTCTCTACGTTCTGCTGCGGCTGCTTTTCGACGATCTTCCATCAACGAAAGGCAGTCAGACTCTAGAACCCTACGGATCGAGATCAACGCAGCGTTTGCCTCGTGGAGCGTGCAGATTCGTTCCTCTTCGCCGTATGAAGAACCATTGTGACCCGATGTCTGCCACGTTGCCAGCGTTGCAAGACCCGTTTCTTGATCGAAATAGAAGCACTCTTCTTCGCCGTAGCGACCGTCGAGATTGAACCACATCTTGCCAGGATTGTCATCTCTGACAATATGTTCGCCCAAATATAGGCCAAGCGAAATGCATGATCTGATCAGACGAATGTTCGGATTGCTGGACGCAACGGGTGAATCACAGGCTTCGCGTTTCATTTCTTGGACACCCTCTGCGTGACCTCGTAGGCCGCTTCGATCTTTTTTCTGACCGCGAGTTCAAGGGTAAAACCACTACGTGATTCTTGTTCCCTGATCGTCGAATAGAACAGCTCTGTCAGACCAACGTACATGTCGAACTGTTCTTGTTCCGCGCGCTTCAACTGTTCTTCGAGTTCAACCACACGTAGTTTTGCAATGGCCAGACGCTCATCGGCCTTGATTGCATCCCAGTTAGGTTGCCAGGATGATGGCGTCTCAGGATTTCCATTCGCGTTACGCGCAGCCGGAGTGGGTTCGGTCGGCGTCGTTTTCTTTTGTGACCACATCAACACATGCGAATCATTGTGATGATCGCTCAGGTGTCCTACGGGTCGATCGCACTTCGCAACACGAGTTACTCGTGTGTTCGGGTCCCAGTAATTACGAACATCACCACAGGTTGGAGTCGGTTCCTTCGGCGCATCATCCGGCGTTTTCACAGCGAACGTCTTGTCAGGCGCACACTGCCCGTACAGTGCATCACTTCCCAACGGGTCCTTCTTCGGCGTACGTCCAAGCATGGTATCGATTGCTTCTTTCATCGTTGGCGCGTTTGTCGCGACTTCCTTCAGCGGACCTCCTGCAGGCGTCGTATCGGAGCGCTCCGCCGCGCAGTCGGCCGCAATCTTCTGCCATTCGGGAAAGTTGTTCGCTCGTGTTTGGTGAGTTCCGTCCTTCGGATATTCGTTCAAAGGTCGGCCTGACGATGAATCCCGCTTGGAGTCCCACTTGTTTTGCCTTGTTGTCATCGCTTGAACCTGAACGTAATGGTGACCTCAACCTCGACGGGCTTAGCGCCTTCGATCTTGTGGTCCTCTGCATATCTCTGTGCACGCTCGGGCAAACCGAACTGCATGGCATTCACAGGTGACTCTTCGAACGTGTGCATGAACATCGAGTTCGTCTCGGGATCGTGGTAGTGCATGTATTCCTTGACGTTCTTGCGCCTGTCGTTGGCGTCCCAGAACTGCTTCGGGCGTTCAAGCAACCAGATGACAGTCTCTTCTGTGTACTTGTCAGACGCCATGGCGCACCAGCTTTCGCTTCAACCATTCAACGAACACGTGCCACTGATACATCACCTCGACCAGCACCATGAACGGCACAAGTGCAATGCAGACGAGCCAGAAGCGCCAGTCGTAGTCGAGATTTTTCTGTTGGTTGCTCACGTTGTCTTCTTTTCAAGTTCGAACTTCAACAGTTGAACGAAGTCTTTCATCGTGACCTTCGTCAACATTCTGCCGGTTCCATTACACGTACATGAAACAGGACACTTCAACGTGCCACCGTCTTCTGTCGTGTGATCGAAGTTTCCGGTGCCCTTGCACCAGACGCAGTCAGCCTCAACGTAAATCCCACGAACTGTTGACGTAGCGACGACGGTCTTGATGGCTCCGAGCTCTTCCTTGTGTGCAATGACCGTGTGCTTCACTTGCGCACCTTCCAGTGCGGCACCGGCATCGGTGCGGACGGCGGCAGGGGCTTCTCCGCGGCCACAGGTTTATTCACGAGTTGGCTGAAACTGTCCTCACCATCAGGGCGATGGGAATACGTGCGGGTCCATCCTTTCAGCTTCTTGCCGTCCTTGGCGAACTCGAGCTGCCAGTAGATGTGACCACGCCCGGGCATGTGTTCCCATTCGACCTCACACTGGTCGACCACCTTGAACTCAGTCCCCTCAGCGATCGTCTCAGATCCCGTCGGAGCATCGAAGTCCGGACCGGTCCAGAGCGAGAGTTCACGAGTTGTCTTGCGTAGTCCTTCGGTCATCACTTGTTCCTTTCTTCGTTGCAGATGGTGCAACAGCGCTGCAGGAGATGGTGCTTGAAGTGGGTGCAAGGCAAGTCAGGAACCTCGACTGCGATTGCCCGAGCGGTGATCTTGGCTCGGGCACACTCGAGGCGCTCTTCCTCGAGTTCCTCATCGTACGAATAGGATGTCTCGTCTTCTGCGATCTCACGCATCATCTCAGGTGTGAGGGACGACGGGCCAATCGTCGGTGGGTCACCGTCAAAAAGGTGGGCGAACTTTGCACTGGGACTATACCCGGGCCCGTAGCTATACCCGGGCCCGTATTCTGACTCGCCGCAAGCGACTGAATCTCCGGCGAGTTTCTTTGCCCACCGTTCGATCGCACGTTCCCTGTCATCGGGCGTCATTGCATCGAGCTCAGCATTCCGGCGATCGTTGGCCTCAACTGCCTTGCTAGCTAGCTCAAGCAGGTGACCCCGCTCTCGCCACGTCGCAATGCGTTGTTCGATCTCCTCGCGAGAAACATTGGGAAGATGATCACGGTCAACGTGGCCGGCGAGCTTCCAGTAGACCTCGCCGACCCAGTCACCTGTGTTCGCCATTCCAAACGGGTGGACCGCTGACGAAGAGCCATCGCTGTTCGCAGGGTAACCCACGAGCTCGAGGAGCCAGAGGAGGTTCGAGCGTTGGTACTCGTCGAGCGTGAGCGTCCAGGATTTCATCGATAAGGCCCCGAAGAAGATGTGGGAGTTCTGTCCTCACGTTCGAGTTGAATACACATCGAGGTTTGCCCGTACGTCGTGGTGTCAAGCACACACTTGTTGATATGCCAACCCGCGGCCTTTACGTCATCCTCAAGCTTGTGCAGAGCACTAGAGAATGCCCACGTCGGTACGTCACTCGTATTGGCCAACACGATGTAATTCGAGGGGTTGTCCTTCTGAGAAATCTTGAATTTAAGACTGCGATTGACCTCACGTCGCATGACACGAAGAGCCAAATCAATTAGACGCTCATGTTCAGCCGAAACTTGGAACGGCGTCATGATCTCTTCTGTCTCAGCTGACATTGTGTTTGCTCACTTCGTGAAAGTCGTGTAGCACTTGTTCGCGCAGGTGTTCAGTGCCTGACCGTCTGCGGAACCGAAGATTGAGATCCAGAGCGAACAGCACGAAGGCGTCGATGCGAGGCAGGTCGAACAGGCTTCAGACGGCGTCAGGATCGGGTAGCTCGCGGCCTTTGCCGTGTCGCAGAGCGCGCCGGCATCGGCATCAGGCAGGTAGTTCTTGCCGGCGACCAGGCCGTTGCAGACCGGCTCGCACGTTCCGAGCATGCAGGTTGCATCCAGCGTGTGACCGAGCTTCGCGGAAGCGGGATGTGCGGACTCACATGCGACGATGCAGGATGCCTGATCGGTCGGAGGGCCTGCGTCCTTCGAAGAAGGAACGGGTACCGAAGAATCACCGTCAGCAGCGGGCGGCGCACTTGCGTCCGCGACAGGTGCAGTGCCGTCGTCAACGACGGCAGCCGGTGGCTCCTGAGTCGTCGACTTTCCGGCGGGTGCCGAACACGCGATGAATGGCATTGCACAGGTGAGAACGGCGAGGACAGAAGCGATGCGGATGAGAGACATGATGTTTTGATTGACTTTCGTTAGAGAATCACGCGTTGAGGAGGAGATTTCAAGGAAGAATAAGACCCGTGACCACGGGCATTGCAGGTCTGACAGAACACTCGTTCATCGACAGAGGGCTTCGTATTTCGCCAGGTCGAATGACCGCAGACGAGTTCAACTCGCCACCAAGTGGGCTCGGTCAGGCGAGCCCAAAGAGACTTCAAACGTTGAAAAATCATGGAGCCGTCTGCAGTGCGAGAACACGTTCACAGATGGTGTCCGCGATGTACTCGGGCGACCGGCGCATGTCATCAGTTCCCATGGGAAAACATGCTGAAGTCGTCTTCTTTTTGGCGGGACCTTCGAGCACGAGTTCAAGCCAAAGGGTTCCATCGGCCCGGTAGGTCAGAGTGTGAAACTTCCCTGCAGTCGTAGGAAACCGCTTTTGCATGATGTTCAGAAGGTCGTATGCGTCTCGCATGTATCTATCTTACTTCCTTATGGTGGGCTTGGACAAGGCTTTGTTCCTCAGCGGTCCCTGTCGTTACCGTCGCTGGGAACCCGACGCAGCATGGTGATGCTCCCGGTGACGTCCGCGACGCTGGGAGGCTCGTGCCCTCGGTACGGCGAGCTGACGCTCCCGCTGAAAGGATACGGATCCTCGTGTTGAGCAGGTATCACGTAGGTCGTCGATTCGATCAGAACCTCGAGGACCGTCTCATCACGATCATACCCGTCACGCGCCGTGTGGGCGATCAGTGGGTAAATTGAAACGATGCGCTCGTCCGACTCGAGCAGGTCGATGACATCCTGTACCATGGGCCATCCCGGCATCATGCGGTCATTGGGAACCCGGACAATCCTGTAGCGCGGTCGAAAGAGATTTGCAGGCTCACGGTAAGGTGCGTTGTTCATTTCAGTTCCTCGGATTCTTCAGAATGATGTCCCATTCGTCAACTAGATTCAGGTAGACTTTCATGGCCTCGTGATCACGAGGGTCTGTCGACTGTGCGTGCTTTGCAATCACGCGATGGACCATGTCCTTTGCGATTCGAATACCTTCGTGTGGACCGTGTTTCTCAATGAGAAGCTCGACCATTCTGACGAAACTGTCACGCCGCGGCGGCGGGGTTTCTTCAGGGTTTGACATAACCAAGTGCCTTCATCTGTTTCCTGAGTTGACCCACGAGAATCCCGGGTTGTTCCGACCATGGGTTCCAGACCACGTCGACCTGATTATCGTGGACGGCCACGATCATGCCGTGACGAAGCTGCATGTTCTCGATGGAAGGCACCCAAGTGACGAACGCTCCGGGCAGCTTGGGCCCGTGCACCACGAGGCTCGGTGCCCCGAACATTCCGTCGCCGTCCTTGTGTGTCCTGAACATGGGCGTTTCCGACAGGATCTGTGAGATCGTGGGTTCGACGCTAGCGAGGTTCGGAAGACCGCTCATGGGTCGATCCCCTGTTCATCGACGAGCTGGCGGACCTTCGACTGACATGCAAGGTACTCGCGGTACGCGACACGCATGCGTTCGACGAGGTCGGCTGGAAGGTGGGCGACCGTGGCGGGTCCCACTGCCTGAGCGGCCGCGTACACGGTGTACGAATAGTAGTCGTCGCTCCGAGCGACGTGGTACTCAGGCCAGGAAGCGATCTCAGCCTTGCGAGCTTCCCAGCGGAGATTCCTGCGGCGTTCGAGGTTCTTGGCGGTCCCTGACTTGCGCGTCTTTTTCGAGGGTCGGACCCAGGCGATGTCGTCGGTGGAGGCCTTGGTCATTGCGGCATCCCGAGACTCGTCGCTGTCATAGCCACCGAACAGGTCGAAGTCGAGGCTGCTCAGGTTCCGAGGGTTCGTCAACATGTGGAACACGTTGATCCGACCGAAGCGCTCGCTGGGAAGGATCATGTTTCGCAGGAGTTCCTGCGCGAAATGGTCGGCCCCGATGGCGTCACCCACCACGAACCGAGAGCCCTCGTCGATGGCCTTGAGGATCGCGGGTTCGTAGTGATCCTTGAACTCATCGATGGTCAGATCGAGGTGACCCGATATGAAGTATGTTGCAACCATTGTCATGATTCATTGTACCATTTATGTGTTAATATTTGCATACTATGAAGCACTGTGGCAAGTGTGGACAAACTGTCGTCAAGGGTGAATTTGTCCACAAGAAAGAATTTTTGTGTAAGACGTGTTTTCGACAGTGGCAAATTGATCTTCACTTGGAAGATCCGCGAAAAAGGCTTCTGAACAATGCTCGACAGAGATCACGTAGGTTTGGAACTGAGTTCTCTATCGGGCTTGATGACATCATCATCCCGAATGTATGCCCCATCTTGGGCATTGAATTAGCGCCGTTCTTTAAACTCGAAAATAAAGGAAACAGACGATGGGCACCATCGCTTGATAGGATCGACAATTCAAAAGGTTACGTTCCTGGGAATGTCGCGGTCATCAGCTGGAAAGCAAACTCACTCAAGGGCGACATGTCGATCGAGACTGTCAAGCGATTGTTAGCGTATATGAATGGCACAGTGACTCACGATTGACAGTCAATTTAACCTGCGTCGTGCACGTGATTTATGCGTACGACCTAAGCGCGAGGCCGCCCGAGATGGCCCTACAAAGGTTGCCAGAAGGCCCCGGGGCCCCCCACCCCTTTATGGGGCTGTTTAGGGGGCCTAGATAGGGGGCTGTTTGGCCCCGTTCATATGGGGCCCCGGGGGCCGGGGCTATTAGGGGCCGCGGCGTCCGGACCATGCGCTGAACAGCAGCCACACGATTCCGAAGACCACGGCGATGATGCAGAGCCAGCCGAAGCCGGCAAGCATCGTCAGCAGGTCACTTGCCTCCACCGTTTCCGCCCTTCTTCTTCTTGGTCTTGCCGATTCCCTTGAGGGGAGCGCTGGCGTTCAGCTGCTTGTTGAAGAGCCAGTTGATCGCGACCTCTCCCTCTTCTCCGCCATCCCGCAGGAGGCGCTTGGAGAACTCCTTGAGCGAGAGGCCAGAGCCCGTGTTCTTGTGGAGCGCCTTGATGCGCTTGGATGCCGTGGGCTTGAACGTCCCGGCCTTGTCCTTCGATTGCCTTGCCATGATTCTTTCTTCTCCGCGCGTAGGGTGCGCTACTCCTTGATCAGTTCCACCGTGACTCGATATCGCTGTGCCTGTGCAGCCTCGCCGTATTCGGGCGTGACGACGAGCTCAAAGGCTGCGTACTGTACCTTACAATCGTGCACTGTAAAGCAACCTCGACCGTACTTATCGCGCATTGCCTCGTCGGCTAACGTCTCAGCTATGGCGACAGAGAAATCAGACTCATCTTCTTGAGACATGGCTTACCAGTCACACGGTCCGTGGGTGCCGTCGTTGATCCAGCTGACCAGTCGCTTCATCATCGCTTCTTCTCCGTGACGATTGCGCGGCATCGGTGCCGCAAGTCGTTGTCCTTGATGAGTTCACAGTAGCTTCTGCGGTGCTGCGTCTCCGCGCGGCAGAAGTTACGCTTGTCTGCGTCCTTGATGAGCTCACACTCCGCGGGCGACCCATGGGCCACTCTCACCGCGCATGCGCCCATCGTCCAGGCGCCGACTAGCAGGACACCGCCGACGACGGTCATCCCAAACATCCTGTCAAGCTTCCTGGCGAGCCGTCGTCGAGCACGTTGCTCGGCCAGCTCAGCGTCAGTGAAGCCGCTCACTTGAATCGTTTCCATCTATCTCTATTCTACCACAGTGGGCACCCAGCTTGCACCGGATGCCCACTTGGCAGGTTTCGCCTTTCAGCCCGTCTGCGCCACGTCCGCCGAAGCGAGGACCGCGACGTCGGAGGTGAAGAGGTAGACCGGCTTCGCCAGACCCTCGACCGTGACGTAGCAGCGGATGCGCTGCGCCTTGGCGACGGTGCCCGTCTTGCCGATGAAGCGGGGGTCACCCGCGACGATCTCGACGTTCATGCCCGCCGTGAGCTTCTGGCCCGCAGCGCGCTCGGTCGCCTTGACGCGGTTGAAGTGCTGGAGGTGGAGCGCCAGCACCGCGAGGTCCGCGGCCGTGAGGTTCGCAGTCGCCTCGTTGAAGAGGAGAGACGCGGAATCCGTGAGGATGCCGAGCTTCTCGGCCGCCTTGGCGACCTTCTTCATGTGGGCGGGAGTGCGGTTGGCCTCGCGCTCGGCGATCTTCGCCGCCCGAGCCTCGTCGCGGAGCGCCTTCTTCGCGGCGCGCTCAGCGTCCCGAGCAGCGAGCTTCGCAGCCTTCTCCTCGTCGGTGAACTTGGGCGCCTTCGGAGCCTTGGGCTCCTTCGCGGGCTTGGGCTCCTTGGGAGCCTTCGCCGGCTTCTCGCCGTTGGTCGCCTTCATCGCCTTGCGTGCCTGAGCCGCCGCGATGGCCTTGTCGATTGCAGAAACGTTCGTGTCCGTGAGCTTGTCATTCGCCATGATTGAGAATCCTTCTGTGTGGGGGCAGGCGTTTTTGCCTTCCTCCATCCGTTAGATCTATCTTACCACATCACAGTGGCCTTTTTCACAGAAATTGAGACTTTGTGCATTTCATCCCGAGTCCCCCGAGCTCGCGAGGGTCTCGAGCGTCCCTCGTGGGAGCACACGAGCCTGCCCGAGTAACACGAAAATAGTTCGCGAGGGAGTGCAAGTCAATGGTGAAACGGCTTATTATTAGATCATGGTCAAGAAGGCTCTCCAGTCGCTCTCCCCCTCGGACATCGTGCAGGTCTACGTGGGCCAGGCTCGCAAGTGCTGCTGCGGGTGCAAGGGCGTGCATTCCTATTCGTCGGAACACCAGGCCGAGGCGTCCGAGTCGCACGGGTACCAGGTGGACAACATCGACGACGTCGCGGTGATCAAGGTCCTCAGGACCGTGCAGGCAAACGAGGAAATCGCCGAGTTCGGCTCGAACCACGTCGCGGTCAGCATCGGCCCGAAGGCGAGGCAGAAGATCTACATCGTGTACTTCCACAAGAACGTGGAAATGATCGTCCCGGCTGTGTAAGTCGGCTGCAGATCCTGGTAAGATTAGATCATGGTCAAGAAGAACCCCACTCGCAAGGTCTACGCTCCCCTCGTCGGATGCCTGCAGTTGAACTACAAGGGTCACCGCTACGTGCCCGAAATGGACCAGCCGCGCTGTTCGGCCGAAATCAAGAAGGGCGTCACCGTGGAGATCTGCGGCGCAACGCCCGGTCCGGTCAAGGACGCTCCCATCAACCTCTACACTCGCGTCGCCGGATCGCTCATCGGTCGCGAATACAACGTCTGGCGTAGGGCCGGACATCAGTGAGCATCTTCTCCGCGCCCATGCCGGGTACTGTGTCTACGAAACACGGAAAGCAGGTTGGATTCCTGCCGCGGAGACTGTGAAAGATTCCTTCGCTTCCTGATAAGATTAGATCATCAACCGGTACCCTCGCGGTGCCCTCAAGAACAGAACAGAGAAAACATCATGTCCATGCGATCCAGCTCCTCTCCCCGCCGCGTCTACTTCCGCGCTGGCACTCCCCTCGTCTGCTTCAGCGGCGTCTACTTCGGTCCCAAGGCCGATGCCGAGTCGGCCGTGAACCCGGACCGCGAGGTCCGGATCGAGGTCCTCGACCAGGCGGGCGGACGCAAGCGGATCGCGGTCACGCAGACGTCGGGCAAGACCAAGGTCACCGAGACCTGGACCGAGAAGCACCTGACCTTCGCCACGCGGGCTTCGGCGTGAGCTACGATCCCAACACCGGGAAGGCGATCGACAAGGCGATCGCCACCGCGATCGCCCGAATCGGCAGGAAGAACACTCAGCCGGGCATGCCTCAGGTGCAGGCGCCCACCGTTCCGGAGATGCCCGCTGCGAAGCGCGCTTCGGAACGGCCGGGTTCTTACTCGGTCATCAACCCGCGCTGAATCTGACTCGCGCACGATACGGTAGCGCGCCCTCGCGGGCGAAGGCGAGTGGAACGGTTTGTA
>Ga0315289_10016972_pt1 | contig 10003 bp, 9 predicted proteins | sample YL17G11_40_MG_FD_203452 | JGI IMG/M metagenome (GOLD analysis project Ga0315289, IMG submission 203452) | Sediment microbial communities from Yellowstone Lake, YNP, Wyoming, USA - YL17G11_40 | ecosystem: Environmental > Aquatic > Freshwater > Lake > Sediment | place: USA: Wyoming | collected...
GGGCGGGCGGGTTTGGAGGTCGAGGGGAGGAGAGAGGGACAGGTGAGAGAGAGGAGAGAAGAGAGAGACGAAGAGGAAGAGAGAGTCGCTGATTGCTTGAAAATGAACAAAAACAAAAACAACAATGCGGCCTCTTCGAGGGCTCTTTTTCAAAGTTCAATCGCATGGCTGGTCTATTTATGATGTTTTCGAGGCCCAGGGGTAGCAGTCGGGGCCATCGCACGTAAAAAAACGCCGTTTCGCGGCTCGATTCCGATTGCCGTTGAGCCCATCGGCCAGCTCGGCAGAGAACAGAAAAAAAATCATCCTCACCGTCGGCGTCCCTGGGGTCCTCCGGCGTCGGGAGCACCTCCTTCTCCGACGCGGCCTTGGCCAGCGCCTCGGAGCCATTGTTGGGCGCGGCGAGGGTGCCCTTGGAAGAATCGAGCAGTAGCAAGAGCAGCGCGAGCAGCGCCGCGTGTACCAGGCCAGGACGACGCATCGAGAGTTTTGATTTTTTGGGTCCCGCCTAAGTTTTTTGGGGGAGATTCGAACGAGGTCTCGGGAGGTCAGCTTTTTGATTTCGTTTCGTGTTTGCATTCAGCTGATCTGCGTCTAACACGCAGTACATGTTGGAAGCTATGACATGCAAAATGCGCAAAGAGAAAGGACCGCTAGGGGAGCCTCATCAGTCGTTTGCTCTCGTCCTTTTTTCAAAAAAAAAAAAAAAAAAAGGCTAGCTGGAAACTGAAAGAAGAAACAGAAAAGACGCGCGCTTTCGAGCTTTTGCGGTGGTGCATTCAGTGCATCGAGGTCTCGGATAGATAAATATTATCAGCCGCTACTTACTCGGCGCAAAGAAAAAGGAGACAAAGGAGCACGAAAACAGCAGTCGCCTCCGAACAAGAAAGAGGAAGGAGAGATTTGCAATCGAGAGAAAGAGTGGAAAAAAAAACAGTCATTTTTTTCTCTTTTCTGTTTTCTTATTCAGTGCCCAGCAGCGCACCCGACGCCACAACCCTGTCCGCCAGCTCCACGCCACTGCGAGCGTACTCCAGGATCGCATGGGTGAACGGAGAAGCAGGAGTAGCAGGAGAGGAAGAAGATGAGTCCCTGATGGCCCCCTCCGCCCTCTCCGCCGTCGCCGCGAGCGCCCGGGCGGCGGCGAGCGCCGCCCTCCGCAGGACCTCTCCCGGCGACAGAGGAAGAGGGCGGCGGCCGCCCTGGTCTCCCCCTCCGCCGGCCGCCGCCGCGAGGTGAGCGGCGGCGGCCACCTCCTTGGCCGCGGAGAGGACCGCCGGAGAGAGCGCTCCCGTCGCGCGCAGGAAGTGCCTCGTCTCGAGGCCCGGAGGAGGGGGGCTCGTCGCTCGCTCGCCCCGCTGCCCCGCTCCCCGCCCTGCGCCCCCTCGCCCCTGCCCCGCCCCGGCCTCCCTGGGGGCAGAGGCGCCCGCTCCTTCGCTTCCTCCTTCCAGCGCGTCCAGCAGGTCGACCTCGAGCGCCGCGTCGGGGTCCGCGCCGCCGTCCACCACGAACCCGTAGAAGCACAGCGAGTGCGCCGCCGACTTCGACAGGAGGCGGCCGTAGGAGAGAAACAGCTGCTGGCCCCCTTCGGCGGAGCGGCACGCCCTCGCGACGAGGAAGCGGCGGCGTTTGGTATTGGTCGCTCCCACTTCTTCTTCCTCCTCCTCCTCTGCTCCTTCTCTTCCCTCTTCTTTTCCGCCTTCGTCTCCGCCTCCCTCTTCCTCCTCTTCGAAGGAGCCTTCTTCGAGCCTGTAGGAGACGCAGTGAGGATGCGGGGAGTGGTTGAGCAGGAAGAGAGGCGGGGCGAGGCAGGGAACCGTGGCGGCGCCCCCTCTCCTCTTCCCTTCCTCGTCGCCCTCTTCCCCGCCGCCGCCGCCGCCGTCGCCGTCGATGTCCAGCTCGATAGCGTACGCGTACCACACCGCCATCGCCCACCTGTAGGCCTCCTCCGAGAAGGATCCGACCCCGGGGAAGAGCTCGGCGCGGACTCTGGGCCCGAAGGCCCGCCGCAGCGACAAGAGCAGCGGCGCCGCGGCCCGCGCGGCGGAGCCCGCGTGCTCCGCCACGTGCCCCGCGAGCCGGCGCGCCGGCGTGCGAGCGTCGAGGAGCGCTAGCTCTGCCTCGGTCGCGTTCAGGGCCGTTCGCAGGGACGAAGCAGTTCCCCGGCGGAGAGAGTCCCAGACCGGAGCCCGGGGCGAGTCCTCGTCGGCGGCGTCGAGCAACGTGAACGCCAGCAGCGCTTCTTCGTCGGGGAGCTTGAGGGAACAGATCGCCCTCCCGGCGTCCGTCGAGGCGAGCATCCGGGCGTGGATGAGGTGATCGATTGGGATCCGGGCGATCTCCTGTCCGGGGGCGATGCTCCTCGTCGCGGCGGCGCCTCGCAAGAGGAAAGAGGAGTCGGTCGAGTCCTCTCTTCCTCCTCTGCCCTTCTCCGCCGCCGTCGTCGTTGCCGTCGTCGTCGGCGTCGTCGCCGTAGTCGCCGTCGCCCTTGTCCTCGTCCTCCTCCAGCTCTTCGCCTCGAAGGAGACCGAGGCGCCGTTCTCGGTCGACCAGCGTACCAGAGGTGATGAGGACGGCGACGGGGGTCCCTCGGAGGCTTCTGCTTCTTCCTCTGCTTCTTCGGCGGCGGCGAAAGGAGGCGCGAGCCGCGAAGACGCCGCGACCGCAGCCCTCTCGAGAAGAAGAAGAGGAACTTCCTCCTCTTCTCCTTCCTCCCCGCGCCTCTTCCTCCTCCTCCACCTCCTGCGGCGGCGACGGCGACAGACCTCGAGCAGCCTCGCCACGGCCCCGGCCTCGAGGCGCACTCCGAGAGCGAGGGGCTCGAGGAGGAGGAGCTGCTGCCGTGGCGAAGACAGGATGGAGGTGTCTTCCTCGTCGAGCGCGGCGACGCGGGCGGCGGCGAGAGCAGCGAGTGGAATTCTTTCAGCGTCGTCGTCGGCGGCATCAACACCCGATCTGCTCCGCGACTTCAGCGCCTCCTCGATCTCCTCCAGAAGCACGCGCTGCCTCTCATCGGGGCCGCGCGCGCCGAAGAGGTCCTCCAGGATCGTCGGAGGGAGGAGAGTGCTCATTCTTATATTTGTATTCTACTAAGCATACAGGGAGAGCACATGCATTCCAAGGTGCGAAAAATGAAAAAGAAAAGAAAAAAACTCAACCCGCGGTCGCCGCCCCTCTCGTCAGCGGCCTCCACTTTTTCTCTCGGCAACTGAATTCCCAGGCGTCGTTGTAGTACTCTCCTCCCGCCCCCTCCCCTCCGAAGACGACGGCCTTCGTGTCTCCGTCCCGGGACCGATAGCTCCCGACCCCGAAGAGAAAGCGCGGCGCCGGCGAGGGAGAAGAGGAAGAGGAAGAAGAAGAAGAAGAAGAAGAAGAAGAAGAAGAAGGAGGAGGAGGAGGAGGAGGAGAGGACCAGCTTTTGCTCCCCAGGTCGAAGGCGAGGAGATCCCCCAGGGGCCCCGACTCCTCGTAGCTGCTCCCGCCGCGGCCGCCGAAGAGGTACACCGTCTTTTCTTCCTCTCGGTCGCAGAGCCAGGCTCCGGCGTGGTCTCGCCGGAGCAGCGAAGAGGAGAAGGACGAAGGGCTCTCCGCAGGAGGGACGCTGTGCCACTCCCTCCCCTCGACGTCAAAGAGGAACGTGTCGCCGTGGTAGCACTCGGCGGCGCTGTCGTTCCTCCCTCCCGTGAGGAAGAGGGCAGGGCCGCGGAACAGGGGCAGGGCTGCGCCTCGGGGGAGGGCAACGCCAGCGTGGCCCTTGCGCGGGAGCGGCGGCGCGCCGTCGGGGGAGGAAGAGGAAGGGGAAGGGGGGGGAGCGCGGGAAGGAGGGGGACGCGAAGGGGGAGGAGGCGGCCACAGCCTCTCCCACTCGACCCGCGTTCCCTCCTCCCCTCCCCGAACCTCTGCCGTCGCGGCCCAGAGGTCGCTCAGGATCCCGTCGCTCTTGCGGCGCCCTCGGCCCCCGTGGACGAGCAGCGTCGTCGTCGCCGGGCTCCGGCCCCGGCGGCGGCCGAGGCGCAGGCGCGGGACGGATCCTCCTCCTTCTTCGTCTTCTTCCTCGCCGTCGTCGTCGTCTTCGGAAGGCAGTAGCGAGACCCCGAGCGCCGCGCGGCGTGCCTGTGGGACATCAGCAGCAGCAACAGCAGAGGCAGAGAAAGAGGCGGAGGCAGAGGCAGCGTCAGAGACGCGCGTCCAACGCACGGAGAGAGGCTCCTCGGCTGCCGCCTCCCCCCCTCCGCCCCCGCCGATCAGCTGCAGCTCCCAAGTGTCGTTGAGGTAGGCGTCGTGCACCTCTTCTTCCTCGTCCTGCTCCACAATCTGCGCGTCCCCGCCGAACAGGACACCCGTCGAGGAGGAGAGGGGCGCGGCAACGGGCTTCCAGCGGGGGAGGGGGAGGGCGGGAGAGGAAGAGAGAGAGGTCGGAGCTTCCCGGACGACCTTCCACTTTTTTTGCCCTCCTCCTCCGTCGTCGAGGTCGAGGACGTGGACGGCGCCTCGCAGCTCCCCGTCCGCGTCCCCGGAGACCCTGCCCCGCTTCTTGCCGGACCAGACGACGAGGCGCGGGGTGGAGAAGGAGCGGGAAGAGGAAGAGGAAGAAGAAGACGAAGAAGAGTTGCTTCTGTTTCCTTTGTTGCCGCTCCTGCTGCCTCTCCCTACTCCTCCGAGCACGAGGGCGACCCCGCCCTTGCGCGGGCAGGGAGCTTCCAGGGTCTCTCTCCTGTGGGAATCTCCGAGGAGGACCGCGACCGGGCCGAGGAGCGCCACGAAGGCCAGGGACAGAGCGGCGAGGAGGACGAGGCGCCGGCGTGTTCGGCGCTGCTGTCCGGTCGTCGCCGCTCCGTCGTCAATCGCCGCTTCGGCAAGCAACAGCGGCGTGTCGTCGCCTCGCCCAGAGGCCATTTTGTTTTTGTTTTTAAGCGCGAGCGCCTCTGGAGGGGAAAGCAAAGAAGTCTCTCTCCTCTCGGAGAGGGCTGCTCGAGAATCGTCTGCGGGTCGGCTCCGCTAGGGCAAGGGCGATGGCCAGGGAGATGAGAAAGAGTGAATTAAAAAAAACGTCTTGATTTTTTTTCGTTTTTTGCAAGAAAAAAATCAACTTGTGGCTAGCTGCTTGCGTCTTTCTCCCTCTTTCTTTCTCTCTCTCTCTCTTCACATGCGCAGGGCCTTCCTCGATGCCTTGCCCTTGGCCGCCGCGGGGGCCGTCGTTGCCGATGCCAGCGCCGAAAGGGAAGAGGCGGAAGAAGAAGAGGCGCCAGCAGCAGCAGCGGCGGGGTGCGCCCCGACGGGCGCCGTCGCGGCAGCGACGGGAGGCTGCCCGGCGCCGGCGCCGGCCGACGCCGCCGGCTTCGACCCGACCATGCTCATCTGCCCCGACATCGCCGCGTCCTTCATCGCCGCTGCCTTGACCAGCGCCGCGTTGTACCTGTCGTCGTTGCCGTTGGCCGAGGTCGCGGCCCTCTGGGCGGACTCGGCGAGCTTGGGAGCGACGGACGTCGCCGTGTCGAGGAAGCGCGACGCGAGCGCCGCCTGCGTCATGGGCTTGCCGTCCTCCCCCATCACCTCCTGGCCGTTGGGCGTGCGCACCAGCCTGTCCTCTGTGGGCAGAAACGGCAGCTGCTTGAGGAAGGAGACGACGGGCCTGGCCAGGGAGGCGGACGCGTCCGAGACGACGACGCTGTCCGCCGGGTGCGCCCTCGAGGCCGCCAGCGCCTGCTCCGGGCTGCGCGGAACGGGCTCCCCCGTGACCTGCTCCGCCGCGCCCGCGGCGCCCTTGGCGGCGGCGGCGGCGGCGTTGACGAGCATGGCGGGCGAAATCTGGGCCGAGGCGCTGGAAGCGGCGGCGAGGGCGAGGACGAGGCACGCGAGGGCGAGGGACAGGGTGGAGCGGAGGGCCATCATTTTTCTGTTTTTTTTTTCTGGAGGGGAGGGGAAGGGGACGAGAGAGAGGAAAAGAGGTTGAGAGCGGGGGCCAAAGAAGAAGCAGAAGCAGAAGAAGACAGAGCGAATCTCGCGCGGGTACAAATGCTACTCTCTTTGAGCCTGTTTTTCGTTCTTTCGTTCGCTTCGTATCGCATTTCTTGACACTTAACGGCTGCTAGTCGCCAAAAGATGGGAACAAAGTCAGAAAGGAAGCTCAAAGGCGGCACGGACGAAAAGTGCATTGCTGTGTTTCCTGCTTCGACGCGCACTCGGCAGTTAGGTTTTCGGTTTCATCTCTTCGAGAAACACGCGCTCTCTCGCTGCAAAGAAAGGCGGCTTTTCCCTCTTTGTTTCTTGATCCAGCTGCGTTGTGTACATACAACGGCTACTACTTACGGGGAAAAAAAAGGTTTTGAAGGGCGAGGAGGCGCTGCAAGGTGGAAGCAATGGAGATTTAGTAGAGGAGTGAGAGAGAACGATTTCTTCGCCTTGCTTTTTTCTTCCTCTCCTTTTTTTTCTTTCTTCTCTCTGCTTTCTTCTCGGAGGCCTCTGCTTGGCACGTGCCGCCGCCTTTTTCCTCCCCCCCCCTGTTTCCCATCGAGACAAATAGAGAGTTCTTTTTGAATATCGGATCAATAGTCACACATTGAAAAGCAGGGACGTTTTCTTATCTCTTTCTATGGGAGAAATAAAAAACCGAAAAGCAAGAGAGAGAGAGAGAGCGAGAGAGAGAGAGCAGGCAAAGAGAAAGAAAACAAAAAGAAGAAACAAAGAGGAAAAAAGGGCACGGCTCTTTCTCCTTTCCTCTTCTCCTTAGAAAACGACGGAAGCGAAAAGTGCAGAAGGAGCAGGGGCAGGAGCCCCAGCCCTTCTCGACCTCCGCGCCGCCCTCGAAGGCGCGGCAGCGGAGGCGGAAGCGGAAGCAGCCGAAGAAGAAGAATCGCTGCCGTAGCTTCCAAGAACGGGCCCCGAGGCGTCGCCCGCGGCGACGCTCCCGGCCACCGCGCTCCTCACCGCTCCCACGATCCCGCCGCCCTCGGCGGAGCCCGGCGAGCTCGCCATCGCGCCCTCGACGAAGCCATCGTAGGCCAGCGCGGCCACGTCGGTGGCTCCCCGCACGGCCTGCGCGGCGAGCGAGACGACGCCAGCGCCGGTCTCGGCCAGGGCCTTGCTCGCCAGCTGGTCCCCGCCGCGTCCCCCGTTCCGGGGGTTGGGGGGCGGGCCCGTCGACCTCGCCGACCTCGCGATGTCCTTTGCGGAGGCGCGCGTCGTGTCGTAGAAGCTCTGGATCGACGGCGCGGCCCTCGCCGCGGCGGTCGCGGCGCCGTTGGCCGCGGCCGAGACGACAGACGCGGAGAGCGCCGCGGCGCGCTGCACGGCCGGGGAAACGTCGTCGCCGCCCGCGGCCCGCTCGACGGCCCTCGAGAGCGAGGCGCCGAGGGAGGAGATGGTGGTCGAGGCGGCCTCGATCTCCGAGGCGATCTCCTTGCTCGAGGCGGAAGAGGCGGAGGACACGGAAGAGGCATCGAGAGGAGGGGAGCCCTCGGCGTTGCCGTCGGGCGTCATCCTGCGGGTCACCGCCTTGGCCTCGGCGGCGCTTTCAGACTCCGGAACAGCAGCAGCAGCGGTATCAGCAGCAGCAGCAGGCGGAGGCGAGGGCTTTCTGAGGGGGGGAGGCGAAGGGCGCGGCGGCGGGGTCGGCTTTCCCCTGGGGGCGGGGTGGGGCGTGAGAGTCGCCGGGGCCGCTGTGTCGGCGGTGGCGGCGGCGGCGGCCTCTGCCTCCTGCTGCTGGTGCTGGGCCTCTTCGGGCTTGGGCCTCACGGCCACCTCGTCCGTGGCTTCCTCCCTGAGCGCCGGCATGGAGTCGGTGCCTTCAGCAGCGGAGGAGGAGGAGGAGGAGGAAGAAGAAGGAGAGGACGAAGAGGAAGGGAGGCGGACGTATTCCGTGGAGCCGTCGGGGGACTGGAACCCCGTCCTCATCATCGTCGCCGAGGAGTCTGCGGACGCGAAGGTGGCGGCGGCGAGAAGCAGCGCGAGGGCCGCGAGGAGCAGGAGCGGGTTGGATTTCTTTTTTTTTGACACCGCGGGAGTGGAGGGAGGGAGGAGGTGAGAAGGGGGCCTGGTGTCTTTTGTCGCCCACGGCCAAAAAACATTGGAGAACGCGAAGAGAGAGAAATGTCGACTCGGTTGGGACTCGTTGGGCTCTTCGTGTGAGCAGGATCTTGGCCCGACTCCAAAGGCCCTAACTCTTTCCTCTTTATCGCAGCCCGAAAGCAGAGGAATTGAAGGAGCGCGGGAGCGCGCTTCGAGCGAGAGAAGCATTATCGAAGCAAGCAAAGAGAAACGCGGCGACAATTCTGTTTCGCTCGCTTGCTCTCTTTCATTCAATCTCTCTCTCGACTCACCATGGCTACAAGCTTCGAAAGTTCTGGCTGGCAGTCTCCGAGAGTCGAAGAGTAGATGCAGCTAGAGAGAGCGCTGAACAAGAAAAGGGGAGAAGCAGAAGCAGAAGAAGCACGAGCGAATGGGGGGCGAAACCGAAAGTGAGTTGTGAAGGGGAAAAAAACTCTATTTCTCTCGCGGGCAGCTGCGTCGTAGCCGCTCCTCTCTTCGCCTCCGCTCCTCCTCCCTCGTCCAACTCTCCCTGCTCCCCTCTCCCCCGTTGCCCCCCCCCCCACCTTCCGAAGAGGAGAGCAGACATTAGACAGTTCGATGCGCAAGTAAGTTATGTTTTCTTTCAAAAATACAAAGACAGGCGAGAGTCGTCCTTCTCTCGGTCTGTCTCTCTCCTTCAGGTCACCTCGACCTCGACCTCGACCTCGAGCGAGAATGCTCGCCGCCATCGCCGTCGCCGCGGCTCCCGTGGGGGCGCCTCCTCCCCTCCCCTTCGCTTTCGCTGCTGCCGCTCTCGCTCCGGCTCCCCCGGTGATGATGATGATGTCGATGCCTCTTGTCCTTCTTGTGCTTCTTCTCTTTTTTCTCCTTCTGTTCCTTCTTCTCCTTCTTCTTCTCCTTTTTTTCTCGTCGCCACTCATTGTCTCCGTCGCTCGCTGCTGCGGGCCCCGGCCGAGGAGGCGGCGCCGGCGCCGGCGCGCTCCGCAGCAGGCTGAACAGCGACGTCGAGGAGGCCCAGGGCTCGTCGCCTCCTGCGCCTGCTGCAGTCCCCGCTGCCGCAGAGGGAAAAGGCCCGGCCCCGGCCCCAGCAGCAGCAGCCGTTTTGGCCAGAGGCACCACGGCGGCGCCTGCCGCGGCCGCCGCCGCCTCGACAGCAGCAGCAACAGCAGCGTCACTACTCTGCGCTCCCTTCCCCTTCGCCCTCTCCCTCTCTTCCTGGGCCTCCCTCTGGGCCCCGGGAGACGCCTCCCTGCCCTCGGCCTTGGCCACCGCTATCCGGTACGAGTCGACGTGCTCTACGCGCAACGTCCTTCCTCCCAGCGTCGACCCTGAGAGGTTGTCGACGGCGAGGACGGTCGAGCGCTGGTCCTCAAAGGCTAAGAAAGCGAAGCCGCGCGAGAGGCCGGTCTCCTTGTCCCTTTTTTTTTGGTTTTTTGGTTTTTAGGGGGGTGGGGCAAAGGAAGCCCGAGGCGGGAACGGGGGTGAGAGAAGGAGAGGAGGTCGAGTTTTTTTTGCCGTCGACGTCGCTGTCACCATGGGCTCTCTGAATCAGCCATCGGCCTCTCTTTCTCTTCCGTCCTTTTCTCTCTCTCTCTCTCTCTCCCCTCCGATCTCCTTCTTCTCTTACCTGACTAGATGCACGTCCACGATCTCGCCGTACTGCGCGAACACCGCCAGCAGGTCCCCCTCCGTCAGGCTTTGCGGGAAGCCGCCCGCAAAAATGTACGCCGAGTGCGAGTAGCGGGCGTGCCAGGACGCGTCGCCCTCGATGCCGCGCGCGGCCTCGAGCTGGGAGAGTTTCCTCGTGTTGGCGACCTGCGTGAGGACGTTCATGGCCGCTCCTGATGATCGCGCAGAGTAAGAGAGAGAGAGAGAGAGAGAGAGAGAGAGAGAGAGAGAGAGAGAGAGAGAGAGAGAGAGAGAGAGAGAGAGAGAGAGAGAGAGAGAGAGAGAGAGAGAGAGAGAGAGAGAGAGA
>Ga0315289_10016973_pt1 | contig 10003 bp, 8 predicted proteins | sample YL17G11_40_MG_FD_203452 | JGI IMG/M metagenome (GOLD analysis project Ga0315289, IMG submission 203452) | Sediment microbial communities from Yellowstone Lake, YNP, Wyoming, USA - YL17G11_40 | ecosystem: Environmental > Aquatic > Freshwater > Lake > Sediment | place: USA: Wyoming | collected...
TCGCCGCGCTGATCATCCCGGCATCCGCCACCACGCAGACCTCTCCCACCCGGAACCTGCTCTTCAGCCGTTCCACCACCGGAACCAGGCTCTTCAGGTCGCTGGCGTTGCCCGGCCACATCTCGCTCGAGACCGGATAGCCGTCGTTGTCCAGGACCAGCCCCACCACCATCTGCTTGCGGTCCGGCCGGTGGTCTTTGGACTTGCCATACCGCCCAAACGTCTCGCCCCCTTCCCCTTCAAAGTAGATCGAGGTGGTATCGAAGAAGACGATGTCCAGCGTGGTGAACAAATCGCGCCGCCGAAGGAACAACTCTTCCTCGACCAGATCCTTGGTGGTGCGGGGCCCCCACAAGGTCGCCCCGGCCTGCTCGTCGACCGGCAGAGGCTCCCCCAACCAGGCCATGGCCCGGTAGAGATGGTGCAGCGACAGCCGTTCAACTTCCGAGATGGCATAGTCCTGCTTCCACTTTTCCGCCGCGCGGTCGCTGCCGGGCGCCACCAGCCGGTGCAGCACCGTCAGAAACACCGCCCGCTCGACCGCGAATTCGAACTGGCGCTCCCGCAGCAGGTGGGTCAGCACGGCATCCACGCCGCACTGGCGCCAGAGGCGCTCGAAGATCAAGGGTGGACCGATCTTGGTGGTGCCCACGGTGATGCTGTCGCCGTTGCGATGGGCGCCTAGCACGGCGTACTTTTCCGAGAAGCGGCCGAGCGAGGTCAGCAGGCCGTCCAACCGGCCGGAGGCGAGCAGTTGGTCGAGGCGGCCGAGGCGGTGGAGCACGCGCTGCCGGATCCGTCCGTTGACGCGCTCGTTCTCGACGATCAGCAGGTAGGTGCGAGAGCCGCTGGTTTGGGCGCGGACGAACATGGGAGCTACAAACTGTCATTACGATGATATCGCCAGAACCAGCTAAACGTCAATAGAAAAATGAGCCGGAATGGTCAAGACGTGACACTACAAAACGCACGCCGTCGAACGTGGGAGTAGAGACCCTCCCGTGGTATCAGTGACTTACGTTCCATCTTGCCGCACTTTGCGGCGCAAAGTGTCGAAGATGAGCTTGGCGGAGTCGGCCCGCCAAGGCATCGCTGACGTGGAGGTGCACATCCATCATGACCGAGAGGGGGCCCAGGACTTTGTGGAGCGCAACGGGTTCGTCATAATAGGGGCAGCGGGAACCTGCGTCTTCTGGACAGAGGCAGGGAGCCGAGGCAGCAGCCGACCGACGGGCGACCCTTCCGGCACTACAGTTGGAAACACCGAATGGTCAGTTGGGCCAGCCGGAACCTCTCCGATGGCTTCACTTACACCGTCCGGCACGGATTGCTGAAAGGCATGAAGCGGAAAGGGGGGCTCGGCTGGCTGCCGCAGTGGGTGTGCGGTCCGGCGGAATCGCCGGAGCACCGCTTCCTGGCTGCGCTGGACCTGGACGGCAAGGTGGTCTTCGACGTGGGCGCGTTTGAGGGTCTGATGACGCTGTTTTTCGCCCGCCGGGCTCGGCACGTGGTCTGCTACGAGCCCAACTCCCGCAACCACGCCCGGCTGCTGGAAAACCTGCGGCTGAACCGGATCCAGAATGTGACCGTCCGCAAACTCGGCCTCGGGGCCGCGCCGTGCCTCGCCACCCTGGTGTGGGATCCGGCTATGGCCGGCGGCGCGACCCTGGCCGGTACCGAGATGGCGCGGCGGATTACTTCTCAGGGCTCCTCCCGGCGCGAAGGAATCTCCCTCACCACGCTGGACCAGGATCTGTGCGAAGCCGGATTGCCGCAGCCGGACTTGCTCAAGATCGACATCGAGGGCGCGGAGCTGGCGGCCTTGCAAGGCGCGCGCCAGTTGCTGGAGTTCACCCACCCTGCCTTGTACCTGGAGATGCACGGCGAAACGTTGAATGAGAAACGGCGCAACGCGCAGGCCATCCTGGAGTGCCTGGCGGGCCCAGGCTACCGCAGGATCTATCACGTCGAGAGCAGCCGCCTGGTTGGTCCACAGGACCGGGATACCGCTGCACAGGGCCACCTCTAAGGACAACCGGCGTGATTACGCCCGGGCGCGGTCGGGGGGCGGCAACGCACCGTTCTCGAGCAGTGCCCCGTAGAGACTCTCCATCCTGCGGACGGCGCGATCGACGGAGAGTTGCTGCCTAGCGAAGGAGCCTGCGGCCGCGCCAAACCGGCGGCGCAGCGGCTCCTGCTCGATCAGCAGCGCGAGTTGGGCGGCCATCTCATCCGCGTGGCCGGGCTCGAACAGCAGGCCGCGTTCCCCGTGAGCGATCAGCTCCGGGGTGCCGCCCACCCGTGAGCCAACCGGGCAACAGCCGCACGCCATGGCCTCCAGCAGCGCGTTGGAGAACGCTTCGGAGATGGACGGCAGCACGAAGATATCCATGGCCCGCAACCAGGCGGCCACCTCACGGGTGGCCGGCTGGAATATACAGTCGCTGCTCACCCCCAGTCTCCGGGCGAGCGTCTGCAACGCCGGCAGCTCATCGCCGCTCCCGACCACCGCCAGCTTCATTCCGGCTTGCAGATGGCGGACCGCGGCGAAGGCCTCGACCAGCAGGTCCACGCGCTTTTCCGCACGCAGGGCGCAGACCACCCCAACCACCAACGAAGCTCCCTCCAGCGGTGGGGTGCGTTGGCGTCCCAGCGGGTGAAAGGTCCGGGGGTCCACCCCGTTGTAGCAGAGGTAGACCCGGTGGGCGGGGACTTTTTCGTCTTCCACGGCGTGCCGGCGCATGGCCATGCAGTTCACAACCAGGCAGTCCACGAGATGATCGGTGATCCGCACCGCCTGCCTGAAAGCCGGCGGGAGCATGCCCCGGTACCCCAACAGGCTGGAGATCGCCACCGGCACACGGAACAGGCGCGCGGCGGGGATGCCGAAGATGGTGGTGGGCACGTCATAGCAGTGAACCAGCCGGATGCCCTGGCGCGCGAGATAAGCGCCCATGCTGGAGAGGCCGGCCAGGGCGGAGGGGGAGCAAAACGAGCGCACCGGCAACCGCAAAACGGGGATGCCCGCGCCGCGCAACTCCTCCCCGCGGAAACCCTCCGGGTGGAAACAGGCCACGTGCGGTTCGAAACGGGAGCGATCCAGCCCGAGGGCAACCTTCGTCAAGTCGCGCTCGCAACCCCCGAGGTCCAGCTCGCGAACCAGCAACAGCACCGGCCAGGGAGGAGGCATCCCTCCCCAGCATAACGGGGACGGTGCGCGGCGCGCAGTAGCCGCGGGCGCATCGCGGGGGAGCAAGGGGGCCTATGCTACTTTGGGAACATGCCCCGCTGGACGGCCTCCCCTGATGTGAGCGCCCCCCCGGGCCCCGCCCGAGTTTGCCAGCCCCCCTGGGAAGCGCCGCCTGCGGTGGCGGCCGCCGGCCCCCCCCAAGGGGGCGCACTGGCCCTGCTCGGTTACGGCGCGTTGCTGCTGTACCTGTTCGTGTACCTGAGCCGGATCCTCGACATCACCCTACCCTACTTGAGGATTCCGCTGATCCTTAACGTGGTCTTCGCGGGGGCGGTGGTGGTTTCCGGCGGCGTGGCGGGCTTCTTCCGGTCGCGCATCGGGTTGTTGATGGTGGCCCTGTACGGGTGGATGGCCTTGTGCGTGCCGTTCAGCGTGTGGAGACGCGGCAGTGTGGAGACCATGGTGCAGGCCTTTCGCTCGCTGGTGTTGATGGCTGCGATCATCGGCTTGGTTAGCACCACCCGGCGCTGTTTGCGCGTCATGCACACTATCGGCCTAGCCGCCCTGCTGGCGGCCGGCGTCAGTGCCATCGCGGGGGGCCACGACCTCACGGAGCGGCTCATCCTGGTGAAGGGCACCTTCGCCGACCCCAATTACTACTGCCTGCTCCTGTACCTGGGCCTGCCGTTTCTGTGGCTGCGGGCGCGAATGGCCAAGGACCCTTTGGGGAAGGCCTTGTACTTGGTCGGCGCGCTGTGGGTGCTGGCGGCCGGCGCCGCTACCGGCTCGCGCACGGGTTTCGCCGCCTTGTGCGCCAGCGTCGCGGTGCTATTCTTCCGCGCCTCGGCCGGCAGGAAGTTGCAGATTGTGCTGGTCAGCGTGACGCTGGTGCTGTTGGCGGGCCTGTTTGTCTCCGACTACATCCTCCTGCGCTACACGACCTACTTCAGCGTCACCCCGCGGGAGGGATTGACCGAAAAGGAGCTGGGGTACTTAGAAGCTGGGGCGGTGGGTTCCACCGAAGGTCGGCTGCAAATCCTGCGACGCAGCCTGGAGTTGACGGCCCGCCATCCGCTCTTCGGGGTAGGCCCCGGGATGTTCCCCGTCGCCGAGCATGAAGACGCCAAAGCGCAGGGCCGGCAGAAGGGGGCCTGGCTCGAGACCCACAACAGCCTTACGCAGATCTCCAGTGAAACCGGCCTGCCTGGCCTTTTCTTGTACGCGGCTATCCTGATACTGGCGGTCGGTAGCACGTCCCGGCTCAGCACCCTGGCCGCACCGCCTGGGGAACCCTACTGGGAGAAGGTGCGGACCGCGGCCCGCTACCTGCAAGCGTCATTCTTCGGGGCCCTGGCGGGCGCCATGTTCCTGAGTATCGCTTACCAGGGTATCCTCTTCGTCCTGCTCGGGCTGATTGTGGCTCTGGAGCAGGCGGTGGCCCGGGAATTCCGGCCCAAAGCCTCGCCCCCGGGCTAGCAGGCGGGGGCGCGTCAGTGTTAGAAACCTTCCACCTGCATTCCAGCAGCCCGCGGCCGCCCCTGCGAATCGGGCTCTTCTTGGATTCGTTTCTATTACCCGCCTGGATTGAGACCATTCTCGAGCACCTCCGGCGCAGTAACTTCGCCTGGCTCGAACTGGCGGTACTGAACGCGGAAGACCCGCCGGCCGGGCAGGAGAGGCCCCGGCGGGCTGCTTGGCCAGCCCGCCTGTGGCGGTGTTTAACGGACTCCCGGGTACGGCGCGCGGCGCTCTACAGCCTCTACTCCTGCTGGGACGCGGCCCAGCATCCGGTGGCGCCGGATCCTTTCCGCATAGTCGATTGCACCGAGCGGCTGGCCGGCCTGGAATGTATTCCCATGAAGCCGCTCCGGCAACGAGCAGTCCACCGCTTCACGCCGGAACAGGTGCAGCGCATCCGGGACAGAGCCCTGGACGTGATTCTGTGTTTCGGGTTCAACATTATCCGCGGCGAGGTCCTGAACGCGGCCCGCTACGGCGTATGGTCTTACCATCACGGCGACAACGACTACTACCGGGGCGGGCCGGCGCACTTCTGGGAACTCTTCGAGGAGAATCCCTTCAGTGGGGTGCTGCTGCAAGTCTTGAACGAAGAACTGGACGGCGGTCTGGTGCTGTGCAAGGCCCACCTGGCCACCGAGCAAGGCTCCTCGCTGATTCACAACCGCGTGCGGCCCTACTGGGTGGGATCCCTGTTTGTGATCCGTAAGTTGCACGAGCTCCACCAGTACGGCTGGGAGCAGGTACTGGCCAGGACGCTTCCGAACCGCCCACACCCCGGGCAACGGAAGCTCTACCGCATCCCCACCAACCGGGAGATGGTCGGCTTCCTGGCACGCCGATTAGTGAAGAGCGCCCAGGCTCGCCTCACCCGTCGGGAGCACATCTGGCACTGGCGCATCGCCCTTCGCCCCAGCGCGCTGGGCGGCCTTTCTGCCGACGCCGCGCCGGACATGCGCGGTTTCCGCTGGATAGAATCTCCCAAGGGGCATTTCTACGCCGACCCCTTCCCGCTCCCGCATGGCGGCAAGACCTGGCTGTTCTTCGAAGACTTCCGCCATGCGGACAACCGGGGGGTGATCTCCTGCGCCGAGATCCTGGAGGAGGGCACTCTGTCCGCCCCCCGGGAAGTTCTCCAGCGCCCCTACCATCTCTCCTACCCCTTCGTCTTCGAGGATGGCAGCGAGATCTACATGATCCCCGAGAGCGGCGACAATCGGACCGTCGAACTGTACCGCGCTACCGCCTTCCCCTACCGATGGGAACAAGCCCGCCTGCTGTTCTCCGGGGTCCCGGCCTGGGACACCACCCTGTGGATGGAAGACGGCCTCTTCTGGTTCTTTGTCACCATGGCCGATCCGCCGGGCGCCGGGACCCAGTTGTTTCTCTTCTATGCGGACGGGCTGCTCGGGCGGTGGAATTACCACCCCGCCAATCCGATCTGTTCGCATGAGCAGCGGGCCCGCGGCGCCGGCGCCATCTTCCGGCATCAGGGCCGGCGAATCCGCCCCAGCCAGGATGTCAGCCGCGGGTACGGGTATTCGTTTGCCTGGAACGAGATCACTCGCCTGACGCCCACCGAGTACCAGGAGCAGCTTATTTTCGAGGTCCTCCCTAGCTGGGCACCGGGGCTGGCGGGCACGCATACCTACAACCGCACCCCCCGGTGGGAAGTGGTGGACGGTAAGATCAGCGGGCCCCGCTCGCGCTTTGTGGCCTGAGGCGCATCGCCCCCGCCGGAAACTTTGGCGTCCTGGCTGGCGCCATGGTGCTGAGCATCGCCTACCAGGGCATCCTCTTCGTCCTGCTCGGGCTGATTGTAGCCCTGGAGCAGGCGGTGGCCCGGGAACTCCCGGCCCGCAACCCTGGCCCCGGTTCCCCGGTTTTCAGGGGCTTGAGTTAGCGACGACTTTCCCGCTCGAGCCAGGCGCGGTTGGTGGTGCTCGGCGCCAGCCGCCGGAACCCATCGCCGGAGGCCTCCGCCCGCCGGCCGTACTCCAGCCGCCGGAAAAACGCCGGGAGCTCCGCCCAGCGAACGCGTTTGTCGTCGCCTTCCACCCATTGCCAGGCGGGCGCCGGGCGGTCCGACAAAAGCCGCTCCGAGAGCCACACTTCCTCGCCGCCGCCCCACGCGGCCCGCACGCGGGCGGCGAACTCCTCCCGCCAGCGTTCCGCACGACGCGAGCCGGTTTCGATGACGTCCACCACCCGGAAGCGCTGCGCCTGGAGGCTGTGGTCCAGAGGGCGCGTGTTGGGCAGGGCATACAGGCCGTCGCGGAGGCTCAACAGGAACACCTGGGCGCGGGAGGCGATACTTTCCTCGAGTACGGTCCTGCGCTGCCGGACTGCCGCCACGGCTTCCGTGGATCTCCAGCGCCCTGCTGCAAGAACGTTGGAAAGCGCCGCCCCAAGCAGGAAGAGCAGCGTCAGGAGGCTCGCCACGCGCTGGCGGGGCCAGGCGCTCAGCAGCCCGGCGAAGGCGAGATAGAAGAAGGGGAACCCCGGCAGAAAACGCTCCGGCGAGCCGGGCTCGAAGATGACCACGGCGAACAGCAGCAGCGGCGCAGCGACGGCGAGGGCCAGGAGCAACGGCCCGCGATGCTCGGCGCGGCTGGCCAGCGCCCACAGCGCCGCCAAGCCCGTCAGGTAGACGAGCCCGATCTTAAGGCCGGTGGTAAAGGGGGGGCCCCGGGGCGCACGGGGTTGTACGGGGCCCGCAAAAGCCAGCGTTTGAGCACCAGGCTGTCATCGGCGAGGTCGAAGAACGCCCGGGGCAGCCCGGTGGCGAGCCTCAGGACGGTCAGCCGTTGGGACCAGGCATTACCGGATTCCAGGATCCATTGCCGGAGTTCGTCGGCGCCCTGGATGCCAGCGGCTCTTGCCCCAGGCTGAGCATCAACAGCCCCGCCAGCGCAAGCACCACCAGGAACACCGCCAGCATCTGGAGGCGCTGGCGCGCCTGGCTGCCCCAGCCCGCGGCGTCCGGCCCACCCCACAGCAGAAGGGACAACACAACGGAGCCTCCGGCCAAAGCGTACGGGAACCAACTGCCCACCGACAGCAGGAAGCTCAGGGCCGCCGCCGCACCCCACCACGCCCGGCCCGTGCGCCGTGGCGCGCCCCGGGCCAGCAGCCACAAGGCGAGCAGCAGCCAGAACAGGCCCGGGATGTAGGGAGCCCCCGCCCGGCTGTAGTTAAGGAACGGGTTGCAGGCGCAGAACCCGCCGGTGGTGAGCAGCGCCGCCCAGGCCGGCGCGATGAGGCACGGCCCGCCCAGGGCGGGTTATTAAGTGTTGTTAAGTTCTGCTTTCAGGCACAGGAAGCGGGTCACGTCGGCGAAGGTCAGGGCCACGGCTTTCGCCAGGCGGGAGCGCTTCGCCGCGCGCACCACCCACCTCTTCCAGGCGGCGCTGACCGCCGCCGGGTCGGCCATCTCCACCCGGTCGTAAATGCGCGCGAAGCCCAGGCGCTGGAACTCGTGCCGCAGCCGCGGGTAGGTGAACTGGTGGAAGTCGATGCCGAGTTGCATGATGTCCTGGCCTTGCAGGCGGCGGCGCAGCCAGTAGCGCAGCCGGTTGGGGCACCACCCGTAGAGCGGCAGCCAGAACTCCCCCGAAGTGAGACTTAATTTGTTGGTGGACTCGAAGAACAGCACCCCGCCCGGGCGGAGGGCGTCGTAGACTTTCTGGAGGGCGGCTCGCCAATGCTCGACGTGCTCGAAGACGCTCGAGGCGATGATGACATCGTACTGCTGGCGGCCGATGTCGGCCTCCTCGATGTTGCCCACCTCGATGTCTGGTTCCAACCCGTAGCGCCGCCCCAGCTCCCGGGCAAATTCCACCAAGTGCGGGCTGATCTCCAACCCCTTGCAGGCCAGCCCCTTCTGCCGGCAGAGCAGGGGGAACCAGCCGATGCCGGTGCCGATTTCCAGGAAGCGCGTGGCGGCGTCGATCCGCTTGTAAGGCTGGACGGCCCGCAGGTAACTGCGGAAGTGCGCCTCTTTATCTTCCAGGCGCAGGTCCGCGAAACTCGCCAGGTAGCGCTTCACATCAGACGGGACGTGGGGGCAGAGCTGCATGGCGGGCGGCGTAACCGCTGCGTGGGGTCATTGACGAACATAGCACAAGCGCCGCCGCCGGCCCCCGGGGCGCGGCGGCTGCGTTATGATCCGAGGTTGACGGGTAATCCCCCCGGATGGAACCTGCGTCTGGCCGTCCCCGGATTCGTGTCCTGCTGATCGCTCCCTCTCTGGAGATCGTGGGCGGCCAGGCGGTGCAGGCCGCACGGCTGCTGCCCGCCCTGCGGCGGGGCTCCTCCCTGGAGGTAGACTTCCAGCCGCTCAACCCGCGGCTCCCAGGCCCGTTACGCCGGCTCCAGCGGATCAAGTGGGTGCGCACCATCGTCACCCGGCTGCTCTACGGAGCGCAACTGCTCTGGCGCGTGCCGCGGTACGACCTGCTGCATATCTTCTCGGCGGGCAAGTCGTCCTACAGTCTGAACACTATTCCTGCGCTACTGATCGGCCGGCTCTACGGGAAGAAAATCATCGTCAACTACCGCGATGGGCGGGCCGAGGAGCACCTGACCCGCTGGAGAAGCGCGCGGCCTACCTTGCGGATGGCCGATGCGGTCGTCTCGCCGTCGGAATACCTGGGGCAGGTGTTTGCCAAGCACGGCGTGGCGGCCCGCTGTATCCCCAACAGCATCGACCCCACGGCCTACCGCTACCGGATCCGCCGCCCTCTGCGCCCGGTGTTCCTGACCAACCGGAGCCTGGAGCCCTTGTATAACGTCGCATGCGTGTTAAGGGCCTTTGCGCTGGTTCAGCAACGCCACCCCGAAGCCAGCCTCATCATTGCCCACGATGGGGTGTGCCGGCCGGCGCTCGAGCAACTGGCCCGCCGACTCGACCTGCGGCAGGCTCGCTTTGTGGGTTGCGTGCCTCCGGCCCAGGTCCCGGAATTGTACGATTCCGCCGAGGTCTACTGGATGAGCCCAAATGTGGACTGCATGCCAGGAACGCTGCTGGAGTGTTTCGCCTCCGGCCTGCCGGTGATCGCCACCGCCGTAGGCGGGATCCCCTTCATGGTGAGGCACGAAGAGACCGGCCTGCTGGTGGCGCCCGACGACCACGCGGGGATGGCACGGTGCGCCCTCCGGTTGCTGGCAGATCCGGCTTTGGGGGAGCGGCTGGCGGAGAATGCCCGACGGGAACTGGACCGCTACAGCCAGGAGCGCGTCCAGGCCCAGTGGGTCGCTCTCTACGGGGAGTTGATGGACGCCCCGGGCGGGGCC
>Ga0315289_10016974_pt1 | contig 10003 bp, 11 predicted proteins | sample YL17G11_40_MG_FD_203452 | JGI IMG/M metagenome (GOLD analysis project Ga0315289, IMG submission 203452) | Sediment microbial communities from Yellowstone Lake, YNP, Wyoming, USA - YL17G11_40 | ecosystem: Environmental > Aquatic > Freshwater > Lake > Sediment | place: USA: Wyoming | collected...
CTGGCTTTTGGCATCGGCATCGGGATGATCATGGCGCTAATCTTCAGCCGCTCGGATACGCTGCACGAGCAGGGCGCAGATACGGCGTTCGCTGGCCGGGAAGGCATGCGGCGGAGCGCGCTGATCTTCCTGCTGGTGCTCGTAGCACTGCTGCTGGCGGGAACGCTTAAGGTCGGGCTCTTGACCAACGTCTACGCGGAAACGACGTTGCCAGTGACCGGGCTGGATCGGCTCCAGGCCTTGCTCTTCCGTGTGGTTCCGTTCGACGCCAGTCGGGGGGAAGAAGGGGTCAGTGTGCAAGGGCTGATCCTGATTGGCCTCCTGGCGTTGATCGCCCTGGCGGCCTGGCGAGGCCTGAACCGGGTGGATGAAGGCTATAACGCCTGGACTTGGGTCACGCTGGGCCTGGTCAGCCTGACGCTGCTGGTTGCGGCGACTCAAATGACGCCACAGGCGAACGGGTTGAGGATCGGCCTCCCCGGCAAGTTTTTCGGGGTCATCCTCGCGCTCATTGCGCTGTCATATCTCGGCCGCCGCTACCTGGGGGAGTACGAAGTACAGGAGTGGCTGTGGGAATCGTGGCGGTTCGTCAAGCAGATTTTCCCGTTATTGATCGTGGGCGTTTTTGCAGTGGGTGTCATCCGCCAGCTCATCCGGCCCGAGTGGATCGAATCGCTGGCAGGTCGCAACACCGTCCTGGGCAACCTTGCCGGAGTCGTCTTTGGCGTCTTTATGTACTTCCCCACCCTGGTCGAGGTACCGATTGCCAAGATGTTCCTGGGCTTGGGGATGCACCGCGGCCCCCTGCTGGCCTACCTGATGGCCGATCCTGAGCTCAGCCTGCAGAGCATCTTGGTCGTGTCGACGATTATCGGCAAGGTGAAGGCTTGGACGTACGTGGTCTGGGTGGCGCTGTTCAGCATGGCCGCGGGCTTGCTCTATGGGGCATGGGTGGACGGCGCCAGTCCGGGACTGATCGCGGGCGGAGCGCTCGCCGGCTTGGCTGTACTTGCGCTGGTCCTCAACCGGCTGGCCGCAAGAAGGCCGGCCGCCAAAGCCGCGTAGCCCACAGAAGCCTGAACGACCCATCTACCAATCTACTGATTTACCAGTCTACCAACAAACGGAGGCAAATACCATGACCCTACACATCAAGATCCTCGGCGGCGGCTGCGCCAACTGCGAACGGCTGGAGAGGCACACCAAACAGGCTGTCGAGCAACTGGGCGTCGAAGCCACCTTTGAAAAGAGCGGCGACTACGACGAGTACGCCCGCTACGGCCTGCTCGCCACGCCCGGCCTGGTCGTCAACGAGAAGCTGGTCAGCGCGGGCCGCGTGCCCTCGGTGGCCGAGGTCACCACATTGCTAGTCGATGCACTGGCGTAATAGGGGTGAGGAGGACTCATGGCACAAGCTGTTGGCTCGATGGCACACCCTGATACGGTCAAACGCCTCTCCACACTGGATCGCTTTCTCACCCTGTGGATTTTCCTGGCCATGGCCGTGGGCGTCGCCATCGGCTACTTCGTCCCGGGCGTCGAGGACTTCATCAACCGCTTCCAGGCCGGCACGACCAACGTGCCCATCGCCATCGGGCTGATCCTGATGATGTACCCGCCCTTCGCCAAGGTGAAGTACGAGCGGCTGCCCGAGGTCTTTCGGAACACCAAGGTGCTGGGCCTGTCGCTGCTGCAAAACTGGGTCATCGGCCCGATCCTGATGTTCGCGCTGGCGGTCCTCTTCTTGCGCGACAAGCCGGAATACATGCAGGGCCTGATCCTGATCGGCCTGGCCCGCTGCATCGCCATGGTCATCGTCTGGAACGAGCTGGCGAAGGGCGATACCGAGTACGCGGCCGGTCTGGTGGCGTTCAACAGCGTTTTCCAGGTGCTGTTCTACAGCGTCTACGCTTACGTTTTCATCAAGGTGTTGCCCGAGGCATTGGGGCTGACCGGCGTAGTAGTGCAGATAAGCATCGGCGAGCTGGCCAAGACGGTGTTCATCTACCTGGGCATCCCCATGATCGCGGGCTTCGCCACGCGCTTCATCCTCTTGCGCTTCAAGAGCCGCGAGTGGTACGAGACGCGCTTCGTCCCGCGCATCAGCCCCATCACGTTGATCGCCCTGCTCTTCACCATCCTGGTAATGTTCAGCCTGAAGGGCAACCTAATCGTGCAGCTCCCGTTGGACGTAGTGCGGATCGCCATCCCGCTGGCGATCTACTTCGTGGCCATGTTCCTGGTGACCTTCTGGATGGGCCGTCAGGCGGGCGCCGATTACCGCATGACGGCGACCATGTCATTTACCGCGGCCAGCAACAACTTCGAGCTGGCCATCGCGGTGGCGGTCGCGGTGTTCACCATCGCCTCCGGCCAGGCCTTCGCGGCGGTCATCGGGCCGCTGATCGAGGTGCCGGTGATGATCGGGCTGGTCAGCGTGGCGTTTGCCCTCCAGCGCCGCTGGTTCAAGGATGAACTGCGACCTGCGCCAGCGGGGGTGGCGGCCGCCGCCGAGGAGGCCTGCCCGCCGCCGGTGGCGCCGAAGGGCGCCTGAAACGTGCCTGGCACTTCCGAAGTGCCAGGCACGTGGACAAGCCGAATATGCCAAGCACCATCGGCCTGGGCCATGCACGCCAGGGCGCGCGCGGTGGCTTCCCGCAGACCGATACCAACGACACGGACTGCTATGGCAGCCCGTTCCCGGCTTGCGGCGAGTGCTTGTGCGCGCAAGGGATCGTGTTGTGTCCTTGACAAGCCACCTGGGTTTTCTCTTTTTACGAACGGATTGTGCAATGGGCAGCCCGAAAGCTACAACAGCCACCGATGTACTGGATGCCCTGCGAGTCGCCATCGCCGAAGACGCGCCGGTGGCTCTCGCGACAGTGGTGGACGTGCAAGGCGCGTCCCCGGCCCGCGCCGGCTTCAAGCTCTTGGTGCGCGCGGACGGCAGTGGCCTGGGCAACGTGGGCGGCGGCGCGCTGGAGCAGCGGGTGCGTGAGGATGGCGCCGCGGCGTTGGCCGACGGCCGCCCGCGGCTGGCTCACTACCGTCTGACCGAGGCAGGGCAGGATGCCCTTGGGATGCTCTGCGGAGGGGAGGTGACCGTGTTCATCGAGCCGTATCTGCCCCGACCGGTGCTACTTATCGTCGGCGGTGGGCACATTGGCCGGCCCCTGGCCGAACTAGCCCACATTGTGGGCTACGACGTGCAGGTAGTTGACGTGCGCCCAGAGCGCGGCGACCGGCTGCAATTCGATCCCGGCGCGATCACCGACCGCACCTACGTAGTGCTCATCACTGAAGATCACGTGACCGACGAGGCCGCGCTGCGCCAGGCGCTTCCGACCCCGGCGCCTTACATCGGCATGATCGGCTCGCTCCGCAAAGTGGGGATCATCCTCGAGCACTTGCGCAGTGAAGGGGCAAGCGCGGAGGCACTGGCGAGGGTGCGGGCACCCATTGGTCTCGACACCGGCGGCCGGGAGCCGGCTGAGATCGCACTGGCCATCCTGGCCGAAATCGAATGCGTGCGCCACGGCGGCAACGGACGGCCGCGCTCCGAAGGTGTAGTGAAGGAGAACGAGAATGGCTAACGGATTACCTGACAACGCCCTGTTCGTCTGTTTCGGCGGCATGTCCAACGTGGGCACGCTGACCGGCCTCGCCGGCATGGAGGCGGTCAAACGCGCCGGGCCCGGCAAGGCGGCCATTTTTTGCCTGGGCGGGCTGCCCACCGGCGCGCCAACCGTGCTCGAGAAGACGTCGAAAGTCGGCCGGATCGTCGTCGTGGACGGCTGTGCGCTGAACTGCGCGCACAAGATCGTGGAGCAGGCCGGCTTTCATGCTGACGCAGCCATCACCCTGGTGAACGACTGCGGCATCAAGAAGGGACCGCCGATGCAGTACACGGCCGACGACCTGGAAGCGGCGGTGGCCGCCATCTTGGCCGTCCTGGATACGGAGCGTGTAAGCACATGAAGGCCATAATCAGGGCCTTGCTGTCGTTGGCCTGCGCGCTGCTATTCGCGTGTGATCCGGGTGGAGTTGCACGTGCTCAGGGCTGCCAGGACTGCGCCGCGATCAAGGCGGACTACCACGGCCAGCAAACTCAAGTTGCCGCGACGGCCACCGCATCGGCGCCGAAGGCCTCCGCAACGGCCGCGCTGGTCCGTGTGGTGCTTTACTGGATGGACGGGTGCGGGCATTGCCACGAAGTGCTGGACGGCATCCTGCCGCAGATGCAGCAGAAGTACGGCGCACAACTGGAGGTCCGCCTGGTCGAGGTCGTGACCGAGGATGATATTGCTCGCTTGATCGATGTGGCAGGAGCATACGGGTTCGAACGCGAGCAGGCCGGCGTGCCCTTTCTAATCATTGGCCAGCGCGCCCTGGTTGGGCCAGATGAGATCACCGCTGAGTTGCCGGGGCTGATCGAGGCATCCCTGGCGGCCGGCGGCGTGGATTGGCCCGCGCTGCCCGTGCAAACTCCGGCTGGGCAGACGGCCGTGCCTTCAGATGACAGTTGCGGCTTTGCTGCGCCGTGCGTGGATGGAACCGGTGCCCCCTTGGAGGGGCAAACAGCCGGCGCGGCGGCAACCGGAGAGGCCCCTGTGACCGGAAGCCTGCCTGACGCAACGCAGCCGCGCGGCGTGCCGGCGCCAGCCGCGGCCCTTGGGTTGGCCGCCGTGATCGGCGGAGGCCTGGCCGGCGCGCTGCGCATTCGTGCGGTTAGACACCGCCACCCGCCCAAACGCACTGGCGAACTAGCCGAACAGCTCCCTGGAGACAGTGATGCGGCTTAAGATTCTGGCGGTACTGGCGGCGCTCTTTGTGGCGATGTGGCTCACGGCCGCTCCGACAACCGCAAGCTCGTCAGTGCAAGCGGATAAGCCGGTTACCATCTACTTCTTCTGGGGCGATGGCTGCCCCCACTGCGCCGAGGCCAAGCCATTCCTGGCTGACCTGGCGCAACGTTACCCGAGCGTCCAGGTGCGCGACTTCGAGGTCTGGTATCACGAGAAGAACCGCGAGCCATTGGTCCGCATGGCAGCCAAGTTCGGCTTCGAGCCGACCGCGGTGCCCACTATCTTCATCGGCGACCGCTACTGGGTCGGCTATGCGGAAGACCCCATCGGAAAGGAGATCGAGGCGACTGTTGCCGCCTGTGTGCTATCGGGCTGCCCTGACGCGGGCGCCGGGGTCCTCTCGCCGGCAGCCGCGCCCACCGTAGCGACGGTCAAGACGCAAACCCCGGCTGCGCCGGTCGCGACGCAAGCCCCGGCTGCAGCGATGCCCCAGGGGTCACAGGCTGGGTCGGGCGATCCGCCTGCGGCAGGCAGCGACACGCTCACCCTGCCGCTCATCGGCTCGGTGGACCTGGCGACCCAGTCGTTGGCGCTCAGCACCGCGCTCATCGCGTTCGTGGACGGCTTCAACCCATGCTCGCTGTGGGTGCTCTCAGTGCTGCTGGCGTTGACGCTGCATACCGGCTCGCGCAAAAAGGTGGCCATCATCGGCCTGGTCTTCCTGACCGTCACTTCGCTGGTGTACGTGCTGTTCATCGCCGGGCTGTTTACCATGTTCACGATCGTCAGCTTCGTGGGCTGGATCCGGGTGGTGGTCGCGCTGCTGGCGCTCTTCTTCGCGGTGGTGAACATCAAAGACTACTTCTGGTATAAGGAAGGCTTATCCTTCACTATTGCGGACGAGAAGAGGCCGGGGCTCTTCCGCAGCATGCGCCGCGTGCTCGCTGCTGGCGACTCGCTGCCTGCGCTCATCGGCGCGACGGTGGTAATGTCGGCCGGCGCGTCGCTGGTGGAGTTCTCATGCACGGCGGGCTTCCCGGTGCTGTGGACGAACCTGCTGGCCGCGCAAGGCGTGACGGTGCTCACCTTCGTGCTGCTGCTGGCCCTGTACATGCTGATCTACCAGATCGATGAGATCGGCATCTTCCTGGCCGCGGTCTTCAGCCTGCGCGCCAGCCGGATCGAGGAGAAGCATGGCCGCATCCTGAAGCTGATCGGCGGCATGTTGATGCTGACGCTGGCAGCGGTCATGCTGATCGACCCGAACCTGATGAACCGGGTCAGCACATCGTTGCTGGTGTTCGCGGTGGCGTTCGCCGCGTCGCTGCTGGTGCTTTTGGTGCACCGGGTCATCCTGCCGCGTCTGGGCGTGCGCATCGGCAGCGAGTTTGCGGCCAAGCAGCCCAAGCGCGGGCAAGCCGGGTAACCTGGGAGGCCATCATGCTCATCCCGACCTACGAGCTGGAGGTTTTCACCCCGCCGTGCGATCCGGGGGCCGAGCGGTTTTCAGCCGTCGCGCACCTGTCGGCGGACATCCGTGACGCGCTGCCCTACCTGAACGCGACCTTGCGCGGGGCGGTGTACACCGAACCAGCCCACAGTCTCACCTGGAAGAAGGCCGGCCACAACGTCGCCTTCCACGCCGACCGTATCGCGGTCAGCAACGTGGAGGATCGGCAGGCGGCCATCGAGGAGTTGGACGGGTTGGTGAAGCTGGTGAACCGCACGTGGGAGCGCCGGGACGAGATCACGCCCGACCGCACGACCCGCCAGCGGCCGACCGCGATGGCGGTGTACAAGCTGCTGCCGGGCACCAACTGCCGGCTGTGTGGCCAGCCCACCTGCTGGAACTTCGCGCTCAAGCTGACCGCCTCCCAAGTGGACTTGGCCGCGTGCCTGCCGCTGGGCGAGCTGGCCTACGCGGAACGGCGGGCCAGCTTGGAGGCGTTGCTCGTGCCGATGCCGGCCATCGGGCCGCGCGATGAAGCGCGCGGGAATGGCTGAACGGAGCTTGCTGGCCGTCTTCGCCCATCCCGACGACGAGACGTTCCGGCCGGGCGGGACGCTGGCGCTGCTGGCGAGACAGGGCGTCCGGGTGCAGGCGCTTACGGCCACGCGGGGCGAGGCCGGCTCGTGCGGCGACCCGCCGCTGTGCACGGCGGAGGAGCTCCCCGCGCGGCGGGAACGTGAGCTTTATTGCGCGTGTGCTGCGCTGGGCCTTGAACCGCCACACCTGCTCGACTTCCGCGATGGTCACCTGGCCGAAGCCGAAACGGAAGAAGTAGTCTCGCAAGTCCTTGCGGCCATCCGGGAGACCGGGGCGCAAGTCCTGCTCTCGTTCGGGCCGGATGGCCTGTCGGGCCACGCCGACCACGTGGCCATCGGGCGTTATGCAGCCGAGGCATTTCGCCGGGTCGACAGCTTGGCCGCGCTGTATACCGTCGCTGTGCCGGCCAGCGTGGCTGAAGCGCTGGGCATGCGCCAGGTGCGCGCCGTCCCCGACGCAGACATCGCGCTGGCGGTGGACGTGTCGGCCGCCTGGGAGGCAAAACTGGCCGCAATCCGTTGCCACGCCACCCAGTTGAGCACTTCGCCGCTGCTGCAGGCGCCGGTCGAGCGCCAACGCCGCTTCTTCGGCACGGAGCACTTCGTCCGGGCCGCAGCGCACGTGGGCCGCGACGATTTCCTGCCGGACGCCCTGAAAGGATACCTGCTGTGAGCGACGTGATCCAGGTGACGGGTCTGACCAAGACCTACGCGGCGGGCAAAGGCCGGCCGCCCCTGGCCGCGGTGGACAGCGTTGATTTCGCCGTGCGTGAGGGGGAGGTCTTCGGCTTCCTGGGGCCCAACGGCGCGGGCAAGACCACCACCATCCGCATGTTGACTGGGCTGACGCGGCCCACGTCTGGCACGGCCCGGGTCATGGGGTTTGACCTGGCCAGTGACCTGGCGCGTGTCAAGAAGCGCATCGGCGTCGTGCCCGAGGCCTCGAACCTCTACGACGAGTTGACATCCTTGGATAACCTGGTCTTCGCCATGCAGCTCTACGGCGTGCCGCGGGCCGAACGCCGGCCGCGCGCCGAGGCGCTGCTGGCCCGTTTCCGGCTGGGCGACAAGCGCGACGTACCGTTCGCCAAGCTCTCGCGCGGCATGAAGCGCGGCCTCACTATCGCCGCGGCGCTGGCGCACCGGCCGCCGCTGCTCTTCCTGGACGAGCCGACCACCGGCCTCGACGTGATGAGCGCGCGCAACCTGCGCGGGATGATCGCCGGTTTACGGGACGAAGGCGTGACCGTCTTCTTGACCACCCACTACTTGGAAGAGGCCGAGCGGCTGTGCGACCGGATCGCTGTCATCGTCAAAGGCCGTATTGTGGCGTTAGACACCGTGGCTGGGTTGAAGGCTGCGGCGCAAGGCCAGACCGCGGTCGAGGTGACGCTGGCCGGCGCGGACGGTGGCGTCGAGACCCGCCGTGTCCCGGCGGACGACGTAGCGGTGGCCGTGCGGACGGCGCTGGCCGAGGCCGGCGACCGCCGCGTTTTGGCCGTGAACACCGTGCGCCCCAGCCTGGAGGACGTCTTCGTCCGGCTCACCGGCCTGGGCGCGGAAGTCATGCTGGCCGAGAAGGGCGGCAAAGGGGGCGGCAATGCTGCGGGATGATCTGCGCTGCCTCTGGTATATCGCGCTGAAGGATCTGCGCGCCTACTACTTCAAGCCGCCGAACATTAGTTGGGGCATCCTGTTCCCGTTCGCCTTCGTGCTGGCGTTTGCCATCCGCAACCCAGGCGATCTGCGCACCCTGACGCCGGGCCTGCTGGCCCTCACTGTGCTCTTCGGCACCAGCTCCATGGAGGCCATCGTCATCGTCTTCGAGCGGCGGCTCGGCTCATTGGAGCGGCTTCTGCTGGCGCCGGTGCGCCTGCCCGCGCTGTTGGCGGGCAAGCTGCTGGGCGGCATGGCCTTCGGGCTGACGGTGACGCTGGTGGTGCTGGTCATCGTCCTGGCCGTCTTCGGCACTGCGGGCGTGAACTGGCTCCTCCTGGTCCTGGCGCTTCTGCTGTCGGCCGCGGCCTTTTCGGCCCTGGGCGCGTTCGTCTCGGTGGCGGTCAAGGAGGTGTTCGAGGCGCAGACGTTGGCCAACTTCATCCGCTTCCCGATGATGTTTCTGGGTGGCGTGTTCGTGCCGGTAGCGTCGCTGCCGCCCGGCTTGCAGATCGTCGCCCGCTTGCTGCCGTTGACCTACGCGGTGGAGGCGCTGCGCGCGGCGTTGTGGGGTGGCTCACCGGCTCTGGCGACGCTGGATCTGCTGGCATTGACCGGATTCGCGACCGTACTGTTCGTGCTGGCCGCCAAAGTGTTGGCGCAGCGCGTGGCGTGAAGGCGGATCAAGCTGACTCCTTACGCGGACGATCCATGAATTTGACAAACTCGCGCTGGCGGGATAAAATCACATTCGGTAACTTGAATGTGATGGAGTCCCGTAAATGGATGTTCTGGAAGACGCCGCAGCGCTGTTCAAACTTCTGTCCCACCCTTCCCGCCTTGCGATCCTGCAAGTCCTGCGGGACGGTGACGAGTGCGTATGTCACCTGGAGGCGACACTGGGGCTGCGCCAGGCATACATCTCGCAGCAGCTCATGGTGTTGCGTCAGGCTGGCCTGGTGACCGACCAACGCGAGGGTTGGAACGTCTTCTATCGAGTGGTCAAACCGGAAGTGTACGCCCTGATGGATGCAGCACTCGCCACCGTGCAGCCGGAGGGCGTGTCGTTGCGGCTGACCCGCCACGCGAGCCCGGCGGCGTGTCCCTGCCCCAAATGTCAGCGCGAACCCGTGCTGTGATTTCAGGGGTCTCTTTTTTTGGTTAAACACATTCAGGGCGCCGAATATTATGAGCTGCCAACCGGCGCCCGTAATCAGACGCAAGGAGAGATTTCACATGGATGATCGTGACATTCTGGTGGACGCATTGGAGTTCCACGGCCACCGTTGCTACGCCAGCGTGGCGGGGGTGCGTTGCGGCCTAGCCGCGCTGCGAGTACTGGGCGTGAAACGCTCGGGCGGCACGCAACTGTACGCCATCCTGGAGATCGGCGAGGAGCATGGTGGCATGTGCTTCGGCGATGGCGTGCAGTACACCACCGGCTGCACCTTCGGCAAGGGCAACATCCGCAAGAACCCGCTGGGCAAGCTGGCCTT
>Ga0315289_10016975_pt1 | contig 10002 bp, 8 predicted proteins | sample YL17G11_40_MG_FD_203452 | JGI IMG/M metagenome (GOLD analysis project Ga0315289, IMG submission 203452) | Sediment microbial communities from Yellowstone Lake, YNP, Wyoming, USA - YL17G11_40 | ecosystem: Environmental > Aquatic > Freshwater > Lake > Sediment | place: USA: Wyoming | collected...
CATTTACCGGCTTACCCCATCGCCTGGAAAAAGTGGCCGAGATAGAAGGCGTGACCTTTATCAACGATTCCAAGGCTACTACTGTGGACTCGGTTCTCCGGGCACTGGAAAGCCTGTCCGGACCGGTGGTGCTGATCATGGGAGGCAGGCACAAAGGTTCGACATACCAGCCTCTCGCCGGCCAGCTCCGCACCAGGGTAAGGCGGATTATAGTCATCGGAGAGGCCAGAGAGATCATTCAGCGCGAACTTGGCGCATTTTGCCCGGTAAGTCTGGCCGACAGCATGGAACAAGCTGTGGAGTGGGCGCGCGAGTCAGCGCTTCCGGGAGATACAGTCCTGCTCTCCCCCGGGTGTTCCAGTTTCGACATGTTCACCGATTATGAGGAACGGGGCGACACCTTTAAAAGTATCGTATCAGGAAAGAAAAAAAATGGCACTCAAGCAGTGTGACTCTTCACGCTGGGGCTCCCAGCTTGTTCTCGTGGCTCTTGTCCTGGCTATCGCCGGTGTGGTGATGATCCTCAGCGCCACTTCGATCAGTGCCCATGAGGAATACCTGTCAAGCTATGCCTATCTGCAGAGACAGGCTCTGCGTGTGCTGGCAGCCCTCGTGGTCATGCTCGTCGCTTCCCGCATCGATTACCACCGTATGCCACGGATAAGTTTCCTGGCTCTGTGGTTCACTATCATTATGCTGGTTATCTGCCTTCTTCCGGGAACCAAATCCCTGGCCCCTGTAATCGGCGGCGCCAGGCGCTGGGTACATTTCGGCAGCTTTTCCTTCCAGCCCTCTGAGCTGGCTAAATTCTTCCTTATCTGCTGGGCTGCGGGCTACCTGGTGCGCAAGAAAGAGCTTATCGATAATTTTTCGCAAGGATTCCTGCCCTTTATCGTATTTACGGGGATTTTCTTCATCCTGGTGCTTAAAGAACCGGATCTCAGCCAGGCGGTTATCATTCTGCTCCTGGTCATGATCACCGGCTATATCGGGGGGCTTAAACCCTTGCACCTGATTGCCATTGCTCTCCTGGTCTCGCCTCTTATCTACTATAAATATGTAGCCAGAGTCGAATTCCGCATGGACAGGATAAAAAGCTATCAGGAGGGTGATCTCGATAAAAGCGGCGTTGGTTACCAGGCTTACCAGAGCAAGCTTGCTCTGGGTTCGGGGGGTCTCTCCGGTGTAGGTCCGGGCAAAAGCAAACAGAAATATTACTTCCTGCCTGCCGCGCATACCGATTTCATTTTCGCCATTCTCGGCGAAGAGACAGGATTTCTGGGAACCACGGCGGTCATTGCCGCCTTTCTCTTCCTGACTGTACTGGGGTTGCGAATCGCCAGGGCGGCCCCCGACTACTACGGTTTTTTGCTGGCCTCAGGTCTGACCCTGATGATTTTCCTGTCTGCCCTTCTGCACATGGCTGTTGTCGCCGGGATAACGCCCACTACAGGTATGCCCCTTCCATTTTTCAGTTACGGGGGGACCAACCTGGTAACCATTTTCTGGGCGATTGGCATCCTTCAAAATATAAGCCGTGCGCGGCAGGAAACAGCAAATGTTTAAATATGACATGTACCGCAAAGTCAAAAAAATACATATGGTCGGAATCGGCGGAAGCGGCATGTGCGGGATAACGGAGATTCTGCTGGATAATGGATACCAGGTTTCAGGCAGCGATCTCAACCAGAGTCCCACCACCGACCGGCTGATCAAACTGGGAGCGCGAGTGTTTATCGGACACAGGCCGGAAAACCTGGCCCAGGCAGATGTGGTGGTCATTTCCTCCGCAGTAAGGGAGGACAATGCAGAGGTGCAGGCCGCACACAAGGCGCATATACCGGTGATCCGCCGGGCGGAGATGCTGGCCGAGCTGATGCGCATGAAATACGGGATCGCGGTCGCCGGCACCCACGGTAAAACCACGACCACCTCGATGACCGGACTGGTACTGGAAGAGGCGGGACTCGATCCGACAGTCGTTGTCGGGGGGAGGCTTCGCGCCCTTGGACGGCACACCAAGAGGGGTGAAAGCGATCTTTTTGTCGCCGAGGCTGATGAATTCGACCGCTCGTTCCTGCGGCTTGCCCCCTCGATAGCCGTGATTACCAATATCGACGCCGACCACCTCGATTATTACTCGAGCCTCGAGGAGATAAAAGACGCTTTTGTCGAGTTCGCCAACAAGGTTCCTTTTTACGGCGCAGTGGTGGCCTGTATGGACGACATCCCGCTCGTTTCCATTTTCCCGCGTATCGAGAAGCGGCTTTTGACTTACGGGGCGAGCGTACAAGCCGACCTTCAGGTAAGCGGCATATCCCACCGGGGAGGTTCCACTGTCTCGCAGGTCTCTCTGCATGGAGAGCCTCTCGGCGGGCTGAGTCTCCAGGTTCCCGGCGAACACAATATCAAGAATGCACTTGCCGCAGTCTCGGTTGGCCTCGAACTTGGCGTTCCCTATCGAAAAATCGCCGAATCTTTAGCTGGATTCAAGGGTGTGCACCGACGGGCGGAAATCAAAGGTGAAGTGGCCGGCCGGATGCTCATGGATGATTTCGCTCATCATCCGGCGGAAATAATCGCCACTCTCGAAGGGATTAAAAGGGGCTGGGGAAGAAAAATAGTCGTTGTCTTCCAGCCTCATCTCTATTCACGCACCCAGGCCCTGGCCAGCCAGTTCGGCAGCTCTTTCTTGCAATCCGACATACTGGTGGTCACGGATATTTACGGCGCCCGTGAGCAACCTGTTCCGGGGGTAAGCGGAGAACTTGTGGCGCAAGCGGCCCGCGGGCACGGCCATCATCAAGTGATATACCATCCGGACAAGAGCACCCTGGCCGAAACTCTGTTCAACCTGTCGCGGCCCGGAGATATCCTTCTGACCATGGGGGCCGGCGACATTTACCGGGTGGGCGATCAGATCATGGAACGTTTCGGGGGAGAGAAAAGTTGAAATGTCCCGCTGAAAATCTCTTTAGAGCTTTCTGCCGTATTGATGGGCTTGCGGCTTATGAAAACCACCCTCTCTCCCGCCTGACCTCGATCAGCACCGGGGGCCGGGCTGGGATATTTGTCATTGTCGAGCGGGTGAGCGCTCTGAGGGCTCTTATGCCTCTTGTCGACCGGCCCTGGTTCGTTCTCGGCCAGGGTACCAATTTACTGCTGAGCGACAGGGATTTCCCGGGGGTGGTGATCAGTCTTGGCCGGTCATTCCGCAGTCTGCGCCTCAAGGGTGATCGAATGACTTGCGGCGCTGCAGTTTCCCTTCATCTCCTGGTGAAAAAAGCCATCGAATCCTCATTCGCCGGGTTCGAGGAATTAAGCGGCATTCCCGGTTCAGTGGGCGGGGCAGCAGCCATGAACGCCGGAACCCATATCAAGGAAATCGGTGATCTCGTGCATACTCTCGGACTGATCGATACCCGGGGAAGGGGACATATTTTGGGCTCCGCGGAGATAGACAGGAATTATCGGTCCAACCTGGCCCCCATACCGGGAGTGATAACCTTTATATCTTTCCGGCGTTGCGCAGCCGGCGATCCCCTTTTGCAGGCCAAAAGAGCCCGCCAGCTTGCCGAGGAGCGCAAGATTAAACATCCCTGGCGGGAAAAAACTTTCGGCTCGACCTTCAAAAACCCGCCGGGCCGGATAGCGGGCATACTTATCGACGAGGCCGGTCTCAAGGGTTTCCGTGTGGGCGGGGCAAGGATAAGCCCGGTGCATGCCAATTTCATAGAAAATATCGCCGAGGCCAAGGCGCTGGATGTACTGGAACTGATCAAGAAAATGAGAAAAGAAGTCCTGGAATCTTTCGGAATCGCCCTGGAGCCTGAGGTAAGACTCATCGGCTTCACCGCCGCAGAACTGGGAGAGCTGGCTCCTTACGCCGCCATCCCGGTCAATGCCGCTTTTTCAGTGCCCAAACTTTAATCGCTGAGGAATAAATGATCGTTCAGCCTCGAAAGCCTGCTCTCCGGCACCGCTCATCCTTCTCCAGAAAAAGCCGCCGCCGCAAGGGAGGGCTTAAACTGATCGCCCTTCTTCTGGTCACGGTGTCTTCCTGTTATGCGGCATTCAGATTCGACCTCAGCAGCTATTTTGCCATAAAAAGGGTGACTGTGAGCAAGACTGCCTTAATCAGGGAAGCTTATCTGGACTCTATCTGCCAGAGTCTGCTCCTTGGCCGCAGTATACTCTCCAGCCTGAGAGAGGAAAAGAATGCCATTGCCGGTGAACCTCTGGTAAAGGAAGTGCGTTTCGTCAGGCATTTTCCCGACTGCCTGACCGTGCAGGTGGAAGAGCGGAAACCTGTGGCCCTGGTCAATGTCGGCGAGCTGGTACCGGTGGACATGGAAGGAATTGTCCTTTCCCTTCCCGACAGCCTCGTTTCCCGCGAATTGCCCATCCTGACTCCCAGGACTACGGCGCTGGCCAGCGATGAGGAATACAGCAACAGGGTCCGGCTGAACAGGGAAGGCCTCAGGCTCCTGGAAGCCGTACTCGAGTTCCGCCAATTAGCCCCGGAAATGCTGCCTCTGTTAAGCGAGTTCACTCTCGACGAACAGGGGAAGATAACTCTGGTCACTCTGGATGACGGAATTAAGGTGGTGATGGGCAAGTGGGTCAGGAAGGAAAATATCCGCTATCTTCAATGGATGTTGAGCCAGCTTGCCGGCCGAGCGGATAAACCTGTGCTCATCGATCTAAGTTTCGAAGGACAAATCATTCTCAAAAACAGAAAAGAGAGCTGAGGGGAGACTGCCCATTATGTTGCAGCGGGGGGTTCCCAGAACAGACCTGTTAAAAAATGAGAAATTTTGACACTCGCCGGCGACGGCTTTCGGCCGGAGATCCCGCCGCGGTTAATAATCCCATTACCGGCCGCTTGAAGGAGGAGCGATGGCCAAAGAAGATGTGATTGTCGGCCTGGATATCGGTACGACCAAAATCTGTGCCATTATAGCCGAACGCACAGAGGAGGAGAGTCTGAAGATTGTGGGCGTAGGCACCTCCAAAAGCGAAGGCTTGCGACGGGGTGTAGTGGTCAATATCGAAAAGACAGTGCAGTCGATAACCAAAGCTGTCGAAGATGCGGAGCTGATGGCTGGGGTGGAGGTCAGGGGCGTTTATGCGGGCATTGCCGGAGACCATATCCGCTCGATCAACAGCAAGGGAATAATCGCCGTATCCCGTGAGCATTCGGACATTACCGGGGATGATGTCCGCCGGGTTATCGAGGCCGCCCAGGCACAGCATATTCCCATGGAGCGAGAAGTGATCCATGTCATCCCGCAGGAGTTCATTGTCGATGACCAGCGGGGAATCAAGGATCCCGTGGGCATGAGCGGAATCAGGCTGGAAGCCGAGGTGCATATTGTCACCGGAGCGGTAACCTCGGCCCAGAATATCGTGAAAAGCATCCATAAGGCCGGATTCGAAGTCTATGACCTGGTTCTCGAACCCCTCGCCGCCAGTTACGCGACCCTGACCGAGGACGAAAAAGATCTCGGTGTGGCACTTTTCGATATCGGCGGCGGCACCAGCGACATCGCTTTCTTTTCCAAGGGCAGCATCCGCCACACCAGTGTTATCGGGCTGGCCGGCGACAACCTGACCAACGACATCGCCATCGGCCTGCGCACACCGGCTTACCGGGCCAAGGAGATCAAGGAAAAATTCGGCTGCGCTCTGGCTTCCATGGTTGACGCCCAGGATATGATCGCGGTGCCCAGCGCTTCCAACCACGGCGAACGCCATGTGTCGCGCCAGCTCCTGGCCTCGATTATCCAGCCGCGCATGGAGGAAATCCTGAACCTTATTTTCCGTGAAATCGAGGAGTACACTCCGCTCATGGCCGCCGGCATCGTGCTTTGCGGCGGAACCAGCGGCCTGAAAGGCATCGTGGAGCTCTGTGAAGATATAACCAAGTTGCCTGTCCGGGTGGGCAAACCGATAGGCATTACCGGGCTGGTCAACATGGTTGATGACCCCAAATTCGCCACCGGCGTGGGCCTGGTGATGTACGGTGCGCAGCAGTCCCCGCGGGAGTCGAGATTCCATGGCGATGAAAGCTCGATTTTCAACAAGATACTGGAACGTATGAAGCAGTGGCTTAACGATCTCTGGTAATCCAAAATCTTATTTAGCCATAAACCACGAATTTGGAACAATCAAAACCGGGAGAATGTCTATGGCCATGTTCGAATTATCCGATATCCAGGAACAGACGGCCCGCATCACGGTGATCGGAGTCGGCGGAGCCGGGGGCAATGCTATCAATCACATGATAGAAGCGGAGATGAAAGGAGTGGAATTTATCGCCTGCAACACAGATGTGCAGGCTCTTTCGATCAACAGGGCGGGTTACAAAGTCCAGATCGGCAAGCAGTTGACCAAGGGCCTGGGCGCCGGAGCCCGCCCGGAAATCGGCAAACAGGCCATCGAGGAAGACCGCGAGGAGGTGGTCGGGCTGCTGGAGAATTCGGACATGGTCTTTATCACCGCCGGTATGGGCGGCGGGACCGGCACCGGGGCTGCTCCGGTGATCGCCCAGATAGCCCGTGAACTTGGCGCCCTGACTATCGCTGTGGTCACCAAGCCGTTCATTTTCGAGGGGCGGAAAAGGATCAAGCAGGCCGAGGTAGGAATAGCCGAGCTGCGCAAATATGTGGACACGATCATTGTCGTACCCAACCAGCGTCTGCTCGGCCTGGTAGGTAAAAACACAACTTTCGAGGAAGCCCTGCGTATTGCGGATAACATTCTTCTTTATGCCTGCCAGGGCATTTCCGAACTCATTACTGTCCCCCAGCTCGTTAACCTCGATTTCGCCGATGTGAAAACCATCATGTCCGATATGGGAGACGCGCTCATGGGCACGGGATTCGCTTCCGGCGAGTACCGGGCCAGCGAGGCCGCGCAGGATGCAATCAGTTCGCCGCTCCTGGAAGATGTCCATATTCAGGGAGCACGCGGCGTATTGGTCAACATTACCGGCGGCAAAGACCTTACCCTCCATGAGGTCAATGATGCCAACAATGTGATTTACGAGGCCGCGGGCGAAGAAGCGAATATAATTTTTGGCGCGGCGATCGACGAGTCGATGAACGGCAGGGTACGGGTCACAGTGATCGCCACCGGGTTCGGTGAGCGGAGGGAGCAGGCCCAGATCAATAAAAACGTGCTCGAAAAAACTAATAACAATGTGGTGAATTTCGACAGGGCGATGAACGATGATTTTTCAAGCCCCGTTCCTGTCGTTTCCACTTCGTCGGTCTCAGTAACTCAGAAAGGAGAAAGGTCGCACTCAAGCTCCGTACCCACGAGCACTAAACCTTTCCCTCTGACTCTGGAAGAGCTGGAAATACCGACTTTCATCCGCCGCCAGATAGATTGACAATTGAAGTAGTGGAACCACCTGATTTCCCCGGAAGAGAGGCGGTTTTGAAAAAAATCCGCATCCCCCGGCTGGTTAAGCCTTTCGCTGCGGTAATGGCCGGAGAGACAGCACTGATTGAACAGGCCGTGGAAAAACTGTCCAAAATCCTGGGCCAGGTGGATCTGGCCAGCCAGGTTTATGATTTCGACTTCACGGACTACTACCTTAAAGAGATGGGCATAGGATTGCGCAAACAGTTTTTCGGCTTCGAGCATCTCCGGCCCCCGGAGTACCTTGTCCGGCTTAAGAGGCGCACAGCAGCCTGCGAGAGAGCGAATCGCGCTCCCGGTGGAGGCCGTCTGGTGAATATCGATCCCGGCTACTGGTCGGATGCCAAACTGGTACTGGCCTCGACAAAGAATTATTCGCACCGGATAGCTCTCGGCCGACGGGTTTTCGGGGAAGTCACCCTGCGCTGCCACAAGGGACAAATCGGGCCGCTGGAATGGACTTATCCCGATTACCGTACGCCTCTGGCGCTCGAATTTTTTGAAAAAGTCCGCCGCAAATATTTGGAACAGATTGCATAAATTTGAATTATTTTATTCGCTCTTGCTTCTGTTTGAAGATGATTTTATTTTTCAACGTTTTTTGTCGCTCTTTGGATATTTTTCCGATTTCTCGCTGTTTGTCTCATTATTAATCTTTAATGCTGAATAAATCCAATGGCCCAAGAGATGAAGGATTTTTCCCCCCGTCACCGACGAATCGATTTATCCAGAAATGACCGGAATAATCCCTGGCGCCGGCTGGCTTTTCTGGCTCTGTTTTTCGGCTTCATCCTCTCCTTCTCCGGCTCAATCATCTGGTTCAATGATTTCACCTCGCCGTCGCTTTCCCTTTCCTCCCCTGTAGAAACCGGAATTATCTCCGAACAAAAAAGTGAAAACGACTCCCTGCTTGCCGATAAAAAAGATCAAGAACCTGTCTTTACCGAAGACGAAGTCAAAATCGGAGATACTTTTGAAACCGTTCTCGAGCGTAACGGCATTGATCGCGCGGCGATTCCGGCCATGATTAATGCTGCCCGGCCGCTGCATAATCTCAACCGGGTAGTCACCGGACGGTCTTTCAAGTTCACCTTTGCCGATAACTCCCTGGAAAAGCTTGAATATGAAATAGACGAAGACCGCTCTCTGGTGCTGGAAGCCAGGGATTCATCGGACTGGAAAGCCGGGTTGGAAGAAACCGTTTATCAGGAGACAGAAAGAGAGCTCTGCGGCACGATAGAAAGCTCGCTCTATCAGACTGTTGTCGATATCAGCGGTATGCCGGAGCTGGCCTTGAAGCTGAGCGAGATTTATGCCTGGCAGATTGATTTCCACAATGATATCCGCAAGGGCGACACTTTCAAGCTGATTTACGAGGAAAAAGTCCACCCCAAAGGGATGAAAAAGGTGGACAGGATAATCGCCGCAGTGTTCAGGAACGGCGATAAGGATTACTGGGCCATCCGTTTTGCCAACAAAGACAACCGGATCGACTATTTCGACACTGACGGCAACAGCCTGCGCCGCAAGTTCCTTAAGTCGCCGTTCAAATACATGCCGCGCATCTCCAGCCGCTTCAGCCTCAGGCGGTTCCACCCGATCCTCAAAATATACCGGCCGCATTTAGGCGTAGACTACGCCACTCCTAGCGGTACTCCGGTGCTGTCGCTGGGTGACGGGAGAGTGACTTACTACGGCTGGAACGGCGGTTTCGGCAGGTTCATCATGATCAAGCACAACGGGATGTATGCAACTTCCTACGGACACCTCTCCGGTTATTCCCGGAACTTACATACAGGGAGCCAGGTCACTCAAGGACAGGTGATCGGCTATGTGGGAAGGACAGGCCTGGCCACCGGCCCGCATCTCGATTTCCGCTTTTACAAAAACAACCACGCTGTCAATCCTCTCACAGTGGATATTCCTGCCGGAGACCCGGTCCATAAATCGATCTTTTCCGCTTATGTCGCCTATCGGGACAGTATGAAAGAAAGGCTCGAAAAAATGCAGCCTGTGGAAATACCCATCCTGGTTATCGAGCCAAGCAATACCCCTTACGGGCCACCCCTTTTCTCCATAGCCGCGAACGGCTCTGCCAGGGATGACACCGAATAGTTATTTTACTATTTTTTTGCTTTTTTAATGATAATTAATTTTTATTTTAAGGTTTGAATATAATTTAAGCCTCTCTCTTCCACCCAGCCTTCCCTGCCTTCGAAGCTTATCCTGTACCACTTTTGATCACCAGATTGCATACTATCCAATAATGGTACCGTAATGCCTTTGTCTAAAACCCCGCGGCTGGCCCCTCCGGCCTTTGCTCCGCCAGGCCTGCTCCAGAGAATAAGATTATCCGCCGCTACAGTCATCTCAGGCATATTTATTTCTGTCTCTGCGGACTTGAGACCGCTCTTTTTCCTCTGACGGGTATCCGGCGACGAATAGGGGGCGTATGTCCAGATGTATACGACCAGAAAAACGATTAGCGCCGTGTTGACCAGGACAAGGGTAAAAATAATTCCACGGTAGTGCCGGGCTACAATTTCGGGCATGAACACACAGCGCCATCTGGAA
>Ga0315289_10016976_pt1 | contig 10001 bp, 9 predicted proteins | sample YL17G11_40_MG_FD_203452 | JGI IMG/M metagenome (GOLD analysis project Ga0315289, IMG submission 203452) | Sediment microbial communities from Yellowstone Lake, YNP, Wyoming, USA - YL17G11_40 | ecosystem: Environmental > Aquatic > Freshwater > Lake > Sediment | place: USA: Wyoming | collected...
GCCACCCGCGCCTTGAACGCACCGCCATGGTGCTTCCGCTGTGCCATGATAACCTCCTGTCGGACGCCACCATACCACAGCCACACTACCTTATCTACTGGTCCAAAAAACCGGGAGTATTATAGATCACGCCTTTTGGACGATCCCCGTGGCGCAAACGAAGGTGGTCGTTGATGCAGACACGGGAGTGAACGTTAAAACGGACGCCTTCAGTGCGTTCCCATCTGGCGCGGTGGCGGAAGACTCGGATTTGGCTGTCCGTGGTCCGAACACCGTAGATAAGTTGAGTCAAGGATCCCAAGCACGCAGGACTCGCAGTCCTGCGCGAGGTCTGCCGGCACCGGAGGCGACGGCCGAAGCGAAGACCTTAGACCTCCACGCACCAGTTCCAGGGAGCAGCCGAGCAAGAACACCGACCTGGATTTTCGGCGGGATTGCTGTCGCTCTGTCCGGTGTCGTCATATACTTGGTGTTGCGAAAAGTCGTGCGGAGGTAAAAGATGAACGCTCCGATGAGACTAACAACTCGTCTGGTGATCCTGATCGGCTGCGGTGTTTGTCTGGGCTTGCTCCTTTGTCTGGTCCTCCGGGCAGGGCCCGGGAAAAGCCCCGCGCTCGAATGTGCCAACCCGGTGTACGACTTCGGCATCGTGTCCCCCAGCACCATTCTGCACCATTCCTTTGCGTTGCGCAATGGCGGTAAGGCCCCGCTGAAGATCGAACGCCTCAAGTCAAGTTGTGGCTGCATCTCCGCAGAGATACACGAGCCGGTGATCCGGCCAGGCACAATGACACACATGGAGGTCTCGTTTGTCGCCCCCGACATGCGAGGCCCCTACAAGGGGTCGATCATGGCCATGACAAACGCTCCCGACAAGTCACATTTCATTTTCCAAGTGGTGGCCGATGTTCTGCGGGAGGTCGAGATACAACCCGCACCCATCGATTTCGGTATCATCCGCCGGGACCAATTACCAGCGATGCGACGCGCCATATTGGTCTTCGCCCACGCTGATGCGAACGCGGTGCGAGAGCCGTATTTGCAGTCCGACCAAGAGTGGTTGTGCCTTCGCGCACAGGGCGAGAGCACTCTGGTGGAGAGGCCCTTCGAGGTGCTTCTGCAACGCGAAATCCCCAACGGACCCATTGAAGCGTACGTATCAGTATTCGACCAACGGGAGCAGAAGTGTCTGGCTCGTACCCCGGTCATTGGGGAAGTACGCGGTAATGCCTATGCCAAGCCTAATCGTGTTGTACTGGACCTATCCTCCGGTGCGGATCAAGAACCCAAATCAGTCGAGATCCTCTCGTCCCATGGACGCCCCGAGATTAGGCGTGCAGAGTTGAGTGAGACACTCAGTCCCTACCTGTTCGTCACGGTTGAGTCAGCAGAATCGCGCGTGCGACTTTCACTGAACTCGACGGCGGTTAGGCAAGCAGGCAGCAGTATCCCCAAAGCCATCAAGGGTCGGATTCATCTGGACATCCAGTTCGCTCCTCCAACGCAGGAGGGGAGCAGTAGTAGCAAGAACGATCGTTCCGCCGAGGAAACAACAGAGGGTCTCGATGTACCCGTTTTGGGATACACCCATTGAGGCCGAGAGCTAGTGTTCTTGAGATTCGAATGTGGAGGACTGCGATATGGCTGGAAACAGGATTGTCATCCTGGTGGTATCTCTCGTGACCTGCCTGGCTCTTCAGAGTTGCCGGGACCGGCGAGCAAGTAGTCCCGCCAGTGATGCGAACGCACTGACGATTGCCCCGGGAGCAGGAATGGGCCCGGTCCGTTTTGGGGCCCCGAAAGAGACTGTCATTGCCGCCTTGGGCAAGCCAGAGTCCACCGATGCAGGAGGACTAGCACTGATGTATCCCTCACGCGGATTCACGGTCTGTGTTCATCCGAGAGCCGGCTTCTTCAGCGTCAGTTGCTACACACGAAAGGCCGCTCCCCCAGACCTGCTTGTTTGCGATTTCGCTGGCAAGACCAGCGCAGGGATCGGTATGGGAGCAAGTCGCTCGCAGATCATCGCTGCCTATGGAAAAGCTGACAACGAGACGAGCACGAGCGGCCAAGTGGAACTGTACTACGCCACCACGGGCATGAGGTTCGTACTGTTAAATGACCAACTCATTCAACTGATGATGGAAAGACCACCAAAGCCGAAATGACCCCTCGGCCAGGGTGTCAACGTCCCCCGCGCAGAAAGTCGCAACGATGGGAGCCAAGAGAGGGTCTTGGTGTTCCGGTCCGATGGGACGTCCGAGACGGCTACGATCCTCCTGCCCCAGGGCGGGACGGGTTCCGCATGACCAATCGATCTGGATGGTCGAGGTACGGTTCGTTGCCAGGAGAAGCTTGCCGATGAGAAAGACGGGTAGACCACAAAGAGGTTTCACGTTGATGGAGGCGACGGTGGCCCTGGGCGTGTTTACGATCGGGATGCTGGGCCTGGGCGGGTCGTTTTCCCAGATCGTCCATGCCAATGCCGTGACGCGGCACAAGCAGACCGCCGTTCTGCTGGCCCAGCGCAAACTGGCCGAGTTCCGAATGGCCCAGGCGGGCGACTTGACGCAAACGCGCGGAACCTTCGAGGCTCCGTTTGAAGACTACGCGTGGGAAGCTCAGTTCAGCAGCCAGTCCAGAGACCTTGGGATCGTGAGCCTATGGGTCGAGGTCAAGCACCAGTCGGGTACAGGGGTGCGGCTGTGGAGCCAGACGGTGGTGGCGGATGGTTCATGAAAGACTGAGAAAATCGAAGGGTTTTACGGTCGTAGAGATGATTGTGGCGATGACCATATCGGCGATTACGCTGTTGAGTGGGTACGAGCTCTTTGAGGCGTTGAAAAGAGCCGGCGCCCTCCAGAGTGCGGACCTGGAGGCCACCGCTCTGATCGTGCATGGCCTCGACCAGATTCGCCAAGACCTTTCGCACGCGGTGCCGCGCGCCGAGTCGCGCGAGCCGATCTTCGTGGGGCGTAGTCCCGACCCGGACGAGAGCGTCAACACGATGACGCTGTTGGAGTTCTATTCGCTGTGTACGGGCCAGGAGGATGACCGCTTCCGCAGCGTGCGGCAAATGCGCCGCGTCAGGTATGTGTTGGCGAAGACCGGGGACTCGATGTACCTCTCTCGGAGCACCGTTCCCGTTGTCGGGCCCGATTCGACCGTGGGGGATGAGGGGCACGACCGGATTCTGGATCGTGTGAAGCAGATCAAGATCGCTTTTCGCGATGCACAGACGTGGGCATCCCAATTCTCATCAGACGAAAAACTCCCGGCAGGCGTGGAACTGACGGTGACGGCCTATGACCGGACGTGGCCCTTGTCGATCCAGTTGCCCTGTGGCACTTCGGAGGCGCAACCGTGAGCACGTCTGCGATCCGCCCGAGAAAGGCACGCCGGGCCTTGGCCTTGATCGTGGTGGTCTATGTTCTGGCGGCCCTGGGTACCCTGACTCTGGCCCTGGCTTTTCGGAGCAAGATCGGCCTGTGGCAGATGCAACTTGCCCTGGACCAGGTGCAGCAGGATGAGATTGCCTGGGCGGCCTGTGCTCAAGCCTCTCGGTTGTTGGCTCTGGACGATCCTAACGTGGACAGCGATGCGGATGTCTGGTCGGGCTGGCACGCGCTGGAAATACCGCCGAGCCCGGGTACGGCCGAGAGCCTCCCGTGGCAGGCATGGTGGCGGCTGGAAGATGAGTCGGCCAAGCTCAATGTGAATCTGGTCCCAGGGGATGTGCTGGTGCGAATCGAAGGGCTGGACGCGGCCGCCGCAGCGTCGATCCGGGATTGGATCGATCAGGATGACGTCCCCAATCCGGATGGGGCGGAAACCGAGTACTACGCCGGCCTGTCGCCCGCCTATGCGTGCAGAAATGGCCCACTGGAGACTCTCGGGGAATTGACGTTCATCAAAGGAATTACCCCGGAGATCTACTTCGGCACCGGCAAGCAAGAACAAATGGATGACTTGAACAACCTGGCGGCGGAACAGGTCCAGGCGGCGGACAACGGCAAGGACTTCGTGGGATTGAACGCCTTGCTGACCCTCTATGGCAATGGCAAGATCAACCTCAACACCGTACTGCCGGCAGTTCTGAAGGCCCTCCCCTTCCTTTCCGAAGCCGCCCAGGATGAGATCCTCTCCCGACGGCAATCCAGCGTCAACAAGAAGTTCACCACCTGGGAGGACATCCGGTCCAACAGCACCTTTACTCTGACCGACAAAACCGTCCTTTTACAGGTGGCCCGATTCAACTCCAATCACTTTCAACTCCGTATCAGGATCCGGTCCAACGGATCGGCCTGCCTCTGTGAATATGCCGCTTTCCTCGAACGGGACCAGAAGACGGTACGCGTTCTCAATTGGCAGCGCAAACTGTCCCGTAGGCAAGGAAATGACCTTTATGGGGCTGCCAATCCCGGTTGAAATGCTGCCTCGGTGCGTGGCAAAATGATGCTTCTGAAGTCAATGTGGAGCGCTAAGGGTAAGAGGGTCGGCGTGGCTTTCGTCCGGGAGCAGGGGCTGGAGCTTGAGACCTGGAACCATGGACCGCGTCCCTATTGGTCGGCGGGCGTGCCCGGCGTTGACCACGGAGGTAAGACGCCCGTCGCGGTGGCGGAAGTCCTTCAGGTGTCCCATTGGTTGATGGTCCTGCCGACCTATGTGTGCACGACACGGTACCTGTGGCTCCCCGCGAGTCACCCGCGGGAGATCGCGGCCATGCTCGAATTCGAGGTGCCGCGGATCGTGCCGTGCAGTACCCAGTCATGGACGTGGGATTACTCGATCGTAGGTGGGCGCGAGGACGGGGCCTCGGAGGTTCTGGTGTTCCTCTCCCCCCTGTCGATCGTCGAGACGGCGCTGAAGCAGGCTCACGCCGTGGGTATTGAACCCCGACTGGTTACGGTCAGTGCCGTACTGCATGCCGCCCGGTTAGCCCACCAGAGAAACGCGGAGGGGCCCAGCCCTTGCGGATATGTATGGTGGGACTCCGGCTCCCTGGATCTTCTCGTCGTGGAAGGCAGGAAGCTGGCGTTCGTTCGCGGCGTCCGAATCTGTGAGAGCGATGCGCACGGGCTTGACGGCGTGGAGTTGGAGGTGGGGCGCACCCTGGCGATGCTCCGAAAGTCGGAGGGCTGGCCGGCGGCGATGCCCCTGCACGTGGGAGGGACGAATCCGGAGGTGCCGCATCTGGCCAGGAGGCTCCAACAGATGGCGGGAGTCCAGGTCTGCGATCCGGCGGAGGAGCCGCTGTGCCTGGGCGGTGCGGCGGCAGATGCGGTTCGGCCGGGGCACGGGTCGAACGGGCATGCCCCCGGCGCCTGCGTCAACCTCCTGCCCCAACCTCTCAAGGAAAAAAGCCTTCGCGCCCGGCGCCGGCAGCGGATCGTGGTTCACGGGTTGCAGACCTGCCTCGCGATCGTGCTGCTGCTGGCCTGCCTGAGGGCGAGCACGTGGCGTATGACACAAGTGCTCCACACCTACGAGCAAAGACTCATCGAGGTCGCCCCCTCGGCCCAGAAGCTGCAGTTCCTGCAGGGCCAGCTCCGCATGATTCAAACACAGGGCCAAGGCAGCGCGTCCATGCTCGACACCATCGGGCAACTGTACCAAGTGTTGCCCCCGGACGTGACGATCCACTATCTCAGTATCGATCAGAATGGGCAGGTGGTGATCCGGGCGCAGGCGAAGCGGCTCTCGCAGGCCTTTGACTGCATCGATCCCTTGGAACGGTCGGCGTATTTCGCCGATGTGCGGCAGAACTATGCCCACCTGCGCGAAATGGAAGGTCAAGTCCTGATCGACTTTGAGCTGCGGGCCGATCTGGAGAAATCCCCCCTCAGGGAGACCGGCAAGTGAATCTAGCGGGCCCTCTTTCCCAACAACGCAACAGGTGGCGTCTGGCCCTGGTGATGGGCATCGGCCTGGGTCTGTGCGGATGGGCCGTGGTCTCCCGTCCGGCGCGCCAGTGGTGGCAGCTTCACGGCCAACTGGAGCAGGTTCGCCAGAGACTGGTCGTCATGGAGCGTGCCCTGCACCAAAGAGAACAAGTGGAGGCCCAGTGCAAGAAGTTTGAGCAGCGGATCCTGGCCCGAGGTACGGACGCCGAGGAAAGTGGTCTGCTGCTCAAGGAATTGGAGACCCTCACGCGCGCGGCCAACGTCACGGTCAAAAGCATCCGGTCTCTGCCGTCGCAGCGCCTCGGCGACTACCGCAAGTTCATTGTGGGTTTGGAGGTGGAGACTCGAGTCCATGGGATGCTGGAGCTTCTCTGCGCGATTGACAGTTCCGCGAAGATCCTGACCATCGATTCGTTGACGCTTCAGGCCTTGCGGGCTGGGCCGAACCTCCTGGGCGCCACCATGGTGGTCTCCCGAACAACTTCGGGTGAGGGCCGATCCCCTTCTCCCTCTCCGGTCCCCTCTGATTTCTGAGAAGATTCACCGTGGAGCAGGTCCCGATGACAATCCGTGTAAAGCACAAAGCGGCTGGCGCCATGGGGAGCGCCAACGAGGGAACGGCATCCTCCGTTTCCAGGATGAAGCGTTTGGCACGCCTGCGGATTCCCTGGCGCGCGTGCCTGATCTCGGTCAGCTATCTGCTCACGATCGCATTGGGTGGTATGGCGCTGTACCTGTGGCAGGCCCCGCTGCCTCCGCTTCCGGCTGGTGAGGTTGCCGACGGCCGTTCGGAGGTGTCGTCGGCCGCGGGGCGAACGGGATCCAAGGCTTCTCTCGACGCCTGCTTGCGGCAGGTCAAGGTGCGGGAGCTTTTCAGACCCTCCATCCCGGTGCCCAGCAACGACCGCCTTGGCAAGACGACCGCCCAAGAGTTGGCCAACCGCCTGCAATTCCTCGGAATCATGGGGAATGACGAGGGTCTGGCGGCCCTCGTGCTCATCCCGAATCGTGGCCCCGGGACGTTCCGCGCCGGAGATCGAGTGGCCGAATTCACCCTCCAAGACGTGAAGCCAGACCGGCTGGTCCTGAAGATGGGCGACGAAGAAGCAATCCTCAAGCGATAAGAGAAAACAACCTATGAAATCGAGTACCTTTCGTCCGCGCGGCGTGGCCTTTGTGGCGGTGGTATTTCTGTGTCTTCTCTGCTCGGGCCAGCAGCCCTTGCGTGATCCCGTGGCCGTGCTCCAGGGCGAACCGGGGCAAAAACGCATTGATCTGGACCTCATGAACATGGACGTAACGGCGGTCCTGAAGATCATCTCGGATGCCGGCGGGTGGACCATCGTCCCCTCCAAGAAGGTGACAGAGAACACCAAAGTGAGCCTCTGGAGCAAGGGAGCCACCGCCCGCCAACTGCTGGATAAATTGTGCCTGGTCAACAGCTACATCTGCAAGGAGGAAGAAGGGAATGTCATGTACCTGATGACCAAGGAGGAATACGAGCAGGTCTTTGGCGGCACGAGCCGGATGTTCTGCCTCAGCTTCCAGAAGGCGGAGACCATCAAAGCGCTGGTGGAATCCAGTCTGACCAAGGCGGGCAAGGTGGGAATTGACCCGTGGAGCAATACGATGGTGGTCAGCGACACGGCGGAGAATCTCAAGAAAGTGGAGTCCCTGGTGGCTCGGCTCGATCAAGGCTTTGTGCAAAAACGCTTTCAACTGATCCACGCGCGGGCGGCGGACGTGGCGCAGACCATTGACCGCCTTTATCCGAAAGAAGGGTCGATTCAGGTCGATGCCCGGACCAACTCCCTCGTGGCCTTCAGCTCCGAGGGCAGCGTCGCGCGGATCGAGGAGCTGATTACGAAGCTTGATCAGGACAGTGTGACCAGGATCTTCCAGATTCGGTTCCAGCCGGCGACGGAATTGGCCCGACAATTGTCGAGCCTGCTGGGCAACTCCGGCGGCTTTGGCTCCTTCGGCGCACCGGCTCCGGCCGCCGGAGCCGCCAGTGCCGGCGGTTCCCCCGGCTCTCTCCGCACCAGCCTGTTTGAGCCCATCGTGGCCGCCGAGACCACGAACCAGATCATCGTCACGGGCAGTGCCGCCCAAGTCGACTACCTGGCCGGTCTGATTCGGGAGTTGGACAGCCAGATCGTCGTGACCACGATCCCTCTCAAACGCCTCAAGGCCGCTCTGGTCCTGCCGCAAATCGCCCACCTGGCCAGCAAGCCGGAGAGCATCAAGATCGACCCCCAGGGCAATAACCTGATCCTCCGCGATAATTCCAACAACGTGGAGCAGATCCGTAAGATCCTCCTGGATCTGGATGAGGCGCTGATGACGAAGGTCATCACGCTCAAGTTCGCGCTGGCCTCCGATGTTGAGGCGATCCTGCGCGCCCAGGTCACCAACCCGGACGCCTTCCGGGCAGATGTGCGTACCAATCAGATCATCATCTCCGATAGCGCCTCGCAGGTAGCTCGGATGGAGGACATCATCGCCAAGCTCGACGCCGAGGATGCCTACTTCACGAGAACCTTCCACCTCCAGCACGCGCCGGCCTCCAGTGTCGCGGACGTCGTCCAGACGTTCTTGTCCAGCCAAAGACCCAAGCAAAGCCTCGGCGCCGCCGATCGTGGGTACGGCGAGGCCGCGGCAGGACCTGAGCCCGCGGCAGCCGTACCGACGTCCCTCTCGTCCCCGACGCCTCCCAGGGCGCGGGGGACAGGTGCGTCTCCCTCCCCCGGCTCGGCACCGGGGCTGGCCGGTGTACGGACGCCTGGACGAGAGGCCGCACCAAGCCCGGCAAGAATCTCGACCCCAGCGCCGGCTTCCCCAACGGCGGCGGGTTCGCCATCTGCGGAGAGCCTGGGCACGGCGGGAACTGTGGTGGCAGACGATCGGAGCAATACGGTTACCATCACCGAGACGCTCGCGATCCTGACCAAGGTGGAGGAATTGGTGCGGGATCTGGATGTGCCGGTCAAGGCGTACAGCTACAGTGCCCAATGTCGCCAGTTGGATCCGGCCGCACTGGAAAAAATGATCCCGGCCTTCCTGCGGTCGAAGGAGGACAAGTACTTCGTGGACGAAACGACACGAACGATCCATTTCACGACGATGCCGTCCATGGCGGAGCGGCTGATCGCGGTGCTCAAGGATTGGGATCGCCCCGTGCGTCAGGTTCTCATCCGGGCCAAAATCATGACGGTCAACGCCCGCACGCTGCGGGACATCGGCGTGAATTACAACTCGGTCGTGGACCTCGATGGTTCGACTCTGGTCTTCCAGGGCTCGCTGCCCTCACAGGTGGCTCCCGATCGTTCGGGCTCCGTGACTCTCCGCAAACTGACCGACACCCAGTTCCAGGTCTTGATCCGGGCCATCGAGTCAGATAGCCGCAGCCACATCCTGGCCAATCCCCGGATCCTGGCCATGGACAACCTTCCGGCCCAGGTCCGGACGGCCACGGATGAACCGTTCACCGAGACCAGCATCGACGCCCAGAACGGCAACACGATCCAAAACGTGAGATTCCTCCAAGTGGGAACGGTGCTGGAAGTCACCCCGCGCATCAGGGAAGACCGCACCATCGAGATGGAGATCGCCCTGGATGCCAGCTCGCTGGAGGAGATTCGCAACGGCACGCCCGTCGTCAAGCGCAATATTGCCAAGTCGAACGTGGTGGTTAAGAACAATCACGTGCTGATGATTGGCGGCCTGCGATACAACCTCGACATGAAAGTGCAGGAGAAGATCCCTCTGCTGGGCGACATTCCGCTGCTGGGCCTGGCCTTTCGATCCAACCGCAAGGAGCGACAAGACACTGAGTTGGTCTTGTTCCTTCAGCCGACCATCGTGGATGCTTCAGAAGGCACAGAACAGCCCTTCGACCCCAACGAATTCAAGAACGGCCCGGAGGACTCCAGCGATGACTGAGAATGGCACATCCGTCGAGGGAAAGCACGACATGCACCTCCGCGTCGTGATCCTGCTTTCTCTGCTCGGAGCACGGCCACCTTGCCTTGCACAAAGCAGGCCCACGTCGATCAGCTTTGACGTCGTGGAATCGCAGTTCCATGCCAGAGACCAGGA
>Ga0315289_10016977_pt1 | contig 10001 bp, 11 predicted proteins | sample YL17G11_40_MG_FD_203452 | JGI IMG/M metagenome (GOLD analysis project Ga0315289, IMG submission 203452) | Sediment microbial communities from Yellowstone Lake, YNP, Wyoming, USA - YL17G11_40 | ecosystem: Environmental > Aquatic > Freshwater > Lake > Sediment | place: USA: Wyoming | collected...
TTAAGTTTTGCATCAGAAGAGTAGATAGTATTTCTTACAATCTGACTGGTAATACTGAGATTAAGGTCAAATTGAATCTTGCTAGGAGAAAACAGTGGCAATCTGCAAACCGGAATTTTTTACTATCGTTAAAGGTGAGGACCGCACTCTCCCTTTAAGAGTCACCAATAGTGACGGAACCTCTTATAATCTATCTACCACAACTGAGATTCGGGCTCGCTTCAGGAAGGCCGATGGTTCATCATTGGAACAACGACTGACTCTTGCCGAGATTACAATTATTGATGCTATCAACGGTCGGCTCGCGGTGACTCTCAGTGAGGATGATTCCAACACTCTCCTCGTCGCTGAACGCCAAGACTTTTCGGTAATTTTTGATAAGGGGCCACTAGCCTCAATCATTTATGGTGCTCATACCTACTCCGCCGATCACCCAGGAGCCGATGGTAACACTATCGTTCTCGTTTTTGACGGAATCAAGACTGCAGCAGTGGTGGTCGCCGCTTGGAACGCTTCTCACGTCGATCTCCAAGTTAAAATCACTGCGGGAGTCCCAACAGCTGTTCCTGCTGTTGGTACCATCCAATTGGTTGGCGGTATCGGCGGACGCCGCAAGGTTAACTATTCTAGGGCCATTACAGTTCAAAAACAGGCGACTTGATCTTGGAGATAGGTCGCCGTTGGCTTTAGTGCAGTTGACTGGGCCTAAGCTATGGCCGAAAGTTAAGATGCAAAGAAAGCCAAAAGAAGCCACAACGAGAATGGTTATATTGGAGGTGAAATGGCGAACGACACACAACCAGGGATCAACAATCCGCTCAGGTATTGGTACAGTCCAGACGAGCGACCAAAGATTGCTGATGTTCCTGAGGATCAAGGTTCGGTCAACAGCCTAGGTGCGATTCCAAGTGGTAGACTTCGGAAACGAAGGATGAAAGGCCGATGGAAAATGTTGACAACAGCGGAAGCTCTTACTAATTTGGCTGAAGATAAATGACTCTCAATAATTCCAGCACTGCTACCATTCTCAACGACATTGGAGTTTGAGAAGTTGGAGTATAGGTGTGAAGAAAAAGAGCAGTGGTAGCCGATCTCCAGTCACCGATCTAATTGAACTAGAGAGAGAATATAAAAAGGTGCAATCGATCAGTTTAAGGTCGAAGTTAACTAGCCTTTTCATTCCACTCTTGTTCCTGATTATGATTGGTGGGATTATATCAGTTATATTAGAATATAAGCAAGTTGTTATAGCTGATTATTTTGAGCAATACTATCGCACTCAGACCAGATCTAAGCCGTTTTCCGTTATGTTTGCAAAACCGGACGAGTTTGTTGTTGAATTTTTTACTGACTCGATTTGCCGGGGCAAGCAATATCGAATCCGTCTTATCCATAAGCCATCTGGAATTAAACTTGAGTCGGAGCCTATTGTTAAAAGGCATAGTCATTATGTAATAGAAAGGTTGTTCATTCAAATCAGATCATTGCTTGAGGCAGAAGGATATAGAATCACTTTTGTTCCGATTGGTGCAGATATTAAAGAGGAAAAACCATGACTTGGTTCAGTAACTTTTTGAACAAAAAAGAACTAGCTCCAGTTGTTCCAACTATAAAGGTTGTCGAACCTCAACCTTTGGTAGAACTTGAAGAAGAACTTTTCCAAAGACTCAAACATGGAGACCTTGCTCACCAGGATTGGTTGAAAGAAGAACTTAGGCGGTGGGCAAAAGGTGAGAAGCCACAAGGTCCACTTACTGAAAATCGTGATCCAATTCAAGATATACATCAGCTTCTTGTTCTTTTCGCCGATTTCTTCGTTGGAGTCCGTGAGACTCCTTCCAACAAAGGCCCAGAAGTCGAGATGTTTCAACGGGTGATCGGCGCTGCAGATGGCGCACCTTGGTGTATGTCGGCGGTGCAGTGGATTGTCCTCCGCGTTTCTCGTCGTTATAACTTGATTCATAATCTTTACCCGTCCGAGCGTTGTCTAACTGTGTGGCAGCAAACCAAAGAGATCTACAAGTTTAGTTCTCCTTCTGTTGGCTCTGTTGTTATTTGGCGTCACGGTAACACTTCTGATGGTCACGCAGGTATTGTTAAAGCTATTTCTACTGATAACAAAATCGTGACATTAGAGGGTAACACTTCGGCTGGTCCAGGTTTTGTTACTAATGGTGATGGTTATTACGAGAAAGTTAGATCTCTCAATGGAGATGGAGATCTGAAGATTCTTGGTTTTATTAGGCCATTTGGAGGAAGTCGTCTTGTTTAGAGCAATCAAAGACAAGTTACTAGGCAAATCTCCAAATGGGGCAAAACGTTCTTCACACTGGCCATCTATTAGAAGAGCGCATTTGCTTGAGTCTCCCCTTTGCCGGGTTTGTCTTGGTTGGAAGAGTGTTGAAGTTCACCACATTCAGCCGTTCCATGTGAGACCAGACTTGGAGCTTGATCCTTCCAATTTAGTGACTCTTTGCGAGTCTAAAAAAAGTGGGGTTAACTGCCATCTTTGGTTTGGACACCTTGGTGATTATCGGCTTTGCAATCAAAATGTGGTAGAAGATGCCGACCACTGGAGAATTAAGAGGACTTAATGACAATTGTTCACCCACATAATCCAAGAGATCATGATGTCCTCTGTCCTTTTTGCAAAATGAAAGGGAAGCATCATCACCAATGTCAATATGCTCATATGGCAGAGATGACTCCTGAAGAGGTAACAGCAAAACAAGTTCGGGAACAACTCGAAAAAGATCAAGTTCCAGATAAGTTTGCCGAAGCTGGTAAAAAAGGTCTTAAACATTTCAGGGTTGGATGAATGTGCTGCTAAGAGATTCAGCTTAGATATAAATGATTGGATTTCCCCTAAAGGGGAAGCGTTTTCCCAATACTAAATTTGAGAAGTGGCGTAAAGCTTTAAATAAGGAGTCACGAGGTGAGCAAGGTAGATCGTATTAATAAATCCCTCAATGAGTCTTTCTCTAAAGATATCAGCAGCCTTAAAGAAAGTTCTAATGTTGTTTTTAAACCTGATGTACTTCTTGAGTACCTTGATCTCAAGAGGTTCAAACCAACCTATGCGGATGGCAAGAATTTCGCTAATTATCTTGTCATGTCTATTGAAGATGAAGGAATGTCTGGTGAGTTCTCGGATGGACTATTGGATGAGCTGAAAAAGAAGCTGGTATGACGGCTTATGTTGTCCAGCTTCACCCAGAGCGTAACACTGTAGATATGGCGTAAAGCTTTAAATAAGGAGTCACGAGATGAGCAAGGTAGATCGTATTAATAAATCCCTCAATGAGTCTTTCTCTAAAGATATCAGCAGCCTTAAAGACCTTAAAGAAGGTTCTAATGTTGTTTTTAAAGAAGGAACTCCGGAAGCTGGTATGACGGCTTATGTTGTCCAGCTTCACCCAGAGCGTAACACTGTAGATGTTAAGTTTGGGAAAGCTACTCGTATGGATGTTCCTATTGCTGACCTTATGGTGTTGTCGGATGAAGCTGGGATTAGCGGTAAGAGCTAACAAAAATCTCATTATCATAGCTCGTCAACATATTGGCCTGGGCATACCAGTTAATCACGAATCTCGGTTGGAGGGTGGTTCTGAGAATTGTTTTTGGTACAATTCCAGCCAGAGCTACCTAATACTTTTGGGGCATGATGTATGAATTTAGCACAAGAGTTGTTTCAGCTTTGTGAGACTACTATTAAGGTTTCTAACTTAGGTAAGTTGGAAACCGAGGATGATAAATCCTCTCGCGATATGACTGTATCTTATAATGGAAAAAATTACAAAGGTACAGTTTTTTATAGTGACAGAGATGGCTTCTCTTGGGAATTTAATCCGAAATTGCCACCAGAATTGACTGATTCTGATGATTGGAATGATATGATCATCGACAAAACTTCTTAATTGATCTGGTAATTAATGCATGAGGTAGCTGAAGAACTTGATCCATATCTCTCCCAATTAAGTTTAGGACAATTGGAAGATCTTTATGCATCAATTGCTAATTACAAAGAGAAACCAGTTTGCATTGAGGAATTTTTGGATTCAGATAAGTACCTAGGTGCTTACTGGAACGGAGATCTTTATGGTTATTGGAGAAATTTTTTAAAAGAGGTTTATCCTTCGCCATTTTTTAGTCCTTATTGGTTGATTTCTCTGCGGGGATCTATAGGACAAGGCAAATGCCTTGATAGTGACACTAGAGTACCTACAAGTTTAGGCATAAAATGTATCAAAGATCTTTATGCGTTATGGTCTAGTGGTTCACGATTTCAAGTTCTTTCGGAAAGTGGCCCGAAAGAAGTATCTTTTATGGTTAGTGACGGGATCAAACCATGTCGCACAATCTCTACTATAAAAGGTGCGAAAGTTACGGTAGGTGATAACCATCGTTTTCGGGTATTACATCCGACCACTGGTGCTATCCTGTGGAAAAAGGCTAGTGATCTTTGCCAAGGAGATAAAATTCTTCGGACGCTCCGACCATCACCTGTTGGCAACAAAGTCCTATTACCGAATTTTGCTTGGTTTGTTGGTGTTATTTCTGGAGATGGTGGTATCTCCGTCCTTAAAAATGGTGATAGAGTTGTAATTCATTTTATTATGAATGCTGTTGATATTAAAGATGATAATTATCGTGAATCTATAGAGAAAGGTTTCTCTGAATTTGCTGGTGGTTTTAATAACTGGTATTTAAGTAGAAATTGTTTTGCTACTAGAAAAGTTAGTCGTTCACTTGCCAGTTATTTGCTTAGTCAGGGGTTTCTGGGTAAGGAGCAAAATGAAGGCGGTAGACTACCAAAATTAGTACCGGAATTTATCTTCGAGGCATCAGCAGCAGATCAGGTAGAATATATAGCTGGTGTGGTTGATACTGACGGCCATCTCTCTACACACATGGCAGCTATAGAAATTTCAAATTCATCTGAGTGTTTTATTAGAGGTTTGGCTTCAATTTGTAGTGCTTTAGGTCTTTTGGTTCGTGTCACGCCTAAGCATTTTGTGAATTGTGAGCATGTCTATTGGCGACTTAGTATTCACAATTATAGATCATTCCGGCGCTTAGCAGAACTTAATTTTCGTCCTCGCCTAGTTTATAAACAACAAGCTTTCGCAGAGCTTTTGGCTTCCAAGGATAGTGGGAGCAACGTTAGGCTACCACTGGTTGGATTTTCTCCGATTTTGCGCCAGCTAGACCAGAGACTTCGTGAGTCTGGTGTTAAAACACAAGCACGAAATGTTAGATCGGTGTGGGGAATGGTTAGTAATCAAACTACCACACTCGATAGTGTACAACGTATTGCCAGTACCTTTAAGACTGGTGGTTTGGTTCGTGACTTTGACTTTGTGAACGATTTTCAGTGTTATACTGATGAAGTCCGCTCTATCGAAACAGTCAATCGTGAAGTTTACGATTTATCTGTTGCTGATGATCCGTCTTATGTGTTTGATGGGTTTATTTCTCACAACACGTCGGTTGCTTGTGCTGGTCTCGCCTACGATATTTACAAGCTCATTCTAATGAATGCCCCTCAGGAGTCATTCGGCCTTGTTCGGTCTACAAAAATCCTCTTTGCGATTTTTAACCGGACTCTTTCTCTTACCACTGATGTTGTTTGGGACAAGCTCTCTCAAATGTTTGTGCAGAGTCCATTTTTCTACCAATTTGTCGGTGTTTTTGGCTCGAAAAAGAAACGATCCTTCGGTTCAGACGACACTCTTTTTCCGAATCGCGTAGACTTCATCATGGGCTCTCGGATGGGTCACGCCTTGGGACAGGCAATTCACTCAGCCATTATTTCCGAGGCTAACTTCGAGGTTATTGAAGGACAAACTTATAAGACTTTTAACTCGGTTCTTCGCCGAATGGAATCACGATTTATTGGTTCAGATGGTATCCCAGGTAAGATTTGGATTGATTCCTCTGAAACCGACAAGTTCTCCGCCGTCAACAAGATTGTAGATAGCTATCGCCGAAGTCAAGGCGTTAAAGTATCCCAGGCAGCAGTTTGGGATGTAAAGCCTCACCGTTACGGCACTGCTAGATTTTGGGTATTCAAAGGTTCCGACGTTAAACAACCAGAACTCCTTCAATTAGACAGTCCAATTTTAATTAGTGAGCCAGAAAATTGCATCCAAGTTCCAACAGAGCATAAAGATGCATTCGAAGCCGATACTGTAGAGGCACTCCGCGACTTGGCTGGTATTGCTACCGGTTCTAAGTATCGGCTGTTCCGTCTTAAAGATCGATTAACTAAAGCTGTTGCAGTATCACCACTTTTCCCTGACAAGTTTCAATTAGATTTTGATGATGACAACGACCAGATTTCTAATTACTGCTTAGTTAAAAACTATTTTCTTAATCCGCTCAACAAAGGTTATCCTCGTAACATCCACTTAGATATTGGACTTTCCGGTGACCGTCTTGGCATTGCTGGTAGTTATGTCACCAAGTTTCGTGATCGTATTTATCGCGACATTTCTACTTTCCAAGAAGTGTCGGAGTCGGTGCCTGAGGTTGTTTGCGAATGGTGCATTGGCATCGAGCCGAAAAACGGCAAGCAGGTTCCACTTTTTAAAATCAGAGCTTTCATCCAGTGGCTTTCTTCTGTCGGATATCCAGTTGGTAGAATTACGTCTGATGGATTCCAGTCTGCCGAAATGATCCAACTGCTTACCAAGATGGGATTTACCGCCGAATTGCTTTCTATGGACAAAACCTCAACACCTTATACTGAAGTTCGAAACGCTCTTTACGAAGGCCGCGTTATGGTGCCTCAAAATAAGTTATTAAAAGAAGAATTAGAGAACCTTGAAGTCACGCCGGATGGAACTAAGGTAGACCATCAACCAGACGGCTCAAAAGATTTAGCAGATGCTGCATGTGGATCAATCTATACAGCAATGATTGATGCCAGTAAAATTAGACTTATGCACTATGTTGAAAAGAAGCAATCGGTTGGAACTGAGAATTTGCAAAATATATTCTGGAACGAAGGATAATAAATGGAAACACAACCACCACTAACATCAATTCAAGAAACAATTGTCGCTCCAATTATTCCACCACCTCCACAACATGCGGAGATACCGAACGCTCCAACGTTGGAAGATTTGGAGAAATTGTTCGAGAGTAATAATGTTGATCCACTTCTTAGAATGCAAGCGCAGCTGCTCACCGAGGCACTGCGCAATCAAGGTGTTCAGAGTTTAGATTTTAAAACATTAGCTGCATTAGCTTCCGTTTACATGAAAGTCGCTGATTCTCGGAAAAAACTTATTCGAGAAGTCGATAGGATGCGCCAATTCTACTTAGTGGACGTTATCCTAACTCAAATGACTGAAGATGCATTGGCCCCAGAAATTGGTACTGGTAATGTTCTTAGTGCATCGTCTGCTAGGGAAGATATTCAAACACAGATTGACTTGCTAGAAGAAAAAATTGACTTTGATCAGTTGGCGCTTACTATTACTCCAGATATGCTGGCTTATGGTGAGTACACTCTCGAAGCAGTAGTGGTGCAAGATAAGAAAGTTAATGATGAAAAAGATCCTCTTGTAAAAAAAGATATTGAAGAGTTAGACCCAAAAGATCAGAAGAACCAAGCCAATGTTGATGATTGTTACGACGATGAGACTGGGTTGGTTGATGTTCTAGACTCAGTTGATCAAGCTTCAATTGTCGCCATCACGAAATGGGGAGATATCAAGTGTTATCTTGTTCAAAATGAGAAAGGCCAGGTAGAACGCCGTCACGCTTCCGAGTTTATTAAGTTTTCACTTTCTTCGTCCAGGCTTCGAATTGACCTTTTCAAAGAGTTCAACCTGTCGGCAGCCAAGATGAAAGAGAAGAAGTGTCAAGATATTCCACGTTACGTTCGAGTTGGTCGCTCTATTATTTACCCGATCATTTCAAAACTAAAAGAGCTTGAGATTCTTGAAGCTCTCGTTCCAGCTACCAAAATTTCCAAACTTTCTTCTGGTTCCATGGTTGGTGTTCAGGTACCACCTGGTTACGATGTGCAGAAGGGAATGGAAGCTGCTAAACAAGTGGAACAGCTTCTTAACAAGAAGATTGGTATTGATGGAAAGATGGGTGAGATCACCGTCGAAAATATTATGTCAACGGCTGGTCGTATCAAAGCCGTTCCGATCTTTGGTGAAAAAGGTCAACTGTCGAAGATGGACTACCAATCTGATGAGCCAGAAAAGCTCCTCGAATCAGTAGTTGACGTTCGCAAAACCATCTGCTCCTCCGTTGGTCTCCCTTACGAGCTTATTTTTGGTTCCGACGAAGAGAAGAAGGGAACAGTCCTACGTAAATATTCGCGCTATCTTCGTAAGCTGAAAGCAGTACAAAAAGCTGTCGAAGAGGGTGTTCGGCAAATTATTTACATTCATCTTTCCAACAAAGGCATCGACTACACTACCAATGATATCAAGGTTGAGTTTTATAACAAGTTGATCGAAGTGGACAACTTGGACAGGTTGGAGTTCATGGACTCCACTGTTGGATTCCTCGACAATATTAAGCGTTTTGTCATGGAAATGGCTGATGTTAATGTCAATCCAAAATTTGCTGAACGAATCCATTTGGAAGGCTTCTTGGAATTCCTTAATTCTCAACTCAACACAGTTGGTTTGCCTAACATTATTGATGTTGATGGTGATGGGGAAGCTGAAGGTAGAGAGGAGGATGATCCAACAATTAAAATTGGCGGTACTCCTGGCAGCAAAGATAGTGATTCTCCGGTTGATAAAAGAGGTGGAACTGTAACCCCATCGTCAATGGTAAGGAGAAAGACATTAACACCACCTAAGCCAGATGTAACTGTATCTGATAATGGCAATAAGGTGTCACCATGAAATTTCTTTTTATAGATTGCGGCGGACTCCACGTTGATACTGCTAGGCAGCTTGGAAAAGAAGGCCATGAAGTCAACTACCATATGCCATGGGTTAGTGCTTACCCTAAGTTCGAGATGTTCGCTCCTGGTCTTGGCATTAAAGAGATTAATAAAGTGCTCGATTATGGACCTTATATTGATGACGCCGATGTTATTGTTTTCCCAGATATTGGAATGGGAAAATTGGCACATTGGTTGAGAGGCAATGGTCACAACGTCTTCGGTGCTGGTCTTGGCGAAGAGATGGAAAACGACCGAATGAAGTCGGTCGAGGTGATGAATAAACTCGGCATCAAGTGTCCAAAAACTGTAGTGGCGACTGGTCTTACTGAAGCTCTCAACACTATGAAGAAGTTGTTTGGGGTGCAGGAGACTAACCAAAAGTCTGGTGGTTCCTACTTCATCAAGTTCAACATCTGGCGCGGTTCCCTCGAATCTTTCCCTGCTAAATCAATGGAGCAAGTCAACTTTATGTTTGACTCGCTCCGTTCCAGTATGGGACCATACGTCGAACAAATCCCAGTTATTATTCAGGAAGCCATCGAAGGGATTGAAACCGGTGCTGACCTTTTCTTTAATGGTGAAACATTCCTTTACCCTGCTATGTGGGGGTTTGAGTACGGCGGTAATTACACCGGTCTTATGACTTCCGACATGACCATTTTCAAAGAAGATCTCGACAAAGCAGCTACCTACTTAAAGTCGGTCAATTACCGTGGTGCATTCAGTTTCGAATGCATTTTTGATGGGAAAGATTCTTATTGGATCGACTGGACCTGCAGGTTCCCAATGCCACTTGGACTACTTTACTCCTCGTTTTCCAATGGAAAACTCGGAGAATTCATTTATGGTGTTGCTACTGGAGAGGCAAAAGAAACGCCTTTCCCAGATAATAAGTATCTAGGGTGTCTTGAGATTTACAGCGATGAGGCAATTAAGAAGTATCTGCCTCTTCATGGTGGTGACAATACAAGGTTTATTCGGTACATGATGAATGGCGATACAGCTTACTCCGTTCCAGGTGTTACTACTTTCGTTGGTGCTGTTTGTGCTTCTGGTGACAATTTGCAACAACTTCATG
>Ga0315289_10016979_pt1 | contig 10000 bp, 9 predicted proteins | sample YL17G11_40_MG_FD_203452 | JGI IMG/M metagenome (GOLD analysis project Ga0315289, IMG submission 203452) | Sediment microbial communities from Yellowstone Lake, YNP, Wyoming, USA - YL17G11_40 | ecosystem: Environmental > Aquatic > Freshwater > Lake > Sediment | place: USA: Wyoming | collected...
GCGATACCGGTCACGAACAGGAGTCGCCCGGGTGAGATGGAGGGATGTCGGGACATATACGGTGATTGGCTGAAAGGTTTTTAAAGGTATTGAAAGGATGGACATATACCTTCAACCATTCCGGGAAATGCCTGGATCTGCCAGGGTCGATCCTCGTCAATCCTTCCCTGATCAGGGGGATTCCAGGTTCTTCCTGAGGCTTGCCACGAGGTTCTTCCCGTGGGATCCCATCCAGTAGAGCTTGTTGCACGCAGGGCACAGGAAGAACACGATGGAGATCCTCTCCTCCGGCGCATAATCGGCCCCCGCGACCTCTGCATCGGTTGCCGGGCGCAGCTCGGTGTTGCAGAGGGAGCAGCGATCCATCACGACGACCGGGGTGATCAGGCCGAGAGAATGGAGGATACGGATCTGGGCCATCACATCATCCCCTTCCACGAAGACCGCCATCTCCCCGCCTCTCCTCGCGAGTTCCCGATCCCTCGTGAGGAGGATCCTTCCTTCGGCTCTCGCGATCCCGAGGATGGCGGTATCCTCGCGGGTGTCCCCGGCTTTCAGGCTGTTTGCAGAGAGGGTGTCGTATCCCATGAACCGGAGGTAGCGGGTGAGGGTGCCGAGCATCCGGTCGGCGATAAACCTCATCCCTTCCCCCCTCTTCATCGGACTGCCTGCCTGATCTCGATTCCCTCCCCGCACTCCCCGCACCGGTCCCCCTTCAGCTGCCGGAACCTTGTCTGGTAGCCGTTCCGTTCGATGAGCAGGGCGCCGCACTTCGGGCAGCAGGTGTTCTCAAAGGGATGGCCCGGGACATTGCCCAGGTAAGGGAACCGGATCCCAAGCTCCTTCGCCTTCCGGTAGATCTTCTCAAGGGTCGCAACCGGGGTCGGTTCCCGGTCCTGCATCCGGTAGTCAGGGTGGAAACGGGAGAAATGCATCGGTGTCGATGGCCCCAGGTTCTCCACCACCCACCGGATGAGCCCCTCCATTTCCTCCATCGTGTCGTTCAGGCCCGGGATGATGAGGGTCACCGTCTCGATATGCATGCCGAGCTCCCGCGCCTTCCTCGAGGCATCGAGGACTGGCTGGAGCTTGGCCTTGCAGACCTTCCGGTAGAAGTCCTCGGAGAACGACTTCAGGTCGACCCGGAATGCCTCGAGCATGGGGGCGATGTCCTGGAGAGCCTCCTCGGTGATGTAGCCGTTCGTGACGTAGATGGTCCCGAGCCCCTTATCCCGCGCAAGCGTCCCCATGTCACGGGGGTACTCATGCCAGATGGTCGGCTCGTTGTAGGTCCACGAGATGGACCTGCAGCCCGTCCCCTTGGCCCGGGCCACGCCCTCCTCGGGCGAGAGATTTCTCGTGAGGCCGTCCTCCAGTGAAGCCCGCGAGATGTGCCAGTTCTGGCAGTGCTCGCACTGGAAGTTGCACCCGACGCTGCCGAGGGAATAGGAGAGGGTTCCCGGGAGGTAGTGGAAGAGTGGCTTCTTCTCGATCGGGTCCACGGCCTCGGCGCTGATTTTCCCGTAGGTGGCCGCGTAGAGGATTCCCTTCCGGTTCAGGCGGACCCCGCAGATGCCGTGGCCTCCCTCCTTGATCCGGCAGCGGTGGGCGCAGACCGAGCAATGTACCGCCTGGTCCTCGAGCTTGGTATACTGCCGGGCCTCGTGCGTCATAGTCCTATCAGGGATTCCTGCATCGTCTGTGACCAAGGGAGTCCCCCCTTCTGAATCGATAGGGTACCATGGCTATTTAATTCCTGCGCCTCTCCGCATCCCTTCAGGATTGAGCAACGAAAATGAACCTGACATCGGGGCCCCGAGATGTTTCAGGGCTTTATCCGACGCCGCTCCGGCAGCCCCTCGTCTTATTGCTCTCCGGGGGCATCACCATTTTTACTGTTGCGGTCCCTGCCATCCTCGATCTCAACGATGAAGGACCCCCGGTAGCTGCACTTCTTGCACCGGTAAATGGTTCCGGTATAGCCACCGGTCTCAAGGTAGATACCGGTCCCGCCACATCGGGGGCAGCAGAGCATACACCTATATGTGCGCCCGGAGAGAATGAGCTTGATGCCATGAAGCGGATCGTCATCTCCCTGGGGGGTTCTGTCCTCGTGCCGTCTCTTGAAGAGAACCATATCAGGGAGTACGCCACCATCCTCCGGGACCTCGGGAAGGAGCACCGGATCTTTGTCGTCGTGGGCGGGGGCGGGGAGGCCCGCCGGTACATCGGGGTCGCCCGTTCCCTCGGGATCGACGAGTCGACGGCGGACGAGCTCGGGATCCTGGTCACCCGGCTCAATGCAACCCTTCTTGCAGGGGCCATTGCCCAGAGCGCACACCCGAATATCGCCGAGAGCTACCGGGATGCGGCCGGGTTCGGGGAGAGCGGGAAGATCGTGGTCATGGGCGGCGTGATCCCGGGCCAGACGACCGATGCGGTGGCGGCCCTCCTCGCCGAGAAGGTCCGTGCCGATCTCATCATCAACTGGACATCGGTTGACGGGATCTACAGTGCAGACCCGAAGAAGCATCCTGACGCGGTGAAACACTCGATCCTCTCCCCGGGGGAACTCCAGGCCATCATTCAGGGCGACCGGCTGGAGGCCGGATCGAACACGGTCTTTGACACCCTTGCCGCCAAGATCATCGGGAGGAGCGGCATCCCCCTCATCGTTCTCGACGGGAGGGACCCTGAGGATCCCCGGAAGGCCATCCGGGGGAAGAAGGGAACCCTCGTCTCGGAGAAGAAGGGCTGGAAGGATATCGTTCTCTGAACAGCAACGGACCCTGGCCTGGACTGGGGGCGGCATCCCCCTGCCCCGACGCTGGCGGTAGGTATTTCTCATAAGGCTCCCAACCCATGAAGGACGGGGTAGTAGGGTAGCCTGGTCCATCCTAGAGCGTTTGGGACGCTTTGACGGCAGTTCGAATCTGCCCTACCCCATCGAGCATGGAAACCTCAACCGCTCTCCGGATCTTCCGGGCCCTTGCCGGGCGATACCCGGATGCCCTGGAGCCCGACGGCGATAGGGGCAGTCCCTTCCAGGTCCTCATCTCCACCATCCTCTCTGCCCAGACCACGGACCGTTCCGTTGACGCAGTCGCGCCCACCCTCTTCTCCCGCTTCCCGACGCCTCAATCCCTGGCCGGGGCGGACATCGGGGAGATCGAGGCGATCATCCATTCGACCGGCTTCTTCCACACGAAAGCACGACACATCATCGGAACTGCCCGGGCCCTTGTCAGGGATTTCGGGGGCGAGGTCCCCAGGACCATGGAGAAGCTTCTCACTCTTCCGGGTGTGGGGAGGAAGACGGCGAACATCGTCCTTGCGCACGCGTTCCACATCCACGAGGGCATCGCCGTGGACACCCATGTGAAGAGGATAGCCGGGAGGATTGGTTTATCGGATGAAACGGACCCGGATCGGATCGAGCAGGATCTCACCGCCCTCTATCCCCGGGATCTCTGGGGCTCCATCAATACTGTCTTCATCACCCACGGGCGGACCCTGTGCACCGCAAGGAACCCGAGGTGCCCGGAGTGCCCGGTGAAGGGTGAGTGCCGGTACTACAGGAACCTCAGGAAGGGCTGACGGTCACCAGTCCCCCGCGAATTTGAGTGGAACGTGTGAGACAGGCAGGAAGCGCGGACCCGGGAGTGAATTTTTTGTGAAAGGAGAGCGAATACCCTTATCAGCGCATGTATCTTTTCTCCCACCTTTTCACGGGTATTGTCCTCGGTCTCCTTATCAGCGATCTCCTCCATGAGGGGAGGTGGCTCATCCCGACCGCGATCGGGGCTGTCCTCCCCGATCTCATCGATAAGCCGGTTGGATATATCTTCCTCCCGGGTATCATCGGTTACGGGAGGTTCCTCTTCCATTCCCTGCCCGTCTTCACGATCCTCCTGGTCGCCGGCCTCGCCCTCCTGAAATACAGGAGCTCCATTGCTCTCCTTGCAACCGATGTCGGCATCCTCTCCCACCAGATCCTGGACTCGATGTGGCGTGAACCCGTGAACTGGCTCGATCCCCTGCTGGGACCTTTCACGGCGCACAGGAACATCCCTCCGGATTACTTTCTTCTCCTCCTGCAGCAGAACTTCGAGAACCCGTCAGAGTGGTTCCTGGGTGCGGTTTTCATCATCGGGCTGGCAGTATACCTGGAGAGGGACCGCGTGGTCCCGGTAGCATTGCATCACAAAAAAGGCCTGAAGATGATCCTGGAGGGTTCAGGGATCTTCCTCTGGATGATCAGCGGTATCGTCTTCACCTATGGCCTGCTCAGGAGATTCCTCGGGCCTTCCGGCCGATTCGGCCTTGATGGTTCTGTTATTGTGAGTCTTGTCATCGCTCTTACCGCGTTCCTCTTCTGGAGATGGGGGTCTGCCCTCGGGAAGGATCGGCCCGCGAAAGAGGCATGAGCCCATTCTCAGGCGTCTTATTCCTGCCCATCAGGGGATGATGTGGGAGAGAAGGAAGAACGAGGCATAGCCTATCAGGGCACTGATGGGGATCGTCAGGATCCAGGCCCAGATGATGCTCCTTGCCATCCCCCACTTCACCGCACTCGTCCCCCTCGTCGTCGATCACGAGGCTCCGCCCCGTCGACGGGTTTGCCGCCGAGACAGCGAGCGCCGCGACCATCATCGGCGCTTCGATGGCAGGGATCCCGGTGGCCGATGAGGATCGGGGTCGGGGGGATCAGGGTCTTGCCCAATCGCCTTGATCGTCACCCTTCTCACGAGTGGCGGATGGCGATATCCGAGAGGACGTTCGCCGCATCCTCGCACTTGTCGGTGGCGCTCTCCAGGTTCTGGTAGATGTCCTTCAGCTTGATGATGGTCACCGCATCGGCCCCCTTGAAGAGCTCGATGATGGCATGGGCGGTGACGTCGTCGGCCAGGTTCTCCAGCCGGTTCACCTCGATGCACTTCTCCTCGATATAGGAGGGATCCTTGAGCTTGCGGATGGCCTTCGTCGCGAGGGCGATCTCGTTCACCGAGAGGAAGACGAGCTGCGCGAGCTCCTTCATGGCGGCATCGGTGTCGGTGATGCCGTAGTTCATCATCATCAGGGTGGTCCCTTCGATGTAGTCCAGGATATCGTCGAGGGCCGTGGTGAGGCGGTTTATCTCCTCCGGGTCGAGGGGCGTGATGAAGGTGCGGTTCAGCTGCTCGTAGATGCGGTGGGAGATCTCGTCCCCCCGGTGCTCGAGCCCCTCCATCTTGTGGGCCCGGTTCTTGATATCGGTATAGTCATCGGTGATGGTGACGAGGAGTTCCGCTGCCTGGGTGCAGGCGGTCCCGAGTTGCTCGAAGAGATCGAAGAAGATCCTGTCCTGGGGGACCAGCCACTCAACAATGCCCACGGTCTGGTACGTCTCCCTTTTGGGATGAAAAATGCATCCAATTTGATCGGGATGGACCGAGCGGGAATTGAACCCGCGGCCTCTACCATGCCAAGGTAGCGATCTTCCCCTGATCTATCGGCCCCTAGTCATATTGTGCGCAGGGAATTTAAAGGATTCCGCTCGCTTTTACGGGGAATACCTCTTTCGTGTCCGACGGTCCACATACCCCTGATGGATACCCGTCCGGCAATCGTTCGGCGTATCACGGCCGCCCGGGGGAAGGAGAAGGGATGGTGAAGCGACCCGGGGCCTTCCGGATCGAGGAGGTCGATCTCTCGGGACCCCCTCCTATCGAGGGTGTGGAGACCTCGGTCTGCGGATTTCTCGGTACGGCGGAACGCGGCCCTCTCTCCCTGTCGGGGGTGAACGAGCCCGGCGAATACCGCCGCATCTATGGGGGCGGGGTCACCGGCTCCTCCCTCTTTGAGGTGGTGAAAGGTTTCTTCGCGAACGGCGGGGAGCGGTGCTATGTGGCGAGGGTTGCCGGCGCAGGTGCAGTGCCTGCCACCGCCCGCCTCGGACCGGAGGGGAGGCTTCTGCCCCCTCCTTCTCGGAGAGGCCGGAGCTTCCGCCATGACAGCCCGGTCCTCCGGATTACTGCCCTGGGACCCGGAAGGTGGGGAAACAGGGTCCGGATATGGGTGGATGATGATGTGGTTCCTGAGAGACGGGATGCCCTGAACATAACCGTCCACTATCGCACCAGGAGAAGAACCCCCGCGCCGGCAAAGAGACCATACAGGACCTCTTCCGAAGCGCAGGGAAACCCTGACGATGTACATGAATCGTTCCAGGGGCTCTCTCCCGATCCATCGTCCCGGGAGTTCTTCATCAGGGTCATCAACAGGGATTCGGCCCTGATCAGGATGGAGGGAGACCCTCTCCCCGTCCTCGATCTCACGGTGCCTGTCACCCTCGGTGGCGGGCGGGATGGGCATTCCCCGGCCCTCCCCGATTACCTGGGTGATCCCGGAGCTGCGCCTGACAGGAGGACTGGTCTTGCCGCGCTCTCGGGTGAGGATGAGATATCCCTCATCACCTCGCCTGATATGCACCTTGTGGCGGGGCTTCCGGAGGCCCTCGCCCTGAGCTGCGAGGAACAGGGGGACCGGTTTGCCATCCTCCACATGGGTCCGAGTCCCCTTGAGGGGAACCCGTGTTTATTGCCCTGCACCTCGAGCTATGCCGCTCTCTACCATCCCTGGATCGTCGTAAAGAAGGAGCGAGGTCCGCGGGGCTCTCCCGTTCCCCCGTGCGGCCATATCGCGGGTGCCTATGCGCGGGTGGATCGGACCCAGGGGGTACACCGGCCGCCGGTAGGGGAATCGCTCGAGGGGGTCGTTGACCTCGCGGTTCACCTGGGGAGGGATGAGGAGAATGCCCTCAATGGTCGCGGCGTGAACACCATCCGGGCCTTTCCCGGGGGAAGGTTCTACATCTGGGGATCAAGGACCCTGGACCCGGCTGGTGTCCGGAGCATCGGGGTGCGGCGCCTTCTCATTCAGCTCGAGCAGTCCATCAGCCGGGGGATCCGGTGGGCGGTCCACGAGCCGGAGGCGAGCGGGATCCTGGAGATCCTCCTGATATCCATCCGCGAGTTCCTTGGCCGGGCGTGGAGTGAGGGGGCGCTCAAGGGGACGAGGGAAGAAGAGGCTTTTTTTGTGAGCGCCGGAAGGGGTGATGACCGCGGGGGAGGCGGGGCCGGGGCATTCCCTCTCACGGTAGGGGTGGCCCCCGAAAGGCCCGGGGAGTTCATCCTATTCAGCATTGTCCGGGAATCCTCCCGGTTCACGGTAAGGGAGTCACTGGTCCGATGATTCGGAACTGTTGAAAATCTGGCGGGGCACCTCGCCCGTCCGCCCTCTTTTTGCCCGTATCAGTGCATCATGGGCTGGATACCGGGCCGGTACTGGTGAAGGGCACTGCTGAAAATTGGGAGAGAATCCGGTGGTGGAATCTTCCTCCGGGATGCTCCCGGTAAGGAGTGGGATGCAAGGTCTCCGGAGGATATATTGTCTTTTCATAGTAATTATATAAATATGTTTCTATTTTTAAATGTATGAATTGATGACTTGAATTATCAAATGCATCACTCATTATTGGTGGGGTGAAAGAGCATCACCGTTACGCCCGGCATTAGGCTAGAAAAAGCAGGGATACCGGGATGCGCCCCTGATCGGGGTGTCCCGGAGTCCCTGGAAGGAGAGGGAACCTGTTACGGGCCGTTTCCAGGCAGGCCATCCGGGACCCCCGATGCAGGGGCATGGACACATACACCTTTTTTTACCCGCAGGAGAAACACCGGAGCATATCAGGCGGATGGCAGCCCGGGGGGGCTTCGGGTAGCATGGTTGCAGTGTGCCTTCACCAATCCAGGCCAGGCGGAAGACTGAAACTCAGGGTATCTATCGCAGGTGACCGATGCTTGGCATCATAGGGGGGACAAGCCTCCTCTTCTCCCGTCTCCCTGATCTCGCACCAAGGAGGGTTGATACACCGTATGGACCCGCCGAGGCGCTCTGCGGGGACTTTATCCTCCTCATGCGCCACCAGAGGGGAGTGCCGCCCCACCGGATCAACTTCCGGGCCAACATGGCAGCCCTTGCCATCCTCGGGGTGGACCGTCTCGTGGCCATCGGGTCGGCAGGGTCCCTGAAGCGCGAGATCCCGCCGGGATCTCTTGCCATCCCCCGGGACTTCCTGACATGGGGGGACAGCCCCTCCATCCATGACCATGCCATCAGCCATGTACTTCCCGCCCTGGATCCTGCGCTCTCTGAGTCCCTCGGGAAGATCGTTCCCGGGGCACACCCGGGCGTCGTCTACGCCCAGACCAAAGGTCCCCGGATCGAGACCATGGCCGAGGTGAGGACCCTCGCCCGGATAGCCGACCTCGTGGGGATGACCCTTGCCTCAGAGGCCACGCTCGCATGCGAGCTCGGGATACCCTTTGCCGCCCTCTGCACCGTGGACAACTACGCCCACGGTCTCGGGGGTGAGGCCCCCACCTGGGAGCACATCCTGGAGGCATCGCGGGCTCACCGGGACCGAACCGGGGCCATCGTAGAAAAGATCGTCGGGGTGATGGGGTGACGGAACGGGCCGGGGAACAGGAGTTCCCTTCAGGGAGAGGGGAGATCCTCATCGAGGGCACCAGGTACCGGGGAAGGACGGTGGATGTCTTCATCGACGGGGAGGGGAGGATCACTGCTCTCGGGAAGGAGGCGGGAAGGAGGTCACGACGGGACGCGGAGACGAGGATCGATGGGAGAGGGTATATCCTCATCCCCGGCCTCGTGAACACCCACACCCACGCGGCCATGACCCTGCTGCGGGGCTATGCCGATGACATGCCCCTCCAGGAATGGCTCTCCACGAAGATCTGGCCCCTCGAGGCGCACCTGACGGGGGAGGACGTCTTCTGGGGGACGAAGCTCGCGTGCCTCGAGATGATCAGGTCAGGCACCCTGGCCTTCAATGACATGTACTTCTTCATGGAGGAGGCGGCGCGGGCAGTAGGCGAGATGGGGCTCCGGGCAACCCTTGCCTACGGGTTCATCGACCTCGGGGACGGGGAGAGGCGCGAGAGGGAGATCCGCGCAACCGAGCGTCTCGTCTCAGCGGTGAAAGGGATGGCGAACCCGAGGATACGGGCGGCTGTCGGTCCCCACGCGGTCTACACCGTCTCTCCCGAGGGGCTTCGGTGGTGCGCGGACTTCTCCCGAGAGGAGAAGATCGGCATCCACACCCACCTCGCCGAGACCGAGCAGGAGGTCAGCGACTGTGTCCGGGCATACGGGAAGCGTCCTGCAGCCCACCTGGATGCCTGCGGGTGCCTCACGGAGGGGGCCGTGGCCGCCCACTGCTGCTGGCTCGACCGCGAGGAGTGCAATCTCCTCGCAGCTCGCGGGGCCTCCGCCTCCCATAACCCCACGAGCAACATGAAACTCGCCGTGAACCGGGCCATGCCTTACCCATGGATGAAGGAGGCCGGCATGAACGTCACCCTCGGGACGGATGGGTGCGCCTCGAACAACAGCCTCGATCTGTTCGGGGCCATGAAGGACGCGGCCCTCCTCCAGAAGTTCGCCTGGAACACCCAGACGGTCCTTCCCGCCCCCGAGGTTCTCCACATGGCCACGGAGGCCGGGGCCCGGGCCCTGGGAATCCCTACCGGCAGGATCGAGGCAGGGTCCCCCGCAGACCTGGTCCTGGTCAGCCAGGCCGCGCCCTCGATGACACCCCTCTTCTCCGAGGAGTCGAATCTCGTGTACTCGGCGACAGGATCCTCGGTTGACACCGTCATCTGTGACGGGAGGATCCTCATGCTCCACGGTGAAGTACCCGGCGAGGAGGAGATCCTTTCCATGGCAGCGAGATCTGCCGCAGCCCTCGTCGGGCGGTCAGGGATGTGACCCGGGGGCCCGCACCGATCCGATCGGGGACCTCACCCTCCCGAGGCACGGCACAAGCGTTAAATTCCGAAAGGGAGACCCTGTAACGTCATCTGAGGGGCTGTGGCCTAGACCGGTATGGCGACGGGCTCCAGCGGTCTTTGCGGGTGATGAACAATGGGTCTTCTGA
>Ga0315289_10016980_pt1 | contig 10000 bp, 4 predicted proteins | sample YL17G11_40_MG_FD_203452 | JGI IMG/M metagenome (GOLD analysis project Ga0315289, IMG submission 203452) | Sediment microbial communities from Yellowstone Lake, YNP, Wyoming, USA - YL17G11_40 | ecosystem: Environmental > Aquatic > Freshwater > Lake > Sediment | place: USA: Wyoming | collected...
ACGAAACGACTCGTTGTCGCTGAACTGCTTGAACAGCTCTGTGTCGTCTTTGAGCACCGCAGTCATCACGCGCCCGAGCGCCTTGTCATGCTCTATACGAGCATTCTGACGGTCAGAGTGCTTTATCGCGTTCATATAGGCTGTGTCCGCCGCCACTTTAGCCGGGATATCCACGGTGATCAGTTGATGAACACGGTCGGTATCCGTCCAGGGAACATTCCCGAACTGGTCATTAAAGGCCTTCAGGATGTTCGATAGCCGATCAAGCTCCGGCTCGGGCATGTGACCGCCTGCGCTGGTGGGCACCGGCTCGATTTCGGCGTCCTCGTCCGGGAGCTGGATCTTCACGACTGCTCTTTTCTCGACGCGATAGCTATCCATGTCGATGGCCTCGAGGATTCCCTTAGAGAGGTCTTCTTCGACCGGCGCAGGCAGCTTGGAAACGAGGAAGTTAAGGAAGATGGAGAGCTTTTCCCATCCGGCGTTGGTGTATGGAAGGATCGAGGCCAGGAAACCGTAGGTCCGCAGGAAAGCCTTGGCCTTGCCCTTGAAATCCACCTGTCCGTCCTCGTCGAGATGCTCTTTGTAGACCGCGACACATGCGTCGAGGATGGGGTCCAGCCGGTCGCGGTCTGCCCCGCCGAGATAGAGCTCCACGAGCTGATCGACCTGCTCCTGAGCATAGACCTGATACCCGTCAAGCTCAGCTTTCAGGTCATGGAGCCTATTGGGGTCAGTTTCCTCGGCCAGGATTGTGGTCCGATAGTAATCGGCGAACGCCTCTCGGATTGTGTCTGTATCGTTCATGAAATCGAGCACGAAAGTGTCGTGCTTCTGAGGATGGGCACGGTTCAGGCGCGACAGTGCCTGGACGGCTTTTATCCCCGAGAGGATCTTGTCCACATACATCGTGTGCAGGAGCGGCTCGTCGTAACCTGTCTGGAACTTGTCCGCGCAAACGAGAAAGCGATACGGCTCGTTCTGGATCTCGTCCGCGATTCGGCTTGAGGGGAATCCGTTTATGGAGGCTTCGCTCACCTTGACTCCTCCGTACTCGTGCTCTCCTGAAAAGGCAACAATGGCCTTATAGGGGCTCTTTCGCTCAACCAGGTAATCGCTGATGGCATGGTAGTAATGGATGGCCCGTTCGATGCCGTTCGTTACCACCATCGCCCTGGCTTGCCCGCCGATCTTGCCGAGCCCGGCCACTTGCTCATGAAAGTGGTCGACCATGATCTCGGCCTTAAGCCGGATGGCATGATCGTGGCTCTCGACATAGCGGCGCAGCTTTTTCCTGGCCCGCTTGGTGTCGAATTCCGGGTCGCCCTCAACGGTTTTAATGAGCTTGTAGTAGCTCTCAACGGGCGTATAGCTTCTGAGCACGTCCAGGATAAAGCCCTCCTGGATCGCTTGCTTCATGGTGTAGTCGTGGAAAGGCCTGTGCTTGGCCTGGCCGCCTTCATCGTAGGGCTCGCCGAAGATCTCAAGAGTTTTGTTCTTCGGGGTGGCGGTGAAAGCGAAATAGCTGGCGTTCGGCAGAAGCTTTCGCGCCTCCATGATTCGGTTGATCGCATCCTCGGTAGTCTCGTCGTCTTCCTCCGCTCCTGCGGCGGAAAGCGCCATGCTCACCGCTGCCGAGGTGCGGCCGCCCTGACTCGAATGCGCCTCGTCGATGATGATGGCGAATCTGCGGCCGCGATGCTCACTGCCTATCTCGTCAAGAATGAACGGGAACTTCTGCACCGTCGAGATGATGATCTTCTTGCCGCCTTCGATGAACTCGCGCAGGTCGCCTGAGTGCTCGGCATGGCCCACCGTGGCCCCCACTTGGGCGAACTGCTTAACCGTGTCGCGGATCTGCTGGTCGAGGATGCGCCGGTCCGTGACAACGATGATGGAGTCGAAGATCGGGGCATCGTCCCTGCGCAGTCCGATGAGCTGGTGGGCGAGCCAGGCGATGGAATTCGACTTGCCGCTCCCCGCCGAGTGTTGAATGAGATATCTTTTTCCTGCGCCGTGCCGGGCCGTGTCCGCAAGGAGCTTGCGGACGACGTCGAGCTGGTGATACCGCGGCCAGACCTGGATACGTTTCTTCCTGCCGGTTCTCTCATCCTTAGTCCCGATGACCTGGGCGTAATTCTCGAGGATCTCCGTCAGCCCGGCCCGGGTAAGGAGGTTTTTCCAAAGGTATTCGGTCTTGAGGCCGTCGGGATTGGGCGGATTGCCCGCGCCGTCGTTCCAGCCCCGGTTAAAGGGCAGAAACCACGATCCTTTGCCCTTGAGGTGGGTGCTGAAGCGGACTTCATGGTCGTCCACGGCGAAGTGGACGACACAGCGGCCAAACTCAAACAACCGCTCCCGCGGGTCACGGTCGCGCTTAAACTGCTGGACGGCATCCTCGACAGTCTGCTTGGTCAGACTGTTCTTGAGCTCGAAGGTGGCCACGGGCAGGCCGTTGATGAATAGACCGAGGTCCAGCGCGAGCTGTGTCTCGTCGCGGCTGTAACGAAGCTGGCGGGTGACGCTGAAGCGATTGGCTTCATAAAGGGCTCTTGCCTTCTCGTTCCCGGGCGACGGCCTGCCGAAAAAGAGGTCGAGATGGTGCGGCCCGTGCTTGATGCCATGACGCAGAACGTCGATCGTGCCTCGTTTTGTGACCTCTCCTTGGAGGCGGGCGAGGAACTTCCGCCTCGTGATGCCGCCTTTTTCGAGGTCGAGCGCTCCTGCCGCCTCAGGTTGGGTTGTCTTCAGAAAAGCATGAAGCTGGGCTAGGTCCACACAGTATTCGCGGTCGTAGTCATCCGAAGAGCCGCAAATCCAGCCGCTTCCTCCGTATGGGGCGCTCGGCTCACGAACTACGCCCGACGGCGCGGAAGCTGGGTCGCATGGCCCTCCGGTGAGTGCCGTGCAGATCAGCCGCTCCAGTCCGCGTTCGCTGGTGTCGGTTGTCATCGAGACCTCCTCCGTGCAGCACCCTCTCTCACTGTCATCAAGCAACCCCCTCCCTTTACTAGGACCTTTACTAAACGAATTAAATACTCCGGCGATTTAGTAAACGCAACTACACGCATATCAATGACTTGCGTAAACCCAACGGGCCTTTCCTTCAGCTTTCCCGTCCGTTTTTCTTGTCTAATCACCGACGCCCTCCCGTAGCACCCACTGCGGGCGGGATCGTGTACCCTGGTTGTGGATGCGCCCCTTGCAGGCGAGCTCCTGGAGCAGGTTGCGGATTTTCGTCCTCTTCTGCTCCGATGTCAGCCGGTCGGGGAGCTTGGCTAAAAGCGCGTCATCGACTTCCTTGCGGCTCACAGGCCCATGCTCGTGGGCTAACGCCAGTATCAGATCCAGGTAATATTGCTTGTCGAAGCCGCGTTCGCGGATATGTCGGCCAGTCTCGCCGGTCGCTTTGGCGACGGTACCCGCTACCATCAAGCTCGGATAGCGTCCCTCGACCAAACCAGCGGCTTTCAGATGACGGTGTTCGTCACGACCGATGGGCAGCCTCTTCTGCACCCGGTCGAGCAGTATCACCTGGCCGAGATCAAGATCGGCTCGCTCCATCAGGAGCCGTGTATAACATTCGTCCAGGATCCGCCCGCTAAGGCTCACATTTACAATGCCCGGATCGGTCAGATTGTAGTCCGGCAATGGGAATGAACGCCGCCGCTGCGTCTCGAACATTCGCTTTATCCCGCCGCCTTGGGTGTCGATCAAGTTCAGTTCGACCATGGCGTCCGCGAGAAAGGGGTTGCGGTAGATAGCATGTGGAGCGTCCTGCCGGATCACCGTCTCGACATCACCCGGCAGGAATTCGCCGACGTTTGTCAGGATAACCCGGTCGGGAAACTCGACCACCACGATGCGTCCGTGCAGGCCGTAGTCCTGGTGCGCAATGCAATTGTGTAACGCCTCACGTATGACCCAGGGATCGTACTGCGTAATCTCCTGTGGAAATAGCGTCCCGCTCGGCAAGGTACGCACGATCAGGTTGCGGATGCGCTTCTGCAGGCGGTCGCCCGCCAGTAAAAAGGGTGGTCCGAAATGTTCGTAGTCCAATTCACGGTTGGCCGCATCCTTTAACACCCACGAAATCTTAGCCACCGCAGGAGAGAGCAGCGCAGCCGACTCGGCACGCCCGAGCAGGAGGAGCGCAGCGTTCGTCACCGCACACTGCTTCAATACCTTGGCCTTGTTGAGGAAGGTGACGTCGTCCCATCCGGCCACGACGCTGGCTTGTCCCGGACGCTTGACTACGAATTGTTCGCGAGCCTTCGCCACGGCTTCCGGGTCAAGATCGGCCGGCGCAGCGGCCTCGCACACCTCTCCCGACCAGTCACGACTCCGTGTCCAGAGCGCACGCTCTTTCTCAGGGTGCTTGCTCAACTCGGTTTTGCTGGTACCGACGCGGATGAACGAAGTGCCATAGAATCTGACGGGCTGATCGCGGGCCGGGCCGATCTCGAAGAGAACGATTCGGCCACCGGAATGTTCGACGATGTGGGTCTCGAAGCCTGGGTTCGGGCGCAGCCCAGCCGCAAGCCAAGGCAGTAGATCCTGGTTGCCCTTGCCCTTAACGGCGTAGGGCTCGAACCTCGTACCGACGATTTCGTGCGTCGCGTTGTCGATACCGAAGACCATATAACCGCGCGGTTGGCCAGCCAAACAAGCGGCATTTGCGAGAGCGGACAGGTATTCGCCGAGAAGCAGGGGTGCGTAGTGGTTGCGCTTGAACTCGAACCACTCCGTCTCCGTCGGCAGAACGCGCAGACGGTCGATGAGCGCGATGTGTCCACCGTCTATCATGCTTCGACCTCATCGGCGGCGGTTTCGAGGTCATCATCCGCGACTTCCTTAGCGTCGTTCAAGGCATCAGCCTCGTTAAGCGGCTCCGGCTCGTCGGTCTCCTCCGGCAGGCGTACTGCCGCCTCGCGCACGTCCAGCTTGCCGGTGACCACGTCCGCGATCAGGCGGGTGCGGTATTCGTGGAGGAGAGCGATTTCGCGGTGAGCGCGATCCTTACCAGAAGTGATGCCTGCCGTGGCCTCATCGAGGAAGCGGACGATAGCGGCTTGTTCGACTATAGGTGGAATCGGCAATAGTACAGACTTTATTGAATTGTGCGAAAGGCCGTAACGCGTCACGCCATTTGCGGCAACATGAAACTGGTAAGCAACGGCAGGACTCTGCAAAGCCCGGAGGAGATAGGGGCCACTCACAAGAGCCTTCCGAGGCCGCAGCAACGCAAGGTGATAACCGCAGATAAGATTCTCTGCGGAGTATTCGACCAGCGCAGGAATGCCGATGTCGTTCCATGCTTCGGAGTCCTTCGTAATCAAGACATCACCGAGTTCTAGTCGGAAGCGTTCTATCTCTTCCCACAACGCGGTGGCCCTCATGAACGTCACTCGCTCAGTAATTCGGTCATTCTTGTAGACGTCGACGTAGTTGCAGAGTTGAACGGGCAGTTCGCCCTCCTTCGTGTGCTTGTCAACATTACTTACCCTCATATCGACGGCATTTCGTATACGCCGAACTTCCCAATGTTCGGGCACGTCCCCAAGCCACTCCACGCCTGAGGGCTTAAGGCGGACGTTGGGATCAAGGCCGCGGGTGACGGCGCGGTGGATGATGGCCTGTTTCTGCTCCTCCAGCAGCTTGATCAGTTCCTGCTTGGCGCGGATGTAACGGTAGATTCGACGGTCCAAATGATTGAGGTAGTGGACGAGGAGAAATTGTTCAGGTACTGGCGGAACGAGAACAGGTACAGCGCCGAAGTCAGGAGTGTATAGCCGATTGAACCCACTGCCTATTCCTTTTGAGCGTTGAGCGAATTGACTTACAAAGGTCGGAGTCTTGAATAATTGCTCAAAGTATTTTACTGCAGATATCTTAATTACGCCGAAGACGCAATAGTCAGGACTCACTAAACCTTCGTGCGAGGAGACGGCAAACATTCCGGACCACGCCTGCATCCTATTCATCACGAGATCGCCCGGCCGACAAACTTTATATTTTGACAAGTCATCAGCACTCGCGATTCGATTCGATGCCTCTGCCTGCGGTACGATTCCTCGCGCTCGCGTGAGCGATAGAAGCACCCCGCTCGCGGCACCACTACGCTCATCCTTCTCGCGAAACAGCGTTTTGATACGCCGCACCTCCCAATGCTCCGGCACCTCCCCCAGCCACGGCACGCCGGAGTCTTTGTAGGCGGGATAGGGCTTGAGTTCGGCGATCATGGGCCGGGTCCCCCTTGGGCGGGTTCCGGTTCTTCGAAAAGACGAATGTAAGCATCGTAACGGAACCGGCGATTCCGCTTCTGGCCGGTGAACTCACTCAGAATACTGTGTTTAACGAGCTTATGGACCAGTTGGTTGGCCGCCGGATTACTTGTCCCGGTGATAGTCCGCACTTCTTTGACCGATATGATAGGACGTTTGTAAAGATGCTCCAGCACACGATGACCGTTACCGGCGGCCCTGCCGAGATGCTCGGTAATCAGGGTCCGGTGAATTTCTCGGAGCTCCAAGATACGTCGTGCGGTTTCGGTGGCCTGGGCGCTGACTTCGGCTATTCCGCGCAGGAAGAACGCCAGCCAACCTTCCCAGTCCCCGGTATCGCGCACCGCCTGCAAATGGTCGTAATAGGACTGCCGATGGCGCTTGAAATAGTATGAGAGATAAAGAACGGGTTTTAATAGAACTCCGCGCTCGCACAATAGAAATGTGATGAGCAAACGGCCGACACGGCCATTTCCGTCCAGGAAAGGATGGATGCTCTCAAACTGGACATGGGCCAGGCCGACTTTTATTAATAGCGGAATGTCGTCATCCTGATGAAGAAACCGCTCCAGGGCGCCAAGGGCCTCCGGCACTTCCTCGGGGGGTGGCGGGACGAAGGCTGCTTCCGCCAGCGTGCAGCCGGCAGGGCCGATCCAATTTTGGCTGCGCCTTAGTTCACCGGGTGTAAGTCTCGAGCCGCGCACATCGGTGAGGAGCTTTTCGTGGATCTCGCGGATCAGCCGCACGGAAACGGGGAGCTTTTCCAGGCGCGCCAGACCGTGATTCATTGCCTTGACATAGTTGATGACTTCAGCCACATCGCGTGCACCCTCTTGCGCGAAAACCTTGGCCTCGGCGGCTAGGAGGTCCTGCAATGAGCTCTGCGTCCCCTCGATCTGGCTGGACAGCACCGCCTCCTTGCGAACGTACATAAGGACGAAGAGGTCGGGATTGGGGAGGGTTTGAATGGATCCATCCAGACGCCCAAGCGCTCGGTCGGCGTTGGACAGAAGCGCTTGGAGCGCGCCCGTCAGGGCAACCGGCGGCTGTGGCGGTAAGGGAGATGGAATAAAGGCCGAGTACCCGGGTCTTTGCTGTATTAAGCGGCCCGCGCGAGCCTGAAGACTGGATTGCGGGGCTATGCTCGTCATCTATGATCTGCCTTTCCTATACTCAGGCATGCCGTCTATAATAAAGGCTGCCTTTAGTATAGACGAAGTTTTCATTTATAGCAAAGCCTATCTTTAGCAAAGCCTATTTTTTTAAATCTTCCGTATCGCCTCCGATGATTTCGGAGAGCAGCCCCTCCGTTCCCTTCTCTAATGCCAGGATATCGGCGCGGATCTCTTCCAACGAGCGCAGCGGCTGGGGTTTGTAGAAGTAGCGGGTGAAGCTGATCTCATAGCCGGTCTTGACACTGGCCGGGTCATACCAGGCGTCGGGCGCGTGGGGCAGCACCTCGCGGTGGATGAAGGCCTCGATACCGCCGGGCTCTAAGAGCGGCACCTGCTCGGTGTCGCGCAGGTCGGAGTCGGACTCGTACTCGACGATGCACCGCTTGCCGCCGATCATCGCCTCAAATAGACCCTGCAGCGGGTTAGGCTCGGCCTTACCCGGCTTATGGACCTTTATAATGACGGACGGCGCGTTCTCGTTCACCTGCGCTTCGGCCTTAAGCGCCTTGATCTCCTTCGGCGCATAAGCACGCTCGGAATCGGCGCCCTTAAGGCGCAACGGCCGTTCCACCGTAACCTTATAGTAGCCGAAGGCAGCGTTGGGGAAGATCTTCGACTGCTCGGTCTCCTCGAACTTCAGGAAAGTATCGCAGATGCGGGCGATGTCGTCATCGGACAGCTCACAGTTCTTCTTGCCGAGGTTCTTGCGCAGTGGCTTGAACCACTGGGTGGCGTCGATGAGCTGGACCTTGTCCTTGCGGTGCGTCGGCTTCCGATTCGTCAGCACCCAGATGTAGGTCGCGATGCCCGTGTTGTAGAACATATTGAGCGGCAGGGCGACGATGGCCTCGAGCCAATCGTTCTCGACGATCCAGCGGCGGATGTTGCTCTCACCCTGGCTGGCATCTCCAGTGAAAAGAGAGGATCCGTTATGAACCTCCGCAATGCGGCTCCCGAGCGGCGTCGAGTGCTTCATCTTGGAGAGCATATTTGCAAGGAAGAGCATCTGGCCATCGCTCGAGCGCGTAATTAGTGAGTATTCGGGGTCGCCGCCATGCTCAATGAGGAAACGCGGGTCCTTGATTCCGTCCTTGCCACCCAGGCGTTCTAGGTCGCTCTTCCAGCTCTTGCCATAAGGGGGGTTGGAGAGCATGAAGTCGAACTCGCGGGACGGAAAGGCATCGTTCGAGAGAGTCGAATACTCGGGTCCACCGATGATGTTGTCCGCCCCTTCACCCTCACCCTTGAGCAAAAGATCAGCTTTGGCGATCGCGTAGGTCTCAGCGTTGATCTCCTGCCCATAGAGGTGCGTGGCCACTTGCTTCCCATATTCCTTGGCGAGCTTCTGCAGTGTCTCGTCAGCAACGGTGAGCATACCGCCGGTGCCGCATGCACCATCATAGAGCAGATAGGTGCCCGACTCGATCTTGTCGGCGATAGGCAGAAAGATCAGCTTTGCCATGAGCTTCACCGCGTCGCGCGGAGTCCAGTGCTCACCTGCTTCTTCGTTGTTCTCCTCGTTGAAGCGACGGACGAGATCTTCGAAGATTGTGCCCATCGAATGGTTGTCAAGGCCAGGTTGTTTAACAGAGCCATCCCCGTTTAAAACCGCCTTAGGGCTCAGATTGATGTCTGGTGAGAGGAGCTTCTCGATCAACGTGCCGAGCGCGTCGGCTTTCGATAGCCGCGGGATCTGGTTTCGGAATTCGAAACAGTCCAGGATCTCCTGGATATTGGGAGAGAAGCCGTCGAGGTAGGCCTCGAAGTCGGCTTTGAGTTGTTGCTGGCCGGCACGGGCCTTGAGGTCACGGAGGGTGAACTTCGAGGTGTTGTAGAACGCCTGGCCCGCAGCCTGGCGGAGCGCTTGGTCCTGATGGACAATGCCCGCCCTGTCGAGCGAGGCTTTCATGTCCAGTACGGCCTGCTTGGTGGGCTCCAGCACAGCGTCAAGCCGACGCAGCACTGTCATGGGGAGGATCACATCACGGTACTTGCCACGCACGTAGAGATCTCGGAGGACGTCGTCGGCAATTCCCCATATGAAGTTGGCGATCCAGTTGAGCTGTGGTTGGTCCATCAATCACCTCGTAAAGGCAAAATTGTGGTTAGAGGATCCCCTGCGACTTCTTCTTCCCATCGGTGTGATTTTATTTCACGGTTGTGGTGATGTCAATCTAATCGCCGGAACTCGGCAATGTGCGATTGTCTTTGGAGGCGATTAGGAGATGGCCGCCGTTGAATTTCCCGGGACCGCGCCGCGCGTGTTATCATGCCGGCCCCAAATCGGGGACACAATACCAATTTCCGAATTCCCTGATTTTCCAGAGGAAACTTGCCCCGATTTATTAATTCGGAAATAGGTATCATGTCCCCAATTTAGAGAGGAATCCAATATTTTGGATAAGTATCCATTATTTCATATTGGCCTTCGCGGGAAAAGACCTTCGGCGATTGTCTAAGATATTGATAATAAATATATTAATATTATGGCGGGTTTTGGCGTGTAAATTGCTACATCTTCCCTGAGAGGAGGGCCCATGA
>Ga0315289_10016981_pt1 | contig 10000 bp, 9 predicted proteins | sample YL17G11_40_MG_FD_203452 | JGI IMG/M metagenome (GOLD analysis project Ga0315289, IMG submission 203452) | Sediment microbial communities from Yellowstone Lake, YNP, Wyoming, USA - YL17G11_40 | ecosystem: Environmental > Aquatic > Freshwater > Lake > Sediment | place: USA: Wyoming | collected...
ATCCGTCCACCGAGATCTGCGTCTGCTGCACCAAGGACACCTGCCCCAACCACCTGTGCCTGAAGTGCCGCCGCTGCTCCGACTGCTGCGAGTGCGGGGTCCCGGAGGCCAGCGGGGAGACGGCCGCGCCCGCCGGCTGACAACTGGCGCGCCGCGCCGCAACGCCCTACACTGTCTAGACGGGTGACCACATGCGCGCGACGCTTCTCTTGGTATGCCTGGCGGTGGCCGCGGCCGACGACCGCGAGTGGCTTCTTAACCCTCGGGCGCTGGCGCGGCGGCCGGTTGCGGAGACCTGGTCCTGGCACGTTTTCGACTTCTCCATCCTCAAGACGTCGAAGGTCGAAGCGGTGCTCCATACGAGAGTGCGCACGGGCCGTGCTTTGGGAAACCCGCAGCAAGGGCGCACGGGTGCGATTCTGAAGCTCAATGCCGGCGCGGCGTTCTCCATTGTCAGCGGCTACTACTACGGCAGGGAAGAGGACAGCGCCGAGGATTGGAGAAACTTCCATCGGGTGTTCTCAGGAGTTGAAGCGCCTGTATACCGCAATGGCCCGGCGACTGTCGCTGTCCGTGGACTGTTGGAGCGGTTCTTCGTCGATGATCGCCCGGGTTTTTTCGGTACCGCCAGCGCGTGCGCGTTTCGACGGACCGTCGCATCGGACCATACGCCAGCGGCGAGTGGTTTCTGGACCGGGCCGGGTTGCTGAGCGGGCGGTACGCTGCCGGACTCCGATGGCGCTGCAATAGCTGGAGCTCGCTGGAACTTGGTTATCTCTACGATGCGCGCCGCCCCACCATTGGAGAGCCGCGGCACGTCATCGTTACCCAATTCTCTTTTGAGCGCCCGCACAGAGAGCCGGGGGAATAGCCCCTCGAACACCGGCCTCGGTGTTCACTCTTCGGCCTCGGCCGTTGCACCGGGACCGCCAAATATCCGGAGGAAGTTCGGATCGCGGCAGATCCGCGCGCGGGGAGCGGACCCGCACATGCTGTTCACCATCAAGGAGGTGGCCAGCGTGGCGCGCCAGCTCGGGCGGCGGGCCTTGTGCGAGGCCTACGGGGTGGCGGGCTGGGACTCGACCTTCGAGCACTACAAGCGCTTCGGGGACTGGCTGATGGTGCACGGCATCGACTTCCTCAACCAGCACCTGGCCTTCAGCACGATACGCGGGGCGCGCAAGCGGGACCATCCGCAGAGCTTCACGGACGTCTCGCCGTGGTGGCCGTACTACCAGTTGCACGGCGACCACCTGGGACGCGCCTGCTACCTGCTCGGCCGCGGCGCCGCCCGCCACCGGGTGCTCGTGCTGCTGCCGACCACCAGCGCCTGGCTGTGGGCGCGCCGCGCCGGCGCGACGCCGGAACTCGAGAAGATGCGCCGGCAGAACGCCGAACTCATTCAGTTCCTGGCCGGCCGGCAGGTGGATTTCGACCTGGGCGACGAGTACATGCTGGAGTGGTTCGGGGCAGTGGCAGGCCGCAGGCTGAAGGTCGGGCGCGCGGCCTACGACGTGGTGATCTGGCCGCCGAACCTGACCAACGTGCGGCGCCAGTTCGTTCCACTGCTCGAGAAATACCTGGCGGCCGGCGGGCCGGTCCTGGCGTTAGCGCCTCCGGCGGCGTACGTGGACGGCCGCCCGAGCCGCGGGGTCGAGGCGTTGCGCGAGCGGTACGGCTCGGAGTGGCATGCGGTTTCCGGCTTGCCGGAATTGCCGACGGCGCTGGGCAAGCACCTCGAGCCGCGCGTGCGCTTCGACCGATCGCTGCCGCAAGGCGTGGGCTTCGCCGAGCGGTTCCTCGAGGACGGCACGCGCGCGCTGTTCTTCGCCAACACGGGGCTCCAGCCGGTGGCGGCGCGCGCCACCGTCGAGGGCGGCGGGCTGGAGGCGTGGGACACGGCCACCGGGTCGGTTGCGCCCGCCCGCTTCGAGGATGCCGGCAGCGGGCGCCTCGCGTTCGACCTGGATCTGCCGCCCGCCGGCACCGAGATGTTGGTGGTGAAGAAGACCGGCACGTCCGCCCGGGCGAGGCCCGAGCCGCGCCTGACACGCCTGGAGCCGCGCGAGTGGAAGATCACTGCCGTCGCGCCCAACGTGCTGGTGCTGGACTACTGCGAGCTGGCGGTGGCCGGGCAGGAGCACCGCGACGTGAACACTTGGCGCGCGAACTGGAACATCTGGCGGGCGCACGGCTTCGAGCGCCCGGCCTGGGACAATGCGGTGCAGTTTAAGACCCGCATTTTCGACCGCAACCGTTTCGAGGCCTCCTCGGGCTTCGAGGCCACGTTCCGCGGCGAGGCGGCGGACGCGGCGGCGCTGCGCTCACTCGAGCTGGCGATCGAATCGCCGGAGCTCTACCGGGTCACGCTGAACGGCACTCCGGTGAGCTTCGAGGGCGCCGCGCGCTGGCTCGATCCGCACCTCCGCAGCGCGGCCGTAGGCCAGTGGGCCAAGACCGGCGAGAACGTCATCCAGCTCACCGGCCGTCCGTTCGACGTGCGCATGGAGCTCGAGAACATCTACTTGCGCGGGGATTTCGCGGTGCTGCCCGCGGAGAAGGGTTTCCGGCTGGGCGCACCGCGGCGGCTGGGCTTCGGCTCCTGGGCCGGGCAGGGATTCCCCTGCTACGGCGACGCGGTGGCCTATGAGACGGAAGTCGAAGTGCCGGCGGGCGCCGAGCGGCTGCGCGTCGAGCTGGGCGCCTGGGAAGGCAGCGTGGCCGAGGTGCTGCTCGATAGCCGGCCAGTCGCCCGGCTGGGCTGGCCGCCCTACGTCGCGGAGTGCCGGGCGGCTGCCGGCCGGCATAAGCTGGTCTTGAAGGTGGTTTCGACGCCGCGCAACGTCTTCGGTCCCTTCCACAACCCCACCCACCCGCGCATGCGGGCCTGGCCGGCGGCCTGGGCCGAATTCCCCGAGCGGCAGCCTGCGGGCGCTGCCTACGACGTCCTGGATTACGGCTTGATGAAGGCGCCGGTGATCAACGCGCTTAGTCGGTAGCGTCCAGGCCCTCGACGGGCGCGACGGCGCGAAACACGGGGTTCAAGGTCTGCCCGGCCAACAAGGGAGAGAGGAATCCGAGCGGGTAGTTGCTGATGCAGACCTCGATGCGGTCGTCGGCCGTGCCCTGGTCGTAGCGCGTGACGGTGACCTTCGCCGGGGTGAGCCCGAACAGTCCCGGCGGTTCGCCGGGCGGCGCCGTGGTGCTGTTGTAGACCACCATGTTCCGGATCTGGGCCGGATCGTAGGTGTGCACCACCGCGTAACGGACGCCGGCCCGCACGCGCTCGCGGAAACTCTGGTGGAAGAACAGCAACTGCCCGAAATCCAGGACGCCGACCAGCGTGATCAACAAGGCCAGCAGCACCAGCGCGGACTCCAAGAGGACCGCGCCGCGCCGCTGATTTCGACTGTCAGGTGTGGGCATGGCGGCTTCCTTTCAAGTCTTGTAAGACCCCAGAAACTGCACGGTGACCCGCGGCTTGTTGGTGAAGGTGAAGTTCTGGAAGATCGCGTTCAGCGTGTAGGTGTTGATGCCGACCGTGATGGTCTGGGGGACGCCCGCGGCGTCCGTGGTCCAGGTGACGCTGACCTGGCTGGTGGCCAGTCCCGGCGCCAGCGGAGTTCCGCCGCCGGTGGGCGAGCCGTAGACCACCATGTTCTTGACCGGGCCGGCGAAGGCGTGGCTGGGCGAATCGAAGTCCACCCGGGCGGCGTAGCGCGCGCCCTGAGAGACGGCGTTGGCCAGGCTGTTGTAGACGTACATCGAGTAGCCGAACTGGAAGACCCCGGAGAAGACGGCCCACAGGAGGGCGAAGCTCAGGGCGAATTCCAGGACGGCGCTACCGCGCTGGCGGCGTACTCGCGTGGTCATGGGCGCCTCCTAGCGAAACAGCTTCACCTTGTAGAGGCCGGCCGCGGTGGCGGCGCCCTTGTGCTTGCCCGAGAGCACCGCCGGGCCGAGGTACTCGGCGCAGCAGGGCAGTTTGTTCTCGCCCACGCAGGGGTTGTTCGGGGGCAGGAAAAAGGCCGCAAAGCCGACCACTTGGCCGGGGTCGCCCGCGTTGTTGACGGCAACCACCAGCACGCGCCGCCCGTTGCCGGTGTAAGTCCTGTAAGTGGCCGCCACGGTGTCGGTGTCCTGGTTGAAGCGCTCATCGACGGCCGGGCCGACGTGCTTGTTGCCGGGCACCATGTCCAGACTGCTACCCACGGTGAGCGGCTCGGCCAGGTTGTAGTCGTTGTTGACGATGGCGTCGTGGAGGGCCGAGTTGCCGTTGCCCTGGCCCACGTCGATGTAGCCGCGGTCGCTCGAGCCGCCGCCCGGGTCGAAGGTGGCGTCGCCGGGGCACCGACCGCCGGGCTTGTCGCGCTGTCCCGATGGCGCCCACTTCAGGGTGTACTGCTCGCCGATGGTGAAACCGAAGTCCGGATCGGCGGGGGTGTGGGCATCGGGAGAAAACGGCGCGGCGCCTTCGCCCACAGAACTCTCGGCTCCCTGCCCGGCGATCGCCGTGGCGGTCACCGTGGGACTGGTGACGCCCGGAAGGATGGGCAGGAAGTAGAGCTGCACTTGAGCCGAGGCCGTCACCTGCACGAAGCGGTAGCCGGAAGCCGAACCCGGGCTGGCCTGGTAGGGCCCGGCCAGGGTTTGCGCAAAGGTGGGCTGCACGTTGCTGACGGTCTTGGTCGAGAAATCCCACTTGTTGGCGGTGGCGCCCACGGGGCCGGTGGCCGCCGCCGCCTGGGCGTTGGCCAGGCCCTGCGAGGTGCCATCCAGTTCCAGGGACGCCAGCAAGGACGAGGCGTCCACGAAGGTTTGCAACTCGTTCTTCACGATGTAGATACGCCCCAGGTCGGCGGCCAGACCCAGTACTCCGATGATGGCCGGCAGGGTTACCACCACCAGCAGCAGGGTGGAACCACGCTGCGATCGTTTGCCAAGCTGCGGCGTGCGGCTATGCGGCATACACTTTCTCCCCGATAGGCTCTTCGGCCAGCGGGGGCCACTGGTTGAGGGAAAAGCGCCTTAGTCCGGTTAGTGAGGCGGGGCTACCCCAGAGGGTCAGGCCGCCCGGCAGGCGCCCCGGCGCCAGGCCGCGGGAGGGCTCGTCAGGGTCGCCACGCTATACTGAGAGGTTGGCCGCTGGTGGTTGGACTCATCCGTAGGGCCGGTCCCATGGAAGATACCATCCAGATCCGGGGAGCGCGCACCCACAACCTGAAGAACATCTCGCTGGAGCTGCCCCACAACAAGCTGGTCGTGGTGACGGGGGTGTCCGGCTCGGGCAAATCGTCGCTGGTGTTCGACACCATATACGCCGAAGGCCAGCGCCGCTACGTCGAGTCGCTGTCGGCCTACGCCCGGCAGTTCCTCGAGCGCATGGAGAAGCCGGACGTCGATGCGATCGACGGCATCGCGCCGCCCATCGCCATCCGCCAGAAGAACACGACGCGGAACCCGCGCTCGACGGTGGCCACCTCGACGGAGCTGTACGATTTCCTGCGGCTGCTGTACGCGCGAGTGGGGCGGACCTTCTGCCCCTCCTGCGGGCAGCCGGTCGAGCGCGACACGGTGGATCAAGTGGCGCAGCGGGTGCTGGGGCTTCCCGGCGGCTCGCGCTGGTACGTGCTGTTCCCCATCCGGGTGGCGGAGGCAGGCGCCAAGACGCAGGAGTTGCGCGACCGGCTCTTCGATTTGCGCAAGAAGGGTTTCACGCGCCTCTTCCAGCAGGGGCGCACGTTCGAGTTCGCCAGCCCCGAATCGCTGCTGGACATCGATTTCTCGGCGCCGCTGTTCGCGCTGGTGGACCGCCTTGTCATGGGGCCCGACCTGAGCGGGCGCCTGGTGGATTCCGTCGAGATCTGCTACCGCGAGGCCGGCGAGGTGGTCTTCGAGGAGGCGCGCCTGGAGGGAGGGGGCCAGTCGCTCCGCTTCAGCGAGCGGTTCGCCTGCCAGCGGTGCCAGCGGGAGTTCCTCGAGCCGGAGCCGCGCCTGTTCAGCTTCAACAGTCCCTTCGGGGCCTGCCCGCGCTGCCAGGGCTTCGGCAACACCATCGACTACGAGGAGGACCGGGTAGTGCCGGACAAGCACCGGACGCTGGCCGATGGCGCCATCGAGCCCTGGCGCGGGCCCCGGCACCGGCACTACCTGGAAAGCCTCAAGCGGCACGCCGCCGGGAAGGTTCCCTGGTCGAGGCCCTACTGCGAGATGAGCCCGCAGGCGCGCGACATCGTCTGGAACGGCCTGGGGCGCTTCCCGGGCATCCGGGGCTTCTTCCGGCACCTCGAGACCAAGAAGTACAAGCTGCACGTGCGCGTCTTCCTGAGCCGCTACCGCGGCTACGCCGAGTGCCCGGACTGCCACGGCGCCCGCCTGCGCCCGGAGGCGCTGTACGTGCGCCTGGGCGGGCGCAGCCTGGCCGAGGTCACACGCCTGAACATCGCCCAGGCCCAGACGTTCTTCGACGAGCTGGAGCTCAGGCCGGAGGAGCTGGGGATCGCCGAGAAGGTCCTGCTCGAGATCCGGCAGCGGGTGAAGTTCCTGAACGACGTGGGATTGGACTACATCACGCTGGACCGGCTGTCTTCGACGCTCTCGGGCGGCGAGGCGCAGCGGATCCAGTTGGCCACCTGCCTGGGCTCGCGGCTGGTGGGCGCCTGTTACGTGCTGGACGAGCCCTCGATCGGGCTGCACAGCCGGGACACGGGCCGGTTGATCCGCATTCTCGAGGAGCTGCGCGAGCTGGGCAACACCATCCTGGTGGTCGAGCACGACGCCGAGATCATCCGGGCCGCCGACCACATCGTGGACCTGGGCCCCGGGGCGGGCGAGCGGGGCGGGCGGGTGGTGTTCGAGGGTCCGGCCGGAGCGCTGCTGAGCGACGGCGGGGGCTCACTGACCGCCGGCTACCTGCGCGGCGACTTCCGCACCAGCGCGCCGCGCGGGCGGCGCAAGCCGGACCGCCAGCGCGTGTTGAAGGTCTGCGGCGCGCGCCTGCACAACCTGAAGGACCTCGACGCCAGCATCCCGCTGGGGATGATGGTGGTGGTGACGGGCGTCTCCGGGTCGGGCAAGTCCACGCTGGTCCACGATGTGCTGTTCCAGTCGCTCGAAGCGCTGCACAAGGCCGGCGCCGTCGCGCGGGACGGGGAGGCGGAGGAGACCACCGCGAAGCTGGCTTGCCGGAAGATCGAGGGCGCCGAGCGGGTCCGCCAGGCGGTGCTGGTGGACCAGTCGCCCATCGGGCGCACGCCGCGCTCGAACCCCGTCACCTACATCAAGGCCTTCGACCTGATCCGCGACCTGTTCGCCTCGACGCCCGAGGCGCGGCGGCGGGGTTACACCGCGGGGCACTTCTCGTTCAACATCCCCGGGGGGCGCTGCGAGACCTGCCAGGGGGACGGCAGCGTGAAGGTGGAGATGCAGTTTCTGGCGGACGTCGAGCTGGTGTGCGAGGAGTGCAAGGGCACGCGCTACAAGAGCAGCGTTCTGGAGATCCTTCACCGCGGCCTGAACATCCACCAGGTGCTGCAGTTGACCATCGACGAGGCGGTGCAGTTCTTCGCCGACGTGCCGCGGCTGGCCTCGCGGCTGCGCGTGCCCGCCCAGGTGGGGCTGGGCTACCTGCGGCTGGGGCAGTCGGCCACCACGCTCTCCGGCGGCGAGGCGCAACGGGTGAAGCTGGCGGCGCACCTGGCGCAGGCCGCCTGCGAGGGGACGCTGTACCTGTTCGACGAGCCGACCACCGGGCTGCACTTCGACGACATCGCCAAACTGCTGGACGCCTTCCAACGGCTGATCGAGGGCGGCGGCAGCGTGCTCATCATCGAGCACAACCTGGAGGTGATCCGGGCCGCCGATTGGGTGATCGACCTGGGGCCGGAAGGCGGCGAGGGCGGCGGCCGCATCGTGGCCCAGGGCCCGCCCGAGCAGGTGGCGGGCGTGGCAGAGTCCTACACCGGGCAGTTCCTGAGGCGGGCGCTGGGGGGCTGAGGGTGGAGTCAGGTGTCGGGAGTCGGGAGCCAGAAGTCAGAGAACGCAGCGCGCCGGCCCATTGAGGGCCGCGCTCGAGGCGGTCGAACCACTCGTGGCGCTCCTCGAAGACGGCGGCGATGAGGGCCAGGGCCACCAGACCCCAGTGCCACGGCTTAAGGAGCTGCGCGCCTGGAGCGCCCGTGAACATCTGGCGCAGGACCGTCCCGGCGTCCGCCAGGGAGGGGGCGCGAAAGATGGCGTATCCCACCAGGGTGAGGCCGAAAGCCACGAGCCAGCGCAGCGGGAAGAGCGGCGAGCGCGGGCGATACTGGGGGGCCTTGCCGTCGGGCAGCCGCTCGGCGACCAGCAACAAGCCCTGATAGCCGCCCCACAGCACGCGGTTCCAGCCCGCGCCGTGCCAGAAGCCTCCGATCAGCATGGTGATGATCAGATTGCGGTATAGGATGAGGCGGCCGCGGCGGTTGCCGCCCAACGGGATATACAAGTAGTCGCGCAGCCAGCGCGACAGCGTCACGTGCCAGCGGCGCCAGTACTCGGTGATGCTGTCGGCCAGGTAGGGGCGGCGGAAGTTGAGGGGGAAGTGGAAGCCAAACAGGCGGGCCATCCCGATGGCCATATCCGAGTAGCCGGAGAAGTCGAAGTAGACCTGCATGCCGAAGGCGAACACCCCGCTCCAGGCGGGGATCCAGCCGGGGTGCGCGCCGACGGAGGCGAAGTAGGCGTCGGCGATCTGCGCTAACGGGTCGGCCAAGGCCATCTTCTTGGTCAGGCCGAGCGCCACCAGCAGGATGCCGCCCTGCCTGCCCTCACCCGTGGGCGTGCGCCAGCCGTAGAGGTCACGGAAGAACTCGTGAGCGCCAGCAGCAGAGGGATAAATCGCCAGTTCCAGCTCGCGTAGAAGAAGTAGCTGGCGGCGAGCAGGATCCAGCGCCGCCAACGTGGCGGCGAGGCGCAGAAGGACGCCAGCGCGACGGCCAGAAACAGGAAAAACTCGACGGTGCTGAACAGCATCCTGGGGCGTCAACCTCCGACCGAGGCAGAGAGGCGCTGCCCGAGGATCTCCAGCGTCAGGCGCACCAGGGCGCGCGTGAGCTGCTCGGCGCCGGGTCCGTCCAGGTGGTATGGATCGCTGAAGTACTCGGGGCGTTCCAGGAAGTCGAGAGCGTGCTCGTCGGCCAGCACGACGTTCGCCGACGCGGCCAGCTCGGGGATGGCGGCGCCCTGGGCCGGCGGGAGTCCCGGACGTTGCACGGGCCCCCGCGGCAAGCGCACGAAAATCAGACGCGTGGGGGAGCCGCGATAGCGCTGCACGACCGGCCCAGCCAGAGGCGGCGGTAGGCCGAGTAATGTCCCTGCTGCGGGGGCACCGGCCCGAAGAGCGCCTCCTGAAACATGCGGCGCATCGCAGCGCTGGCGCTTGGCGGGAATTCAATCTTGCGCGCGACCCAATCCACTTTCAGCCCGGCCAGACTACCAGGCTCCCCAGCGAAGCTGTAGAGCCATTGGGCCGACTGGCGGCGATGGTCGCGGGCCTGCTTTAGCCGCCCCGCCGGGTCGAGCAAAGGGTCCTGGAAGTCGCGCTGAAAGACGACCCCACGCAGCAGAATGGCGCGTGCGGCCCGCCAGCGGCTGGTCCAGGTCGGGTAGCTCCAGGGAAAATCGGCCAAGTCGCTCAGGCGGAGGCGCCCGGCCAGCATGTGCAGATCTTGCATGCGGCTGGCCATGACTTCGTGTGTGTGGAAGTCGTCGTAGCTTTCGACGCCCACGACGATGGCCGCGTACTGCCGCGCCGTGGGGTCCACGTCCCGCAGCAGGCCGATCACCGCGCGGCGCTTCGCCGTTCCAGTCTGGGGCGGGGGATTGGGCACCTCTGGGGCTAGTGTGCCGTCCCATTTAATTCTTTACAGCGGCGCACCTTGTCCAGAATAACATCGGCCGTGGCCTTCCAGATGAACGGTTTCGGATCGCCGTTCCAGTGGGCCAGCCACTGGTAGATGGCGCG
>Ga0315289_10016982_pt1 | contig 10000 bp, 1 predicted proteins | sample YL17G11_40_MG_FD_203452 | JGI IMG/M metagenome (GOLD analysis project Ga0315289, IMG submission 203452) | Sediment microbial communities from Yellowstone Lake, YNP, Wyoming, USA - YL17G11_40 | ecosystem: Environmental > Aquatic > Freshwater > Lake > Sediment | place: USA: Wyoming | collected...
AACCATTGTATCTGATGTATGCGCTTTAACAATATAGACTCCACCGCTTAATGAGGCTACAGCTCCTTCTTTTATTTCTACGCTATATGTTAAATCCTCATTGCCAACCATGTTCTGGAGATTTAGGTTTATTGTCTTTGTTTCTCCCTTATACACTTTAAGCGGATTGGCTGGGTCACTATCCCAATATGGAGAACTAACCCCAGAAGCGCTTACAACGCCGACTAACACTATTGCAAGAACAAACATCACCACTGCTAATTCACCCCTTTTCATTTTAAATTATCCTCCTTTAGTATCCTACAGTCCAGCTTCCTCCTGCTGCTGTTGAGTATGTTTGTGATGGGACACTAGGAACTGATGGTATGCAGTAATACAGTTCTTCTGTTCCGCCTAGGCCTCTATTTGCGCTAGTGCCAGTTATCTCTGTTGACGAAGCATTCACAAGTGCCGTTCCGCCACAAAGATCGGCAGGATCTACCTTGAACTTATCCGCTGTAATCATATCTGCAGGAGTTGTTGCACCAAGAAGGTTTAATCCAGTCACCTTGATTGTACCATTAAAGTTTCCTGTATTAGTTACAGTAGTAGGATCATTAGTTGCTGACTGATTTACCGCTCCCGTACTGAGGATTCCCCATGATATAGCTGAAGGAGCAATAGTCATCGCTTGTAATAGATTATAAGTGAATGCTACTGGAGAAGAACTTATTTCAGTAAGATTCCCTTTATCCTTTGCTTTAGCAACTGCACTCCAGTCCGCTGTGTTCAAATCATAATACTGCATGCTTACATTACATAAAAATACTGCTGAGGTAGAACTTTCATCTGACACCCAATCACATGCTGAATCAGATCTTGTTGCTTCACCTGATCTAGTAAATGCTATGTTTACGCTTGAATCATCCACGTCATTAACACCATCCGGATCAGAGACATGAACAGTAGCTGGCACGTATGTGATTCCATTCTCTGTTGGGTTTTGTGCACCAATCCCATCGACAGTTACAGTAACAGGATTTATACCAGAAACACCAACAGATACGTTTGTCAATTGAGATGTTAATCTTCCTGTTGGTTTAAGAAAATCAAACCATCCTGCAGAAACAACAGAAACAGCCATCAAAGAAATTAGTAGTAACGTGATAGTGAAATAAACCAACTTTTTTTCCATGTAATTATGCAACTAAATGTTATTTATAAACTTTTCTATTTTTTTGGGAAATTCAAAATTACGTGATTTTTATTGTCCAGCCTCCAGAATTTGCTGTTGAATATCTTTGTGAAGACAATCCTAACACTTTTAATAGACAATAATTTATTTGTTCTTGCGCCGCTCCCGTCGATAAATTACCTGCTTCAAGTACAATTCCACTTACAAATATGTCGCTAGCATTATTAAGTACATCCCCGCTGCATTCGGCAGGCGGACTTCCTCCTGAGTTCACCCCAACCGAAAAGTTTCCTGCGCTTATGTACTCACTTGAAATAATTTCACCAAGGAGGTCCAATGCGTTTATCGCGATTTTTCCTGTTGCATTATAATTTCCAGTATTATTAATTATTGTAGGACTAGTTGCTGTTTGATTGTACAAGCCTGTGCTTATATTTCCAAAATCTACAGTTGGTGTTGAAATAACAATCGCCTGAAGCTGATTATACTGGAAATAAGTTGAATCATTTAGAGCCGATTCGCCGGAATTATCTTCAGCATAAACGCTGACATTCCAGAATCCCTCAGAATCAAAGTACCACATGCCTATTGAACACGAATAATTCGCATAATTTGTGTCATAATCAACAAGTTGCGCGCATGCAATGTCCTCCCTCAAAGTCTCACCGGGCTTCGTGAAATTTGCTCTTACACTTGAATCATTTATATCTTCAAAGCCATCACCATCATAAACAGTTATGTTAAATTGCACCGCAGTTGAAGTTGCTTCAATAGGATTTACATCTGATATTGCTTGCACGAATGTTATTTGTGGTGCTTGATTGGTAACCACCACCTCCCCAAGTGGAGCAAACGTGCTTCCAAAGCTTGTAATATTTGCATAAACAATCTTTGCTGTTGTATCAACGCCATTATCCGCAGAAGTTGTATTTGCAAGAACCCAGTCTGCTATGTTGCTTTGTCCTTGATAATGCTCCTGAACTTCTTCTGCTGACAAGCTCCTATTGTAGAGTATTACGTTGTCTATTGTTCCTTGATAATAATAAGGTGTTGAGTAGTAAAGAAGCATGCCTAAGACAACTTCATTTGCATCCTGCATAACCTGAAAATTAGCTGGGGCTGAATTGGCAAGACTCCCGTTAGTGTAAAGATAAGCTATTCCAGAACTTCTTGTAAGAACAACATGAGTCCAAGTGTTCATTGGTGCATAAGCTGGATTTCCCCACCAAGATCCTCCATACGCCTGCCATGATGGTCCAGTGTCTGCCATAAGCCATTCCAAGTTCCCGTCAGGCTCTATTACAATTCTCCAAGGAGCGTAAGAAGTGGAATCAGCTTTGTTTATTATTTCTCCAATCACGTTAGGAACGCCTGTCGGGTAAATCCAAAATTCTATTGCAAAGTCCCCTGTGCCGAAGTCAAAGTCTGGCGAGTCAGGAATGGTTACATAATCATCACTTCCATCAAAACTCAATCCAGAATTTGATTTGCCAGTTGTCCAGCTTGCCCCGCTTATTGTTCCATTATTTCCATATGAACTTGAATCATACGCAATTCCCCCAGTCCCTTCATCAAAATGCCACAATCCAACAGGAGAGTCCGAACTTAAGTACCTATAAATCTTCAGCGTGCTCTCAGCAACACCAGTAGGAATATCGGTTGCATTGTTATAGCTAATATTAAGATAAAGCCAGCTGTCTGCTGTATTGTTTGTTGCGTTGATGTATTTGCCGATATTTTTATAGTTAGCCGGGTCTGCTGGCTGCAGTGGTGCTGGATTTAAGGCAATGATTTGTGCAGCACTACTTGTGTAGCCTGAGGATGCCGCGGTCTTAGCTCCTGTTGCGCCAGCTATTGCCTGAAGCGCATAGTCACCTGTTGTTGCAGGATACCCTACCGGAATTCCTCCGGGCCCGTTAAAATTATATATTTCAGACATCCCAGAAGGTGCAGTCCATATATAACCAATTGGCTCCCCAAACATAGCAACTATCATCGCATTATCGACTGTTGTTGTTATCGATGGCGTTGAGTGTGAAGTCTCTGTGGGGGTTACTTGCCCGTTCTCCGCATTTATAGGATTCAAAGTATCGATGTTGTAAAAGGCGGCAATTGCCAAGTTGATGCGAAACGAATCAGTGACTGCCCAAATATAGCTTGCTGGCTCAGAGCTGTTTGCCACTTTGTAATAAACTGCGCTGTTAATATAATCTCCATATTGATATGTCATGTTGCGAATCGATGTCCAACCGCTTGGCGGAGTTATTGTTGGATAAGTGCTTGACCCCAATGTATATATGTGTGCAATCAGCACGTCATTTTCAACTACGCCTGAAGGTTTGTTAGCTGTTCCGCTGGTGCTTGTCGCATTTGACCTAAACGCCGGAGTTGCAAATTTTGAGAGCCCTTTGAGCGCGATGTCCTTGCTAGTGAAAGAAACCAGATTTTGCTGTGTACTAAGATTGAGCACTATGTTGCCGGCGGCGTTATTTTTTGAGTAGAAGTCCCATAATGTGTTGTCAGTGGCGTTGTTGTTTGTGAGGTTATTGCCAGAGCCACCATTGATGTCGATGCCCCTGACTTGGTTTGGCCCATTGGCTGTGTTGTCCTGGAGAATATTATTGGAACTGGATTCAAGCGCGATGCCGTATTGGCTGTTTGAGTTGGCTGTGTTGTTTGTTAGGTTGTTGCTGGAGCTGGAAAAGAGATAGATACCATCATAGGTGTTTGAGTTGGCGTTGTTGTTTGTTATGGTGTTGCCGTTTGAGCTTGCAGAGATGTAGATGCCCCACTCGATTGAATTTGCTGTATTGCTTGTTACGGTGTTGCCGTTTGAGCTTGAGTCGAGCAAGATGCCGAAGTTGGCGTTTGAGCTAACGTTGTTGTTTGCCAGGATGTTGTTTGAGCTTGATTCAAAAGCTATGCCGCGGTTGTTTGAGTAAGCCGAATTGTTTGCGAGCGTTCCGTTTTCGGCATTGATGAAATAAATTCCCCTGTCAAAATCTTTTATAACGCAGTTCTTTATTGTTATGTTATCAAATCCGCCTGTGTTATCGATGCCATTACTGAGCGCAGCGTCTGTGCCATTAATCATGTATCCCTGGCAGTCGAGCGTGACATCATTCGCAGCTATCGTGAAGCAAGTCCCGCTGCTTGATACATTATTTACCAAAATATAAGTATCACTAGCATCAATTGTTCTACAATCTGTTAGACTAGTGTTGTATATCCTGAAACTATAATTAGAATCTCCCCAATCATCAAGCCCTTGAGAATCAAATGCCTGCACGTTCCAGTTGTAAGTTCCGACGGGAATATTGTCAATGGCCCAGTTAACAGAATCAGAAGTTGCATAGTTCTTGTGTTGATAAAGTGCTTTGATTTCTGCAGCAGAAAGCGAGCGGTTGTAAATAATAACTTCGTCGATTGTGCCGTTGAAGTAATACTCGTTGTTATAATTTTGTCCTATGTACAAGTCGTCAGCAGCCGTTTGGTCGCCACCATAAGCTCCTGCTCCGTCATCATCTCTGACTCCGTTTAAATACAGCTTTCTTGTTTTTGTTGTATCGTCTCTTTCGTAAACGAAATGATACCATTTGTTGGCTTCCAATGTGCTTGAAGTTTTAATATCTGGCATGTGTTCTGTGGTCGAATATCCGCTGCATTGTATTTTCGAATCTTCGCAGATTAGGCAATATTCATTCCAACCAAGCGTATCAGAAGCCCTAGTGAATAAAGTAGTACAAGAGGTTGTAACATCTTTAGTGCTAAACCATAATTCAACAGACAGGTTGGCAGTGCTGCCGCCGATTGGCGGGTTTAGGGAAGAAACTTTAACATAATCATTCACTCCATCAAATTCCATTGCATAACTTCCCAGCTTGCTTGCATTTGTCCAATCTGTGAACTTCGCCTTGCCTGCATTGTAATTCACCAAGATTTCAGATGCGCTAAGCGCCCTGCTATAAATCGCAGCTTCATCGATGCTGCCATTATAACTTCGCCATCCTGGCGTTGTCCAGAAATATCCCAAAACCAAATTTTCTGAATTAATCAATGTTGGTGGCGCTCCGAAAGTTGCATTAACAACACCATCTATATACCAAGTCATATTTGTGGCATTCAAAACTAAAGCAGCATGATGCCAGCCACTATTATCTGTAAACACCGCAGAAGCATCCCAAGCATTCACGCTGATTTGCTGGAATCTTAAAATATTATTTGTTGAGCCACTTCGCACTCTTTCTATCCACCAATCGTTTGCTGTATTGGTATTTCCAGCTTTACCAATCATTCCTTGGTCACCAATAGCGGCGGCGTTTGCTCCTCCAAAATTAAACCAGAATGCAAATGTCCAAGTATTTCCTGAAAAATTAATATTATTTGCTAAATCAACATAATCATTCGAGCCTTTAAAGTTTAATGCAGAGCCTGATTTCCCAGTCGCCCATGTAGGACTATTTGTTAGAGTGCCATTATTCCCGTACGGACTCGCATCATAAGCAGTTGTGCTCGTGTTTTCGTCGAGATGCAAAAGCATCACAGTGTTGCCATAGTGCGTTCCGTTATTTGTCAGCGCAGAATCTGCTGCTGTTTTTCCGTCGCCCTCGTCAAAATGCCAGAGCCCGACTGTTGAGGACTCTGGAGCAAGATTGCCATAATACCACGTGTCATTCAACGCCCAACTTCCGCTAATGTTGTGCCAGAGGCTTACGTTTGTAAGATTTGTTGCTGCAGTAATGTTGGCGACAAAAGTCAATGTGGTGTTTACAGTAAGAGTATTATCTGCTGGGCTAATTAGAGTAACATTTGGTGCTTCTCCACCAGAATAGCCAGTGAACTGCGTGACATTAAACAACAAGTTCCCGCTTGCATAACTTAACTTTGTACAAATATTATCAGGACACTTTGTAAATGTTCCATCATCTTCAGGGTCCCACAATATTCCTGGATTCTTGAAAGTTAATCCATACAAAGTTACATTTGCAGAAGAATTGAAGCTTGAGTGCAGTCCCGACGACAGAACTCTTGCCAGATTTGAACTGAGGGTAACATAAGAATCAAAGTTTGCTGCCTCTGCGTTCACGCAATTGTTCCATTGTATTTTTCCAGAGCCCGTCTTTTCCAAAATTGGTTGACAAACGTTTGTAATGTCTGGAACCGAATTGAAATCTGTTGTGGCCCCATTGAATGTATTATAAATAGCCGCATTTTTCACACTCAAGTTTGTCTCGTTCTCGGCATAAGCCCCAAGATAACTCATATTTACTTTAATTGGGTAATTTCCAGAAACAGACGGGGCTAAGAATGTATAATTGTAATTGCCATCGCCGTTTGTCTGCAAGTAATACGATTCTATGCCTGTGGCAGCTGTCGGCTCTGGCGAGACGTAGCTGCGAACTAAAACCCTCCCCGGATAACTTACAGTATTATAGCCGTAATTGTTGTATAAGTCAGATACTTCATCAGCACTTAATGCTTTATTGTAAATTTTAACTTCATCCAACGTCCCCCTAAAACCTCGCCCAGAATAAGCTGCATTCCAAACTCTGCCAATATAAACAGGATAATTAACATTGTTTATATTAACATCAACATTAGAAGTGGGCGTTCCTGATTGTGCCCCGTCCACATACGTTGTTAGTGTTTTAGCATTTCTATCAAAAACAGCCACCACGTGATGCCAATTATTCTGAGAAATAACATCAGCAGAATCTACGCCATAATTATTTGACCCAGCTGATATGCCAAAAGTAACGTGTTCAGGCCATGCCTGTCTACCTAAAAAGAAATAAAATGCCGAATTGCTGGCGGCAGTTACATCACCTTTTGCCACAATCATACTTTGGGCGGTGCCAAGCCCAGTAGGATAAATCCAAGCAGAGATTGTTAAACTTTGAGTGATTTGTAAAGATGCATTATTTCCTACATTCACATAATCACTCGAGCTGCTGAAATTTCTCGCCTTACCAAATTTACCATCAACGGTTAATGTTCCTGCTGCAGTACCTGTGTTTGAATTGCCAGAGTAATCATTGGCTATTGAACCAGAAGTTTCATCCATTGACCAAGCGCCTTTTACTGGTTGCCCGCCATTTATCTCCCTAATAAAAGCATTTACTGCACTACTATTCGTTTCAGCACTCGGATTTCCATAATATGTCTGCACAGCAGTTGTACCGTTTGCCGCAACGCTCGGAACTTTCACCCAGAATTTATTATCTTGTTCCATCCAATAGCCAAGCTCAGTTTTGTTCTGCGCAAATCGAACATCGCCATAATCAAGCCTTGCTTTTGTCGCACTATAGAGCTCGGATATTTCTCCTGCAGACAGCGAGCGGTTGTAAATAATAACTTCGTCGATTGTGCCGTTGAAATAATCTTCAGCACCAGGATAATTTCTTCTTCCTATTGAAACATATGCACCATTATTATCTAATAATGTTCGTGATGCAGTAAATTCTAAAACACCATTAAGATAAACCTTTATAACAGTTCCATTTGAAACTGCAGTAACATAATACCATGTATTTGTTGATAAAACTGTTGTTCCGGTATCAACACCTGCCCCATTATATTCAAATATTAAATAATTAACGCCCACCCTAAGCACCCATCCTCTTTTTGTATTTACATCCTTACCGATAATATCTTTATTCGTACTTGCCCCTCCAGTAAAACTATTTATATTTATCCAAGCTGAAACTGAAAAAGTTGTTAAACTACTTGATATCGGAGTTGAAACATAATCATTCACCCCATCAAAACTCATCGCATTTCCAAACTTTCCTGATGCCGTCCAGTCTGTGAATTTTGCCTTGCCCGCGTTGTAATGGGCTGAAACCTCACTTGCGTTTAACGCCTTACTGTAGACTGCAAATTCATCAAGAGTGCCATTCCAGAAATATTGAGTCCCTGCTCTTGAACCAATGTAAAGTGCATTAGCATTTGGCACAGGCGCGATTATTGTTGAATTATGGAACAATGAACCATCAATATACAATTTTATCGCAGTAGAACTTGAATCATAAACAATAGCCAAATGATGGAACTGATTATCCCAAATAGGAGGACTCGTAGCTGTCTTTCCCGGTGCGTGACCGTAAAACAAAGCATCTCCAGCGGGCTGCAATATAAACAATGCATTCGTTCCCTTTTCCATAGCAACCCTGTTATTTGTGGTGTTGGTTTTAAACCAGACCTCATAGCTATACGAACCTGAAATGTCTAAACTATTAGCGTCAGGCACGCTTGCATAGTCATTAACCCCATCAAAGCTCAACCCACTATAAGATTTTCCAGTAGTCCAGTTTGCTCCGCTTATCGTGCCATTGTTCCCATACGAGCTCGCATCATAAGCAGTTGTGCTTGTGTTCTCGTCAAAGTGCCACAAGCCAACAGTGTTGCCATAATAAGTTCCCTTGTTGTTTTGTCCCGATGTGTCTGATGCAACACTTCCATCCCCCTCCGAGAAGTGGGTGCTGAGCACAAGCCCTGTTGTGTTGTAGACAGCGGGGTCGATTGAGATAGAATAGTTTGTGAGCGCAATAGTTGCATTGTTATTAGTAATAGTAAAGTTCTTCCTATACTTCCAATTGAAGTTCCACCAGTCAGGAGAATGCGAGCCTGCAGATACAAGATTACTAGCATTCAACAATGAATTGTTTACATAAATTCCAATTGGGTTATTTGCTACATTTCTTCCGTCGGTGAGATTTATTTTTCCATAAACAGTTACATTCCTCTCGGTAACAATCGTGTTTAGTGAAAGCGCGGCACCTAGCATACCACTAAAAGCAGTCAGGCTAGTTTGGTTTTCGGCATAAACATCAAGATATATGCTATTTGCTTTGATTGTATAAACACCTGGAGTTGCCGGCGCACTAAAACTATAATTATAGCTACCAATACTGTCTGTTTGCGTGCGCTGCCATTCTGCTCCTGTTGTTGCCGTTGGTTCTGGAGAAATATAATCTCTAACCTTGATATAATCATATTTTATTTCTGACCACCAAACAGTAGAACCATATCCGATAAGATAGGTCTGATATGCATACTGCCCTGCATCTGCATTTAATATTATATTGTCTGTTCGAGCCCAGGAGCCGTACGAGCTTCCGCGGCTGCAGTTCCAGTTTGTAGAATATAGCCTGCATTCTATGACTGTCCAGTCGTTGTTTGAAGAACCAATCCGGACCGTGCTGTCTCCGAAATTATCGCCGCCTTTATTTATGTGATAATAGGCGCCGTATTCCGACATCCTATATCGTAGATAGTCATTTGTTGTTGTAGAATCTAAATATATGTTGTCAGTATCTTGACCTGCCGAGCGCTGGGTTTTTGCCTCAACAATAAGTCCATTGCTGTTGGAAAAGTTGGCAATTGACAGAAGTATCGAATGCGCGCCGAGAACATTAAGCCCTCTTACTGTTAAAATTCCTCCAGATTCCACTATTCGATCTCCATATGAAATCATCTGCCATTTGCTTAGATAAGAATCATCATTGAAGTCGTCAAAGAACAAGAATGCATTGTCTCCGTTACTTGTAGTGTTTGCACTCGGATTTCCATAATACATCTGCACACCAGCAGTTCCGCCTGCAGAAACACTCGGAACTTTAAACCAGAATTTATCATCTTGTTCCATCCAATAGCTAAGCTCTGTTTTATTCTGCGCAAATCTCACATCAGAATAATCAAGCTTTGCTTTTGTTGCACTATAGAGCTCTGATATTTCTCCTGCAGACAGCGTCCTGTTGTAAATTCTCACTTCGTCGATGGTGCCGTTGAACCATCTCGAGCCAGTGTCCTGTCCAATTCTCCAAG
>Ga0315289_10016983_pt1 | contig 9999 bp, 9 predicted proteins | sample YL17G11_40_MG_FD_203452 | JGI IMG/M metagenome (GOLD analysis project Ga0315289, IMG submission 203452) | Sediment microbial communities from Yellowstone Lake, YNP, Wyoming, USA - YL17G11_40 | ecosystem: Environmental > Aquatic > Freshwater > Lake > Sediment | place: USA: Wyoming | collected...
CACTCCCCCCCTCCCCACACCCCCTCTTCCCCCCTCTCTAGCTTCTCTCTCTCTCTCTCTCTCTCTCTCTCTCTCTCTCTCTCTCTCTCTCTCTCTCTCTCTTTCTCTGTCGTTCTCACTCTTCTTCCTCTCTCCCCCGCCTCTCCCTTAACGCAAAAAACAAAACAGCAGCTCCAAGGCCGACAGGAAGACGCTGACAGCCGTCGCCACGGCGACCAACAAAGCAGTCGAGGACGCCAAATCGAAAGAACCTTCTCCTTCTTCTTCGTCAGCCGCTCCTTCCTCTTCCTCTTCCTCCTTAGCCCCCTCAGAGGGAGGAGCAGGAGACCGCTCCTTCCTCCTCCGTGAGCAGGCCGCCGCGGCCCAGGCCGCCGCGAGGCAGCTCGAGGCGATGAAAGGGTCCGCGGAGAGGATATCTGAGCTGAGGGCGATCGCAGAGAGGGCGACGGCGGAGCTGCGCGAGATCGAGAGGGCGCGGCTCGGGATTGCCGAGTCGGCCTCTTCTTCTTCTTCTTCTTCTTCTTCTTCAGTTTCTTCCTCTCCCGCTCCTGAATCCGCTTCCTCCCCTCCTCCTCCCCTCTCCGCCGAGCAGCTCGTCGCCATGGCCCGCACCGCTATGTCCCCGGATTCCGAGGCCGCCGAGGCCGCCCTGCTCGCGAGGGCGGCCGCGGCGGAGGCCGCCCTCCTGTCCCTCGAGAGAGGCGTCGTCGTCGTCGTCGGCGGCCGAGCGACGCCTGACGCTGCCGCGGCCGCCGCCGTCGAGGCCGCCGCGGCCGCGCTCGCGCAGGCCGACGGCGCCCTCGAGGACCTCTACAAGGCAGCGCTCCCTCCGCACCTCCGCGACGCGCTGGAGGAGGCCGACGCCGCCGCCGCCGAAGCCTCCGAGGCCGCGGGGGCGCTCTTCGGCGCGGCGAGGGCGCCGCTGCAGGAGCGGGCGCGGCGCGGCGCGCTCGGGCAGCGCGCGGCGGCCGCGGCGGCCGCGCTCTCGGCCGAGGCCTCGTCGCGGGAGCCCTCCGCGGCGCGGCTCGCGCACCTGCGCAGGCTCCGGGACGCGACGGAGGCGGCCCTGCGGAGGGTCGAGGCCGAGTTCGTCGCACCGTCATCTCCCGCCGGGATCGTTGAGACCGAGGGGAAAGGGGACACCGCCGCCGCCGCGACCGCCGCTGCCTCTGCCGCCGCCGTCGCAGCCGCGCTGGGAGAGACGGCCGCGCCCGAGGCGCTCGCCCTCCCCTCGGCCGACGTCTCTCCGCCTCCCCTCTCGAGGAGGTCGAGCAGCTCCTCCTCCTCCTCCTCCTCCGCTTCCCCTCCGGTTTCCTACCCCCCGGGGACGCTGAGGCTCGTCGCAGGAGCGGCGGCGATCCCGCACCCGGGCAAGGCCGCGACGGGCGGCGAGGACGCCTTCTTCGTCCTCGGGAGCCGCTCCTCTTCCCCGGCCCCCGCCTCTTCCGCCGCTGCCCCCTCCTCAAACTTTGACAACGCCGAGGGGCTCGGGGCCGCGGGCGTCGCCGACGGGGTCGGCGGCTGGGCGGCGGAGGGAGTCGACGCCGCTCTCTTTGCGAGGAGGCTCATGCAGGGCGCCGCGGCGTCGCTGCTCGAGCAGCAGCGGCAGGCCTCTTCTTGTTCCGCCTTCTCCGCCTCTTCTTCTTCTTCCCTTTCTTCCTCCGTCCCCGTCCCCTGCGTCCGCGCCGCGCTCAAGGCGGCGCACGCCGCCACCGTTGGCGTCGCCGGCTCCTCGACGGCCGTCGTCGCCGCCGCGCGCCCCGGCGGCGAGCTCGCCGTCGCGGTGCTCGGAGACAGCGGGTTCCGGCTGCTCAGGGCGGGGAAGATCGCGCTCTCCTCCGACCCGCAGCAGCACTCGTTCAACATGCCGTTCCAGCTTTCCGCTCCCCCGCCGCCCTCGGAGGGGGAGCCGGGGAGCAGCTACTTGGGCGACTTGCCGGAGGCGGCCGACCTCTACGAAGTGGAGGCGAGATCGGGAGATCTGCTCCTTTTGGCGACGGACGGCATCCTCGACAATCTGTGGCCCGAGGACATCGAGGCGGTCGTCGCAGAGGCCCTCGAGGACTTCGTCGTCGAAGGGGGCGAAGGGGGTCTCGCCGCCGCCGTGCCTCCCTCGAGGGCGGCCGAGGCGGCGTCGGCGGCGGCCGCGGCGCTCGCCGCTGCGGCTGCCTCCAACGGCGCCTCGACGTCTTTCCGCTCCCCCTGGGTGGTCGGGGCCGCGCGCGAGGGCCTGCTGCCGCTGTGGGCCTCGCTGAGGCCTCGGGGGGGCAAGCTGGACGACTGCACCGTGGTGGTGGCGTTCTTGGTGGACGCTGAGGAGTGAAGAAGCGAGAGAGAGAGAGTTTCTTCCGTTTCCCACGTTGAGACTGTCAGGATCTCGTGACGAAGAGGGAAAGCGGGGAATGGTGTTTTACGTGGCGCGGGCGAGGAGAGGGAAAGGAAAGAGAACGTTTTTTTTCTTCTTTTCCTCGTTGAGTTTTGATGATGAAGATGGAAAAAAAACTGCTCTTTCTTTCTTAGAATTCATCTTCTCGTTTACTCTCTATCGTTGTTGTTTTTTACATTACTCATCGTCAGAGTCCTCGAGCCTCTCTTCCTCGAGGACAAGAAAGTAAACGAGCAGCCCCGCAAGGATCAGGGCCGCGACGGCAGCGAGCCACGTGAAGGACGTCAAGAAGGCGGCCCCGAGGGCCCTCTCGGCCGCGAGCAGGGCTCCCGTCGCCGCCGCCTCGAGGGAGACGAGCGAGAGGAGCAGCAGGCGCGGCCCAAACAGGACCGCGAGGGCGGCGAAGGCGGCGACGACGGACTTCTCCCTCGCCGTCAGCTGGGCCCAGCGGGAGAGGAGGCCAGCGCCGCCGCCGCCTTGTTTCTCTTTCTCATCTCCGTCGCCTCCTCCTCTCTTGGCCGCGACTCTGCTGTTGCTGATACTCTTTTCTGGCGGCGACGATGCCGTCAGGGTGGGGAGGGGGAGGCCGCGGGAGGAGAGGCGCCCGGCGCCCCCGCTGCTGCCGCCCGCTCTGCAGGTCGCAACGGCGGCGACCGGCCGCGGCCGGGGCCGACAAGAGGTGCCTGGTGGCGCCGGCGTCGTCGCATTCGGAGCCTCGATGCCCCCTCTCGTCCTCATCCTCCGCGGCTGCTCGAGGTTCCGCGTCGCGCTGGGCGACGGCAGCGCTCTCGCGTCAGCGCAGCTTCTCTGCATCCTCTGCGAGCCGAGGCACGGCGCCAGAGGACCGCGATTCCGCCACGCGGCGAGGGGCATCTCGCCTTGTTTTTTTTTTTCCCCTTCTTTTTTTCCAGCGCTCAATTTTGCACTCACAACGTGTCCGGAAAAAAAAGAGGTCTTCAAAGAGAGGAAAAAAGGAAAAAGAAATCTCGAGTCTCCTCTCCAGCGAAGGGCTTTCCCTCTCCCTTCCTCTTTTCCCTCCGTTTCTCTCCCCATCGAATCGCGATGCTCTCCCGCTGGTACGTTGAGATCGCGCTCGGCGCGCGAAGGGGTGCCGGCTAGTCGCCGAGTCGCTGCCGAAGAAAGGAGAGGAAGAATCGCCGGCTTGCTTTTCCTGCTGCTGCCGCCGGGCCGAATTCTCTCTCCGTTGTTTGTTTCTTCCATCTTCGTCCGCACGCTGCCTCCACGCGCGCCCTTGCTTCCCTCTCAATCGCACATTCTCAGACGAGACACGACAGCAGCGCTCACATGAGAGCAAAACCAAACCCAAAAAACGCACGATTCCTCCCAAACAGCGTCGCGCCGACTGCGCGAGCCATCGCTGCTGCTCCGTCGCCGCCGTCGGCTTGCTGCTCCGTCGCCGCCGCGGCTCCGCGACCCGCCTCTTCTCGCCGTGCTTCTCCTTCCGCCCTCGTCCGCGCCGAGGCCGAGCCCTCCTCCTCCTCCTCGTCCTCTGTCGGCAGCGAGTCCACCGTCGTCTCCTCCGACGAAATCGCCGCCGCGAACGCCGCGGGCGAGGGCACGGGCGGCGGCGGCGGCGGCTCGGCCGAGGCCGCCATCTGGGCGGCGACGGCGACGGCGTCGGACCCGCGCGTGCGCTTCTACGTGTCGATGACTCTGAGGCACCGCTGGCCCGTGATGTGGAGCGACATCATCCTGGACCGGGTCGCCAAGGGCGGGTACGAGGTCAGCGAGCAGAAGCTGGACAATATGGTAAGAGGCGGGGGGAGAGAGGGGAGCGGGGAGAGGAGAACGAGGGAAAGATAAAGAAAAAAAAACGATGATGGTGACGAGAAGAAGAGGAAAAACTCATTTTTGAACTCCATGTTTCAAACCCACTTAAAAAAAAAACAGGTCGCCTTCCTCACCACCGCAGGCATCGTCGACCAGGACGTCTGCTACATGGCAGCTGTCGCCCCCGGGATGCTCTCCCGCTCGGCCAAGCGCCACGGCCTGCCTCTCTACAACTATTTGAAGCAGAGGGTTAAAGGAAAGGGGGCGCGCGCCGCGGTGCTCCGCGAGTACCCTCGCCTGTTGGAGTACGACGTCGTGGGCGAGGGCGACGGCGCCGTGCTCGTCAGGGGCAACGCGAGGGCGAGCGTGGACGTGGTAAAGGGCAACGTCGGCGTGAGCTTCTGGCGGGACGGGGCCGTATTCGACTCGGCGCCCGTTTCGCCGATGGTGCCGACCCCGGAGAGGAAGAAGATTTCGAAATGATTTTTTTCCTTTCCTCCCCCCCCTGGGTTTTTAGAGGAAAAGGGCACCAGTGGAGGAGGACGAGGGGCGCTGCGCGCGCGCGCGCGAGAGAGAGAGATAGAGAGTCACGCTGCCGAGACCGAGAGAGAGAGGGAGAGAGAGAGAGAGAAGGAGAGTTTTTGTTTTGATTTTTGTGCGCGCGTGAAGAGATAGTTTTTTTTTGTTCCGTTCTTCTCCTTATTGCAAAAAGAGCCCGGCTGCTTTTCATTTCACGATTTCTTCTCAGTTCGCTGTTTTGCATTTTGCATTGTTTCTACAGTTCTACATCTACAGCTTCTTCCACCGCTTCCACCTCGTGAGCTCCGGGTCGAGAGAGGAGTCACCGCCGCCTTTCCCCTCTCGTCGGCCTCCGCCGCCTTCGCCGCCGTCGCCGAGATCGACGTCGGCGAGGGCCGCCCTCGCGACCTCCCTGCCGAGCCACGCCGAGTACAGCAGCCCGCGCGACCCCAGGCCCCCGATGATCCACCAGTTGCCTCCGGTTCCCAGCGAGCCGCTCTCGAGCTTCCCGGCGAGAGGGGGCCTGCCGACGCCCGACCTCCTCGGCCTCGCCCTGACGCCCGAGGCCGCAGAGACGACGGCCCAGCCTCTCCTCTCCGCGCCCTGCCCGCCCTCCCCGGCCGCCGCGGGCCAGAGCCTCGAGAACCTCTCCAGCAGCTCCCGCGAGGCGCCTCCGGCCTCCGAGGCGGCCCCCGGGCCGACTCCCTGCCCACGGGCTGCGCAGTGGGACAGCGCCTCCTCGGCGGAGACCGGGACGGCGGAGCGCGTCGCGCCGACCGCGACGACGGCGCCGTTCCCCTTCTCGCCGTCGTTTTCGCTGCCCCCTCTCCGCGGCGCGGCGTACGTCTTTCCAAGCAGCGCAGCCTCTGGGAAGGGAGAAGAGGAGGAAGAAGGAGGAGCCACCGTCGCGGTCCAGCCCTGGACCAGCTCGCACGAGCCGACGCCGGCGGTGCCGCTCTCGCCTCCGACCTCGGCGACGACGCCCGCGGCGGCGCCCGCGGCGACGATGACGACGTCGAAGCGGCGGCGGCGCTTCGAGCCCTGCCCCCCGCCTCGCTCCTCGCCGCTCCCCCGTCCTCCGTCGAGCTCCGCCAGGGACCTCACCGGAGGCGAGTCGCGGTCGAGCACGGCCCCGCCCCCGGCCGCCCGCGCCGCCTCGACCGTGGCCGCCCAGAGGTGCCTCAGGTAGGCCCCGGGCTCGACGACGAGCCCGCCCTCGACGACGAGCGCCGCCGCCTCGGCCGCCGGCGGAGGTTCGCCGCCGCCGCCGCCGCCGCGGCCGCCGCCGCCCTCACCCCCTCCGTCGACGGGGAGCGACACCCCCGGGAGCGCCCTCCGCGCCTCCGCGCCGCCGACGGGCGTCGCGGAGCACCCGAGAGACCTCTGCGCGCCGCGCAGCGCGAAGTCCCTGGCCTGGCGCGCGTCCTCGGCCGGGCGGAGCATCCGAGCGCGCGACGAGACGGGCGGCAGCGACGGCGACGACGGCGAGAGGTTCCCCCCCTTCCCCTCCCTTTCCCGCTGCTGCTGCTGCCTCTTTTCTCGGTGCCCCTCCGCGACCGCCACGAGCGCCTCCGCCGCCGCGAACGCCTCCGCTCCCTTCCACATCGGCTTTCCCGTCGGGGCGAAGGGGTGGATGAGCCCGGCGGCCGCGCCCGTCCCGCCGGCGCCGAGGCCAAAGGGCTCGAAAAGGGTGAGCTCGAAGAGGGCGAGCTCCGGGGGCGGCGGCGGCGACGAGGAGGGGGGGCCCCTCCTCGTCGCCTCGGCGACGAGGTGCCACGCGGCGGCGACCCCGGCGGCGCCTCCGCCGACGACGGCGAGGCGGAGGGGACGAGGAGGAGGAAGATAAGGAGGAGGAGGAGGAGGAGGAGGAGGAGGAGGAGGAGGAGGAGGAGTGGAGGGTGGCGGACTGCCGTCGCCGCCTTTCGTGGAAAAGGCTCGGAGAGTGCCTGTTTTTTTTTTTTCCAATTTTCCCTCGAGATGCGTGAGGGCATTTCAGACTCCTTGTTTCTCCATCTTTTTCCCGCCGCCTTATTTTTCTCTCCTTTACAACGAATATCAATGCGAAACAAAGCCGGATTCCCCCCTCCCACTTCCCCTCAGTCGCGGTTCGAAGACCCCTTCTCGACGGTCGCCTTAGCCATCATCACGGCCGGGAACCCGACGAGGAACGACCAGCCAAACCACCACGCGGCCGCCTGCGAGTCGGCCCCCGCGTCGGTGACGACTTTCGCCGCGTAGGCGCCCTCGAGCACGTGCACGCCCCACGCCACCGCGCAGACGGCCCTCGCCCCCTCGACGGTGCCCAGGTTCGCGACGGACAAGACCGAGAGGGCAAAGTCGCGCATGCCGGCGGGCAGGGCCGCGGGCGCGACGGCGAGCACCGTGAGCCATCCCAGGCCGAAGGCGACGCCCGCTATCCAGGGCAGGGGGGGAACTTCCAGGGGGCGCCCGGGGGCGTTGTCGGGGGGGGAGGAGGAGGAGGCGCGAGGGGGCATGGCCAGGCGGGGGCGGCGGGGGGAAGCGGAGGCCTTCTTACCTGCGGGGACGACGGAGGGAGACGTCGAGGCCGAGGAGGTCGAGACGAGTGAGCGAGAAAACGGGAAAAAAGCAGATCGACCGCTTTCCTTTTCTCTTTTCCTTTCCCTTCATTCTCTCTTTCTCATTTTTTTCTCTCTCTCTCTCTCTCTCTCATAATGTAGGCGCACCTTTGAGCTGAATACGCGCCGAGGAGAACGGCGGGCGAGAGAGCGCGCCAGAGAAGGCAGCAACGCGTGAAGAAGAGGCCGAGGAGATGATCGACGGGGCGGCGGCGCCACGCGTGATGCGTCCGACCGAGGCAATCAGCGGCGCTGCCCTGGCGGAGCGGACGACGACGACGACGGCGGCGGCACGCGGGGACTGCGACGAACTAAAGACCGATACGCCCGACGAATGCGCGCTGCGCGCGACGGAGGAGAGCATTTCCTTTCGAGAGCGAAGAGTCGAGAAAAGTGAGACGTTTTTCTCCTTTTTTCTTTTTCAAACTCTTTGCACCCCCCTCTCTTCTCTCTCTCTCTCTTACCCCCCCCCCGTCTCTCTCTCTCTCTCTTTCTCTCTCTTCACAGCGGCGTCGGCGCGTCCGTCAGCCCGTTGGCCAGCTTGTACAGCCCGATCCCCGGGAGCACGAACCGGAACAGCACCCAGCCGAAGCCGACGCCGATCACCGAGTACCACGCAGCCTGGCTCGCCCAAAACAAAAAACCCCTCCGCCCCTGGTAGAGCTCGACGGCCTTTTGGGCTGCCGACATGCGCTCCCATCCGCTGGGGAGGAGCTGGCCCTCGGGCCAGTCTGCCGGGCCGGCAGCGGAAGAAGCGGCAGAGGCGGCGGCTCGCTGCTGCTGCTGCTGCTGCTGTCGCTGCTGCGCCGAGGCGGCCAGGGAGCGCGGCCTGGCGGCGCCGCCGCGGCGGGCGCCGCGCTCGAGGGCGGCGAGGCGCGCTTCCCTCGCGGCCAGCGACTCTCCTCCTTCGCTCGCGCTGCCGCTGCCGCCGCTGCCGCTGGCGTCGGCGTCAGATCCGCTGCCGCTCTGGTCGCCTTCTGAAGGGGAGGCGCGGGCGACGAGGTTGGAGCTTTTCCGCAGCAGCAGCACGAGAGGGAGAGGAGGTCGAGGGGCAACTGCGATCGACGTCGTCGGCATTTGCCGGCCAGCGCTGGTCTTTGCCGCCGCCGAGGCCGCCGAAGGGGCCGACGTCGAGGCCCGCGCGCAGGTGCCCGCTCGCGCGGAGACGAGCGTTTTCTGCATCTTATCTGTCTTTGCTTTGACTGGGCGATGGAAGCTGGCTGGAGAGGAAACGGTGGAAGCGGTGAGAGTTCCGAATGGCCTCCGACGAAATTCTATCTAGAAGAAGAGTGTCGCCAGCCAAAAAAAAAAGTGTCTGACACACTTTTCGCGCTCCCTTTTCGCGTCCGAAGCAAGAGATCTCGCAACCACGGAGCTCAAAACGATCTCCAGCACGTCATAGCTTTTCGGGCTGGCATCGAGACGAACAGAACGCAGCAGTCTCCTCATTCTTTCGACTAGTTTTTTCAATAAGAAGAGGCAATGATCGGCGGCGCTTTGATGGCCTCCATGCCGACGGCGACGATGAGAATGACTGCGCCTTCCTCCTCGTCGTCCCGTGCCGCTTCGGCTCCGAATCTGATCCGCTCGCGTGCCGAAGCCCGCGCCACGGCCACGAGCGCGAGGAGGGCCTGCGGAATTGCCGTCACACCCCCGATTTGCCGTCGCCAAAACCAAAACCGAGCATCACCACCGGGAGCGGTGGCGTCGTCGGCTCTCTTCTCTCCCGTCGACCTCGACCTCGACCTCGACGCCGCGCTCTCGACTCACGCCGCCGCTTTGGGCGACCTCGCCGAGGGCCTCGAGGAGCCCGTCCAGGCCCTCTACCTCGTGTTCCTGCTCGGGTTCCTCGTCGTCGGGGCCTACCTGGTCGTACGGCAGGTGAGAGAATGATTTTAAATTTCTCACAAATCTTTTTCGAATTTCGATGCGAAAAAAAAACGGGAAGAAAACCCTTCTTCGTTTCCTCGAACTCCCCCTCCTTCCCGCCGCTCACCCCCCCCCCCCTCCCTCCACGCCGCTCCCCCTCTCACACCCCCAACCAACCGACCAACCGACCAATCAAACCAAAGGTCCTGATCCGGCGCGAGCTCGAGGAGGCCGCCAAGGTCCTCGGAGAGCGCATCCGCACCAAGACCGCCAGCCCCGAGGACTCGTTCGAGCTCGGCGTCATCCTCCTGAGGAAGAAGCTCTACACCAGTGCTCTGAAGAGTTTGGAGAGGGCTCGCTCCGGCTGGGACGGCGCGCCCGCGGACCTGGCCCAGGTGCACAACGCGATTGGGTACGCCAACTTCCAGCTGAACAAGCTGGACGCGGCGGTGGCGAGCTACGAGGCGGCGGTGGCGCTGCAGCCGGGGTGCGTTTTTCTTTCTTTTTTCTCCCTCCACTTTTCCCCCTCGTTTCTTCCGCTGCCTCCGTCCTCCTCCTCTCCCGTCTTTCTCCGTTCCTTTCTCTCTCTTGAAGCGCCTCTCTCTTTTCTTTCTGACGCACAGCATAACACCGCACCACGAACAACACCAACGAAAAAAACAGCTACGTCACCGCGTGGAACAACCTCGGCGACGCCAGGGAGAAGCGCGGCGAGTGGGCCGAGGCCGCCAAGGCCTACGCCGCGACGCTCACGCTGGACCCGGCCAACGCCGTCGCGCGGTCGAGGGCCGAGGCCGTGCGGGCCAGGGCGGGCGCCAACTCCTCTTCCTAGAAGAG
>Ga0315289_10016984_pt1 | contig 9999 bp, 9 predicted proteins | sample YL17G11_40_MG_FD_203452 | JGI IMG/M metagenome (GOLD analysis project Ga0315289, IMG submission 203452) | Sediment microbial communities from Yellowstone Lake, YNP, Wyoming, USA - YL17G11_40 | ecosystem: Environmental > Aquatic > Freshwater > Lake > Sediment | place: USA: Wyoming | collected...
TCAAGACAGTCGTTGGCTTCGTCCTCAGATGGAATCCGCTGTTTGAGACTATTAAACCTTTGATAGAGGATGATGCGATAGGCAGGATCTTTTATGGCGAGGTTGACTATTATCACGGAATAGGTCCGTGGTATAAGCAATATGAATGGAATGTTAAAAAGAACATAGGTGGTAGTAGCTTTTTATCTGCTGGTTGCCATGCTGTGGATGGTTTGAGATGGTTTCTTGATGATGAAGCAGTCGAAGTAACAGCTTACTCAACAAAGAGCAAAAATCAGAGTTTTGAGCTTTACGAGTATGATCCGACTATGGTTACGATCATCAAGTTTAAGAGCGGAATAGTCGGTAAAGTTACATCTTCAATAGATTGCATTACGCCTTACGTTTTCAATATACACCTACTTGGCGACAAGGGAACGATCCGCAACAATCAGTTGTATGCACCGTCTAAAATGCCCGGGCAGAAGGGGTTTGCGGTAATCCCAACTATCCTGCCTGACAGCGGAGACGTAACGCATCATCCATATCTGGGGGAGATCGACCATCTGGTTGATTGTGTTCTGAATGACAAAGAATCATTCGTCAACGTTGAGGATGGCGTAAAGACTCATGAAATATGCCTTGCCGCTGAAATCTCCGCACAGGAAGGCAGAAGCGTAAAACTTCCGTTGATATAGAATTAGATGCAAGATTCTGGACATTGGTATGAAAGTAGGATGGTTTGAACCCCATCCTACTTTTTTAAGGTGGTGTTGATTGAGATGAAAACGCTTGAAGAAAAAATCAGAGAATTACCTTCTGAATATCAACAGGAGGTAGAGGATTTTGTTGATTTTTTGAAAACTAAAGAAATTAAAGCAACAAAAGGACAATTTACATTTAGTTGGGCTGGTGCATTAAAAGACATGCGTGATCAATATTCATCCGTAGAACTCCAGCATAAAATTTTAGAATGGTGGGACGAAGATGTTCTTGATAGACACTAATATTTGGCTTGAGATAATTTTAGAACAAGAAAAAGCTGAAGAGTTCAAAGAGTTACTACAAAGTGTTAGTTCTTCGTCAATTTTTATAACAGATTTTTCAGTTTACTCTATTGGAATCCACCTTTTTCGGGGTAAAATCCATAATGCTTTTGTTAAAGTAGGTATTAGATTGATTCGCCTTGAGCCTATGGATATGAGAAAAATTCTTTCGATTAGCCTTCGCTTTAATCTTGACTTTGATGATGCTTATCAGTATGTTGCAAGTCAAAAGTATAATCTAACGATTGTTAGTTATGATCGAGACTTTGACCGAACTGAAAAGAGAAGAAAAACACCTTTAGAGTTAATGGTTGAATAGTTTATCACTACATTTAAGATTCATAAATGAGGAGGAAAAAATGGCTTTAGAACAATTATCAAATCTTACAGAAGTTGCACCGGGCGTGTATCTCAGAGTTGGCGATATGGCGTTCGGGCAGTCTAACGGCGGATACATCATCTGTGATGATTACGTCGTCGCCATAGAAGCACCGAACCTTGAAGCAACTGAAGAAATGTACAGCGAGGTTGAAAAACTTACAGATAAGCCGATTCGATTTTTGGTTATAACTCACGGACATTGGGATCACGATCTCGGCGTTGATGGCTTCACAGAGAAAGGCGTGACGGTGCTTTGTCACGAAAATTTGCGAAAGAGATACGTTGAAGAAAGCAAAAAAGGAGCATTCATTGGCGTTACAGATCGGATCGCATTAAGCGATAATGGCAAGACGATTGAGCTTTTCACATCTGGTATTAATCACTCTAAAACAGACATTTTTACTTACCTTCCAAAAGAGGGAGTGATCTTCACTGGTGATTCTGTGGTTAGTATGCCCGCAACGTTATGGATGGGTGAGTGCGACATCTGGAACTGGATCAATACACTGAAGGCTTTTAGTAATCTTAATCTGCAATACATCTGCCCCGGACATGGTACGTTAGCCGATAATGGAGTATTGACAAAGCTATCGAATCACCTGACAAATTTAAGGAATGAAGTTGGGTATCAAATATCTCAAGGGCGCTCTTACGAAAAAACGCTTGAGAATATTAATATCGTAGCCCGTAAAGAATGGACTCCAGACGATAACCAATTTAAAGATCACGTCAAATCTATTTATGATCAGCTTACTTCTGATCCACCTGCTGTGAAGGATAGCCTTAATCCACAAGCCCTTGTGCTGATAGGGGATCATTATCATCCACCATTTTACATTCCACCATCACTTGAGCCTGTATTTGAGAAGATCGGTATGCCATACCAGTTCATCTACGATGTAACGAAGCTGAATGAACAGAATCTCAAAGGTGTCCGTTTGCTCGTTATACTTCGGGATGGCATGATATGGCCAGATAATGACAAAGATATGGTTTTCTGGATGACTGAGGATCAGGAAAAAGCAGTTGATGACTTCGTGAAAAGCGGTGGTGGTTTCCTTTCCCTGCACAACTCAACTGCTCTAAAGCAACTTGACGAAAAGCAGTCTATTTACCGTGACGTTCTTGGAAGCAGTTACAACGGTCATGGTCCGGGTGACGAAAAATTCGACGTAAAAGTTATCAATAAGAATCATCCTATAACTGCTGGAGTCCACGATTACGTTGCAGTTGATGAACGGCATACGCCGATAATCCATGCTAATGACATTACGTTTCTCACAGAAGCTATCAACGGAGATCAGAAATCCGTAAACGGTTATGTGCGAACTTACGGTAAGGGTCGTATATGTCATCTTGCAAATGGCCATAATTTAGAGGTATTGACGAATCCCGAAATGCAGAAACTCATGGCCAATGCTGCATTGTGGTGCATTGGCATTGAATAATAAAAATCTGGATACAGGATGAAAAAGTATTAACTTGTATCCTGCGTCTTGTACTGTAGCTAAAGGAGAATATAAATATGGAGATAAAACCCGGTTTCACGTCTCTTTTCAATGGTGAGGATTTATCAGGTTGGAAAGGTGATCCTGAATACTGGAAAGTCGAAGACGGAATCATTGTAGGACGAACTACCAAGCAACTCGATCGCAACCTATTCCTATGGACGGAAAATGAATATAGTAACTTTATACTCTACTCAGAAGTCCGCTTGATAGGACACAATAGCGGGATACAATTCCGAAGCGTCGTTGATGCAGATGGACACATGGCTGGCTATCAGGCTGATATAGGTGACGGATGCTGGGGCGCATTATACGAGGAATGTCTGCGTGGGCATCTGGTTAATTATAAACCAAAACTTATTGAGCATATACTCCACGTAAATGAGTGGAACGAATATATGATCATTGCAGTTGATGATTACATAATCCAGATTCTGAACGGTGTCGTGACAGCAGAACTCTATGATCTTGAAGGCGCAAAGAAAGGTTTGTTCGGATTGCAAATACACGGCGGACCTCCACAGGAAGTTTCATTCCGAAACCTGTGCATAAAAGAAATGAAAAAGCAAATGTTTATTTATACTTAAAGTACCAGACAAAAGTACCAGACATTTAACCGTAGTGGTCAACCAGATTAATTTTTCGGTTTATGGTAACGTAGTGACAGGTTTCAAACCTATCACTACATTGTTATAAATCGCAAAGACTAATTTACTAAATCGGGACCTAGCGGTGAGCCTTTGGCTTATACTAATGAGCAAAAACGAGTGATAAAGGACGCTCTTGAAGAAAACGGTATAATGCTTTCGAGCTTTTGCATCAGTACGTTTAACCAATACGGGCTTGTGGATTCTGGGAAGGTCGGAAAGGAGAAGGTTCTGCAAGGGTTCAGAGACATAATCCGTTCTGCTAAGGACATTGGTGCAGGGGTTATACTCGTACCATTTTTTGGTAATAACAAAATTAAAAACGATGACGATCAGAATAACGTAATAGAAGGCATCAAGGCGGTTCTACCAACAGCAGAAGAATATAAAATCGTGCTTGCTCTTGAGATGAGCGCTCCGCCTGAGATGATGATGGATATGCTTGACAGTATAGACAGCCAGTGTGCTGGAATCTATTATGACGTTGGCAATATGGCTTCTGAGGGGTTTGACCACGCATCTGCTATACTTGAGCTTGGAGGGTTTATCTCTGCTGTGCATATTAAGGATAGAATCATCAATAAAGGAGGGGTGCCTCTTGGCGAAGGTGACGTTAATTTTGATGCGGTGCGTGATGCGCTTAAGGATATTGGCTACGATCAGATGTTGATTCTGGAGACTCCATCGGGTGACGACCCTGAGCTTAGTGCCAGAAATAACCTTGCGTTCGTTAAGAAGATATGGGGATTGTAGCAGGCTAGATGATTTTCATTGACACTATCAATTTTTTGGTTTATGATTGTTTACTGTTGACGTTTTTATTTTTTGTTGTGAGCATACCCGTGAACTTTATTAATCACATTTTTTTGCGATTATGGTTGAGAACGTTTCGGGATAGACTCAAAATTTCCTAGGAGGTAAAAAATGGCTATAAAAGTCGGATTTGTAGGTACTGGAGGAATGGCAGGGGCGCACATGAATACCCTGAAGACCTTCGAGGATGTGGAATTTGTGGCAATGTGCGACGTTGCTGAAGATAGAGCGAAATCACGAGCTAATGAGTTTGGTGGAAAGGCTTTCACTGACTTCAAAGAGATGTTTGATAAAGTGGATATGGATGCCGTTTACATCTGTACGCCGCCATTTGCTCACGGCGAACAGGAAAGAATTGCCTGCATGAAGGGCATTGCCATGTTTGTAGAGAAACCAATAGCCGTTACGACTGAGCAAGCTATTATAATTAACGACTACGTAAAGCACAGCGGCGTTATCACCTGCGTTGGCTATCACTGGCGTTATCAGAGCAATGCACAGATGGCTTTGTCAGTATTAAAGAAAGAGAAGAAGGTACTCGGTGCATTGGGATACTGGATGGGGGGAATGCCCGGTACTCCATGGTGGCGTGTAAAAGCACAATCTGGTGGGCAGCACTGTGAGCAGACTACACACATATTTGACCTTTGCCGATTCCTTGTTGGCAGTGACGCACAGACGGTACATGGCGTTGCCGCAAGCGGTACAATGACTGATATTCCTAATTACGACATTGAAGACATCAGTATGGTCAACATTCTATTTAAGAACGGCGCAGTTGCTAACATTACTTCAGGCTGTGTGTTTAATAATTGGGGACGTGTTCATCTGGAAGTTTTCAGCCGTGATCTGGTGGTTATGGTTGGTGGACCTGGTCCATTGATTAGCCGTAAAGGACAAGCAGAAGAAGTTCCACAGCTTCCGGGCGCAGATAGAGATCGTGTATTCATTGATGCGGTTACGACAAAGGATGGATCAAAGATACTATCTCCTTATGCTGATGCTGTTGAAACCCTTAAAATAACTGATGCGGCTAGCAAGTCGTTCCTGACTGGCAAAGCTGTTGACCTATAAAGATAATGACGTAAAGCACCTCGTAGGCCAAGCTTCCAGCTTGGCAATTTCAAAAGATATTGTAGAGTGGGCATTGCCCACCCTACACTTGTAACTACACTTGCAACCAATGTCTAATGCCTGTTGGCAATAAAGAATCAAGCTTGAAGCTACGAGCTAATTTTTTGATCAGGAGAATCTATGAGGAAAATAAAAACTCTGTCCTTCGATATGTATAGGACACTGATTGATACGAAAGACTTTCACGAACAAGCAGTGGATGAAATTCTCAGAAAGAGTAATGCTGATTCGATAGACCCCTCGAAATTCCATTCCAGATGGGATGAGATATACGATGAATTTTATATGGCGTTAGGTGAAGGTGACTTCATGCGGCTGTATGACGTGAGTGTTGAAAGCCTTCGACAGACGCTTAAAGAGTTTAGGATTGATGGCGATCCAAAGGCTGGCGTGGAAATGTGGCTGACTAAGTATGAGAAAGCAGACCTTTTCCCCGAAGTTGAGGAAGTGCTGAAAATATTATCAGAGAAGTATCCTATTATTATTACGTCTAACGTTGATAATGATGATTTTGGATATGCGATGCTGCAAAAAAAGAACCTGCCTGTTAGTGACGTGGTGACGTCGGAATCATCAAAATCTTATAAACCCAATGGAAAAATATTTGAGGATGCTCTTTTGATATTACAATGCCAACCGGATGAAGTCCTTCACATAGGTGATTCACAGACCGCTGACGTTCTGGGAGGAAATAAGGCAGGAATGATTACCGCATGGCTCAGCAGACCACCTACCAAAAAGCTTAAAGAAGGCATACCTACACCGGATTATGAAATCCAAAGCCTTAGAGACCTGCTTGGCATCTTATCTTGACATGATCCAACTAATATACTATACTTTATATCATAATGGGCGTATTCTATGATGTTTTAAGCTTGTTGCGCCATAAGGATAATGAGGGTGATAAATTTTTTATTTTACTATTACGAGTTTTTACTTATGACCTAGAAAAACCTTTCACTTCGTTCAGGGTGACAATTCTTTCGTTGCACGGCGGAACGTGAAACGTCATTCTGACCCCATACTTGATTTGGGGGAAGAATCTTTTTTTCTTGGGAAATATCTAACTGAAAAACTCGTATTACTATCGGGACCAAATAGGAGATTGGTATGTTAAGCGACCTTGAAATTGCACAAAGTGCAAAAATGAAGCCAATAATGGAAATAGCCAGAGAGATTGGAATACTCGAAGATGAGATCGATCTCTATGGAAAATATATGGCAAAGATTGATTTGAGTATTTTGGAGAGGCTGAAAGATAGACCAACTGGTAAATTCATATCAGTGACAGCTATAACTCCGACTCCCCTTGGTGAAGGTAAGACCGTAACCGCTCTTGGATTGGGGCAGGGACTGGCAAAGATAGGAAAGAATGTGATCAACACTAATCGCCAGCCCTCAAAGGGACCAACTTTTGGTATTAAAGGCGGCGCCGCAGGTGGTGGTTACTCTCAAGTTCTGCCTATGGAGAATATAAACCTTCATTTCACGGGTGACGTTCATGCAGTAGAGACAGCGAATAATCTCTGCGCTGCCGCAATAGATAACCATATTTTTCACGGCAATGCTCTTGGGATTGACCCAATCAATGTTACGTGGAGGTATTGCGAAGACTTGAGCATCAGTGCCTTGAGAGACATTGTCGTTGGATTGGGCGGCGCCGAAAATGGATACCCAAGACAAACAGGATTTGACATAACAGTTGCAACGGAGACAATGGCGATACTTGGTCTGGCAACAAGCGTGAAGGATCTAAGACAGAGATTTGCACGTACCATTGTCGGTTTTACTTATGATGGTAAACCTGTAACTGCTGAAGACCTCAAGGTTGCCGGTGCTATGACAGTATTGATGAAGGAAGCACTCAAGCCTAACCTCGTTCAGACTACTGAAAATACTCCCGTTATTACCCATGCGGGACCGTTTGCGAATGTTGCATTTGGTAACAGTTCCGTTCTTGCTGACAGGATAGCTTTAAGACTTGCTGATTACGTTGTTACTGAAAGTGGGTTCGGTGCTGACATTGGTTTCGAGAAGCTAATTAACGTTAAATGCCGTCAGAGCGGTCTGAAAGTTGACTGTGCTGTTGTCGTTGCCTCTGTAAGAGCTTTGAAAATGCACGGCGGTGGATTCTTACTCAAGCCAGGACAGAAATATGCAAACGTAAAAGAACAAGCGGAAAAAGAAAACCTGCCAGCACTTGAGAAGGGGTGCGAAAACCTTGCAAAAGCTATCAGCATCGTAAAGACTTTCAATATTCCTGCTGTCGTATCTATCAATAAATTTACTTCAGATACAGAGGCAGAGATCGAGCTAGTCAGGAAAAAGGCGCTTGAAGCTGGAGCCACAGATGTTGCATTGAGCGAGGCATGGGCTAAGGGCGGAGATGGCGCAATAGAACTCGCTACGGCTGTCGTTAAAGCTATCGAACAGCCACATGATATGCAACTCCTCTATCCAGATGATCTATCAATCAAAGAGAAGATCGAGATTGTAGCCACAAAGATATATGGTGCTGACAAGGTTGCCTACGAACCTCTTGCTGAAAAGAGGATCAAACTGTATACAGAACTTGGTTTCGACAAACTTCCGATAAACATGGCAAAGACACATCTGTCAATATCCCATGATCCTAATTTAAAGAATGTTCCCAAGGGATTCACCTTGCCGATACGTGACATTCGTGCCTCAATAGGAGCGGGTTTTCTGTATCCTCTCTGTGGACAGATGATGACGATGCCCCGTCTGCCATCAGTACCAGCATTTGTTAAAGTTGACGTTGACGAGGATGGCAAGATCGTTGGCTTGTTCTAGTTATCAATCTAAATCTGAATATCAGCCACAGACATTCTATAAGGAGTGACTGTGGTTTCTTATTTTTAGCACCTGATAACGTAGGGGGCAGGTTTGCAAACCTGCCCCCTGCAAACGATCTGACAATATTGATAAATTATCTTAAGGGAGGTATCAAGTGTATATTGATGAACCATTGAAGAAGTACCTCGATGAAACGGCATCAGGGGCATCCACGCCGGGCGGTGGAAGTGTTGCGGCTCTTGCAGGTGCGCTTGGTGCGGCACTTACGGGCATGGTCTGCAATTTTACCGTCGGTAAAGAGAAATATAAGGACGTTGAGGTAGAAGTTGCTCAAATATTAGCAGAAGCGGAATCTCTGAGAAACAAACTGTTGGAGCTTATGGTAGAAGATACCCGTGTCTATGGTGAAGTTTCTAAAGCCTACGGTATGCCAAGAACGACTCCTGAAGAGAAAGAAGCTAGAGCACAAGCTATACAGAAAGCACTCAAATTGGCTTTGCAAGCACCTTATGAAGCGGCTTTATGCTGCCATAAAATACTGAAACTGAATGAACCATTGTTGGATAAGGGAAACCAAAATTTGATCAGTGACGTAGGAGTGGCGGTTTTGCTTGCAGAATCTGCCCTGCGCTCTGCGGTTCTTAACGTGGAAATTAATCTTTCATATATAAAAGATGAGGAATTCTGCAATAATACCAGAGAAAAATTGAAATCAATAATAACTGAATCATCTGAGATCAGGTCTAAGATATACGATAAAGTTAAAGAAGTAATTGGAGCAAAATTGGGATAATAGTTTTCAGTTTTTAGATAAGAAGGATTGAAACTTAATAACTGACTACTAAAAACTAAAAACTATAAACTAACAAAGGAGATTACTGATGTCAGCAAAATTGTTGATGGGAAAACCCATTGCAGATAAAATAAATGAGCAAATAAAGAAGGATCTGGCTGAACTCAAAGAGAAGCACGGTATAGTGCCGTCGCTTGCGTCAGTGCTTGTTGGTGATGACCCAGCATCGAAGTCATACTCAGGACGGCAAAAGAAGAATGCAGGTGCAATAGGCATAGAATACGAACTTCACGAAATTTCAGGGGATACCAGCGAAGGGAAATTGTTAGATTTTATAATGGAACTCAACCAAGATAGAAGTGTCAATGGGATCATAGTGCAGATGCCACTACCGAAAGGCATTGATGAACATAAGGTTCAAAGCACAATTGTTATGGAGAAAGACGTTGAGGGAATAACTCCAACAAATATGGGATTAATAGTATATGACAGACCAAGACTTTGCCCTTGCACAGCTCTGAGCGCTGTCAAGATAATCGAATCGGTTGGTGCTGATATTTACGGAAAGAATCTTACTATTGTAGGTCGTAGTGCCATAGTAGGAAAACCTGTTGCTTTGTTGATGCTTCAAAGAAAATACTCATCAACAGTTACAATTTGTCATACAGGCACAGCGAAAGTCGGAACGCTTCCAGAACACGTTGGGAATGCTGATATACTTGTGGTTGCCGCTGGAAGCCCAGAACTGGTAAAAGGCGAATGGATTAAGGAAGGCTCAATAGTTATTGACGTAGGATTCAACGTGGTAAATGGAAAAACTGTTGGCGACGTAGAATTTGAGGTTGCCAAAGAGAAAGCCGGCTACATAAGTCCTGTTCCGG